>Ga0182019_10002167_pt1 | contig 10058 bp, 5 predicted proteins | sample 812E2MmetaG_FD_120483 | JGI IMG/M metagenome (GOLD analysis project Ga0182019, IMG submission 120483) | Permafrost microbial communities from Stordalen Mire, Sweden - 812E2M metaG | ecosystem: Environmental > Terrestrial > Soil > Wetlands > Permafrost | place: Sweden: Stordalen | collected... | reverse complement strand
CGTGGAGGTCGACAACGACGGTACGACACTTGCTGTCGAGCCCGCCGCCCACGCGATTCAGAAGTTCATGGAGGCCCACAAAGTCACGCGCCTGGCCGACCACCTGCCCGTTGTGGAGCAGGTCAAGGTGTCCAGCAAGGAGATCCACGTCGGCGAGGAATTCCAGGTCACCATCGTGCTCGGAAAGCAGACCCCGCTCGACTCCGTGCTGACGGACTTTTCGGAGGTGCTGGACCTGAAGACCATGGAGGACAAGCTCGAGTTGATGACCAGAACCGCCTTGTCCGCGACCTTCAGGGCGGAGAAGCCTGGTCAGACGCACATCGACGTCCCGGTCATGGATCGCAAGACCCTGCTGTCGCCTCCGCTAAGGGTCACCATCGACGTGCTGCCCGCGCGCTGAACCACGATGCCCGCCGAGATCCTCGCCCTTGGAATGGCCACCCCCGTCGGGCTCTGCACGGCCCAGACCGCGGCGTCCGTGCGCACCGGCATCGGCCGGCTGGTCGAATCACACATGCCCGACGTGCACGGACAGATGCTCGTCATGGGCCTTGCCGACCGGGAGCAGTTACCGCCCATGGTCGAGCAACTGGAGGACGAGGAGCTTTCCCCCAGGCATCGGCGCATGGCCTGGTTGGGTGGTCCGGCGCTGGCCGAGGCACTGGCCGATTGGCCCATGCCGAGTCTTCCCCTACTGCTCGGTGTGGCCGAGCCGATCGAGAAGGCCAAGTATCGCGTGGGGCCGGAGATGCTTCGGATCCTTTCGCTGCAGGCCGGCCGCGAGATCGACGCTGCTCGCAGTCGCGTGTGCCCGCTGGGGCGTGCCGCCGGCCTGCTGGCGTTGGCCGACGCCGTCGCCATGATCGGCCGACGCGAGGTCGAGGCAGTGCTGGTGGGCGGCGTCGACAGCTACCTCGACTATACGCTCTTGTCTGCGCTCGACAACGAGGGCCGGCTCAAGTCCGGGGAGATCTCCGACGGCTTCGTGCCGGGCGAAGGCGCGGCTTTTGCGTTGGTCGCGGCCACGGGAACGGCCCGACGGCAAGGGCGCAAGCCCCTGGCGGTGGTCAAGGGCGTGGGCCGGGGCAGCGAGCCAGGGCACCGCTACAGTCGTGCCCCCCATCGTGGTGAGGGCCTGGCCGCGGCATTTCGCGCCCTGTTTGCCAGCGTGGCCATGACCGATCCCAGCGAACGCATCGGCTGCGTGTACGCCGGCCTCAATGGTGAAAGCTTCTGGTCCAAGGAATGGGGCGTGGCCAGCATCCGCTTCGCGGACCACTTGGGCGACCCGCTGCGCATCGAGCACCCCGCTGACTGCATGGGCGATCCTGGAGCCGCGTATGGTGCAATCATGCTCGCGCTCGCCGCGCATGACATCGCCCGCGGTCGTTGCCCGACTCCGTGTCTCGTGTGGGCGGCCTCGGATGGCGAGGAGCGCGCGGTCGCGCTGCTGTCATCCGCCAAGGATTGAGCGCGCAGCCGCTGGCAGTCCGCGCCGCTAGTTGCCGCTAACCTTGCTGCCCTTGAAAATGATGTCCCCGGACGCCTTTCCATTGATCTTACCCGACGCGTTGAGGGTGATGTCCTTCCCCTTCAGGATGATGGTCCCATCCTTCTTCAGGGTAATGCTCGCGTCGCCGCTCTTGATCAGAATCTCCTCGCCGCTGTCGAAGGTGATCTTTTTTGCGGCTTGCAGTTGATCGCTGCCCCCCACGCTTTGACTCCGGCTAGAGCCGACGGTCAACGTGTCGTTCTTGGCAATGTCGACTTGCCGGGCACCACCGATGGACACCGACTCGTTCTTGCCGATGGCGGCGCTGCGCGCACCGCCAATGGCGAAGGATTCGTTCTTGGCGATGGTTTCGCTACGGCTGCCGGCGATGGTGATGGTTTCGTCCTTGGCGACGGTTTCGGTCCGTCCTCCCGCGATGGCGATGCTCTCGTTGCCGCCGACGGTCTCGGTGCGATTACCGTGGACGGAGATGGTCTCGTTCGTGCCGACCGTTTCGGTCCGGTTGTTGCCGATGGTCGTGGTTTCGTCGTTCTCGACGGTCTTGACCCGGTCGTTCCCGACGGTGCGAGTCTCGTTGTTCTTGACCAGAATGTTGAAGTCCTTCTCCGTCTGCAGGTAGACTTCTTCGCTGCCTTTCTTGTCCTCGAAACGAAGCTCGTTGAAGTTGCTGGCGGTGCCACCCTTGCTGCTGCGGCTCTTGATCCCGCTCTGGGTCATGTTGGCGGGCAGTGCGTAGGGCGGCATGTTGTCGGCGTTGTAGACGCGGCCGGTGACGATCGGCCGGTCGGGATCCCCGTCGAGAAAATCGACGATGACCTCGTGGCCGAGGCGCGGGATGTGCATCCCGCCCCATTGCTTCCCGGCCCACACCTGCGCCACGCGCACCCAGATGGAGGATTTCTCGTCGCGCTTGCCCAGGCGATCCCAGTCGAACTGTACCTTCACCCGACCGAATTTGTCCGTGTAGATCTCGTCGCCGGACGGACCCACCACGATGGCGGTCTGGGGTCCTTCGATCCTGGGCTTCTGCGCGGTGCGGGCCGGGTGGAAAGGCGACTGGCTGTCGAGCAGGCTGTAGGTGGCTTTGAAGGGCTCGTCGGATTCGGCGACGTCGCCGGTCTCGTACTGGTTGATGCTGATGGAGTAGGTCGCGGCGGTGATGAGATATTCCTTGTCGAAGTCGGCCTCGTCCCAGAACGGGTTGAATTCTCCCTCGATGGACAGCGGCTTGCGCAGCTTGACCAGATCGCCGACGCCGAGTCCCATGGTGTTGCCCTCGACCTCGATGAGCGTGTTGGCAACGTGATCACCTTCGATGCGGACCGCGGCTTCGGCCTCGGCGTCGGGCTTCTCGGATAGCCCGCCGGGGTAGTCGTAATCCTCGAAGTCGGCGCCCGGCTGCACCGCAAGGGAGGGCTTCACCTCGATCAGTGCCGTCCCCGGCCGCGGCTTGCTGTAGTCATAGCCGCGCAGCACGCTGAACTTTCCGGGGTAGAGCGAGCCGGCCGCGCTGAGCGACCAGAAGTGCTCTTCCTCGCGCGCCTGCTTGCGCTGCTTGGGCAGGTAGAGGATCTTCTCGTACCCGGACACCGTGGCGTGGGCACCGGCGGAATCGGCCATGACGAGCGTATGCTTGTCATCCTCGTGCTTGAAGAAGTAGTAGATGCCTTCCTCCTCGAGCAGGCGCTGGACGAAATTGAGATCGGTTTCGCGGTACTGCACCGTGTATTCGCGCTTCCGGTAGCTGCCCTGAAGCGCGCCTGACTGGACATCGGTGAAACCGCGCAGGCCCAGCACGTCGGTCGCGTGGGTGGGGGCGTCTTCGTCGAAGAGGATGCGGCAGTCGCGGGTATAGTCGAAGAGGCTGAGCTTGGGATTCAGGACGGCCACGTAGCGGGTGTGCTTCATGGCCAGCCCGGCCTTGGCGAAATAGGTGACGATCCCGTTCCAGTAGCGGACATCGCCGGTGTCGAGCTTGATGTGCACGGTGAGCGACTGACCCAGCACCTTGTCCACCGCGATGTTGGCGTCATGGGAGAGCAGGGTCAGGTCGTAGCGGTAGGGGGTTCCCAGCGTCTCCTTGCCTTGGAAGGTTTCGAGCAGCAGCACGCCCTCGTCGAGGGGGCCGGTAACCTTTGTGTCGAGTCCAAGCAGTGCCATGGGAGTGTCCTCAGGTTAGCGGTTGGTCAGTCGTTACAACGTGCCAGGACCGGGGGCGGAGGAAGAGTCTGTTGCGCTGCGGGTAGCAAGCATGGCGCACATCAGTCGAAATCGTAGCGGAATTCACTGTCCTTGACGCCGACGGCGACACGGATCACCGGCTTGCCTTCCATCATGCGGGTGAGCAATTCCTTGCTGATGACGGGCAGCAGGGTGTTGGTGAGGATCGTGTCGATCATGCGACCGCCGCTCTCGACCTCGGTGCAGCGGCTGACGATCAGCTTGACAACCTCGTCATCGTAGGTGAACGGGAGCTTGTGGCTCTCGCCGATGCGCTTGCTGATGCGGCCGAGCTGCAGGCGGGCGATGTTCCCGATCATTTCGTCGCTGAGCGGGTAGTACGGGATGGCGACCAGGCGGCCGAGCAGGGCGGGCGGGAAGGTCTTGAGCAGCGGCTCGCGCAGGGCCTTGGCGATGCCCTCCGGCTCGGGCAGCAGGGCTGGATCCTTGCACATGTTCGCGATCAGCTCGGTGCCCACGTTGGTGGTGAGGATGATCAGGGTGTTCTTGAAGTCGATGACCCGACCTTCGCCGTCCTCCATCCAGCCCTTGTCGAAGACCTGGAAGAAGATCTCGTGCACGTCGGGGTGAGCCTTTTCGACCTCGTCGAGCAGCACCACGCTGTAGGGCCGCCTACGGACGGCTTCCGTGAGCACGCCGCCCTCGCCATAGCCGACGTAGCCGGGCGGCGAGCCCTTGAGGGTGGAAACCGTGTGCGCCTCTTGGAACTCGCTCATGTTGATGGTGATGACGTTCTGCTCGCCGCCGTAGAGGGCTTCGGCGAGCGCCAGCGCGGTCTCGGTCTTGCCGACGCCGGAGGGGCCGGCCAGCATGAACACGCCGATGGGCTTCTGGGGATTTTCGAGGCCGGCGCGCGAGGTCTGGATGCGGCGGGCGATCATCTCCAGGGCATGACGCTGCCCGAGCACACGCTGGTCGAGGGTGTCGGCCAGCTTGAGCACGGTTTCGATTTCGTTCTTCACCATGCGGCCGACCGGAATGCCGGTCCAGTCGCCGACCACGGAGGCAACGGCTTGCGCGTCGACCGTGGGCAGGATGAGCGGGTGGTAGCCCTGCAAGGTGGCAAGATCCGTCTGGGCTGCGCCCAGCTTCGCCAGCAGCGCTTGGCGTTCCACGGGCGCAGGCGCGCCCGCCTCCGTCGCTGCTGGCGGCGCGGCCTTCGCATCGGTGGCAGCCGGCTCCAACTTGCTGGTGGTGCCTTCGACCTTGCCTGACCCCTCGCGTAGTTGGCGGCGCAGCTCCAGGATCTGGTCGACCAGCGCCTTCTCCTCGATCCAGCGCTCTTCCAACTCGGACAGCCGCTGCTTTTCCTTGCCCAGCCGCGCGTGTGCGTCGGTCTCACGCTTCTCCGCCCCAGGGACCCCGATGGCGAGCTCGCGCCCGATGATGCCCAGCTCGGTCTCGAGGGCCTGGATGCACCGGCGGCAATCCTCGACTTCGGCCGGCACCGCGTGCTGGCTGATGGCGACGCGGGCACAGGCGGTGTCGAGCAGGCTGACGGCTTTGTCGGGAAGCTGGCGGGCGGGAATGTAGCGGTGGGACAGCTTGACCGCGGACTCCAGCGCCTCGTCGAGCACCTGGATGTGGTGGTGCTTCTCGAGCACCCCGGCTACCCCGCGCATCATGAGCAGGGCTCGAGTCTCGCTGGGTTCGCCCACCTGCACGACCTGGAACCGCCGGGTGAGGGCGGGATCTTTTTCGATGTGCTTTTTGTACTCGGCCCAGGTGGTGGCGGCGATGGTGCGCAGCTTGCCGCGCGCCAGGGCCGGCTTGAGCAAGTTGGCGGCGTCGCCGGTGCCGGCGGCGCCGCCCGCGCCGATCAGGGTGTGGGCCTCGTCGATGAAGAGGATGATGGGCTTGGGCGAGGACTGCACCTCGTCGATGACCTGGCGCAGGCGGTTTTCGAATTCCCCCTTCATGCTGGCGCCCGCCTGCAGCAGGCCGATGTCGAGCGAGCGCAAGCTGACGTCCTTGAGCGGCGGCGGCACGTCACCGGCGGCGATCCGTTGCGCGAAACCCTCGACGACGGCGGTCTTGCCCACGCCGGCCTCGCCGGTCAGGATGGGGTTGTTCTGCTTCCGGCGCATGAGGATGTCGACGATCTGGCGGATCTCCTCGTCGCGGCCGGAAATGGGATCCATCTCGCCTTTGCGCGCGCGCTCGGTGAGATCGACCGAGTACTTGGCCAGCGCCTCCTGCTTGCCCATGGCCGCGGGGGCCAGGGCGCCGCTGGCTTCTCCGGGCACGGCGCCGCCGCCCACCTGGAAGCCATCGCTGGCCGCCAGGGCGCTTTCGGGGGACTTGCCGACGATCTGGGCGAAACGATCGGTGAGGTCGTCGAGCTTGATCTTGGTGAGCTCGGCCGACATCGAGGTCAGGACGTGGCGCAGACCGGGGGTCTCGAGGATGCCGACCATGAGGTGCCCCGTGCGCACCTGCGACTCACCGAAGAGCAGCGTGCCGTAGACCCAGCCGCGCTCGACGGAGTTCTCGATGTGCGGCGAGAGATCCGAGATGGAGGTCGCCCCGCGCGGCAGCTGGTCGAGGGCCGCGGTCATGTCCGCGGCCAGACGCGATGGATCGATCTGGAACTCGCGGATGATGCGATGAAGGTCCGAATCCTGGAGCTGCAGGATTTGGTTGAACCAATGCACCAGCTCGACGTAGGGGTTGCCGCGCAGCTTGCAGAAAGCGGTCGCGCTTTCGATGGCCTTGTAGGCCAGGCTGTTCAACTTTCCAAAGAGGGATACGCGTGAGATGTCGGACATGATGGCAGCTCCTGGTGCGGTGTCAGGGATCCGCGGACGCGGAAGAGCAGAGAACGATCTAGGCGGGAGAGGGTGCGCCCTCCGTCATGGTGTCGAGGTGGGGGGTAATGATGAGGTCTTCGCGGCCCTCGCCTTCGGGGCAGTGACCGAGCCAGGACGTCCATCCCAGCCGGGTAATGCGGTCCAGACGGAAGGGCTGGCTGACCCGCTTGTCGAGGAAGAGGCGCACGTCCCAGTTGAGGGAATCACCGACGTAATTGCGCACCAGCGCCGTCAGGCGCTTGAGGCGCGGGCTGCCGGGCAACATGCTTTGGAACTCGTCCTCCCGAAGCGGCCCGAAGACGACGCGGAACTTGGTTTGCCGCTGCCAGGCGCGCGCGCCCAGAATCGTGCCGATGCCGAGCGCGCCAGCGAAAGCGGTGCGCGTGATGCGCCAGCGCTCGGCATCCTGGAGCGGCGTCCACTCGCCGATGAATTCCTCCAACGCGGTCGGCAAGCGGAAGTAATCGGTGATGACGGCCCGCAGGCCTTCGGCGTTGCGCGCGTGCTGCGCGAAACGCCCGGCGAAATAGAGCTTGGCGCTGTCGGGAAAGAGATCGCGGTCGCGCACGGCGGGTGAGCCGAGCCCGAAGAGCGCGCCCAGGTAAGTCACGAAGCGGTCGCTGGCCGGGCGGTCGCGGTTGACCGTGGGCTGGGCGTTGGCCCAGGCGCGATAGAAGAGGGCCAGGATGCGGTGATGGAAGAGATCGAGAAAGCGGACGAGGGTCGCATCGCCCGCGTTGCGCAGGCGATCGCGCGCGTATTCGGTGAGATGGATGGGCAAGGGGCCATTGGGGCCGAGCATCCCGAGGAAGTGGACGCCCAGGCGAGGCGGCCGGCCCTCACGCGCCGGTACCAGGTAGGCGAGGGTCGATGGCGCGAAGGCCAGCGAGGCTTCCTGCCCCATGCGAATGGGCTCGTCGACCGGGCGGGTGGCCTGGCCGAGGCGCAACTGATCCGGGCAGGCGCACTCGATGGCGCGGAGCAAGGCGAAGAAGTCGTAGTGCGGCGGGTCCTTCGCGACCGCGCCGAGCAGCTCGCCTAGGCGATCCCGAGCGGTCGCGGGTCCGCGCGGACCTACATCACCGGACGCCGGCCGAGCCTGGCTGGCCATCGCACGATCTCCTTGCGCTGGATGCTCTTCAAGAGGGTCTCACTGAAGGAGTTGATCGAAACGTATTTCGCGAAGAAACGTTCGAGCACCGAGCCGAGCAGGAACACGCCGGAGCCCTCGAAGGCGCTCTCGTCGAGGGTCAGGGCGACCTCGATGCCGCGTCCGAAGGCCACCGGTCCCGCGATGGGCAGCCGGCGGGTGATGGAACGCGAGTCGACCTGGCGGACACCCTCGATCTGCTTGCGCACGATGGGGTCGGCGGTGTCGCCGTAGAGCCACAGCAGCTCGCGCAACGCCGAGGCGCCGCCGCCATTGGCGTCGTCGGTGAGGGAGAGATAGTTGAGCGAGAGATGGCTGATGAGCCGCCAGGTCGGATCGCCGTGCGCGTAGGACGGACGCGGTGGCGTCGGCCCGGCGACACAGAGGACGGCCTCGACCGGCGCGCCGCTTTCGAGCGAGAAATCGCTGCCGCGTTGCCCGATGGGAATGTGCAGGGTGAGATCGCGATTCGTGCACAGGGCGTTCATCGCGATCTGCTTGAGCTGGGAACGCACCGGCGCCTCGGTCGAGTCGACGAGGGCCAGGAAGACCTCGCTGCCCACGTAGCTGGAACGCGCGCCCTGGCTGCGCTGCTTGGTCGAGAGCATGCGCGGCTCGCGGCGGACCGTGTAGTAGGACGACATCTCCTCGGTCGAGGCGCGGTCGTGCAGGGCATAGAAGGGGAAGAAGTCTTGCTTCTCGTCGCCGCTGGCGCCGTAGCCGATGACCTCGGTGAGCTGGTAGATCTCGAAATCCATCGGCCGCGTCCGATCGGGGACCACGTGGTACTCGCTCTCGCTTTCGGTCAGGTGGATGCGGTCGGTGCGCTTGGGGAAGAGGTTCACCGCGGGGGTGCAGAAGAGATCGAACTGTCCGGGGCCGACGGCCTTCTCCAGGCGCCCGTCCTGCGCGTCGAGCACGATGACGATTTCCAGATCCGGGGTGCCGCAGCGGCGAACCGCGGTCGCAAGGCCGGTGAGGAGCGCGAAGAGGAACCGGCTGGGCAGGGCGAAGTACTCCGAGAGCAGGCGGTAGCCCTGGAACGAACGGGGGCCGAAGGGCAGTAGGGCTTCCTCGTCCTCGAAGCCGAGCGGCCGGATGGGATCGTCGAGCACCAGCTCGCCGCCGCCCCCTTGGCCGGCGGGCCGCACGACCAGCGCCACGGTGTGGCCGAGCAGCAGCTCGTAGAGGCGCATCGCGATCTCGTCCCCGCCGCGCAGGTAGATGGGCAAGGCATCGAGCGCGAGCTGGTTGAAGTTCAGGCCGGCCGAGGCGTGCAGGCGCAACCGGATGGCGGACTTGGCCTTGACGGGAATGCGCAGGTTGCCCAGGTCGCCGAGAAAGGAGGTGTATTCCGCGCCGGTGATCTCGAGCGGCCACAAGGTCGTGTCGTGGGCCGTGCGGTATTCGCACGCGGTCTGCTCGCCGCGGCCGACGAAGCTCTTGAGCACGGAGCCACGTGGCACCTTGAAGCCATCGGCGAGCGCGCCCTCACTGAGGCTGGGCTTGAACTGGACCACGGCCATGGAGGGCGTCGGCGCAAGGTAATGCGGGTACACCATGTCGAGCAGGTGCTGGGTGAAGCGCGGGAACTCGGCGTCGATCTTGAGCTGGACGCGGGCGGTGAGAAAGGCGAACGATTCCAGCAGCCGCTCGACGTAGGGATCCGTGCACTCCAGGGACTCGATGCCCAGGCGGCCGGCGATCTTGGGAAATTCCTTGGCGAATTCCTGCCCGGTCTCGCGGATGTATTGCAGCTCGCGGTTGTAGTAGGAGAGCAGGCGCGGATCCATCAGTGCCTCCCGCCAGAAATACGGGCAGCACCGAGGCCGCCAAGCCGCGCTGCCCGCGAGGCGCGACGAGGGCGCATAGCCCGAGCTATGTTACCGAGGAGCAACGACGCGGGCGGCGCGGATCGGCGGCCGAATGCGACCGTATTTCTGAAGGTAGGCACTAGCCCCCTCCCTTGCTGCCGAGATCGAGGACATCGATGGTGCCGGTTTCGAGGTCGACGGCGGTGCGCAGGAAGAGGCGCAGTGGCAGCGGCTGGGCCCAGAGCTCGGCCTCGATGTCGAACGACATGGCGTTGTGGTTCATCTGCTTCTCGTCGACGAAGAGCTTCACGCGCAGGGTCTTGGCCACCAGCCGTGGCTCGAAGTCCAGGATGACCTTGCGGATGGCTTGCTCCAGCACCGTCGTATCGACGCCAGAGGTGGTCCGCCCCGCGAGATCGGGCATGCCGTAGTTGAGGACCGAGCGCGCTACCTGGGGATGTTCGTCCAGGTTCTGCATGGCCCGTAGGTGGGTCGTGTTGAGCAACCAAGCCAGATCGCGCCGGACG
>Ga0182019_10002165_pt1 | contig 10060 bp, 11 predicted proteins | sample 812E2MmetaG_FD_120483 | JGI IMG/M metagenome (GOLD analysis project Ga0182019, IMG submission 120483) | Permafrost microbial communities from Stordalen Mire, Sweden - 812E2M metaG | ecosystem: Environmental > Terrestrial > Soil > Wetlands > Permafrost | place: Sweden: Stordalen | collected... | reverse complement strand
TGACAAGTACAACCTGCTGACATTGCCGGTGATCGACGACCACAATTACCTGACGGGCGTCATCACGCCCGATGACGTGATCGCGATGCTGCGCGCAAAGCTGTAGTCGTTGTTCTTCTTGCTGTGGAGACGGCGCTTGCCCCCGTCTCTACGATATCGGATGCACCCTCGCAATTTCCCGCAAAAACTTTCTTCGTTTTGCAGATTCGCCTATCCAGACAGCGCTTGATGCATTTATTCTGGTCGTTCTGTTTTGCCAATTTGATCGCCCCGTGACCTGCGCGCATGAAATTTCTGAAAAGTTGGAAGGTTCGGATCCTGCTGTTCTTCGCCGTCGTAGGGCCGGGCTTTATCACCGCCAATGTCGACAACGACGCCGGCGGCATCCTCACTTATTCGCAATCCGGTGCGCACTTCGGCTACACCCTGTTGTGGACGATGATTCCGATTACCATCGCCCTGATCGTCGTGCAGGAGATGTGCGCCCGCATGGGAGCGGTCACGGGCAAGGGCCTGAGCGATCTGATCCGGGAAGAATTCGGCCTGCGGATTACGTTCCTCATGATGCTCGGTATTCTGATTACAAACTTTGGCAACGTCATCACCGAATTCATCGGCATTGCGGGAAGTATGGAGTTGTTCGGGGTATCAAAGTACATCTCGGTGCCAATCTGTGGCGTAATCGTCTGGTTGATCGCAGTCAAAGGGCAGTACAAGAGTGTTGAAAAAGTATTCCTGGTGGCTTCTTTCTTCTACATCACTTACATATTTGCCGGAGTGCTGGCCAAGCCCGTGTGGATTGAGGCGCTGAAGGCCACGGTGAAGCCTCCGCAGCTGGGGGCCTTCAAGCGCGACTACCTCTACATGGTGATCGGCGTCGTCGGAACCACGATCGCGCCCTGGATGCAGTTCTATTTGCAGTCATCCGTCGTCGAAAAAGGAGTCACGCGGCGCCAGTACAAGACCTCGAGACTCGATGTGATCGTGGGCTGCATATTCACCGACGTGGTCGCCTGGTTCATCATCGTGGCCTGTGCGGCCACCCTCTATCTCCATGGTGTTCGTGACATACGTGACGCCGCCGACGCCGCCCAGTCGCTCCGTCCCCTGGCGGGCGACTACGCTTACATATTGTTTGCACTCGGACTGTTCAATGCGTCGCTGTTCGCGGCTTCGATTCTCCCGCTCTCGACGGCCTACACCGTCTGTGAAGGCCTCGGTTTCGAATCGGGAGTGGGACGCAAATTCTCCGAAGCTCCCGCTTTCTACTGGCTGTATACGGTTCTCATCGTCGCCGGAGGCGCCGTGATCCTGATCCCAGGGCTTCCGCTGGTAAAGATCGCTGTATTTTCGCAGGTCGTCAACGGCGCGGTGTTGCCCTTTGTGCTGATCTTCATGTTGCTGCTGATCAACAAGAAAGAACTGATGGGCGAATACGTGAATAAACCCACGTTCAACATCATCGCCTGGGCCACCACCGCGATCATGATCGGATTAACCGCGCTGTATGTGTACGGACAAGTGCGCGGCGGAACCGGATAGGCCGGTGCGCGTTGGCTGCTACTGCCAAGCCGCCGTGACCGTCTCAAACAAGTTTTCCCGCCGCCAGATCCTTCACCAGCCCCAGGTCGGCCTCAAGAAAATCCAGTCCCAGCAGTTCCTGCCGCGTCACCCATCGGATTTCGCGAAAGATCCGGTTCTCAATTTCACCCTGGTAATTGCGCACCTCAAAGAACCGCAGTTCCACGGATCCTCCGCCTGGGTATTGATGGACGATGCGGGAGACCTCCGTGCCGACCTCCGCGACGATCCCCAGTTCTTCCTCCAGTTCCCGGCGCATCGCATCGCGCGGCTGTTCCCCTTCTTCGATTTTGCCTCCGGGAAATTCCCATTTCAGCGGCATAGGCTGGTGTCGCGTCCTCTGGCAGGCGAGGATGACGTCATCTTTCAGGATCAGCGCGGCGACGACTCGTTTCATGATGTTCAAATAGGCGGGATAACTCCCAATGGCCTACTGGTTCTCCAATCGCTTGCCCACGAGCTGAGCGCAGTATTCAATCAGTTCGCGGTCGTCGACGGTGAACGCCGCGGGGAAGTGGCTGTCGATATCGAGCTCGCCCGCTACCTGGCCGCGCACAAAGACTGGAACCACGATCTCCGACTTGGTTTCGAGCGAGCAGGCAAGATAGCGTGGATCATTCTTTACGTCGTCCACCACCACCGTCTTCCCCGACGATGCCGCCGCGCCGCAGATGCCCTGGTTCAGAGGAATGCGAGTATGCGGAGTCATTGCTCCCCGGTAGTGCCCCAGCCCCAGCACGGGTGGATTGGCTCCTGGTTCCAGCATGTAGAAGCCGACCCAGTTGTATTTCAGCATCTGTTGGTTCAGCAGAACCGCGATGCTTTCCATCAGTTGATCCGCCGTGTGAGCAGCGGAACTCAAGCGGCCCGCTTCCCGACGGACTTCGTCGACCTTCTTGGCATTGGATGTTGTGGCCATGATGACAATCCTAAACCATGGTGCTGCAGTTCAACCTCTACACGGGGCTTTGCGCCCGCAGTACTTGCGTAACGGAACCGAGTCCAGCGCATTACAATCGCCCTGTGTATTCTGCCGAACTTCTCGACCATTTCCAGAACCCGCGAAATGCGGGCCAGGTTCCAGCTCCTGATGCGACCGCGCGCCTCGAAAACCCTGCCTGCGGAGACATTCTGGAACTCGCGCTCAAATTGGACGGAAAGCATATTGCCGAGATCCGTTTTCGCGCCAAAGGCTGCGTTCCGGCGATGGCCTGCGGGTCAGCCATCACTGAGTTGATCAAAGGCAAGACTGTCGAAGAAGCGCGGAAGGTGAGCAGGGAAGAGTTGGTTCGCAAAGTCGGTGGCCTGCCGCAAGCCTCCGCCCACGCCAGCCATCTGGCGATGGACACGCTCGCCGCGCTCCTGCGGGGGCTCTGAATTGCGCGCGTAAATGTTGAGGCGCTCCAACGGTGTCATTCTCCCGAGTCGAAGCGCCTCACCACCCAAAACCAAGCTCAACATCGAGTCCTTAACAGACGCTAGCGGCCCGAGCGGTTCGTGTCCGGCTGATAGACGACCCAGCCGTTTGCGAGCGCGATCTCTTTCAGATTCGGATTCGGGTTGATGGCGAACGGATGGTTGGCCATCGCCAGCATCTCGCGGTCCCAGATGGCGTTGCCAAATGCGCAATCGGGCACGGATTTGAGCACGGATCGAATCGCATCCGGTTTGCCTGGTCCGCTCGGAACCCGAATGAGCCGATCCGTGATGGTGCTATTCTCAACGGCCGCTTCGGCGGACAGGATGCGATTCTGCGGGATGCCGAAGCTGCGCATGCCGGAGCGGATGATCCACTGGTTCGAGGAAGAGACGGCCCAGACGTCGCATCCGGATGCGCGCAGGCGCAGCACCAATTCGCGCATCTCCGGAAAAATATTGGGCTCGACACCCTGGGCAAAGTAGGTGGCAGTCGCCTGCTGTACGACCTCTTCGCGCAGCCCGCGATGCATGGTGACCATTTCGCCGCACATCACTTCTTCAGGAACATGGCCCGCTTTGTAGTCGGCGTAGCGCGAGCGCGCCCACTCGGCGACTTCTTTCGATACCAGACCTTGTTCGAGTTCCCAGGAGAAAAACCCTTCTCCGGCGTCACCGGACCAGAGCGTGCCGTCGCAGTCGAAGGTAGCGATGAGCGGTTTGAGGGTGAGTACACTTTCGATGAATTCGGTTTGCAGAGGTGTGAGACCGGTCATGAAGTATTGGGCCTTGGCAGGAATTAACTCGACGGCAGAAGCTGTGGCGGCAAATCCAAGGTCGCATACTGCTCCGGAGTATCCACGTTGACCGCAACCAGCGGGTCGTCCACCGGAATGTACTCGATCTCACTCTGGTGGGCGTGCTCGACCTCGCGGGCGCTCGAGGTTTCGGGAGCCCGCAGAAACGCTTCCATCATCTCGCGGCCCACCAGAATTGGATGGCCGTGTTTTCCCTGGTATTCGGGGATCACCGCCCACTTCCTTTGTGTTAGGGCCTGTTCGAACGCCGCTTCGAGGGTCTCAATCGTTGTCATCTGGACGGGCGGCCGATCAACGAGGGTGACCATGGCGGCATCGCGGCCACGGCTCAGAACCTCGTGCAGGCCGACTTGCAATGAGCTGAACTGTCCGCGCGCGGGATCGGGATTCACAACCAGCGACGCGCCGTTGGCATACACGACGGGAGCCAACGCGTCCTCATTCTTGCCGGCTACGACCAGCACGACATCGACGTGGGAGAAGAAGAGTTGTATGGCAGCGGAGAGAAACGTGTCTCCCACAGTCGATGGAGGCCACGGCAGCAGCGCTTTGTCGCGCCCCATGCGAGAGGACTCACCCGCCGCAAGAATTACTCCGCAAAAAGCCGGGGTCCGTCCCATAAGGGCACGATAACAAACTGCTGCGACTCTGCCAAGGACCCGGGTCACAGGACCCGGGTCACGGACGATAGGGAAAAAGGGCGGCCTCGGCGGCTAAAGGCGCAGTCAAAAGAATCCGGATACCGCAGCGGCAAACCGCTGCGCCTCCCAAAGTCTTTCTGCGGGCTGTTCGGAATGTGCGTTAGCTGAAGGTTGGCAGCTTGACCAGATCGTCGTGTGGTACCTGCTCGACGGGGTGTCCAGCCTTGCGCCAGGCGCGGAGGCCTCCTGCGATTACAAACACTTTGAATCCGAGTTCCTGTAATTGATGCGCCACCCGGGCGCTCGTGGCTTCGCGCTGTCAAGTGCAGTAGAGATAAATCTCTCGATCTTTGGGCAGGTTCTTGACCTCTTCGACGAGGTTGTTGGGTTCAATGCGGATGGATCCCGCGATGCGTTCGGAGTCGGCATCGTAGTAGCCGTGGCTGCGGACATCGGCGATAAGCATGTTCTGAGACGCATCGGAGGCGAATCTCCGGGCTAACTCCTCCGCCGGGATGCGCGGAATGACGTCGAGCAGACGGTACTTGCGGTAGATCCAGATGCGATAGACAGCGTAGGCGAGGAGTCCGATGCCGAAAATGACCTCGGCGGCAAAGCCGGCGGAGCGCAGTCCGCGCGTGATGGCTCGCAGCGCGTCACTGAAGAGATATCCTGCGACGGAGTATGCGCCCACATAGAAAATCGCTCCCATGGCATCGTAGAGCAGAAAATCGCTGGGGCGCATTTTCATGCTTCCGGCTAGCGGCGGAGACATGGTGTTGATGCCGGGGATGAACTTGGCGAAGAGCAGCGTCTGCTTGCCGCGGCGGTAGAAATATTCCGCCGAGCGCAGAATGCAGGTTTCCGGATTCGCCGAAAGGCGGCAGAGAAGGCCCAGCAAGGCCCATCCACTGACTCGGCCCATGAAATAGAGAAGGACATCGCCGCTGACCATCGCCAGTACGCCTATACCTAACACGAGATAGAGATGCAGATCTCCGTAAGCGGCGACGGCGCCAGCGGTCAGAATGGCGAGTGCGGCGGGGAGCGGTAGACCGACTGCCTCCGCGAAGCAGACTACCGCTAAGAGCAGGTAGCCATGGTGCGAAAGCGATGAGAGCAAGCTGGTCATTGTGGATGCGGGCCCAGTCAGTATAACAACCATATTTGATGCTATGGCGATCGGCCTCGGTGCAAAAAGAGCTGTTACAGTGGTACGACTTCAGGTGCTACAGACTTAGGAGGAGCCTTTGTCAACCGAGAGCCGCCGCACCATCAATCTTCCGAATCGTCCCGCCGGGCTTCCTTTCAGCGACGCCGTGCTGGTCGGCGATACTCTCTACATCTCCGGACGTATCGGCCTCGATCCAGCGACGGGCGAGGCGCCAGAGAATATTGATGCTGAACTTGAGCTATTGTTCGCCGGCTTCCAGGCTGTGCTTCGCGAAGCCGGCATGGGAATGGACGACCTGGTCTGGGTGCAGGTCTATTCGCCGGACGTTGCGTTGTGGCAGCGGTTCAATGCTGCCTACGTGAAGCTATTCTCGCGAGGGTTTCCGGCTCGCGCGTTTCTGGGATCGGGGACGCTTTTGTTGAAGGGGCGGTTTGAGATGCTGGGAATCGCGGTAAAGATCTAGGCACCGAGGGTCATCCTGAGCGAAGCGCAGGATTCGTTCTTGCGGCTGCAAGAGGCAGCAGATCCTTCGCTTCGCTCAGGATGACGAGGTTTATGGAGTTACTTTTCTCGCGCTACTACAAACTCTGGCGCCCACAATAGCGCCCGTTTGATCTCCGAGTCGGGGAAGGTGCAGATGGCTTTGCGCGCCGATTCGGCATAGCGCGCGGCCTCTTTGGAGGCGAATTCCAGCGAGCCATACCGGTTCAGGATGGTCAGGATGTCGCCATGGGTGACGCCATTGAAGGCGCGGTCGTGCAGGATGGTTTCGATTTGGCGGCGCTCGGCGTGGGTGCAGCGCTCGAGCGCGTGAATGACGGACATCGTGGCTTTGCCTTCGCGCAGGTCGCTGGCAACGGGCTTGCCCAGCACACTTTCTGATGCGGTGAGGTCGAGCACATCGTCCACGATCTGAAAGGCTAATCCGAGATCGCGTCCGTACTGGCCAAGGCGTTCTTCCTGCTGCTCAGTGGCGCCGCCCAGGATGCCGCCGACTCGCATGCACACCGAGAACAGACACGCCGTTTTGCGATAGATTAAATCGAGATGCTCCTGCAGCGAGATCAGCTTGCCGAGCTTTTCCATCTGCAGCAGTTCGCCTTCGACCATCTGCTGGGTCAGGTCGATGAGTACGTCGAGGATGCGGAAATTGCGCTCCTGCACGGCGACCTTGAATGCCTGCATGTAAAGCCAATCGCCGGCCAGCACGCACATCGAGTTGCCCCACTGGGTGTTGGCGGCGGGACGGCCGCGGCGGATCTGGGCTTCGTCGATGATGTCGTCGTGGACGAGTGTTGCGGTGTGGATGATCTCGACGACGGTCGCTAGTTTTACCGCGCCATTGCCCTTGTAGCCGAGGAGTTTTGCGGAGAGGAGCAGCAGCGCCGGGCGGATTCGCTTACCGCCGCCAGCGCGAAGGTACTCGCCGATCTCCGTGATCGCGGCGACATTGGAGACGGTGTCGCGTCCAAATTGTTCTTCGATCGCGACAATGTCGTCACGCAGGAGGTCAAAGATTTCTTTCCCGTTGATGGACGTCGTTGTACCCACTGCTCTTAGTTGCTCCGGTAATTCGTGAACTGCAGATCGATGCCGAAGTCCTGCTGCTTGACCATGGCGATGACTTCCTGCAGCGTATCGCGGTCCTTGCTGCTGATGCGCACTACATCGGCTTGAATGGAGGCTTGCGCTTTTTTCTTTGAATTCTTAACCAGCTTTACGATTTCTCGCGCCTTCTCGATCGGGATCCCCTGCTGCAGGGTGATCTTTTGTTTCACTGTGCTTCCGGCGGACGGCTCCAGCGCGCCATAGGTCAGGCCTTTCAGCGGGACGCCGCGTTTGACCAACTTCGCCTGGAAGACGTCGTTCACAGCCTTCATCTTGAATTCGTCGGCGGAGTGCAGCATGATCGCGTCGGTTCCTTCCATCGCGATCTGTGACCTCGAGTCTTTCAAGTCGAAGCGCGTGCTGACTTCCTTCATGGCCTGCTGGATGGCGTTGGCAACTTCCGCGAGGTCGATTTTGCTGACGATATCGAAACTGTTATCGGGCATGGAATGTCACCGTCAAAATGTACAACGGCTATCTAAATCTGCAGATTGTCATGCTGAGGGATGCCCATTCGAAGTTCAGAACCCCACGGATCGCACACCCCAACATGTACCCATGAGGGTAACAGAAGAGGCACTATCTGCGCAGGCTCGTTATGCGGCTGCTTCCGGGTTCGTTTCGGGAGCGAGTCGGAAGAATCTATAAAAATTCTGCGCGGTGCGCGAACCGATCTCTTCCGCGGGCAGGCGGCGAAGTTCGCCGACATGGCGGGCTACTTCCTTTACAAACGCCGGTTCGTTGCGCTGGCCGCGATGCGGAATCGGCGCCAGGTAGGGCGAGTCGGTTTCGATCAACAGGCGATCGAGCGGAACCATTTGTGCCGCGTCGCGGATCGGTTGCGCTTTGGGAAAGGTGATGTTGCCGGCGAAGGAAATCATGAAACCCATATCCAGAGCGCGGCGCGCATGCTCGACGTTTCCGGTGAAGCAGTGCAGAATGCCGCCTAGCCCGCTGGTGGTCCAGTGCCCGGCGATTAGCGACAGGCAGTCGTCCCATGCGTTTTCACTGTTGTCAGATGGGCGGCAATGAATAATGATGGGCAACTTCGCAGTTCGTGCCAGTTCCATCTGCTTCAGGAAAACCACCTTCTGCGTTTCGCGCGGTGAGTGGTCGTAAAAATAGTCGAGGCCGATTTCTCCCCATGCAATCACCCTGGGATGCGTTGCCCATTGCAGCATCTGGGCATCGGCGGCTTCGTTCGCAAGAGATGCTTCATGAGGATGAATTCCCACACTCGCCCAGATTCGCGGATATTCCGGCTTCCCGTCGTATTTCTCTGCCAATTGAATGCCGCAGTCGGCGGTCCCCGGCCCGTCGCCGTTTCCGATCGCGAGATAGGCCTCGATGCCGTTCTGCTTCGCGCGCGCCAAGACGTCTTCGCGATCGCTGTCGTAGCGCTTGCCTTCGAGATGGGCGTGAGAATCGATGAACATCAGTCGTTGGTCGTTAGTCGACGGTCGTGGGCAAGATTGCGTGGGGACGGGCGCCCTCGCCCTCCCGGGCGGCGCGCAGCAAGGCACCAGCTACTTCAATCTTGTCCCGATCGGCACATCTTCCAGAAAACTCGCCAACACCGGCTTGCCGCCCTCTGGCGAGGCTGCGACGATCATGCCGTTTGATTCCAGTCCTCGCAGTTTGCGGGGCGCAAGGTTCGCCACGATCACGACTTTGCGTCCGATCAGTGTTTCCGGCTCATAGGCTTCGGCAATGCCCGCCACCAGTTGACGGACTTCGTTTCCGAGATCGACTTCCAGGCGGAGCAATTTGTCGGCGCCTTTTACGCGCTCAGCGGTCTTTACCTGCGCTACGCGCAATTCTATTTTCGCGAAGTCGTCGATGCTGATTTTGCCATCGGGGATTGCGTCCGGTGCTTTGGGCGCGGCTGGGGGCCGTGTTTCGCTCGACTGGACGGGCGGGACGCCCGCCGCTCCACTCCCTTCTTCCATTTTCTGCATCCTCTCTACCGCCGATTTGTCTGCCCGCGGAAACACGGCTTGCACCTCGCCCAACTTTGTGCCGAGGTGGAGCTGTCCCCACTGCAATTGCGTAAGGTCGAATTTCCTGATGTCTCCGAGGCCCATCTGCGCCCAGATCTTCGCGGTGGCGTCGGGCATTACCGGATGCGCCAGGGCCGTCACAATACGCAGAGCTTCGGCGCTGGTGTAGAGCACGGTTGCCAGGCGCGCGCGGCTCTCTTCGTCCTTTTTTTCATCCAGAGACCAGGGCTCGTTTTCTACGATGTATTTGTCAACGGCACTCACCAGTCCCCAGGCGGCTTCGAGCGCCCTCGAGAACTGGTACTGGTCAAATAATGTGCCGTAGTCCACGATCACTTTCTTAGCCGCGTCCGCAATTGCGGTATCCGCCGGGGTGTGCGCTGCGTTTGAGGGGTACGGTACCTCTCCCTTGAAATAGCGCGTGATCATGGTCAGGGTGCGGCTGGCGAGGTTGCCGAGACCGTTCGCGAGATCGGAGTTGTAGCGTTGCACCAGCGCATCGAAACTGAACGATCCATCCTGTCCAAAAACGACTTCGCGAAGCAGGAAGTAGCGGAGGGCGTCGGCTCCGAGCACATCCACAATGGTCTCAGCACGCACGATATTGCCGCGCGACTTCGACATTTTGCTTTCTTCAAACAGCAGCCAGCCGTGGGCGGTGATGCCTTTGGGGAGCGGCAATCCGGCGGCGAGCAGGAACGCCGGCCAGTAGACGCAATGGAAGCGCACAATTTCTTTGCCGATCATGTGCACGTCGGCGGGCCAGTACTTGTCGAACTTGGTGCCGTCCTTCGAACCATAGCCGAGCGCGGTAATGTAGTT
>Ga0182019_10002164_pt1 | contig 10062 bp, 9 predicted proteins | sample 812E2MmetaG_FD_120483 | JGI IMG/M metagenome (GOLD analysis project Ga0182019, IMG submission 120483) | Permafrost microbial communities from Stordalen Mire, Sweden - 812E2M metaG | ecosystem: Environmental > Terrestrial > Soil > Wetlands > Permafrost | place: Sweden: Stordalen | collected... | reverse complement strand
TTGCAGAAACCGTCAATTGAAAGGAATTTCGCATGAAAACCAGTAGTCTTTTGACCGCCATCATCTGCGCCGGCGTACTCAGTGCCTGCGCGACCACCGTCCCGATCGAACTCGTCGACGCGCGGGACGCATATCACCGCGCAAGCGTTGGGAATACGGCGCAAGTCGCGCCAGCAGAGCTGCACGTAGCAAATTTGGCGCTCGCCCAGGCTGAACAATCCTTCAAGACAGATCCCGACTCGTATCGAACGCGAGACCTCGCCTATGTCGCCTGGCGCAAGGCACAGCTAGCTGATGCGGCTGCTTCCATTGCCATCCAGCAGAAGAGTGAGGCTCAAGCGAAGAACGACTACCAGACAACGCAAGGTAAGGTTGTCGCAAAGACAAAACAGGACCTGAGCCAGACGCGCTCGGCACTGGCGGCTTCCCAGCGCATCGGTGAGGCGACGGCTGAGCAGCTTTCCACCGAGCAGGAGGCGCGGGCGGCTGCCGAGAAGCGAGCGGCCGATGCCCAGGCGGCGCTTGCCAAGCTGGCTGCGGTCAAGGAGGAGCCCCGCGGAATGGTCATCACGCTCTCCGGGAGCGTACTCTTTGCATCGAACCGGGCGATATTGCTGCCCGAGGCGAGAACGCGACTTGACCAGGTGGCCGAGGTGCTACTCACAAGCCGCGAGCGCAAGCTCACTGTCGAGGGGCACACGGACTCCCAGGGTTCCGTGAACTTCAACCTGGACCTATCGCAGCGTCGGGCTGACGCGGTTCGCAGTTACCTCGTGGAGCGAGGGTACCAGGGCGATTTGATCCAGGCGCATGGGCTTGGAAAGGGAAACCCAATTGCTGATAACGGCAGTGCGGAGGGTCGTGCGAACAACCGCCGAGTTGAAATTATCATCGAACACGAACCGCACGCCACCAACCCATAGCGCGAGTTCGACAAGCCTAGCCTGGAACATCCTCGGCTCGACGAGACGGTCCCGGGAGCGCGGCTCAATTCGCGGCGCTCTCGGGCCTTCCGTCAACACGCGAAACTCAGCGAACGGCAGAGCCATGAAACACACGATACTGGTCACCACCTTGCTCACCGCCACCGCTTTCGCGGTGGGGTGCACCTCCAAGGAAGTCAAAGCCGCTGCTCCGCCGAAACAAGCGGACCCCGCGGCCGCGCACCTAGACAAGGCCAAAGCGGAAACCAAGCAGGCGGCGCAAGCGATGGGGGACTACGCCTACGCGGAGAAGACCGAATTCGTCGACAAGATGCGGAGAGAACTAGTCGGCACCCAGGAAGAACTGGATCGGCTCAGCGCCAAGGTCGAGAGCGCCGGCGGCGCGGCAAAGACCGACGCCAAGGCCAAGCTCGAGACTGTGCGCGAGAAATGGACCCAGGCGAAGAAGCAACTTGACCGGGCCGCAACCGCCACCGCGTCCGATTGGGAAGACGTGAAGAATGGATTCAAACAGTCCTACACTGATTTGAAAGACTCCTCCGATAAGACACGCCAGTGGTTGAGCGACAAGATCGCCCCTTGATGGGCGGGCCTCGGAAGGAATGGCGGGGAGGCAGGACCATGAAAGGCAATCCGTTGAAGGAACTGGGAACGCCCGGCCAATCCTCCATGATCAACAGCAATGATACCCGTGACATTTCTGACGTGCCCCCCGATGCCGCACAGTTTGCGGCCGAAGAGTCGACGCCCGAAGCGCCGAGCCTGGAGCAACGGCTGGCCGCTCTGAAAGCCCAAGAGGCCGACCTCGACAACTACAAGAAGCGCATTCGCAACGAGATGAGCGAGCACGAGGCAAGGACGCGGGAGGCGATTCTGTGCGACTTTCTGGAGGTTGCGGACAACCTGGAGCGTGCCATCGCTTCGTGGGAAGTAGGCGGCGCAAAGGACGTCAAGTCAATTCGGGATGGCGTCGACATGGTGTTGCGTCTGCTGAGGTCAAAGCTTGCCCGTCATTCGGTGACGGCCATCGAGGCCAAGGGTCAGCCCTTCGATCCGCGCCTCCACCATGCGATCTCGCAGGCGTCCAGCAACGAGGCGGCGCCGGGCACAGTCCTGCACGAGGTCCAGAAAGGCTATCGCGCGGGTGAGCGGCTGCTTCGCCCAGCCACCGTCGTGGTCGCATCAGCGCCTCCCGTTCCGCGATCCGAAATCAGTCGGCCGGATCAGGATCGCACCGCAAACGGCAGCGTTGCCAGCGGGGGACGAGGACATCGACGCCACTGGTGATGACGAAATGTCTACAGGGTCTGGCCCGATCAAGATGATGCGTGCCGCGCCGAGGCTGTAGGCCGTTCCTCCGCCGGTCCTGTTCACCATTCCCTGTCAGGTCTCGCCCCTTGCACGACGAAAGGAACCACCCATGAAGCTACTCGTACTCTTCTACTCGACCTTTGGCCATGTCTATCGCCTCGCAGAGGCAATCGCCGACGGCGCCCGCGAGGTTACTGGTGTCGATGTCGTGATGAAGCGCGTCCCTGAAACCCTCCCACCTGACGCGATCAAGTCCATGGGCGCGACCGAGGCGCAGAAGGTCTTGGCCAATGTGTCGATCGCCACAGTCGACGACCTGCCGGATGCTGGCGCAATCATTTTCGGCACGCCGACTCGATTCGGGAATATGGCCGGTCAGATGCGGCAGTTTCTCGACGCAACTGGCGGCCTGTGGGCCCAGGGCAAACTAGTCGGCAAGGTCGGGAGCGTCTTCACCAGCTCGGCTACCCAGCACGGTGGCCAGGAATCCACCATCCTGAGCTTTCACACAACCCTGCTTCACCACGGCATGGTCATTGTCGGGTTGCCCTATGCGTTCCAGGGTCAGACTCGCATGGACGAGATAACTGGCGGGTCGCCCTATGGGACATCGACCATCGCCGGGGGCAAGGGCGAGCGCATGGCGAGTGAGAATGAGATTGCGGCCGCGCGATTCCAGGGCCGACACGTGGCCCGAATCGCGAAGAAACTGGCGGACTAGCCATCGTTTTGATGGGACCGTCCGCCGTGGTCGCCCAACGTCCTGTAATGACGGGGAAACAGCGACGGCCCGCAACATGCATGGTCAGGGACTGGAGGTTGTCTCATGAAGGATTTCGTCGACCGGGCCACCCGAGCCGGATTCGCCGCCATCGGCGATGAGGCAGGAGGAACGGGCCGATGATCACGCTTCGCAGGGCCAAGGAGCGCCAGCACCAGCGGCATCGCAAGCAGGAGACCTGGCTAACGTTTTCCCCACATGACTTGGCGAGCCCGCTCGTCGACGGTTTCGGAACCCTCGAGATCCTGACCGAAGACCGTCTCTTGCCGGGCGCAGGCGTCCCGCGCCGCCCCCATAACCATGCCGAGATCGTCACCTACGTGCGCGAGGGCGCGCTGGCGTACGAAGATTCGATGGGTCGCTCGGGCGTGATCCACGCGGGCGAGTTTCAGCGCATGACCCCCGGACGCGGCATTCACCACAGCCAGACCAATGCCTCGCGCACTGACGATGCGCACGTCTTCCAGATCGGCCTGCGCCCCTGGGAGGCTGATCTCGATTCCGGCCAAGAGCAAAAACGCTTCAGTGCGGCGCAGCGCCGGGGCGGACTATGCGTCGTCGCCTCGCCCGACGCGCGCAAAGGATCGCTGCGCATTCACCAGGACGCCCTGATGTACTCGGCCATGCTCGACCCCGGGCAACACCTGGTGCACGAGCTCTCGCAAGGGCGAAGGGCGTGGCTCCACCTGGTGCAGGGCGAGGTGAGCATCGGCGACCTCGTCCTGACCGCGGGTGACGGCGTCGGCATCAGCGCCGAACGCGCGGTATCGCTCACCGCGCGGGAAGAAGCAGAAATCTTGCTTGTCGATTTGGGCGCGGAACAGCCGGGGCCTTCATGAGGAGAAAAGTGATCTGGTTTCCACAATTCATCAAGAATCCATCGGCGCGGTGGATGAGGAGGGCGCCTTGAATCCAACCGTCATCTATGTCGGAGTCAGTGTGATTGTGTTGACCTTCTTTGCCGGGGTCAGGGTGGTGCGGCCCACTAGCCGAGGCTTGGTCGAACGCCTGGGCAAGTACAAACACCTGGCGATGCCTGGCTTCAACTGGATCATCCCGCTGATTGACCGAATGTTCCTGGTCAACATTACCGAGGTCATGGTGAACGCGGAGCCGCAGGAGATCATCACCAGCGACAAGCTAAATGCGCGGGTAGACGCGCAGGTCTATCTAAAGGTCAAGAGCGACGAAGAAAGCGTAAAGGCGTCCCAGTACAACGTCTTCAACTACCAGTACCAGATCGTCAACCTGGCCAGAACAACCTTGCGCAACATCATTGGCACGCTGACCCTCAAGTCCGCGAACAGTGAACGGGGAAAGATAAACAGCGAGCTGCAAAGGACCATGCGCGAGGAGACCATGCACTGGGGGATCGAAATCGTCAGGACGGAGTTGAAGGAGATCGATCCGCCCAAGGACGTCCAGGAGACAATGAACAAAGTAGTGAAGGCGGAGAACGAGAAGGTCGCGGCGGTAGATTTTGCGACAGCTACGGAAACCATGGCCGACGGCGCTCGCCGGGCGGAGATCAAGAAGGCCGAAGGGATCAAGCAGGCGAAGATCCTCGAAGCCGAAGGCGAGGCGCAGGCCATTCAACTCGTGAACAACGCCGCCGACAGATACTTCATTGGCAATGCACAATTGCTGAGGAAGCTCATCATGGTGGAGACCGCACTCTCGGCCAATACCAAGATCGTGATTCCCGCAAATACCGATTTGGTCAACATCATCGGCGACATGGCGGGGATTCTGCCGCTCACCAGAGGCGCCGTGCCGTTGAAGGCGCAAGCGTCTGCTCCTGCGGGAAGTGGCGTAGCAGGGCACTCTTGATGCACGTTGTTCCACGCCATCCAGTGCTAGCGCAGACCTTGAGCGGTCGCGCGACCATCTGGAGGGAGGAAACGCGAATTTGTGGTGGCGTCTGCGGCTGAACTGGGGAAGCTTGTGCAAGCGCCTCTACCAGAAGTATGAGGAGGATGGCGTCTCCGACAGCGCAGCCGTGCTCGGGTACTACTTCGTCTTCTCGCTGTTCCCGTTTGTGTTCGTCCTCGCGGCACTGGCCGCCTATGTTCCCCATGTTCGAGTGTCCACTGAGACGCTGCTGGACCGCGCCCGCTCCTTCCTGCCGTCCGAGGCGATGGGGATCATCGCAACCAACCTGCGTGGGCTGGTGGCCAGTCCCAGGCCGCACCTGCTGACTCTGGGCCTCGCCGCGGCCCTGTACTCCGCATCGCGCGGCGTGGACGCCGTACGCAAGGCGCTGAACCTCGCCTACGACGTCAAGGAGTCCCGCCCGCTGTGGAAGACCGAGCTGATCGCATTCGGTGTGACTGTAGGCGGCGGCATCCTCATGCTGGTGGGGATTGCGGTTCTCTTGGGCGGCGGCGGCGTCGGCCTATGGGTGGCCCGCCATCTCGAGATCGGCGACGAGTACGTGAGGGTCCTCCGTTTGATCCGCTGGCCGGTCACCACGGTCGTAATCACGCTCGGCGCAGCGCTCGGCTACTACCTGCTGCCCAACGTCGAGCAGCGGTTCAAGTTCATCACGCCGGGCTCCGTGATCGGGACGTTGTTTTGGTTTCTGGCGAGTTGGGGTTTTGGCAAGTACGTGTCCAACTTCGGCAGCTACAACGTCACCTACGGCTCTATCGGCGGCGTTATCGTGCTGCTGACCTGGTTCTACATCACCGGGTTCATCCTTCTCATGGGCGGGGAGCTGAATGTGATCATCGAGCAAGCAACGCCTGACGGTAAGAAGCCGGGCGCGCGCAAGTTCGACCAGGCTCCGCCGCCACCCGACGAGCGCCCGAGCGCCGTGCCTCCCGGCGCGACGAAGTCGGCCAGCGTTGCCAAACGCTCTCGGGGCGGTAGGGCGGTAGATCGAAGTGAAGGAAATGGTACTTCATCTTGATTGCACCGGAGAGTTTTCTTCGAGTTGCCTGCAATGCAACTACCTGCATTTGCTTGCGTCTGGTCGGTGGCTCGAAAGCTGCTGTAGGTATGTGCTGACATGCGCACACTTGTTTCATCCTGCGGTCTTGTCATGAAGACAAAACTGACTGCCTTCCTTGGTTTCTTGTTGCTGGGGTTGGTGTGAAGAAAGCGAAGGCTCTTTCCAAGAACGAGGTCGAGACGATCTTGCGGCCAGGCCAGATCGTGGGCGGACAATACCGAGTTGATCATTTGGTTGGGCAGGGTGGAATGGCGGCGGTGTGGGCCGGCACAAATGAACACACCGGCAAGCGAGTGGCGCTGAAGGTGATCCTGCTGTCTTTGTCGACCACGCGGGAAGCGCAGAACCTCTTTCACAGCGAGGCATTGGCCGCCAGTCGAGTGAATCATCCCAATGTCGTGACGGTCTTTGACGTCATCGAACATGAGGGAATGGCGTGCATCGTGATGGAGCTGCTCGATGGAGAGCCGCTGGCCAGCTACCTCGCTCGCAAGGGATTTCTCAGCGTCGACGAAGCCACCTCGCTGCTCTTGCCAGCCATGCGTGGGGTGGCCGCCGCGAACGCGCAGGGCGTGATCCACCGAGATCTCAAGCCGCAGAACATCTTCATCTGTGTCGGGCCCGACGGCCGGGTCGTAACCACCAAGGTGTTGGACTTCGGAATCTCGGTCATCGTGGAACGAGTAATGGACCCCTTGGCCGGGCCGGTCCCGGCATTGGCAATGGGCACGCCGGCCTATATGTCTCCCGAGCATATTTTGGGCGCTGCACATGTCGATGAACGTGCCGATGTATATGGCTTCGGCGTGTTGCTGTACGAGGCGTTGACCGGACAGATGCCGTTCCCGGGGGAGCCAGGCCCAGCGCTGTTTGACCGCGTCCTGAACAAACCAGCTCCGTCGGTGACGCTGTTTCGTCCCGATCTGCCGCCCGGCTTGGTACGCATCATCGAAACCGCCATGGCCAAGGATCGTGACCTGCGCTATTCGGACTTGAATCTGATGGCGAGCGCTCTCGAAGACGAATTGATGCCGCCCACCCCTGCACCGCGTTTGCTCACGCCGGTGGCTGGGGTGTCCTCGTTCGCCTCGCGCGATCTCCTGTCTGGCCCGCTTGCGCCCGCGGCGGAAGCCATTCCCAAGAAGCAGCCGTCCGGGAAGCATCAGGAGACGCAGATTCTTTTCGCGCTCGCCGGGAAAGTTGAGAGCAAGGAAAACGGCGCCCAGGGCAACACCAATCGTGGCTCGAAGCATGGCCCGGAGGAGCTGGCGGATGTGCAACCCGAAGGTCGCGAGACGGTCCTGTTGCGGCGTTCGTCTCGCAAACCACTACTCTCTGGCCCTAGGTCGCCTTCCGGTCATCGTCGGTGGCGTGGCCCGGCGGGCGCGGGGTTAGGGGTCGCGCTCGGATTCTTGATGGTGTGGATAGCCATGCGAACCGTCACTCAGGCGGAAACCGGTGCGCCCGCACGGGTCGCGAATGCCGCGCAGCCAGCAAGCCAGCCCGTCGCGCAGCCGGCTGTTCCTGCCCTGGCGTCAACCGCGACACCTGCTGCCTTGGCGGTTCCCGCCCCTCTGGCAGCTTCGCTGTCCCCACCCGCACCGAGTCAGCGTGTGGCACCTGAGCACAGTAGACCCGCGAGCCGTGCGCACGCCACGCCTGCTCCAGTCACGCCCAGTCGCTCACGTTTGGCAATGCGGGAAACCTCGAACTATCTTCCAACGCGGCCGCAGGCTTTGCGCGAAGCTTGGGAGAGGAATGAACCAGCACGGGCACCGTCATCGACGCCCGGAGCTCGGGCATTTGCAAAATCTACAGCGCCACGTGCCGGTCGTCTGTCCGAGGCCGATTTCTAGCGACCGCGCCCTTCGCTACCTCCTCCCGGCGCGACAAAGTCAGCCAGCGTTGCCGCGCGGTCCCCGGGGCGGCAGATCGAAGTGAAGGTAAGAGTACTTCATCTTGATTGCGTCGGCGAGTTCTCTTCGACTTGCCCGCAATGCAACTACCTGAATTTGCTTGCGTCTGGCTGGTGGCTCGAAAGCTGCTGTAGCCGTGTGCAGATATGCGAGCACTTCTTCGGTACGTATTTGAGGCAAGAGGAGTAAAGACAAATGGAGTTTTCAACCAGTAGAGCGGGTGGCGTAGCTACCCTTCGCATCGTGGGCGAGCTGGACGCGGTCACCGTCCCGGATCTTCGCCCGTCCCTCGACGCCTTGGTGGCTGAACGGCAATCTCCCATCGTTGTCGATGTGTCGGGTTTGCGGCTCATCGACAGCTCGGGCGTGGGCACGGTGGTGTACCTGTACAAGAAGGCCAAGGAGTACGGCGGCGTGGTGACCCTCCATGGCCTGTGTGAGCAACCGCTGACGATCTTCAAGCTTCTGCGCCTGGATCGGCTTCTGATGGCCTGAGGTTCGGCGCCCAGCCCGAGTTTTCGACTGCCGCTACGGTGTGGCCTCCATGGCTCCCAGGTCGATCGCCGCCCCTAGCTGGGACCTCACACAGAGACCGTTGGTCTGAAGCGGCGGCTCCATGTTCACCGACAGACTGGCACATAGCGAGCTGGTGCTGATGCCGGCTGGCACCCCTGTCCCGAGATCAATCGCGCCCGAGCCGGCCCCTGGGTGGAAGTCGGTGGCCGACACGAATTTCGGATCGGTATCGATGATAGTGCCCAACTTCGAAATGCTGTAGTTGACCGGCAAGGCGAGGTCACTGGCATCGTAGACGGTGGCACCGTAGACGAGATTGTTGCCCCGCAGGTTGATCTTGCCTGCGCTCGCTACCCAGGCGAATCGCGAAGTGCCGGAGAAGTAGAAGACGTTGTTCCACGCTTCGATGGTGGTGTCGCGCAGCGACGGCTCGAACACCGTCGTGCGGTACGAATCGCTCTGACTTACTCGGCTTACCATCGTGTTGTTGAAGAAGTAGAGGTGAGATCGGTAGGGCACATAGGGGCTCTGAACGAACAGCGTCGATGTGTCGTCCTGTTCACCGCAATTGTCGCCACCGTAGTGGATCGGGTTCGCTGCGCAGTTGCCCAAGCTACAGTCATTCACGATGATGTTTCCGTATGCGTAGTCGGTGCCGTAGTCTGGCTGGGTTGCAATGCCGGTGGCCGTGCTCCCCGCTTCGCCCCCCGAATCCTCCGCGTACACCCAGTCAATGGCCCGCGCGCTCGCTTCCACGTAGTTGTAACGGAAGATCTCGCCGCTGCAGCGGCTCTTGTAGGACGAGCCCGCAGCCCCGGGTCGCAGCACTCCGAAATAGTTGCCTTCGACGAGCGGATTGGTCGTCTGGATATAGACATTGTGCTGGGTATAGCTGCCCACCACGCCGTTGCCGTACACGCGGCTATTGCGGATGGTGATCCGTTCACAAGCTTCGAGGAAGGTATCGTCCTTGGACATGGTGAAGATGCCCCAGTCGTGGTCGTACACGACGTTGTTTTCCAGAACGACGTCGGCGCTGGGCTGCAGCCAGATTCCCGCCGTGCCCGCATATCGCGTCGACACGCCCGACAGGTTTACGAATGAGTTCACGCTCTTGGCGCCGCTCATTTCCAGGTTCTTGATCACGATCCACTTCGGCTTGTACCCGTAGGGGTCGCTGACCCCGCCGCGGACCAAGATGCCAGCGTAGTCCTCCATGCTCCATTGCGAGGCGGTGTTGAAAATGTTGTTGGTGCCACAGGAGTTACATCCACTCGCTGTGCGTGCGCCGTTGAAGTCGAACTGGGGGCGATGGCCGGAGGAGTCGGTCACGCCGTTGACCACGATCGGGGCTGCCTGCGTGCCCGACCCACGTAGCGCGAACTTCCATTTGTATGGGGTGGCCCGCCAATAGATATTGACCACGTCGCCGGCAACCAGGGCGCACCAGGGGACGGTGTCGGGCTCGGCATAGGGCTTGCCAGTGCCCACGTCGTAGGTGGCGTGCGCGCCTGTCATGGCCGTGGTCACCGGATCGCTCATCGCCGATACCGGTGGGGGCCCGCCGGAGGTGGCAGAACCACTATCCGGGCTGGTGGCTGGTGGTGCAGAAGTGTCGCTGCTGGGCTTGCCGGCGTCAGC
>Ga0182019_10002161_pt1 | contig 10067 bp, 11 predicted proteins | sample 812E2MmetaG_FD_120483 | JGI IMG/M metagenome (GOLD analysis project Ga0182019, IMG submission 120483) | Permafrost microbial communities from Stordalen Mire, Sweden - 812E2M metaG | ecosystem: Environmental > Terrestrial > Soil > Wetlands > Permafrost | place: Sweden: Stordalen | collected... | reverse complement strand
TCCTTCCACGATGGATCTTGTGATAAAAGAGAATCGTCATCATTTACAACTATGATATCACCATAACAAAGGCCGTATTCGTTATTTGCTTCCAGAAAATCCACCTGCTTTTGCAACTTGTAAGGGTCGGTCCAATAGTCGTCACCTTCGCAGAATGAGAAATATTTCCCCTTACACTTTTCTAATGTAATTAAAAAATTGGGTATCATGCCTCTGTTTTTATAACTGCATAAGGGCACAATTATGACAGGGTGTTTTGTGGTATATTCTAATATTATTTTAGCTGTATCATCAATGGAACAATCCTCACCAATAACCAATTCATAATTAAAGTTGGTTTTTTGCATCAGGACCCCTTCAATCGCCTGGGCAATATATTGTTCGTGATTATAAGTTATCATTCCTACGCTCACCATGATTCTTTGGTCCTGCTCCACTGACTTATAATTCTTTTGCCGGATTACCAAATACGGTAGTCCCTGACTTTACTTTTTTTATTACTACGCTACCTGCTCCAACCGTTGAGGAATCTTCAATTGTTATTTTAGGTATGATAGTAGCTTTGCTTCCAATAAAAACAGATTTTCCCAGGATTACATGGCCACCTAAATCCACGCTGGCCATAAGCGATGAATAATCTCCTATTGTCACGTCATGGCCTATTTGAGATCCAACGTTTATGAAAACTGAATTGCCTAATTTAACATTTGTTGATATTACACAATTCGGACAAATAAAAGATCCTTCCCCAATAGATGTAAATTTCCCTATTATTGCTGATGGCGCGATATAGTTAAAAAAGGATACTTTACCTTTTAAATGCAAAAATATTTTCTCCCTCCATTCGCAGTCAGCTACTGATATAATACAATAATCAGCTGTTGTCAAAGGGTAATCCTCCCAACTTCCTAAAATACTATAGTCCGTAGGATAACCATCCAGTGGAGACTTATTATCAAATGAATGAAGGAATCCTGCCAATTCCCATTCCCTCTGACCTGCAGGAATCAATTCCAGCCAGCTTTCCAATTCCCTGCCAAGGTGAGATGCCCCAATAATGTAAAGTTTGCGCTTACTTTGCACTATAACCTCCGTCTACAATTAAATTAGTCCCTGTTATCCATTTTGAAGCATCAGATAATAGATAAATACAAGCATTGGCCACATCCGATGTGGTTCCAGTACCTAACGGATGTGCATTTATTATTGTAATTTTAGATTCTTCACCTAGAACTTTAAATAGTTGAGAGGTCATTTCTGTATCTTTGATAAAACCGGGCGATATTGCATTTACTCTTATATTCTTTGGAGCAAGTTCTAATGCCATTGATTTAACACCTGAGATTAAAGCCCCTTTGGAAGCAGAGTACGCTATTAATGATGGATTACCACTTATGCCCATTACTGAAGAAATAAAAACGAAACTATTACCTTCTGGTTTAGAATATTTTTTCTTTGATAAAATTTTAGCAAATTCAAATCCTGATATTACGTTTGTGGCAAATAATTCCTGATAATGAACTGGTTTTATTACGGATAATGGGAATACAAATTCGATACCGGCACTATGTATAAATCCATGAATTGAACCTATTCTTGAAACTGCATCCGCAATAACTGATTCTATTTCCTGATAATTACGAACATCAAAAGAATAATACAAATTACCCTCTGAAGCCAACATTCCAATTGTTTCAATTAACTTTTCTTCACGCCTTCCGATAAGTACGACTCGGGCCCCCATCCGGCTGCAACTTATTGCACATTGTCGTCCGATACCTGAAGAAGCCCCTGTTATCAGAACATTCTTACCTTCTAAAAAAAATTGATTAGTTGTGCCCATTCTATTATTCAAAATTTTCTAACCCTATTAATTCCATTAAACTTTTAACGGAACTAATATTTTTTAAATCGACAGTTCTAATTTGTTTATCAAAATTTTCGTCAACTAAAACAATTACTGACAATATTGCTAAGGATGTTAAATGTAGAATTGTAGTTTCATCGACTATTCCATCTAGCTCCAATGTATCTTTTAACTCTTCAAAAAAAATTGTTTTTTCCATAATATATGTACTAAATTTCGATTATAGTAGCACCCCATGATAAACCCACTCCAAAACCCGCAATTAAAACCTTATCTCCAGGTTTAATTATCCCTCTTAGCAACGAATCTTTCAACGCAATTGGAATGGTTGCTGATACAGTATTACCCGTTTCTTCCATATTGATATAGAATTTCTCAACCGGGATCTTTATTTTTTTCCTGAGGAAATTTAACATAAAAGCATTAGCCTGGTGAAAGATATAAAAATCTATCTCTTCCTTTCTATAATTATTCTTAATCAGCGTTTTTTCGATTAAATCTGGTATTGTACTGATTGTAAAATTAAAAATTTCCGGACCATCCATAAAAAGATGATTATCTGTAAAAAAATTATCTGTGCCATAACTCTTTTCAGGTGCATTTGAATCATAAGGTGATCTTAAACCGCCATTGGTCACAATTAATTTATTATACCCTTTCCCATCAGTATGCAAATCAAAATTGCCTATCCTGGATATGTCGCTAATGTCCACTATTGTAGCTGCAGCACCATCCCCAAAAATTGACCGGTTAGTGCGATCCTTAGGATATATATATTTAGAATATGTTTCAGAAACAACAAATAAAATATTTTGAGCGATACCTGCAACCAGTAGTCCTTTAGCTAATGACAATCCATAAATGTAACCTGAACAACCCAGATTAAAATCCAAAGCGCCGCAATTTGTTTTCAAACCTAAATTATCCTGAAGTATACAAGCACTTGTCGGAAGAAAATAATCAGGACTTTGGGTACATAATAACACAAAATCGATTTTTTCTTTGCCAAAATGCTGCAGGACCTTTTCACTGGCATTTACTGCCAAGTCGAGCGCGGTGGTGTTCTTGTCAGCAATGTGTCTTTGTTTTATCCCAATTTTTTCTTCAAAAGTTTTGCTGTCCCAATCCGGAAAATCGGTTTTAAGATCTTCATTCGTTACAATTTGATCAGGTAGAAAGTAGTCAATTAACATCTTATATATGTTTAATCCCTGAAAGCAATTTACAAATAGTCTCAACTTCCGGGAGCATCAGATCGGGATAAATAGGCAGACATATTACTTCTTCTGTTACCCTTTCAGCTACCTTCATAATGCCCGGATGAGCAGAATCCAAGCCCCGATACGTTGGTAATTGACTTATTAATGGATAAAAATATCGTCTGCCAAAAATATCGTTGCTTTTAAGCCCATCGTAGACTTTGTCTCTGGTTTTGCCATATTTATCTTCATTAATGAAAATCGGGAAATAGGAATAACAATGTTTTACATCAGGAATATCTTCCATAAAAGTTATTTCCTCAATGTTTTTCAGAAGTTTACGGTAATGCTCAGCAATGCGTCTTCTTTTTTCAATTAACGAATCAATATACTTTAATTGCAACAAACCCATGGCTGCCTGAACTTCATTCATTTTGGCGTTAATTCCTGGAGTTACAATAGTGGTTTCATTAACAAAACCGAAGTTTTTCAGATTATCAATCCGTTTTTTGGTAGCTTCATCATGGCAAACAATAGCTCCTCCTTCAAAAGTATTGAAAACCTTCGTTGCATGAAAACTCATCACTGAAAGATCACCAAAGTTCAAAACAGGGATGCCTTTTATGGTGACACCAAAAGTATGGCAGGCATCATAAATTACTTTTAAACCATAGGCATCAGCTATCTCTTTAATTCGTACTACATTACAAGGATTACCATATACATGTACCGGAAGTATTGCTGTTGTCTGTGGTGTTATTGCCGATTCAATTTTTTCAGGATCGATATTATATGTATAAGGTTCAATATCAACAAATACCGGTTTGATATTATTCCACCAGAGGGCGTGCGTAGTAGCTACAAAACTATAAGGAGTGGTTATAACTTCTCCTGTTATTCTTAAAGATTGAAGGGCAGTTACTAAGGCTAGGGTACCATTGGAAAAAAGTGAGATAAAATTGACACCAAGATAGTCACATAGTCGCTGTTCAAATTCCTGGTGAAAAGGGCCGGCGTTTGTAAGTATATGGCTTCTCCATATTTTTTCAAGATATGGTTTAAACTCCTCCAACGGAGGAAGAAAAGGCCGGGTAACAGTTATAGGTCTGCTCATTTTCTTTATGTACCTAAATACTAATTATTTAAATACTTTGCCATTAATTTTAGTCGGGGAGTCATCTGGTATTCATTTGAAAAAACTTTTCGTAGTACAGCTGACCCTGCCTGAGAAATTTTGTATAATCTATCATAATCAGAAAAAAGTTCCATCACTTTTGAAACAATAAAATCCGGATCGTGATTAATCAAAATAAAATCTATACTATTGGATAATATTGTATTTTGATTCAATTCATCTGTGACAAACATAACAACGCCACAGAGACCAGCTTCGACTACCGCACCTGTTGGAAAACCATCAAAGGCTCCCCTTGCTAAAATATTAGTTCTGTTAGGTGAAATGATTATATCTTGCTTTAAATATAATTTTCTTAATTCATCCAACGGTAAATATCCATAAAACTTTAAATGTTTTGATAAATCTGAAATATCAATATCTTTTCCTGAGAATCCTCCAACTACATGAAATTTAAATTTGTCGGACAATTGAGATAATTTTCTTGCCACCTCTATAAATATATCATATCCTTTGTCAATTCCTTTTGAGGAATATTTTGCGGCAACAAAACAAATATTAAAAGACTCGTTTTCTCTTTTTTTTACCATATTAATAACACAATCCTGAACTTCCCAATTACTAGGCGAGCCATAAATAAACTCAATATCCTCTTTATTACAAAATTGATTGTCTAATAAATAGTTCTTCGTAACATTCTGAGTTACTATTACTTTTCTAAACCAGGGTGAGTTAAATACTTTCATCAGTTTTAGATCACTCTCGTTATCTTTTAGCCAAAAACCTCCACCAGGGTACAGGGAAAAAATAAACGGTACTTTATTCTTTTCCAAATAAGGTAAAAAAAAGTATGCATTATTTAAAAAAACAATCACTGCCAGTTTAGCACTAATCTTTCTTTCTGAAATAAATATTTTGACGTTATCTTTCTTTGCATACTGTTTAATAAAAAATCCAATGTTGTTTTTATCATCAAAACTACCCAGATCCCCTCCAGTTGTGTAAACTAAAGCATTAAAACTATGAAGATATGTATCAAATTCAACATATCTGAATAAAGAAAGCGGATTAGGGAAAAAACTATCAACAACAAGCAAATCAGTATTATCACAAATAAATCTATAAAAGTAGCTTAATATCATCTTGACCCCTTTTCGAAGAAAGGATAAAACCATCTTTGCTTTCGACATTAATTACAAATTCATAATGAATTTAAACTCAACATTGTAAAAATTGTAAAAGGAAAGAATAACTTAAAGACATATTTTAAATTATATAGATTTTATTTTTTATTGTTTATGACTAATACCAAATCTTCTTCGATATTTACGCCATATTTGTAACATTCGTCGACGCTGAATAAATCTTGGTTTTTTACAATATTCAATGTAAAGTATTGGGTTAAATCATCAAAAAATTGTCTTTTTGAAACTATCCGAACATGGTCTTCTTGTCCATAAAATATAAGTCTTAGATCATCTGTTTTAATATTGCAGTCTTCAAAATGATTGTTTAATAATTCTGAATATGGGGTTTGTAATATTGCTATCCCATTTCTTTTTATGACTCTTGAAATTTCCTTCAATGAAGCTGCATAATCTGTAACATGCTCAATTACATGGTTACAAATCAAAATATCAAAATAGTTATCCTTAAATTCTATTTTTGTAATGTCAATTTTCCTCCAATTTTCTCTTGGGAACAAATCACATTTAATATATTCGGAAGGCAAAAGTTTTTCTATTCTCTGAACTAAAGGCTTTTCTGGGGCAAAATGAAGAATTTTTTTATCTTTAAAGTTATCCCACAAAGACAATTTGTCAAAAAACATTAACAAATGTCTTTCTCTGTCAGTAGAGTTACAATAGATACACCCGTAATTATCAATATCACTTCCAACTATATGCAATTCCTTTAGATATGCTGATCTCCCTTTTGATCCTTCTCCAATTTTAGTAAAACTTCTAAAAGATTTATGACAGATATAACATTTTCTTTTATCTCCCAATTTATTCCACATATTGCTTAAAAGAATTGTAAATTTTCGATAAGGTCTTTTAATAGTTATTCTTAACAGCTTTTTTATCAAATTTATTATACTCATAGATTAAGTTTTAAAAGTAAAGTCTGAAAGCATTAATACATTCATTATGAGTGCTTTTAGCATTCTATAATACTTGAAAAAGATCTGATTTAATAAAAGTTGGGCGTACATTACCAATCCACTTCCCATGCCAACCGGTGCTAACTCTGTCTTCAAATATTTCAAAGGAACAAGCATTATCATGTATGAAAACAGGAGTTGAACTATTTACAACAAAATAATTTTGTATCCTGTAAATGCCATCATTCATGAAATTTTCTGGAATGTGAAAAACTGCTTTGTACAACCCTTTTTGTAAAAAAATACTATTAGTAGTAATGTTAAATATTGGATTTTGATTTATATCCCAAACAACCATACTAACGTTTATTTTTTCATTTTCATTATAATTCCAAAACTCTGTAACTATATCAAAGGAACTCCTAACAGTAATTCTTTCATTCTCATAAGTAGTAAAGGCACTCTTAACTTTAATAAAATCGTTCCCAGGTGCATCTTCAATATTCCAAAAACTATTTTTTTCACTTTTCCCTTTTGAATCTGATACATAGAAATCAACTACTTTTTCTATTTCTCCTGCTACTTCAATAGAACCATCTTTTAATAAAACTCCTGAATTACATAATGTTTTTATTGCCAACATGTTATGGCTTACAAACAAAACAGTCCTCCCTTCTCCTTTACTAACTTCGCTCATTTTCCCAAGACATTTTTTTTGAAACTCTGCGTCTCCAACGGCAAGGACTTCATCGACAATAAGAATTTCGGGATCTAAGTGGGCAGCAACAGCAAAGGCCAGTCTGACGTACATGCCGGAAGAATATCTTTTTACAGGAGTATCAAGGAATTTTTCGACACCACTGAAGTCAACTATTTCATCAAATTTTTTCTTGATCTCCCAACGTTTCATGCCAAGTATAGCACCATTCAGAAAGATATTCTCCTTTCCGGTCAGTTCGGGATGAAACCCCGTACCCACTTCAAGTAAGCTTGCTACCCTGCCAGATATATATACTTTGCCTTTTGTCGGTTCTGTAATACGGCTAAGTACCTTAAGCAACGTGGATTTTCCTGCACCATTTTTTCCGATTATTCCAATTCTGTCTCCCTGCCGAACCTCAAAATTAATATCTTTCAGCGCCCAGAATTCCTCCAGTTCATTACCGTAAATCAGTTGTCCGCCTTTGAATATATGTTTTGTTTTTAATAAAGAATTTCTGAAGGTATTTGAAATAACGTCTCTTAATGCAATATATCTCTCACGATGTTCATGCCCGATTATATAACTTTTGCTTAGACCTTCAGCCTTAATTATAATGTCTGCCATACTTCATTGATAATGATTAAATGTAATCAGCAAACGCCTTCTCAGTTTTCCTGAAATATCTGATGCCAACATAAGTAAAAAAAAGAATCACAATAATTGAAATCCCGAGGCTTGGTAAATAATATCCGCTGCTTTCACCAATAATACACCAGCGGAATCCGTCAATTATTCCAACCATTGGATTAAAAGAATAGATAAGTTTCCATTTCTCCGGAACTATACTGCTGCTAAAACCTACGGGTGAAATGTACAAACCCAATTGCACTATGAAAGGTATAATATACCGGAAATCCCTATATTTCACATTTAATGCGGTTAGCCATAACCCAATACCAAAAGCTGCAAAGAATCCAAGAATAATAAAAAATGGTAAAAAAACGAGCTGCCAGCAAGGGAGATAATGATAAAAGATCATTAGTATAAATAATATGACAAAAGATATAAAGAGATCTATGAAACTGCTAAGAATTGCACTTGTAGGTATTATAATTCGTGGAAAATAAATTTTTGAAATCAGGTTTGCATTTCCAACCAGGCTATTGCTGCATTCGGTTAATGCGATGGAAAAAAATTGCCAGGGCAAAAGTGCAGCAAAAACCATTATCGAATATGGCGCATTCCCCACTGAAGCCAATTTTATCAATTTACCAAATACAACTGAAAAAATAATCATCGTTAACAAAGGTCGAATTACTGCCCAAGCAATGCCTATTACCGTTTGCTTATACCTAACCTTAATATCGCGCCAGGTCAGAATATAAAACAGCTCTCTGTAGCGCCATATATCTTTCCAATAATTCTTTTCTACCCGACCTGGTTCAATAATAATTCCTGAGAATTCCTTATTTATTAACATTCTTCAATCTGTTGAACTAAAAATAAATACTTTACAACAAAATCATTGATTAATTTTTTTAATGACCCTCGCGGGAATACCTCCGACTATTGTAAAAGATTCTACATTTTTTAATACCACACTTCCTGCGGCCACAATTGAAAACGTATTAACAACTACTCCTTTAAGAATTGTAGATCTCACTCCTATATAACTATTGTTTTTAATTATTATATCTTCCTGGCATGCGGGATAAATGTTTCGTAATTCAGATTTATTTATATCCTGATGAGTTATAAAAGCTGTAAGCATTGAAATAACAACATTGTCTTCGATTATGATTTTCCCTCGTAAATCAAAAAAACAATTCTTCCCGATATGGCAATTATTACCAATGATCAGGTTTGAAAAATCATTACAATTATGAAAAAAAAGTGGCGCTTCGATGTCGCAAATGTTTCCGATTTTTGCTCCGTTTCTTCTTAAAACAGGAATCATAGAGTTTTTATCAAGACCGATTAAAAAAGCACAAGCGTTTTCGAATCCCAATGTTTTTTTTCGAATATTAAAAAGATGAATATTCCAAAAAACAGTGCATTTAATTAAGATTTTGGTAATACCTAAACCCATAATAGTGCTTTAATTATTAATGAGGATTTGAGAATGACTTAGAAAGAATAGTTATAATGAACTATGGAATTATCGGTTTCTGAACTTCTATAACAAGTGTTTCCCATCTTCTGACTTCCTGTTCTATGATCAGGTTATGATCGGTACCTTCCTTTCCAAAATCGACACGCTTAATATTAACGAATCCAATTGTTTGAAGTTTTTTGGTCAATAATGTTTCTTCCCAAACAGACAGATGACCCCATTCTTGTGTCAGATCATGAATAGCCTCGGCGCCAGTTGAATAATTATGAAAAAGTTCATCGACTTTTTTTCCTGTATAAAATTTTACATATTCTTCAAGATCCGGCACATTAATTCTTAGCCAGCATCCCGGCTTTAATATCCTATACACTTCACATAATAGGTTACTGGCATCACTTAAAGTCAGATGCTCTAATGTATGCCCGCAGTAAATCCCATCAAAAACATCACTATTACAATTAATTGGATATCTCAGGTCCAGCATCCAGTAGGGTGGATCAAAGAAATCTATTATTCTATATAAGTGGGGAAATAAATTAGGAAAAAAATCTGCATTAATCCAATTCTCAATTTCATTGGGACCAGATCCCAGATTTAAATAGTTCTTCCCTGCTTTTATGGGAGGTTTTCTATTGCAAAGAAGCCGGCCAATTATACTATTTAGTTCAAAATAATTGAGTACTCCCATATTAAATATTTGATCTTTAAAAAGAACTCAGCTATTAAATTTTCCTCAAAATATTTATTATTGTAAGTAAATCGCTATCAGTAAGATTAAGATGCAAAGGAAGAGAGATAAGCTCATTTGAGGCTTTATGTGCATTCGGACAACTTCCATAGGCATATCTGTACATTGGGTACTCCGTATTGTCAAGATAATGTACTCCGGGAAATATCTGATTGTCATAAAAATGCTGCATCACATTGTCCCGGTCATCCATCCTGA
>Ga0182019_10002159_pt1 | contig 10072 bp, 10 predicted proteins | sample 812E2MmetaG_FD_120483 | JGI IMG/M metagenome (GOLD analysis project Ga0182019, IMG submission 120483) | Permafrost microbial communities from Stordalen Mire, Sweden - 812E2M metaG | ecosystem: Environmental > Terrestrial > Soil > Wetlands > Permafrost | place: Sweden: Stordalen | collected... | reverse complement strand
GGCTTGATGAGGTAACCAGTCGAAACGTCAGCAGCCTTCGTAAGACATGCACTTTTGACACCGGCGAGAAGGGAACCTTTCAGAATGGTCCCGTCGTCGTCGACGGAGTCATCTTTCTGACGACTGATGTCAATACCTATGCCATTGATGGCGCGATCTGTGAGCAAAAGTGGAAGCACATCCGTGACTATTCCCCACATTCCTGGTTGGGAAATAATCACGGCGTAGCCTACCTGGATGGCCGGTTATTCCGTGGCTCCGGAGACGGACATGTCTACGCGATCGATGCGAAGACGGGCCGCACCGTTTGGGACGTCGCCATCTCCGATCCCAAACGAGGCGAGACCATTCCACTAGCACCCATAGCATGGGATGGCATGGTATTCGTTGGCAACGCCGGTGGCGACACCTTCGGCGTGACGGGACATGTCTATGCACTCAGTGCTGTGGATGGGCACACAATCTGGCGATTCGACACGGTGCCGGAGGCGGGTCCGGCCAGGGCGACCTGGCCTAATGCGTCTCCTGAAAATCCACCGACCGGCGGTGCAACCTGGACATCTTACACGCTCGATACTCAAAATGGTATTCTCTACATTCCTACAGGCAATGACGCACCGGACTTCGTTGTCGCGCTTCACCCCGGCAAGAGTCTTTACACGACCTCTGTGCTGGCCCTTGACGCCCGGACCGGGCGCATCGCCGGGTACGTCCAGCCCGTTCAAGATGACCAGCATGACCATGATGTGGCTGCTGCCGCGGCTCTCATCGTGACGCGCGGAGGCCAGCAACTTGCACTGGCCGCAGCGAAGGACGGCATACTGTACGGGATAGATCGCAGCGATGTGCGCCTCGATGCTTCAGTCGATGCCCGGGAAAAACTGGCCCCGCAATCACTGGTCATCCGCTACCGCGCGGTAACAACGACACGGGACAATCTCGACACACTGTTGAGTCCCGACAAAAGCGTCCGCTTCTGCCCTGGTGCCCAAGGCGGCAGCGAATGGAACGGCCCCGCTTACAATCCAACTCTTAACATTGTCTTTGTCAATGCCACCGACTGGTGCACTTCAGTGAAACTGGCCAATCCAGATACATTGCGGGGCCAGCCGGGAATGCCTTGGACGGGTTCTGCCGACCCACAGGCACCGTTCGGAAAGCAGGATCCGAAAGAAATGTGGGGTGGCTGGCTCACCGCCTTTGACGCAGACACCGGGGCTGCGCGCTGGAAGTACCACTCTTCCGCGCCGCTTCTCGCTGCTGTGACGCCCACTGCGGGCGGGCTTGTCTTCACCGGTGATCTACTTGGTGACGTGCTCGCCTTCGATGCCGCGTCCGGAGAAATCCTATGGCGCGCTCATGTCGGTAATCCCATGGCCGCCGGCGTTGTGTCGTATGAGGCACTCGGACATCAACGTATAGCTGTGGCGGCTGGGAAGCTTTCTCCACTCTGGCCATTGGAGAGCGGGACCTCGCGGATTATAATCTTCAGTTTGCCATAGTCGCATAACATCGGGCGTGAACCGGCCTTTGGTTGCGTCGTTGCGATCCAGTACCGGATTATTCCAGCAGGAATAATTCAGCGATCATAACGTCGCCAAGGCTGGTTCCCGCCCATTAACAGATTGATTGAGACAATGATAGAAGCCGGGGCTGGGACTAATGCGACCCTGATGGCGCGATCACAACTCCTGCTTTGATGGGGCTTGCAGTCACATGGGCAATGGACAAGGTGATGAGCCGATCCAAATTATTTTCGGGCCTCAACGCGGCTGCCCAATTGCTTTGTTTTTTCTTGTCATTGTTGCCATGACTATTGGGGTGACAAATCCTTGCTTTGCCGAATCACAACAATGCCCATTGCCCCCGCTATACGAGCAGCTCAGATATGAAGAGGATTACGGCTATTTGCGTAACCGAACCTGCCACACTGATCCATGGGATATCATCAAATATATTCCATTCAGTGAAAAGGGCGACTGGTTTTTATCCCTAGGTGGTGAAGTGCGCGAGCGATACGAATATTTTGACAATTATAAATGGGGACAGGGACCTCAATCCAGAAACGGTTACTTTCTTCAACGGTACATGCTGCATGCCGATTTTCACCTTGGCCAGCATTTTCGTGTCTTCGGTCAGCTTAAAAGCGGGCTGGAAGATGGGAGAGATGGGGGACCGCGTCCTACGGACAGAGACAAGTTTGATGCGCATCAGGCCTTCATGGATGTATCGGCAGGTATCGGTGATTCTCGATCCCTCATCCTGCGGGCAGGGCGGCAAGAGATGGATTATGGATCGTCTCGCCTCATTTCGGTCAGGGAGGGACCCAATGTCCGCCAAAGCTTTGATGGGTTGAGATTGATTTTAAATGACGGTTCCTGGCGGGTGGATGGTTTTATAGTCAGACCCGTTGAAACCAATGAGGGCGTTTTTGATGACAAGTCTGATCCCGACCGTTTCTTATGGGGTATTTACGGTGTAGCGCCTCTTCCGATTGTCCCCGGTGGGAAAGTCGATCTATACTTCCTTGAGTTCGATCGGAAAGAGGCAGAATTTTCTCAGGGAACGGCGGATGAACAGCGAAGCTCAGTGGGAATGAGAGTATGGAGACGGGAACAGCCGTTGGACTATAATTTTGAATTTGTCTTTCAATGGGGTAGCTTTGGAAGAGGTGATATCCGAGCGTGGATGGTCGCCTCTGATACCGGCTACACTTTCCGGAACTTGCCATTGCGCCCGCGGATCGGTCTAAAAGCGGACATCGCAAGTGGCGATAGTGATCCCTATGATCGGGATCTCCAGACCTTCAACGCAATGTATTTCAAAGGGGAGTATTTTAATCGAACACAGATGTTGGGACCTGCTAACATTGAAGACCTCCATCCTTCTCTTAAAGTTCATTTCAACGAACAGGTGTCACTCAATGTTGATTGGGATTTTTTCTGGCGTCAAAGCCTGAACGACGGAATCTACGGGGTGACAGGCAATCTCGTCAGCTCAGGGCTCACAAGCCGTGCCCGAGATATCGGAAGCGCTTTATCCACAGAAACTGTATGGCGCATCGACCGACATTTCACGCTCACAGGTGCCTATACCCACTTTTTTGCAGGCCCTTTTCTGCGGGAGAGCGGCTCCGGAAAAGACGTAAATTATTTCTCCCTATGGGGAACCTACAAGTTTTGATAAGTGCGTTCAACCGAGATTGACGAAAGTACATTTATTAAGAAAAGATAAAAAACAACTCGCCGGTGCAGTTAATCCGGCCAAAAAGCAAGGAGGAAAAAATGAAGAAGTTAACTTGGAGCATAGGCCTGATGGCCGTTCTGGTTTTCGGTTTGATAATTCCCTCAACGTTTGCAGGAAGCTCAAAGGATGAAGGATACTCACCGGAAATGAAAGTAAAGATTGAAGAGACGAAAAAGGAACTGAAAAAATTCACCGATGAGAGAGCCATGGTAGCAAAGAACCTAAAGACCTTTGATGAACTGGATTTCGTGGTTTTCAGCAATCAGGAATGGACACGTCTGCATGAAAGCCATTCGAAAGATGTCAAGGTCAACTGGCCCGACGGTCACTTTACAAAAGGAATAGATAGGCATATCGAAGATCTCAAGGCGATGTTTGTGTACGCGCCAGATACGAACATAAAAGTTCATCCGGTAAAAATCGGTTCAGAGGAATGGACCTCCGTAATAGGCGTGATGAACGGAACATTTACCAATCCCATGCCCATCGGTAATGGAAAGTTCATTCAACCCACCGGCAAGAAATTCTCCATAAATATGTGCACTGTGGGGCATTGGAAGAACGGCGTTATGATCGAAGAATGGCTGTTTTGGGATAACGCGACATACATGAAACAACTGGGAATAGGAAAATAGAAAGAGAATAAAGGTATACAGCATATTGGAAATCAGTATGCTGTATATCGTCTCGCTGTGATAAGTACGAAAAAGGGAGGTGTTATGAGCAGGGTTATTGAAACTGAAGCCGGCCTTGATGCTATGTTAAAAAAATGCCCGCGGGTTCTGGTTCTATTCTATGCTTCGTGGTGTCCTTACTCACGCAGATTTCTGCCGATCTTTGAAAACTATGCTCTTGGCAACGATCAGCAATTTTGCCGGGTGATGACTGATCAAATGAGCGAGTGCGAAGATACATATGATATTGAAGTAGTACCGACTGTAATCTTTTTTGAGAATGGAAAAGTGGTCAAGCGTCTGGACGGGGTTCTGGGTAGCGGACTTACCGAAAAGCAATTAGACAGTTTTATACATTCATGCGATATTACCGGCGTTAAGGCATGATATCTTGATAACCTTGAAAGGAGATAATAATGAGTACATATCAAATCGCCGTTTTCGTCGGAAGCCTTCGCAAGGATTCTTTCAATCGCAAGCTGGCAAATGCCCTTGTTAAGTTGGCGCCGCCGGAGTTTTCATTTAAACAGATGCAGATCAGTGACCTGCCGCTTTACAATCAGGATGACGATGCGAATCAGGCCGAGTCCGTCAAGCGAATGAAGAATGAAATCAAGAGTGCTCAGGGCATTTTGTTCGTTACGCCAGAATACAACCGTTCTATTCCGGGCGTGCTCAAAAACGCGATCGACCACGCTTCGCGCCCTCCCGGTCAGAGCGCCTGGACCGGCAAACCGGCTGGTATTTTAGGTGTCTCTTCAGGCCCTATCGGCACGGCGGCGGCGCAACAGCATTTGCGCAACATTCTCTCAGTTCTGAACGTACCGACGCTTTGCCAACCAGAAGCGTTTATTCAGATAAAGGAGGGGTTGTTTGACGAGGCCGGCAACATCGGCGCAGACGGCAAGCAATTCCTGCAGAACTGGATGGACAAGTATTGCGTATGGGTGAAAAAGCACGCGGACTAATACCATTCCGATTTCATTAATTAACTTTGTTGGCTGTGTTGTCGGCTTCCTCAACGTATTAAAATATATGCCTGTGGAGCCTCCTCATCGCTACCTCGTTATCCTTTGAACCCGAAATGGTATTAATCAAATCAATGTGTTTCACTCGTGGCTGAGTTCATAAGCAAGCCAGTTCAGATATTCCTTGCTTCCCTTGACAATCGGTACGGCGATGATTTCCGGAGTTTCGTAGGGATGCAGTTTTTTAATCGCGGCTTCAACTTGGTTAAATAAATTTTCCTGCGTTTTAATCAGACACAACCACTCCTCCGCTGTTTCCACTTTGCCCTTCCAGGGGTAAGTGCTTTCAATGGGGCCGGTAATCTGCACGCAGGCGGCCAGTTTTTTCTCCACTAAATATTGGGCAATTTTTTGCGCCTGTTCTTTAGTTTCTGTTGTTGTGGATATTTGAATGTAGGATTTCATTTTTCTCCCATTCATACCAATTCGCTTTCTTCGGCTAACTTTGTTGGCATCGTCGTCGGCTTCCTCAATGTATGTATAATACGCCTGCGGAGCCTCCTCCTTGCCGCCGCGTTATCCTTTGAAATCGAAATGGTATCCAGATTAAGTAAAAACTCAAGTCGACAGTTGAAAGAGGACATTTTGAGCGATAGGAGGCCCCTTCAACTACCGTTTTTCACGCATTCATACATCATTATCGCCGCCGCCTGCGGCAGACTCAAGGAATCGGCTTTGCCGCTTCCGGGAATGCTCCATTTTTCATCGGCCATGTGTAAAATAGCTTCCGGCAGGCCATGGCTTTCATTACCCAATAGCAGGGCGGCCTTTTTTTGAATCGGATGAGGAAGTAAACCCTCTCGCACATCAGAACCGATAAGAAAAAAGTTTTTCCTGATTTCCGGCAATGCGGCGGATAAATCAATGTCATGGATAATGTCCAAATGAAAAATACTACCCATGGACGCGCGCACGGCTTTCGGATTGGTATAATCCACGGAGTTGACGCTCAAAATCATTCCGTCGAAACCGAACCATCGCGCACTTCTAGCTAGCGCTCCGAGATTGAGAGGATTATTGATTTCGTGCAAAATCAAAACATTGCCGGAAGATTTCTCCAGCCATGAAGAAAAATCCGGCGCCTGTTTAATGGCGGCTACCGCCATGATGCCTTCCGGTTCTCTGTCCTGTCCGATTATCTCCCACTGTGAACGAGTCAGTTGATATATGGGAGTATCCTTGGTTTCGGGAAGCGCGAGTCCCTCCCAGTATTTTATTTTTTCGGCCATGATGAGCAATTCTTTAATCTGCCAGTCGCTGGTCAGAAGTTCTTCGATAACCTTTACACCTTCGGCTAGAAACAATTTTTCCTCCTGACGCGTTTTGGTATCGTTTAGCCTTGCCCATTTTTTTAGTTGTGTTTGCGAAACATTCAAAAATTCAGTCATTATGAAATCCCGATTATTTTTCTTCCGCATTAATCTGCGGCAATTTCTTCGGCCAGATGAGTGATGCAATAATAGATAATGCTATTACAGAGGCTATGAAAACTAAAGAAGCGCCGATATGAATCTTGTAAAAATCAGTAATCAGCATTTTAACTCCCACAAAACCCAAAATCACCGCCAGGCCGTATTGCAGGTGATGAAAGAGTTTCATCAAACCGGAAATGGCAAAGAAAAGGGAACGCAGGCCTAAAACGGCAAATACGTTGGAAGTGTAAACAATGAACGGATCGGTCGTGACCGCTAAAACAGCGGGTATGGAATCAACGGCAAAAAAAACATCGGTTGTTCCCAGGACTAAAACAACAGCCAAAAGCGGCGTGGCGTGGCGCTTGTGTTTGATCATAGTAATGAATTTGTGTCCTGAATATTCATGGGAAACCGGCATAAACATGCGAAGCAGTTTGATGGCAATATTTTTTTCCGGATGAACTTCCTGCTCCTTGCCCCGGCCAATCTGAATGGCGGTAAAAATCAGAAAAGTCCCGAAAACATATATCACCCAGTGGAAATTATTAATCAGCGCAATGCCGGCAAAAATAAAAATACCACGCGTAATGAGCGCGATAATTATTCCCCAGATTAAAGCTTTCTGCTCGTATTCGACCGGAACCGAAAAATAACGGAAGAAAAGCAGGAAGACGAAAAGGTTGTCGATACTCAGCGAATATTCAATGAGATAACCGGTTAAGAATTCCAAGGCTTTCTGATGGCCGTAAAAAGAATAAACACCCGCGCAGAAAAGCACCGCGAGCATTATCCAAAAAGCTGTCCAGTAGAGGGATTCCCTGATTTTTACCGCGTGCGCTCTACGGCTGAAAACACCAAGATCCAGTGTCAGCATGGCTAAGATGAAAACACCAAAGAATATCCACCACAGAATCATTTCACAAAATCCTTGTTATATTGTTGAAACCGAAACCTTCCTGCGCCACACGATAATGATTATACCTGCCGTCATCATCAACGAGCAAAGAATCTGCCCCATGCTCATAAAACCCAGAACGAAACCGAGCTGATAGTCGGGCTCCCGGAAAAATTCGATAAAGAAACGCACAAAACCATAGCCGCAAATATAGATTCCGATGAGAAATCCATCAATGTTCACTTTTTTTCTGATTAACCACAACAGCATGAATAAGACAATGCCTTCAAAGAACGCTTCGTAGAGTTGTGAAGGGTGACGCAGCGTGTGTGTCATATCGAGCGGAAAATACATTCCCCACGGGACGGTCGTTACACGTCCATATAGCTCGCCGTTGATAAAATTGCCGATTCGGCCAAACGTGTAACCCAGCGGTATGGCCGGGCAGAACAGATCAATAAAATGCCAGAGATTAATCCGGCGCGTGCGGCAAAATAAAATGGTGGCGATAACGATGCCGATCAATCCTCCATGATAAGACATGCCGCTGAGTCCGACAAATTTCATTCCGTTGGAAAAATCGAAGGGCAGAATTATTTCCAGCGGATGATGGAAATAATAGCCGAAGTTGTAAAATATGGCGTAACCAAACCGGCCGCCTAAAATCATAGCAAGCATCGCCCAAACCAGATAGTCCTGAACGGTCTCCGCCGTGTATTCGTAATTCTCATTTCTTATCCGGTAGATGGTAAGAAAATAGACTATCGCGAAGGCGACGATGTACATCAGACTGTAATAGCGCAGTTGAAATGATCCGATGCTGCAAAGGGCAGCGCTGACATGAGAAGGCAATTGCTGCCACGCGTTGATATAAGATTCCATGATTTATAATTATTCCTCTTTCTGTCATTCCGTGCAAGCGAAGCGCGACACGGAATCCAGTATTTCTATTATATTATGGATACCGGCCTACGTAACCTAAATACCCTGAAGTGCACTATAGGGTCATCTCCGACCGGTATGACAATATCTTGCGATTGCGGCACATTTTCAATCACGTTGTTCGTGTTTCGCGTTCGCTATGACAACCTTTAGTATGTTTGGCCTTTTAACGCGTCAACGTAAAGCTCGGCGCTGTATACGGCATTGGCTCCGTCGCCCGCGGCTGTTATCACCTGCCGGAATTGTTTGGAGCGGCAATCGCCGGCAGCGAATATTCCGGCAGCGGAGGCGCTCATATTATCATCCGTTATGATATAGCCGCCTTCGTCCAACTTCAGGATATGCTGGAAAATACCGGTATGGGGAACCCTGCCGACAAAGATAAAAACACCTTCGGCTTCAATTTCCTTAATTAACTTAGATTGCACATCGGCCACTTTCACGCCGGTGACAAATTCACCTCCGGAAATCTCGGTGAGTTTCGCTTTCCAGACAAATTCGATTTTCTTTTCCTCGAAAGCTCTTTTTTGCAGAATTTTAGCGGCACGTAAGCGGTCGCGGCGATGGATGACGATGACTTTTCGGGCAAAATGAGTCAGAAACAAAGCTTCCTGAATAGCCGTATCTCCGCCGCCTACGACAATAACATCTTTATTCCTGTAAAACGGCCCGTCGCAGGTGGCGCAATACGATACTCCTCTTCCGGCAAATTCCTCTTCACCGGGGACGCCCAGTTTGGTCCACTGTGCGCCGGTCGCGGCAATTACGCTTAAAGTCCTGTAGGATGTATCTTCCACGGCAACATCCCAGATAACCGGCGCGTCGGCGTATTTTTTGATTGCCGAAACGTCTCTGTTGATTATTTCCAGGCCGAAATTAAGAGCTTGTTTTTTGAAAAGCTGCATCAGATCGAAACCATTGATGCCTTCGGGAATTCCCGGGTAATTTTCGATCATATCGGTGATGGTTATCTGGCTGACCGTTGCCGCGCCTTCCACGAGCAAAGTTTTCAGCCCGCTTCTGGCGGCGTAAATGCCCGCGGTATAACCGGCCGGCCCGCCGCCGATAATAATTGTATCGTAATCATATTCCGGCAATTTCGCTTTGCTCACGAGAAAACCCCCTCCAGATAATGTGACCATACTTTAATCAATATAAATGCGTTTTGTAAAGTCTAAAAAATGTCATGATATAAGTTTATTATTCGACGCAATTGTGGTAAAAACTTGCGTGAAAGGGAATATTTATGGATAAACTTAAGGGCTCACAAAAAAAATATCTGCGCGCGCAGGCGCATCATCTAAAACCGCTGGTGATCGTCGGGACAAAAGGCGTAAGCGGCCAGTTAATCAGTTCGGTTGACCTTGCCCTGAAAGACCACGAACTCATCAAAGTAAAATTCGGCGAGTTCAAAGAAGCAAAAAAAGAAATATCGGAAGAAATCGCCACGGCCACCAAAAGCGAACTTGTCGGCCTCATCGGCAATGTCGCCATCCTCTATCGCCGGCAACAAGATCCGGAAAAAAGAAAAATCAAACTACCTTAAAAAACATTGGGGGTTTTCGGAAAGCATTCTATGCTGTTTAAAGTTCTGGTGACAATTCTGGCTTGCGATATTATCTTCATAATTATCGCCATTCCGTTGATTTTGCGCAAAGTGCCCAGAAACGTGATTTACGGTTTTCGCACGCGCGCAACATTGAAGGATGATTTTGTCTGGTATGAAGCCAACGCCTATTTCGGCAAGCTCTTCTTGATCAGCAGTTTTGTCTCCGCGCTGCTAATCGTATATTTCTATTTCTTGGATATTGTTTCGATGCAGAAATTCATTAATGTCAGTATTGCCGTTTTAGTCGTTCCCCCAATGGTCGC
>Ga0182019_10002156_pt1 | contig 10076 bp, 8 predicted proteins | sample 812E2MmetaG_FD_120483 | JGI IMG/M metagenome (GOLD analysis project Ga0182019, IMG submission 120483) | Permafrost microbial communities from Stordalen Mire, Sweden - 812E2M metaG | ecosystem: Environmental > Terrestrial > Soil > Wetlands > Permafrost | place: Sweden: Stordalen | collected... | reverse complement strand
TGTGGCATCCGACACCGCGTCCACGGGCGTTCCCGCGTCGGGCGGTTCCGCGCGCGCCAGCCCCGGCAGCACAAGCCAGGCTGCGAGCACGATGGCAATCTGCTGGGCTAGCGCCACTGGATCTCCCAGGTGAGCGAGCCGCCGAGATGCGGCCACCATTGCCGCCGCACGATGGGGGTGGCGGTGTCGGGCTCGAGGATGCCGGTGTCGTCCACGCAGGCCGTCCACTGGCCGTCGAATTGCAGTGCCAGCCCGGTCGACGAGCGTGGCCCCATCACGAACAGCCACTGCGCGCGCAGCAGGCCGGCCACGCCCACGCCGTCGCAGGTTGACAGGGGATGGCTGGCGTCGGGAAAGGTGTACGACGAATTGAGCTCCAAGCCCTGCGTGGGATCGGGACGCGAAGAGCCTTGCTCGACGATGCCGCCAAAGCCGATGCCCGCGGCGAGCGAGAGGTGGGACGTCGCGTGCCAGGTGGGCTCGATGGTGCCGGCGAAACGCAGGCCCTTGGCGCCGGCCGCGCCGGTGGCGTAGAGGTACTGCAGCGAGCCCATGAGCGACCATGCCTCGTCGAGGCGCAAGCCGCCGCGAATGGTCGGGCCGATCAAGTTGTAGCTGGGCGCGCCGCCGATGCCGTAGAAGCGGCCGTACACCAGGCCCAGCCCAAAACGAAAGCCGGGCTTGCGCCACAGCTCGCGGTCGCTCTCGGTCGGCAGCGACAGGCGCGGTGGTGGATCCTCGTCGAAGACCGGCGTGGCCGTGACCCGTGCCGGGATGGACTGCGCGCTCGTGGGCGTGGCGATGCCGGCCTGCGGGATGGGGGATACCGCGAGCAAGCTGCCGAGCAACAGGTGGATCGGTGTCATGGAGACGTGGAGCACGGCCACCAGGCGGGGGGATTGGGATCCGTGGAGGAAGGCCAGCTGGGCGAGGCGCAGAACGGATCGTTGTTACACCCGCGGAGGGTGTAGTGCAGCGTGGTTTGGCAGGCGTTGCCGGGGCTGACGGGGATGGCAATCACGAGTTGCTGGGCCGACGAGCCGGCTCCGGCGTCGGTACCGATGCGGGGCATGCTCGCGCAGGCCCAGGTCGAGTGGGCCAGATCGATGGGATCGGCCGGAGCTTGAGGGTCGGCCGGAGCTTGACGGTAATAGGTCACGCCGCCCTCGTCGTTGGTGGTGCAGGCGAGCTGGGAAAGCGCGGCCGGCGCTTGCGGCGGGATCGGAATCACGATGGTGTCGTCGAGCGTGGCCGTGGCACAGGCGGTGGGATCGTCCTCGGGGGGAATCGTCCCGGCGAGGCCGCTCGTCAGGGCAGCGGCCGCGGAGAAGCCACCCGCGGACAGGATGGAGAAACTCTTGGGCGGATCCGCGCAGCCCAGGCGGGGATAGAAGGCGACGCTCCGCAAGGCGCTGAAATCGCCCTCGAGAAACGCCACCCGCCGGTCGGGCTGGGTCATCGAGATGAAGCTGGCGCCGTAAACCACGTCCAGCGCACCCCCGGCGTTGTCGATGTGCTCGCCCCCGTGGCGCTGGCGCTGCGGGTTGCGGAAATCGAGCACGCCGTTGCCATTGCGGTCCTCGTAGACGATCACGCTCGCGTAGGCGATGCGCCCGGTGATGTCGCCCACCATCAGGTCGGCGGACGGCAGGGTGTAGAGATCGAAGGTTGCGGGCACGCCCGGCGTGATGGGTATGTCCGCGGCGGCGCGATTCGGAACGAAACCGAAGTTTTCCCGGCACCCGGCCGCGATCACGGCCGCGGCCTCGGGTGATTCCGGCGGCAGCACGCAGAACGGTTCAGGCAACCACTGCAGTCCCCAAACCAGCGCGGCGCGAAGTTGGGGCGGCCCACTGCCCGCGTCCACGCCGCCCGCGTCCACCCCGCCCGCGTCCACGTCGCCTGCGTCCACGTCGCCTGCGTCCACGTCGCCCGCGTCCACGTCGCCCGCGTCCACGGGCCCGGACACCGCGATGGTACCCGTGACCAGAACGTGAATCTGCTGCAGCGGCTTGACCGGAATATCCAGCCCCACGGGCTTGCCACATGCTGTGATCACGAACCCGGCGGCGGCAATGCGAATCCAGGTCTTCATGGCTGCCATAGCACCCCCAGCTGGCTGGTCCAGCCATAGCGAGCCGAGCCGTCGAGCAGATGCAAGGTCGGCCCACCGGACAGGCTCATGCCCCACGCGTGCCAGACGCGCAGGAACACCACGCCCTCGACATCCGCGGCGGGCAGCAGGTCCCACTTGCTGGTTTCGAGCGCGCTTCCGGTCAATCCAGCCCGGCTGCCTTGCGATGCCGTGACGTTCTCATAGACCGCGGTCGCGCCCACACCGACGCGCAGGCCGAACGAGCCCCGGCCCGCGAGGTGCTGGACGCCGAGGCAGAGGCGCAACCGGATGTCGTCGTTGCGAACCGTATCGATCAGCGTGTACTCGGTGGCGGTCGACCACGAGGCGCGCGCGCCCCAGGCCAGCCAGCCGCCGGCCGTGGCCGCGCGGAAGTAGCCCAGGCCCACGCCCGCGCTCATCCCGGTCTGCAGCGCCGCCGGCAACGCCAGCACCAGGCCGCCGTCCACCGTGTTCCCGGGCGGCGGCGTGGCCGCGCTCGCGATCTCCTGCGCGCGGGCGACCGGAAGCCAGCCGCCCAAAACCAGCAACACTGCCCCAATCCATGCCCGCCGACGGCGTGTCATCGGAGATCGCTTATGGGAGTTGGGCAGGCGCCGCATGGAGGTCAACAAGAAACTGCCAGGTGACGCTAACCTACCAACTCGCTCTCTCTCGTGCCGCCAAAAAGACGCCATCGTGGACTCTTTTTCGACTGTCGGCGTCCGCCATCCCGGCTTGTTGGGCCCGACGGAAACGCGCCAATGTAAAGTTTTGTAAAGTTTGCCTGGCCGCTCGACTCCATTGGTTCAGCGACGGTTCGGCCGAAGACCGGGCTGGGCGCGACGCCGTTCGGCTGCCAATGCCGTCCGAGGCTTCTGCTGGCTGGAACCGATCTCGAAAAAGTGCGGTTTCCGCCAAGCTCGGCATGACCCGCGCTTTTCGAGGATCGTTTCCTGCCTTGACCAGAAGCTCCTTCGGGCCGCTGCAACTTGGTTGTCTGGGAAACCAACCTGGTTGCCGCGCGCGGTCCACAAACGACGGAATGACCACGGGTTTTCGTGAATCGGCCTTGGCACGCGTTTGGCTCTCTACAGCGCGTGAGAGGCACACTGGCTGCTCGGTAAGGAGGACCACCATGATTCGCACGAGAGCGCGGGCCACTTGTCTGTGCGAGCGCCGGAGCCCGCGTTGGGCATTGCTCGTCTTGTCCCTTGTCGGGTGGGCTTGCACCTCCCACCCGCTAGACCAGCCGCCGCTAGGTTCGGAACAGATCAGCGAAGGCTACATCTCGGTCGCACCCCGGCCAATGCTCGATCTGGTCTTCATGATCGACAACTCGCCGTCCATGGCGCCCAAGCAAGAGAAGCTCAAGGCGCAGTTCCACCAGCTCATCGCCGCGCTGAAGGATCCAAACGACGGCACCTTGCCGGATCTGCGCATCGCCATCATCGACAGCGATCTCGGCACGGGCAGCGCCTATGCGAGTGGTGCTTGCGGCCCCAAGACCTTGCCTGACGGGACCAGCAGCCCGTACGGTGACCTGGGGCGATTCCAGATGATCGGAGCATCGGACTGTGGGGTCAGCAAGCCCGATGCTCTCTGGCTCGAATACCTCAACGGCAAGCCAGTCAATTTCGTGGGTGCCATGGAGGACGTATTCGCTTGCCTGGCGGGCAATCTGGGCACCCAGGGTTGCGGGGAAGAGCACCAACTTCAGGCTTTCGAGTTTGCCCTCGTCGCGCAAGGCCTGGGCAACGAGGCGCAACGGAAGATGTTGCGGCCCAACGCCTACCTTGGTCTAATCTTCTTGACCGACGAAGACGACTGTTCGGCCGCCGGAAACGACGGCATGTTCGGGGACAAGTCAGAGCTGCGCGGGGAATCGGCAAGCCTCCGCTGCGCCACGCGCGCACATGCCTGCGGTGGCAGGAACCTGACGAGCTTGCCGCCCGGGTACCCGACCGAAGCGGCCTTCTCGGCGCCGTTTGGCACCTGCGCGGCCAGGAGTGACGACTGTCCGAATCCGACCGATGGCACGGGTGGCACGGACACGTCGGGGCCGACGGAGTGCAGCCCACTCAAGGGTGTCAAGCGCCTGGCCAACGAGATCAAGGCGCTCAAGAGCGATCCCGATAGTCAGATCCTGGTGGCCGGTATTTTTGGGTGGCCGAGGAATAACGAGATGGCCAGGGCACAGTACAAGATCGACCTCATCCCGAATCCGAATACGGCTGACAGCGCCCAGCCACAGGTCTACGACACCTGGCCAGTGTGCTACGACCCGGCCCACCCGCCCGCGGACGAAACCACCTACGACCCGGTCGCGGCCGGCTGGGGCGCGACCGGGGGTTTGCGTCTGTCGGCGTTCATCGATGAATTTGGCTACAACGGTTTGAAATTCAGCATCTGCGAAACCGACTTCTCGCACGCGATGAGCGTCCTGGGCTGGGCCCTTCACTGCATCGGCTACCGCAACTTCTGCCTAGACTACAAACTCGTCGATACCGACCTGGCCACGCCCGGCGTGCAAGCCGACTGCCGCGTGGTCTTTCGCGTGCCCCAGCCCGATCCGGCCAATCCTGACCGGGTGATCTACGTCGAGAATCCCGAGTCCATGGCCCGCTGCGATCCCGGGCAATCCGACGACACGCAGCCGGCGTATCCGTGCTGGAAACTCGTGAACGACACGACCAGGTGCCCGGTCAACGGACAAATCATCAGCGTCGTGCGCCAGCCATCCGAGCGCAGTACCCCGCTCGAACCCGGCACCAAGATCGGCATGCAGTGCCTGACTTGCCCCGACCCGATTCCCGGCGCACCCGTGAACCCTGGGTGCGACTACTGAGGAAGGGAGCACCGGCGCACGCACGGCGGGCGCGACATCCGGCTCGTGGCTTGATCCCTGTCGCGCGCGCGGAGGGCGCGCGCCGTGAGATTCGAGTACCATAAGCGGCATGCGTCGCGTTCTCCTCGTCGTCCTTGCCGTACTGGTCTTGGGCCTTGGACTCGGCTTGGGTGTGCGATTCCTCCGCCGAAGCGCGAGACTGCTTCCCGATCCGGCTGCCGTCGCCGTCCAGGTCCGCGAGATCGCCCGTCTCGAAACCCTCGAAGTGTCGCTCTACAAGAAGGTCACCTTCACGCCCGACCCATCCCCGGCCGACTCCTTCTGGGGTGATGTCGTCGGTTGGTTGCGCCACACCTTCGCCACGCCGACGGGCAAGGCGATCATCTTCGCCGATGCCCGACTTGGGCTGGATCTCGACAAGCTCGGCGCTGGCGACGTCAAGGTAATCGGGCAAACCGTGTTCGTGGTGCTACCGCCCATCAAGGTCACCGTCGAGCTCAAGCCAGGCGAGACCGAGATCATCGGATCGAATCTCGACTCGAGCGAGACCGCACAGCTGCTCGATTTGGCCAAGACCGCCTTCGAACGCGAAGTCACCGCCTCTCCCCAGCTCCGCCAACGAGCCCGCGCTTCAGCCGAACGGGCCATCACCTCGCTTCTGGTCGTTCTCGGTTTCGCAGAGGTGCGTTTCGTGAACGTGCTGCCGGGTGCAGGGGGCGCCAGTTGACGCAAGATTCGTTACCGGACATCTGGAGAGACGCTGCGACGATGGCGAGGGCGTTCAAACCTCCTGGCTAGCCGCGGAGGAGGACTTGGCGAACGAACCTGGACCGCAGACCGGCTAGTGCCTTGACCGGAGCCTACGGATCGCGGTTGACCGGCCAGGTGCCGCGAATGCGGTTGGGCACCGGCTGCCATGGCCTGCATCGAGTCACCCACCTCATCGGTATCACTACGGCACGGTCAGAGCACTAGTATCGCTGCCATGGAGTCGAGAGCAGTCGACGTGAGCTGCTACAGCGGCTATGCCGCCGATGACCCGCCTACCCCCTCGTCATGAAGGTCAGTGGCCACTTGGTCCAGTCGACGATGGGATTCCACCCAATGCCGGCCAGGCCGAGCCCCAGCAATCGGCAGAACTTGATCAGCGCATTCATCTCGGAGGCAAAGTAGAGATTGCCGTGTTCGTCTTGACCGGTGTAAAGCGGAATGACCCCGATGGAATCTCTGGCAATCAGAAAGTCGTTCTTGCGCTTGTCGTGCAGGGCAAAGGCAAAAATGCCGCTGAGATCGTTGAGAAACTCCGGCCCCCGGCGTTCGTAGGGGGGAATGATAGGCTCGCAGTCGGATGCGGTCTTGAACTGCTAGTCTGTCAGCTCGCCGCGCAGGGCCTTGTGGTTGCAGATTTCGCCGTTGACGGCCAGGACCATGGTGCCCTCGACGTTCGTCAAGGGTTGGGCTCCATGCTCCACGTCCACGATAGAGAGGCGCTCGTGGGCGATGACGGCGTTTTCGTCCGCGTAGACGCCGCTCCAATCGGGACCCCTGTGTCGGAGCAGGCGCGCCACGGCCCCCCCCGTTCGCCAAGGGCTATGGGATCACTATGGATGTCAAGGACGCCTGCGATACCACACATGAAGAGACTCCCTATTTATTTATGTTGGCCTCAAGTCGTTCCTGAGCCCTAGGATTCAAATACTGCCGGGCCACGCATGTCAGCCCGGCGACGTTGGGCGGTTTGATGATACCAAGATGATCTCCCGTCGCACGCTCCACGTGGAGTCCGCCAGTCACGTAGCGGCCCCATCCGTAGTCCGCTTCGGGTTCGATGTGTTCCCCCCACAAGTGCTCGGAGGCTCGGAACAGAACCACATCGAAATCCGTGGAGAGATTGCGTCCGTCCCACGATGCAATCGCCTGATAGAACGCGGCTTGCCGCAGGCTGAACGCCTCGTTGGCGGTGACGGTGGTGGACGTGCGGTGATTCTTGAATTTCGAGGCGAGCTTGACTCGAACCTTGGATGCTGCATTCCGAAAGACCTTGGCCGCGTTGCCTTTTTCGATCTCCGAGAGTTGCTTGCGCCCCCATCTCAGCCACTTGGCGTGAAGCGCTTGAGGCAAGAAGGCATCGAGGAGAATGACCAGGTCGACTTCGGCGCCGCGTTTCCTCATCAAGGAGGCCACCTCTATGGCCAGGACGCCTCCAAACGAGATTCCGGCTAGCCGGTAGGGACCGTGTGGTGCGGCCCGGATGATGGTCTGATAGTACGCCTCGGCCAGTTTCTCGATCGAGATGTCAACCTTCTCGCCCCTAATTGCTTGGTCCGCCAGCGCCTGCTCCTCGGCCACGTAAACACCGAAAACCGGCTGGCTCTTGCCGAGGCCCCGCGCGAAGTCTCGATAGAGGTCGATGCCACACAGGCAAAATACCGGTAGACCATCTCCTTCCTGCTGCAGGGGAACGAGCATGGATGCATTCTTGGCGGCGTCGGAACCGAGACTTCCGACCAGCTCTTGGATGGTGGGAAAGCGAAACACCACGCCCAGGGTGAGCTCGATACCGGTTGCTTTCGCCATCTCCTGGATGAGCTTGAGCACGCTCATGGAAGTGCCACCCAGCTCGAAGAAGTCGTCCGTGATCCCGACCCGCGGGACCCCGAGGACCTTCTCCCATGCTGCCGCCAGGCCTATCTCCAAATCGTTTCGAGGAGCTACATAGGCTCGTGGGGAGCGGCCAGCGTTGACAGCGTCGGGGGCGGGCAGCGCCTTGCGGTCGACCTTCCCGTTCTGGGTCAGTGGAAAGGATTCCAGTTTGACGAACTGGGCTGGCACCATGTACTCGGGCAGTCGTTGCTTGAGGAAGTCGAGCATGTCATCGACCCCTTGCGTTGCCCTCTGTCGCAACACCACGTAGCCCACCAGCTGTTTGTTTCCCGGGGAATCTTCGCGGGCCAGGACCGCGCAGGATTGAACGGCGGGATGGGCGGCCAGGGTTGCTTCGATCTCACCCAGCTCGATGCGATACCCGCGGACCTTCACCTGATTGTCGACGCGGCCGAGGTACTCCAGCGTCTTGTCGGCGCGGTAGCGGGCCAGGTCGCCTGTCTTGTAGAGGCGCGCACCCTCCTGCTTCGAGAACCGATCGACGAGGAATCTCTCTTGCGTCAGTTCCGGTCGATTGAGGTATCCGCGCGCCACGCCGGCGCCGCCGATGTAGAGCTCCCCCATCGCACCGATGGGCACCGGTTGCATGTCCGGGTCCAGAATGTAGAGCTGGGTGTTGGCGATGGGGCGTCCGATGGGGATCGAGCCGCTGTCGGGATCGCCTGGCTGCACCTCGTGGATACAACATCCGACGACGGTCTCGGTGGGACCGTACTCGTTGATCAGGCGCGTGTCAGGCGCGTAGTCACGCCAAAGCTGCACGCTTTCGGCGAGGAGGTTCTCGCCGCCGATGACGAAGGTCTTGGTGACACGAGCGACCTCGTTTGGCCGAAATTGTTGGCTGAGCAGATCCAGGTGGGCAGGGGTGATCTTGACTAAGCTGCGCGTTCCCTGCCGGCGCAACGCCGTCAGGAGGTTCTGCGCGCCGACATCTTCAGCCAGAAGCTCAACCTGTCCCCCCGCTAGCAAAGCAGGATACAGGCTCGTCACGGTGAGGTCGAACGAGATGGAGCTGTGGACGGGGACCGAGCCGCCCGGCTCGACCGCGTAGGCCCTAATCGCCCACCACAGGTAGTTGACGAGGCCGGCGTGCAGAATCATCGCCCCCTTGGGCTGACCGGTCGATCCCGAAGTGTACATCACGTAGGCCAGGTTCGAAGGCTGTGCGCCGGCATGGGGATCGTCGACTGGCTCCCCGGCGAAGATCGACCACTCGGAATCAAGACAAACAGCCTTATCGCCTGCATCTGGAAACAAGGCCCTGCTCCCCGAGTCCGTCAGCAACGCCTGAATCTTCGCGTCGTTGACCATGAACGCCAATCGCTCGGAAGGATAGGCGGGATCGAGCGGAATGTAGGCGCCGCCGGCCTTCCACACACCGAGGAGTGCCACCACCAGCTCAAGCGAGCGCTTCAGGGAAACGCCTACCAGCGCCTCCGGTGCGACCCCGCGCCTGCGCAGGAAGTGCGCCACCTGGTTCGCTCGTTGGTTGAGCTCGCGATAGGTGAGTTGTTGCCTCTCGAACACGACGGCGACAGCATCGGGAGTGCGCTCCACCTGCCGCTCGAACAGTTCGTGCGTGCAAACAGCCGGGAAGTCCACCCGGGTGTCATTCCACGCGTACAGAATCTCGTTCCGTTCGCTCTCGGACAGGGCTGAGGTCCTGCCGGCTGCTTCCGTGCTGAGTTCGGCTACAGGGACCAAGCGATCATCTCCTTCATCACCTCGTTCGTGCCCGCGTAGATGCGCTGCACGCGGCAGTCGGTCCACATGCGGGCGATGGGATACTCGATCATGTAGCCGTAGCCCCCGTGCAATTGCACACACTCATCGACGATTTGGAATTCCTTCTCGGTCAGCCAGTACTTGGCCATGGCGGCGGTAACGGGATCGAGTTGCCCCGCGATAAAGCGTTTGATACAGTCGTCGACAAAGACGCGCCCCACGTGTGCTGCCGTCTTGCACTCGGCCAGCTTCATGCGTGTGTTCTGCAAATCGAGCAACGGTTTGCCGAATGCCACGCGCTCCTTCACATACTCGGCCGTGATGTCCACCGCCCGCTCCGCCACGGCGACAGCAGCCAGCGCGACCGACAGGCGCTCGTAGGGCAGCTGATCCATCATTTGGAAGAAACCTCTGCCTTCAGCGGGACCTAGGAGGTTCGATGTGGGAACGCGCATATCCTCGAAGTACAGTTCACACACGTCTTGGCCGTGTCGGCCCACCTTCTCAAGCGGGCGTCCGACACGGTAGCCGGCGAGTCCGCTCTCGACGAGAATGATCGAGATCCCCCTCGGGCCGGATGCCTTGGGGTCGGTCTTCACCACTATACAGATGACGCCCGCTTGCTGGCCGTTGGTGATGAAGGTCTTGGACCCGTTGATGACATAGTGGTCGCCCTCCTTGCGGGCCACGGTTCGTATGCCCTGCAGATCAGAGCCAGCCGCCGGT
>Ga0182019_10002154_pt1 | contig 10081 bp, 10 predicted proteins | sample 812E2MmetaG_FD_120483 | JGI IMG/M metagenome (GOLD analysis project Ga0182019, IMG submission 120483) | Permafrost microbial communities from Stordalen Mire, Sweden - 812E2M metaG | ecosystem: Environmental > Terrestrial > Soil > Wetlands > Permafrost | place: Sweden: Stordalen | collected... | reverse complement strand
GCAGATACGCAGTCTTCTGCCGCGACAGCCCGACGCCACGCATTTGCGTATCGGTCAGCTTGAGGATTCCCTGCGGCGTCAGTGGATCGCCGGCAAGATAGGTGAAGCGATCGAAGATGGTCGCAGCCGCCTTGCCGTTCAACTGCTGATAGAGGATCGACTCGGCTAAAGCGTGAAACGTGGGCTCGCCAAACGTCATGCGGCACGGCCCGACGCGTTCGATAATCGCAGCCATCACAGGGTCTGATTTCTTGAGGTGGTTGATTGCTTTGCGCATGTTCACTCGCTCCTGGCTGGACGGGGAGAGAGTTTAGCATAGAGGCGAACAAATGGCGAATTTTGTAACACATAGGCTCGGGTGATTGGCCATGGGATCACCTGAACGCACAGTCTTCGATGGCCCGATCCTTGTGTGCTTCAGGACGGAAAATGGTAGTGGAAGTCGTGCCTCGACGCCACGGGCGTGCCGTCGAGCGTAGCGGGCTGGTAATGCCAGCGGCGAAGGGTGGCCTCAATCCTTTCGTCGATGCCATGGCCGATCGCCTGCACAATTTTGGTTTCGACGACGTGGCCCTGGGAGTCGATTGTCACCTCGATGACGACGTCGCCTACCAGGTCGCGAGGAAACTCGGCGCGGTCCAGGGAAAAATCTGGATACACGACCGGATACGCGACGTGGACTTCATGGCCGGTGATCGGTCCGTCAATCATTGTGCCCAGCGGAGACCCAGCGTGGGCATTGCGGTCGCCAGCTTCCGCGTCAGCAATAACACTGACTTGCTTAGGCTCTGGGGCAGGCTTCCGCGGCTGCGGGCGTGGTCGCGGCTTGCTCGCCTGAGGCGGGAATAGCAACTTGGCGGCGTCTGGGGGCGTGTCAAAGTTCGCGCCCGGTGGAAGGTAAACCAGCTTGTAGGTGTCAGCGCCGTCTCCAAAGGCAAGCCAAGCCGGGCTCACGTCGATCACTTTGGGATTATGGAACACTATGACGGCTAGTACCGCCAGGTGCGCAGCCACCGACACTGCGACCGCACGATGGCGCCAGAATCCCGAACTCGTTTGCTGAAGACCGGTGAACACGTACCCAATACCTTACCTGATTGACGTGCAACGAGGGAAAAGGTTTCCGGACGGGCAGTACCCACCGCCTGTCCTTCACCGATCGTGTTCCCGGCAACGAATTGTATGCCGTCCAGCCTACTTACCAGCCTGTTGTTCGGCCATGTCGCCGATCACGGGCAGTTTGAACATCTGTCCCTGATACGCCTTCAGCACCAGGATCAGCCAGATCACAAATCCGGCCAGACTGACCAATGGCCACACCAGGAGTGTCGCCCATCCCAGGAATGGGATGTGGCCAATGAATGCCAGGATGATCCAGAGCGCGGTCCAGGCGACCGCAAAGAAGAGGCACTGAAAAGAATGGAAGCGGATGAAGCGCTTGCGGTTGAATGGCTCCAGCACCAGAAACACAATCGCCGGAATAATGGTTACATAGGCCAGCGCACCGGCTACGTTATCGGCGAGTCCGGCACCGGCAGGTGCGATGGCGCTCGCGCCTTGTACGGTGCCGCCAGCGCACTTGGGACAGGTCGCTCCATCCGCGATCTGCGTTCCACAGGTCGGACAAAAAGCCACGGGGGCCTCCTTATGATCGACTGATCTACGTGTGGCACGTTATCAGAACCCTCGCCGAGGCGCAATGACAGCGGGCCGCCGGCCGGATAGGACTTTTGCAGGTTTCTCGTCCTTATCTCCGGCGGGTGCATTCCGGGTGATTCGACTATTAGAATTTCTAATCGAAACGTTACTAGTTGTCGTTTCTCGTCGTCTTAGCTCTCTGGTATATTGCCCGGATTCCCCGGAGTGGTTTGGAACCGGCTTGCCGGTTCGCGCTCGCTGGGTGCAACGGAGATGCGTCAACTTCATGGGCCGTATCATAATTCTCTTTCTCCGGCGGTTGTGGCTGCCGACGCTCGTCTTCGGCGCCTTCTGCCTGATCTGTGTCGCAGTGTACATGCGGTTGGAGCGGCTCCGTGCCATGGACGCATTTTTCTGGATCTTTCATCCGCATTCGATTGACTACCGTTTTGTCCATTCCGCCACCAAGGTGTTTTCGATTTTCGTGTACGTGGGAGTGTTCGCCTTCCAGGTATGGATCGCGGAGCGGGTACTGGTAACGATCTTCAACCGGCAAGGTTTGGAGGCCTGGAAATCCATGGTCAACGACGCCAACATCGCTAAGCTCAAGGATCATTTCATCATCTGCGGCTACGGCCAGGTGGGCCGGACAGTGGTCGACCAACTCACCCGGCTGGAGATTCCGTTTGTGCTGATCGAGACCAACGAAGGACTCTGCCGCGAACTGCTGAACGACAGCGTTCTGGTCATCCAGGGCGATGCCAAGCGGCACGACGTGCTGCTGCAGGCGGGGATCCAGCGCGCCCGCGGCATTTGCATCGTGATCGATAGCGATGCCGACAATCTTTACATCACAGTCACCGCTCGTTCGCTGAACGCCAAGGCAAAGATCATCACGCGAGCTGGCCAGCAACGCTATGCCAACGCGATTCACAACTCGGGCGCCGATGAAGTCGTCATCCCGGAATACGAAGGTGGCCTGATGACGGGACGAATGATCCAGAAGTACTATCCGGCACAGGGGAGTTTGGAGTAGGGCGCGACGATCCTTGCTTGGTCCCCACCGTCGAGCCCCGCTCGGTTGGCCTGCATAACGAAAGCAGATCAGGAGCCACAACCCGGCTGCGGTGTCCGACCGCTCCAGGCTGTCGTCCGCCGCAGACGGCGTGTCCGCTCAAAAGCAATCCGACGCGTGGCCGCACCCAGCGCCACTAACGGAGAACGAGGAAACTTGGCGCCGGGCAAACGTGTTCACTCTTGTCACGAAACATCAGGTCACAAGCGATCAAGAGCTTTCCGTCACGGGATGGTGCATTTCGATTGTCTCCAAAATGACCGCAATCGCATGCCACGCTTCTATCGGATCCAGAAAACCACACGCCAGGATCGCGCTGGAGACGAGTTCACTGAGTGCGGTATCCGGCAATCCTCCCAATTCCGCTACGGATTCGTCGAGTTCGTGGAGGACAAGCAGCAACCGGACAATTCTTTTGTCTGCGATGTGAACTTTTCTGGGGGAACAACTCTTGTTGAACTCAGGGCTGAGCCCCGATTCGGTGAAGTGGTACACAACTGGATTATTGATCTTGTCCATCGATGCCTCTCTGCGGTGCGCTCGCCTGGTGCGGTAGCGTTCGCGTCTGTCTATTCGGGTATTGCATCGCCGGGCGTCACAGCCGTAGAGCGGACCCCTGGTTCGAGACGAGAGTGTCGTGCGGTGGGCAGATTTCAGATCAGAAACGTGCAGAGGAGATTCGGGAGAGAATGTGGATCACGCCGCACCGGTGCCTCGGCTGACTGTCCCTCATACGCTTGAGCCGTGACCCCACGCTTTGCTTCACGAGCCTCGCGGGGGAGAATGACCGTTGCGATTTCAGGGCTGACAATCCTGACACCATGGACTGCGGGAGGCGCAAGATTCACGGGGGTGTCGATTTCGTTATAGGACGTCTCAGGGAGGTCAGTGGGCGGGATCGCGGAGACGCACACGAGGGAGCTTAGTAAAACCAGAACAAATACCCAAATTCGGCTCACACCAGCACCCCTCAAAACCAACAATAGCTGCGTCAGGACGGGTTGTCAAAGAATTGCCGAGCATAGGCCGTAGTGGTGCAAAGGGAGGTAGCTGCGAGTCATGTGGATGTCGGTCTCCGTGTCCCCAGGCGAAAAACGGATGCAGCCATCGTCTTTACCGGACGGCCAAGTTCCCACTATCATTTCGAGTGTGCGATCCTAGCTCGGAGGGCCTAGGAAATTCGCCTCCGCGATCTTATATCTCTTGAAAGGAACGGATGATCACCATTGTTTCGGGACTGCCGCGGTCGGGCACATCGCTTATGATGCAGATGCTCGCTGCGGGCGGGTTGCCGGTTCTCTCCGACGGTGAACGCAAAGCCGACACCGACAATCCCAGGGGCTACCTCGAATGGGAGCGCATCAAGCAACTTCCGAAAGATCCCAGTCTGATTGCGGAGGCCGAAGGCAAGCTTGTGAAAGTCATCTCGCAGCTCATCCTGTCGCTGCCCCCTGGCCACGACTACCGTGTTGTATTCATGCAGCGTCCGCTGCCCGAGGTGCTCAAGTCGCAGGACGAAATGCTCCGCCGCCGTGGCAACGCGGATTCGATCACCGACACATCCGCGATCGAAGAGGCCTTTCAGCGCCACCTCATCGATGTGAACAAGTGGCTCGCGGGTCAGGCGAACGTGCAGGTCTTGCGCGTGCATTATCATAGAGTGCTGCGCGAAGCGAAGGCTGTCGCCGAGGAAGTAGCCGCGTTCTTGCATGTGCCGCTTGACATCGAAGCCATGGTTCGCCAAGTAGATGGAAGCCTGTATCGCAATCGCATGAAGTAGTGTGGTGCAGTCGGTTAATCAGGTTTCAAGGCTGGAGTTCAGTCAAAGACAACGACCAGTTCTTCGAGGTTCAACCTCAAACATTTCTCTGGACGTGATCTGGAAGGTGCTGCTGTACTGCGGAAGCGCGAATTCAGAGGCTAGATCCCGACAAGTCGGGTCCGCGCCGACGGGAGCGCGAATCCAATCTTGCTGTGGCGAGGGGGCTGTGGTTCCATAAGTCTCTTGATCAATCTGACGATTTCATGGATGGAACCGTCGTGCTTCGCCAGATGCTTCTCTAATTCTTCGATTCTGAGGGCGAGCTCTCTATTTGCGCTCAGCATCGCACGTAAGCGGACAAAGGCGCGCACCACAAAAACGCTCATTTCTACGGCCTGTTCCGAGTTGAGCACCGTCGCTGCCATGATCGCGCCGTGTTCAGTGAAGGCGTAAGGGAGGGACCGTCTGCCACCATGTCCCCGTCTTGAGGTTGCAAATTGCAACCTCAAGATGGCGAACTCGCGGGGCTTGAGCTGGAACATGAAATCGGCAGGAAACCGGCTCCGGTTGCGGTTCACCTGCTGGTTGAGGCGTTTTACCGGAACTCCGTAGATCTCGGCCAGGGCGCTATCGAGGATGACTTTCTGATGGCCCAGAATCGTGATTCGCGATTCGATGGGAACCACGGTGGCCCTTCGTCGGTTGGCTAGGAGTTGCCCTGTTTCCACGGGTTTTGCCGAGCGCACTTGCATCCTCCGATCGTAACCGTCGCAGCCCACCAAGGCTGTGACGAATGAACTCCGCGAATGTGATGAAATCGAAGCGCGGCGCTGCAGTCACCTTGCTTCGTAAGCGGACCAATCGCAAGCAACGTACCGGACACTCAACCCGTTGTGCCTGATTCCGAGTTGAGAGCGGTCGCTGTCCGGCCCCCCTTTGTTATTTTGAAGACGCGTGGAAGCCAGCGTCAGACGCCGCGTGCGCAACTTGAGGTTGCAATTTGCAACCTCAAGTTGGCGAACTCCGAAGCGGAAACCTGAGACTGAAATCGGAAGCACCTTGATTGTGGAAGGGAACCGGACCCCGTAAATTATGTGACGCTCACTTCCGTATATGTCCCGTACACCTGCCGCAAAGCTTCGCAGATTTCGCCCACCGTGGCGTAAGCGCGGACAGCGTCGACGATATACGGCATCGTATTGACGTCGGAAATATTGCCGTGGGTGCCCGCGCTGGGAGTCTTGGCGGCAACTTGCTTCAGGGCATCGAGGCGGCGCCGGACTTCTTCGTTCGATCGGCGGGCGCGCAGGGCTTTGAGTTTTTTCTCCTGAGCGCGGGCTACCGATTCGCCGATGTAGAGAATGTGAGGCGAGCCTTCTTCGATCACGAAATCATTCACCCCGACCGTGATCTTCTCATTGGCTTCAACGGCGCGCTGGTACTGGTAACTGGCCTCGGCAATTTCTTTTTGGGGGAATCCGCGTTCGATGGCTTTGACCATACCGCCCATCTGGTCGAGTTTCTCAAAGTAATCGAAGGCGCCGTTTTCCATGTCTAGAGTTTGCTTCTCGACGAAGTAGCTTCCGCCGAGCGGATCGACAGTTTGGGCAACGCCCGACTCGAAGGCAATGATCTGCTGCGTGCGCAGTGCGATGCGCGCGGCTTCCTCGGTGGGCAAGGCGAGTGCTTCGTCGTAAGCGTCGGTATGCAACGACTGCGTCCCGCCGAGTACCGCCGCCAGCGCCTGCAGGGCAACGCGTGCGATGTTGTTCATCGGTTGCTGCGCGGGCAGCGAAACTCCAGCGGTCTGCGTGTGGAAACGCATCAGGCGGGTGCGATCGCTCGTCGCGCCGAAACGTTCTTTCATCAGGCGATACCAGATCTTTCGCGCCGCGCGGTATTTGGCGATCTCCTCAAAGAAATCGTTGTGCGCGTTGAAGAAAAAGCTGAGGCGCGGCCCGAAGTCGTCGACGTCCAAGCCGCGCCGCCGCGCCCACTCGACGTATTCGATGCCATCGTAGATGGTAAAAGCGAGTTCCTGCAGCGCTGTTGATCCCGCTTCGCGAATGTGATAGCCGCTGATGGAGATGGTGTTGAAGCGCGGCGTAAACTGCGATCCGAATTCGAAAGTGTCAATCACCAGGCGCATCGAGGGCGCGGGCGGATAAATGTATTCCTTCTGCGCGATGTATTCCTTCAGAATGTCGTTCTGAATCGTCCCGGAGATCTTCTTCCAGTCGGCGCCTTGCTTTTCCGCTACTACTAGATACATCGCCCAGAGCGCGCTGGCCGGTGAATTGATGGTCATCGACGTGGTGATTTTGTCGAGCGGGATCCCGTCGAAAAGAATCTCCATATCTTCAAGCGAGTCGATGGCCACGCCGCACTTGCCGACTTCGCCTTCGCTCGCCGCGTGGTCGGAGTCGTAGCCCATGAGCGTAGGCAAATCGAAGGCAACCGAGAGTCCGCCGCCGCCGTGTCCGAGAAGGTATTTGTAGCGCTGGTTGGTTTCTTCGGGCGAGGCAAAGCCGGAAAACATGCGCATCGTCCAAAGCTTGCCGCGGTAGCCGGTCGAATGGATGCCGCGCGTGTATGGCGGTTGGCCGGGATAGCCAAGGTACTGATCATAGCTCCAGTCGGCGGGAAGATCGGCTTGCGTGTACAGGCGACGGATCGGCGCGTTCGAGATAGTGCTGAAACGGGCGTGGCTGTGCTCGTCGAGATTGGTGCCGGTGGCCGCGCCAATCGGTTTTTCGGGAGACTTGTGGAGTGTGGGAGCCAGCGTTTTCTCCGCCCATTGCTTTTCTGACGCTGCGGGATGACGCCCTTCGAAGACGTCGGAAATGGGGTTTTCAGCTACGCTCTTTGCAAGATCGGCTTTTGTTTTATTCTCGGGCATTCGGCTCCCCACGCTCATTTGATGATAGAGGAGCAGTCGCCATGCTGCAAAATGGCGCGACCGACCGAGTGGTTGGTGGAAACCAAGGTCAAGGAGTTGATGAATTTGGGACCCGAGCGAGGTTGCTGCGTGCTTGACTCCGCTTTTCATGCGCACCTATGCTTGGTCTTCTTTCGGCGGAGGGGTTCTGAAAGCGTTCCGGCGGTTATTGCAGCGTACTCCCGTGTACGGCGCCTATAAGGCGCTCGGCCATTATCCCGACTACTGGTATTGGATAGTGCGGGGGCGCCCCTCGCGATCTCCGCATCTGCTGAAACAGAAAGTTGTGCGCGAATACGGCGAGAAATTTGCGCTGCAGACATTGGTCGAGACCGGGACTTACTACGGCGAGATGGTTGCCGCGATGAAGAGCCGTTTCGATCGCATCTATTCCATTGAATTTGTGCCCGCGCTGGCGGAGCGGGCGACGCGCAAATTCGCGCGCGACCAGCACATTCGAATCTTTCGCGGAGACAGCCGCGTAATCATGCCCGAAGTGCTCGCATTGCTGACGAGCCCGGCACTTTTCTGGCTCGATGCCGGTTACTACGGCTGGGTTGGGATTCGGACCAATGAGCAACGCCTTTCGGCGGAACTGGAGATGATTCTGAGCCATCCGTACCCGCACATGATTCTGCTCGACGACGCGCGCGGGCTGACGGGCCGCGACGGCATTCCTTCGGTCAGCGACGTGAAGGCCTATGTGGAGTCGAAGTTTCCGCAGCGGACGGTAGAGGTGAAGTACGACATCATGCGTATCACGCTGCGGGAGTAGGACTAAAAAACTCAATGTTGCATTTGATTTCGGGTGGCGCAGCGCTTCAGCGCTGCGGTAAACGGCTTGCTTCAACCACGGCTCTAGACGCTGAGCGTGACGCACCATGAGTTTGCTCGTCTTTTGAGCCGCAGCAAGCTGCGTCTCTACGTCGGTTCCTCGTTGCGTGGGAGTTCCCAAGCCTTGGAATATTTCCACGATACATAGACGGCATGGTAGAGGTGCAGGAGCAAACCTTCGCGACCATCGAGAAATCCGAGGCGGAAAAAATAGTTGTAAGAAAAAGTCGCCAGCGGGCGCACGACGATGTTGAACAGGCTGAAGCCGCGTCGGCCTTCGGCGACTGCCATTTCGGCGCCGAGGGAGGAGTAGCGGTTCATGTGCTCGATGTAATCGGAGAGCGTCGGGTATGAGTGGTGGAGGAGGGCATGTTTGAGTTTCCCTGATATCCCCTCGATAAGCTTTGCGTCTTCGTGAACCAGACGCTTTTCGAAACGCGCGGTACCTTTGCGAAAGAGACGCAGCTTGGGATCGGGCCAGAAGCCTCCATGTTGGATCCAGCGGCCGAGGAAGAAGTTCTTGCGGGGGATCCAAAAGCCTACCGAGGAAGCTGTTCGACCGCGTTCCTCAGCTTCCCCGGCAGCCATCACCTTCTCGATGACTTCAAGGGAATCTCCTTCTATCGAATCAAAGTCGAGACGGCCGTGCATTGCTGCATAGACCTCACCTGCGAGTCCCGGCCCCAATTCCTCGTCCGCATCCAGACTCAGAATCCAGTCTTCCGCTGCCTTGTCGATCGCTGAATTCTTCTGCGCTGCGTAACCCTTCCATTCTTCCACGAAGACTTTCGCGCCGAAGGATTTTGCGATCTCGACGGTGCGGTCGGTCGAGCCCGAATCGACGACGATGATCTCGCCCTTGCCGCCGGCAACCAGCGGCTGCACGCTGGCCAGCGTGCGCCCGATGTTGGCCTCCTCGTTGTGAGTGATGATGACGACGGACAGTATCACCTGGGGCTCCTGCCCCTGAGGGCCAAGAGCCTGATGAGCTGCGCTCCGCTTGGACGGCCGAGGGCGGCCGTCCCTACGCAAACCTTGCCGATGACCGAGAGCGTCACTGAGAGAGGATACGCGAGAGGAGGCTGGGCGCAAAAGGGAAACGCCGGGCGGGGACGCCCCGCGCTCCATTAAATAACCTCTTCCTACGGTTGCCGCGTTACTGTTGCGGTTGGGCCGGAGGGTTCGCCGGCGCTGGCTGGTCGGTTGGCCGCGCCGTCACGTGCGGAATGCTCGGCATGTGCGTGACCTCGCCACGCTCGGCTTCGGCGATCTGAATACCGGCATGATCGAGCAGGAGACCGATGGCCCGATCCAGTTCGACTTCCGCCTTTTCATAAGCGGCCTTGGCGGAAACGAGCGTGACTTCGGCCTGGGTCATGGCCGCCTGGTTCTGCAGCACCAGGGTTGAGGTGGATGCGCCGAGCCCGTACTTCTTTTGTTCGGCGTCGAGAGACTGGCGCGCCAGATCCACCGCGGCCTGTGCGGAAGCGACGCTGGCCCGATTCTGCTGCACGCCGAACTGCGCGTTGCGTACCTCGATCCGCACCTGATTCTCGATCTGCTGCAGGCGCAACTGGGCTTGCCGGTATTCGAATTCCGACCGCACCTGCGTGGCCTGAGCTGCGCGGTTGCGGAGCGGGATGTTGAGGGTAATGCCTGCGCCTTTGTCCGACGCGGTGGAATTGACAAGTTGGTTCAAAGTGCCGCTGTAACTGACCGGGCTAGCAGCAGAGGAGAGTGGGGTGCAGCCAAACTTTGGAGGGTTCTGGTTTTCGCACACGTTGGAGGGATTTTGCAGTCCCCCGAGACCCGCGCCGCCATAATAGGCAAACAG
>Ga0182019_10002153_pt1 | contig 10082 bp, 11 predicted proteins | sample 812E2MmetaG_FD_120483 | JGI IMG/M metagenome (GOLD analysis project Ga0182019, IMG submission 120483) | Permafrost microbial communities from Stordalen Mire, Sweden - 812E2M metaG | ecosystem: Environmental > Terrestrial > Soil > Wetlands > Permafrost | place: Sweden: Stordalen | collected... | reverse complement strand
TATGGGCATTGTTTTAGCGAAACCGAAGTAACCGATTTGCAGGAGATGGTAAAGGGGCATGAGGATTTTAAAAATAGTCTCATGCAATAGAATATCCGTACAGTTAAACCCTTGTGCCGCGCTGGATGTCGGCGGTTTCCGTACAGCAAAAACTTGACAAAAAACCGCACTAAAACGCATGATCCACGCGGGTTAGGGCGAGATTTACCGCGCACTAAAAAACTGACAAAACTTTACAGTAAAACGCTCATGTGTCGCTGGCTTCGGCTTGTTTCTTTACATTGAATGTGGGGCAGCTAATCAAAGACAGGGCGCGGGTTGACGCTGAATGTGGGGCGTTTATTTTGTGTCACTCAATCGTAGCAATGGCGCGGGCTTAGGCCGATTATGTGACAGTGCTTGTGTCAAGGTTAAAGGCTTATGCCATGCGGGTTAGAGCGTTTTGTGTCCAGCTATTTGTCACAATTAAAACGCGCACGATAAGCGAGGTAAAACAGCGATGTAACGGCGATGTTTTGGCGATATGATAATGTAACAATCAAGGCTGGGTAATTCCGGCTTTTTTATGAGCTTTTGATCAGCAAAGCTGTAGTTAACCTTGTTTATATCTTGTTATAAGTCTGAGTGTAGTTTTTGCGCTGATTTTTATCCACAGGTAACGCGCCCGTTAAATCACACCTTAACAATGTTCTGTGTATATTGGCCTATATAGCCCTATGAGAGTTATGCACAGGTTAATCACTACATAGTAATAATAATCTTTTAAAAAGATATTTTTTATGATTAAAGACGCAGATTAACCGCAAAAAATACCCTAATGAAAACCTAGTTTTCAATGTTCTAAAGCAGAAAATGGAATTAATGGCCATTACTCTATAGTACATAGGTAGCTCAAAATTCAAAATTATGAGTTAATGAGCGGCTTAAATAACAAAAACTAGCAACTAATTATGATGTATGGCTTGTGGGAATTTCTAAGTAATGATGAACTTGTTAAAGAAAACGGACAGTTGTTAGTACCCCATAATTACTATAATCCAGGTTATTGGACTGCACTGGTTGCATATTGTAGATTTAAAAACATTGGATTTGATGCAATAAATATTGTTTCTGAAATTAATAAGGGCTATGCTTTTACCATAGGTATAGAAAAAGCTCTTAATGGTCTTGATAGCTATTGTTACGAAAGAAAAAATTCAGGGTTAAATTATAGCGAGTTAGTACACTTAAATAGTGCTGACGATACCAATAAAGCTACCGGTACGATTAATAGTTGCATTAGACAGCTGTTTGATACCACAGACCTATCAAGTTTTAGTAAAGATTTGTGCGAAGTTGTTGGTGAACTACACGATAACGTGTGGTCTCATGGAATGAGTACGGGATTTTCTATGGCGCAGAAGTGGAAACCACCTACATCGTTAGGATATTGTTTTGAATTTGCGTTAGCTGATTGCGGATTTGGTTTTCTTAGGGAACTTAATAGGGTTGGGCTGAATTGTCTAAGCGATGAAGATTCGATTAAATGGTGTATCGAAAAAGGAAATTCATCCAAGACACAGAAGGTTGCAAATGAATGGTCGCAACGTTTGCCACCGGACATTGCGGGAAATCCAATGCCTGGTATTGGAAAACCGGTGATGAGTGAAAATAATCACATGGGGCTTGGACTGGCAAAGTTGGTTGAGCTAGTGAACAATTATAAGGGGCAGCTCTGGCTTTCTAGCGGTGAAAAAACGCTGACTATCGACACAAATGGAAAGCAAAGTTTTAAAAATAATAAACAAAAATGGCAGGGGGTGGCTTTAGCATGCCGGTTTGATACCGAAAAAGCTAAATGCTATAAAAAATCTCATGATGACGAAGCCATCGATTCGTTAATCGAACTGTTAAAAAATAGCGGGGGCGTGGAGTTATGAAAAATCAAAATATAGAACATTTTTGTCCTGAAGGGAGCGATTTAGCGTCGAGAGCGTCTGCGCGAAATTTACGAACCAAAGCAGAACAAACGATTAAAATAGGAAACACTGCGGTAATAGACTTAACTAATGTTATTTCTATATCTGAATCTTACGCCGACGAGCTATTTGCTGTATTGGTTGAACAGCATGGGCTTAAATGGTTTTCTAATAATGTTAAATTGTTGCATGACAAGTCCAACTCAAATGACGTCTTTCGTTCAATTGCTACAGCGATTCGCCGTCGATTGGAGAGTCAAGAAAGTCATGCTATTAAAATATCAATTGATGGCCTTATAGCGGCAAAAAAATCCAGCAATTCAAAAAACCTCAATCATCAGCATGCTTAGTATCAAAATAAGCTTGTTATAAAAGCCGATAATCTAAAAATTATCGGCTTTTTCGTATCAGTTTGTCAGCTTCACTTTTCTAGTTCCATTACAAAAATTGAATAATTTTTCATTTTTTACCCCTATATTACCCCTTTAGTACATTAACTAACTGTTTTAAAGGGCTACTTTACTTAATGCATAGGAAAGTAAGCGGTAAAAAAGCGAAAACAACAACTAAACAAAGTCAATAAAATAAGGGTATGTAGCGATACATGCCCTTTTTTGTTTTCTTATTTTTGCCTGAATGAATTATGGCGAAAGCCAGCAATTACTGACGGGGGACAACATAGCGCCATTGCTCTACGTCGGCTCTTTAAGCCGGACTTAGCTTAAGCTCATGTAATTGCATATTAATGAGTTTCAGCGTCGCCAGGACGGCGGCAAAAACCTGATTGGAATGCACGGCGCGGGTTTTGCGTAATTCACCGCCGCAATTCCAGGTGATCACGCATTCCGTTAAAGCGTCGGTATGGCCGCCTCTGGGTATTCTTACTTCGTAGTCGAACAATGCAGGCACGGTATAGTGATGTACAGTCATCACCTTGTTGATGGCGTCTATGAAGGCGTCAAAGCCGCCGTTACCGGAACCGGAAGCAATGTGTTTGGCACCGTTCACCTTGACCCGTATGCTGGCGGTAGACTCCAAATCGAGGCCGCTGGTAATTGAGCAGTTCAGCAATTTGATATGTTGATAATCCTTGCTCTCCAGCACATCGGCAATAATAAAGGGCAGGTCATCGGTGGTGATGGTCTGTTTTGAATCGCCGAGACTGACGATGCGATCCAGCACTCTTTTTTGGTTTTCTTCCGACAAATCAAGCTCTAACAGCTCCAGGTTTTTTTTCAACGACGCCTTGCCGCTCATTTTGCCTAGCGCGTAACTGCGGGTGCGGGAAAAGCGTTCCGGGCCTAGCTTGGTTTTATATAAGCCGCCTTTTTGGTCGCCATCCGCATGAATGCCAGCAGTTTGGGTAAAGACATCGGCGCCGATAATAGGCGCATTGGCCGCGACCCGTTTCCCTGAAAAATTTTCAACCATGTTGCTGAGGCGGACGATATGGCTTTCATCAATAGAAAGCTGTCGGTTCATTTTATCGCGCAACACCACCGCGACCTCCGCCAGCGACGCGTTGCCGGCCCGCTCGCCCAGACAGTTAACGGTGCAGTGTATGGAGCTTACGCCTGCGCGCACGGCCGCCATGACATTGGCGGTAGCCAGTCCGTAATCATTATGGGGATGAAAGTCGAATTGCAGTTCCGGATAGCGACGGCACATGTCGCTCAGGTTTTTGAATACCTCGTCAGGCGACAACACACCTAAGGTATCGGGCAACATGAAATGGATAATACCGGTATGCCGCAAGTTGTCCATTAATGCATAAACATAGTCCGGGCTGTCTTGATAGCCGTTGGACCAGTCTTCCAGATAGACATTAACCTTCAGGCCTTTTTCCTGCGCGTAATTAACCGTTTGCAGAATGTCGGCGGTATGCTGAGCCAGGGTTTTTCCCAACTGCTCGCGGCAATGTTTTTCGCTGCCTTTGGTCAGTAAATTAATGACCTCGCCGCCGGTTTCCACAATCCAGTCCACGCTTTTGGTATGGTCGACAAAGCCCAGCACTTCAACGCAGCCGTTGAAACCTTCCTGCTTGGCCCACTGATTGATGCTGGTGACCGCCTCTTTTTCGCCCTGAGAGACGCGCGCCGAGGCAACTTCAATACGATCAACCCGTAGCGACTGCAACAGCGCCTTGGCGATATTGACTTTTTCGGTAGGCGTAAAGGAAACGCCCTGCGTTTGCTCGCCATCGCGCAAGGTGGTGTCCATCAGTTGGATAGGTTTGGAATCTTTGGGCATGCGTGTCGCCTGTGTTGTCATTGCGGTTTGTTACAGTGGCGTAGGATGGATAGATGGCAGCTACAAATCATCAGGCGTTAATCCTGTTTTTTTGGCTATACGTTGCAACATGTGGCTGCCAATCCCTTCACCTTGATGAAAGGCAAAAACAAAATCATCATACCCTGCTCGTTGCAATACTTTATGTGAACCTGTTTGTCTTTTTACTGACCAGCCTATACGCACTAATGCCGCTAATACTTGTTTAGCTTTTGTACTTGGGAATGCACTCATGCGGCAAACAATAAATTCAGCTCTTCGGATGTTTCGCCATGCTCTAAACGATCTGCAAGAATACGCAACGCCAAGGCTTCTATATTCATAATGGCTTGCTCACGGGTATTACCGTAAACCATTGCGCCGGATAAGGCCTCTATTTCAGCTATCCAACGGCCATCCGTTTCTTGTTCCAATTCAATTTGATATTTTGTATTCATGGAGAATTGCCTCTGGTTTTTTTGAGTCCAAATGAATAACGTATTAGGCTATGAGATGCGTCTCCAGTTATCAAAGTTATCCTTATCATAAACCCACTTTTCAGCTGATTGAGTTATTAGCTTGAGATGTTCCCTAATCTTATTGCTGGCATCTTCCAATCCCTTATAACTTACTGTATGGGATGGATGTGGCATACCTATCCATTTTAAATTTTTATCATTCACCTTTTCTTTGATAAGCTCAGAAAATATTGATTGCGCTGTATTGCCAAGCAACACAACGATATGAGGGGATAAACCAAAATTTGTATCAGTAGAGTTAAAATATTTGATTACATCGCTCATGTTATCTTCAACATAATCCGAAACAGCAGTTAGATCGGCTTGTGATCCACCCTGAGTTGCCTTTAAATCCATAAACCTAAAATTATCAAATCCATTTTTACCATTTATTCCGTTTAGCATGATTTCACATCGCCTATAAAACGGTTCGTTGTTGTAAAAATTATGTTGTGGCGCAAATTTAAACCAATGCCCCATATCTTTTTTACCATTGGGATTCTCTCCGTTAGGCTCAGGAGCAACAAAAAGTATTCTTTCCTCTGCTTTGTTCCATTTATAAATATCGTAAGGTGTAAATTCCCAGCAATCCATTTTTTACCCCTATGTAACTTAAAAGCTAAGCACGTAGGCTGAGATGAATCTAAGTAAATCCCAGCCTATTAATTTAAAATCTCTAAGCCCAAAGCCAGGGATAATCCTGTTTATGCTGCTGTTCATACTGCGTGATTTTATCTTCATGCTTTAAGGTCAAGCCGATGTCATCCAAACCGCTTAACAAATTGCCTTTGCGGAACGGGTCTATCTCGAAGGTAAAGCCGTTGCCCGCAGGTGTAATAACCTGCTGGTTTTCCAGGTCGACGACAAAGCGCTCGCCTTCGTTGGCGGCAATTTCCGCCATCAGTTTGTCCAGCTGCTCTTTAGAGACTTTGATCGCCAGAATGCCGTTTTTAAAGCAATTGTTGTAAAAAATATCGGCATAGCTGGTGGAGATGATGGTATTAAAACCATAATCGGCTATCGCCCACGGCGCATGCTCGCGCGAGGAGCCGCAGCCGAAGTTGTCGCCTGCCACCAAAATTTTGGCACCTTTGAAGGCGGGCTTGTTCAGCTCAAACTCGGCATTATCGGTGCCATCGTCATTAAAGCGCCAGTCGTGGAATAAATGTACGCCAAAGCCGCTGCGTTCCACTTTCTTTAAAAACTGCTTGGGGATAATCTGATCAGTATCGACATTGCTGCGGTTCATCAACGCCGCAATGCTTTCATGTTTTTTATACGGTTCCATAATTTTTCCGATTTTTAAAGTTTGCGTATGTCGACAAAATGACCGGCTGCGGCTGCGGCTGCGGCCATGGCGGGCGAAACCAGGTGCGTGCGTCCGCCTTTGCCTTGCCGTCCTTCAAAATTACGGTTGGACGTGGAGGCGCTACGTTGGCCCTTGGTCAGTTCGTCGCCGTTCATCGCCAGACACATGGAGCATCCGGGATCGCGCCATTCCCAACCGGCATCGATAAATATCTTGTCCAGGCCTTCGTCTTCGGCCTGTTGCTTGACGTGATAAGAGCCGGGTACGGCAATCGCTGTGACGCCTTTAGCCACTTGAGTGCCTTTGGCCACTTCCGCCGCAATCCGGAAATCTTCTATACGGCCATTGGTGCAGGAGCCGATAAAGACATAATCGATTTTAATGTCAGTAATGGGCATATTGGGGGTTAAGCCCATATAGGCCAGCGCGCCTTCACAAGCCTTGCGTTTAATTTCGTCGGTAAAGCTTTCCGGTGCAGGCACGATACCATCAACCCCTGCAACCTGTTCCGGCGACGTACCCCAGGAAACTTGCGGGGCAATATCGTCGGCATTGAGTGTTACGGTTGCGTCAAATACTGCGCCGTCATCGCTAGGTAAGCTCTTCCAGTAAGCCAGGGCCTGATCCCAATATTGCGCGGAGGGTGCAAACTCGCGGCCTTTAAGATAGTCGTAGGTTTTTTCATCGGGTGCGACCAATCCGGCCCGTGCGCCCGCTTCAATCGCCATATTGCACAGCGTCATCCGGCCTTCCATAGACAGGTCGCGGATTGCCGAACCGGTATATTCAATGACATAACCCGTGCCGCCTGCTGTGCCGATTTTACCGGTTATCGCCAGGGCAATATCTTTCGCAGAAGCATATTTGGATAATGTGCCGTTAACCACGACCTGCATGGTTTTGGATTTTTTCTGCGGCAAGGTTTGGGTTGCCATCACATGCTCCACCTCGGAGGTGCCGATGCCAAACGCTAAAGCGCCGAAAGCGCCGTGCGTTGCCGTGTGGCTGTCGCCGCAAACCACCACCATGCCCGGATGGACAAAGCCATGCTCAGGCACAACCACATGAATCACACCGTTGTTCGGGTTTTTCATGTCATAGAGATTCAAGCCGTTTTCTAGGCAGTTTTCAGCCATCGTTTCAATTTGTTTCCGGGCTATCGGGTCTGCAATAGGCAGATCGCGATTTTTGGTAGGCACACAGTGATCCATTGTGGCAAGGATGCTGTGAGGATTGCGTACCTTGCGGCCTGACAGTCTGAGGCCTTCAAAGGCTTGAGGGCTGGTCACTTCGTGCATCAAATGGCGGTCAACATAAAGCAAAGGTGCTTGGCCAGCCGCATCAACTACCAGATGGCTGTCCCAGATCTTTTCGTACATGGTCTTTTTCATTGCGTATTCCAAAGCTGACATACGGGCTTTATAGCGGGCGTATGGCGAGTTACAAGGTTTGTCAAAAGCATAGTAAACTATGCGTAATTTCGCATTATCACCCAGAATGGGCCTGGTTTGCAATTGCACGGGACTCTACGCAAGCGCCTCTCCAGCGGGAGCGCCGCTTGCGGGGGTTATGCCAATAAATTAATCAGTATCTGCTCATAGATGTCGCTCAGAATGTCCAGCTCATCCAGGCCCACATGCTCATTGATTTTATGGATGCTTTCATTCAATGGCCCCAGCTCGATAACCTGCGCCCCGGTGGGGGCGATAAATCGACCGTCTGACGTGCCGCCGCCGGTGTCATCCAGGGTTTCGAAGCCGGTTACGGTAAGGATGGCGGCATGGGTGGCGTCAATTAACGCGCCTTTTTCCGTCAGGAAAGGATTGCCGGACAAGCGCCATTGCAGATCGTAGTTAAAGCCGTAGCGATCCAGTAGGGCGCAAGTGCGTTGTTTAATGGTCTCCACATCCAGTTCGGTGCAAAAACGCAGGTTAAACTGCACTTCGGCTGTTCCCGGAATAATGTTTTCCGCGCCCGTACCCGCATTGATATTGGACACTTGCAGACTGGTGGGCGGAAAAAACGCATTGCCCTGATCCCAGACTTCTTCCGTCAATGCTTTTAAGGCAGGGGCAAACGCGTGGATAGGGTTTTCAGCCAGTTCGGGGTAAGCGACATGGCCTTGAATGCCGATGACGGTTAATTTGGCGCACAAAGAGCCGCGCCTACCAACGCGTATCACATCGCCGATTTTTTTATCGCTGGAGGGTTCGCCTACCAGACACCAGTCGATTTTTTCCTGGCGTTGTTCCAGTACGTTCACCACTTTAACGACGCCATTAGTGGCGATGCCTTCTTCATCACTGGTCATCATGACGGCAATCGAGCCTTGATGATCGGGATGATTGGCGATAAAGCGTTCGACAGCGGTGACAAAACAGGCGATGCCGCCTTTCATATCGGCCGCGCCGCGCCCATAAAGCTGGCCGTCGCGTATCGTCGGCACAAACGGCGGCGACAGCCACGCGTCCAGCGGGCCGGGCGGCACTACATCGGTGTGACCCAAAAAAGTAAACAATGGCTGTGTATGACCGCGTCTAAGCCAGAGATTTTGGGTATCGTCAAAATCCAGGCGTTCCGCTTTAAAGCCCAGCTTGGTTAATCGTTCGGCGAGCACATCCTGGCAACCGGCGTCTTCAGGCGTGACCGACTCCCGGCTGATAAGGTCTTTGAGCAGCTCTAAAGTATCACTCATAGTAATTCGGTTTGGTAATGGTTGGCTTTAAAACCGACAATCAGTTTGTCGCCGGTATCTAACACCGGGCGTTTAATCAGGGTTGGCGTGTTTAACATTAACGCGACGGCGGTTTCTAAAGTCAGGTCGCGCTGTTGTTCGGCATCCAGTTGCCGCCAACTGGCGCTGCTACGGTTAAGCAGCGCGTTCCAGTCGGCACGATTAGTAAAATCAGTCAGTTGCGCCAGCGTTAACCCATCGGCCCGAAAATCATGGAACCGATAGGCTATGCCGTTTTGATCCAGCCATTGCCGCGCCTTTTTGACGGTATCGCAATTTTTAATGCCGTAAAGCGTGTGCATGGCTGCGCTTATAATTGACTGGTCAATAATTCGTCTATGCCGGGTAATTGCTTGTCAGCTTTGCAGCGAATTTTATACAGATCAACAAATTCCATAAAGGCTTGTTCGAGGTCTGCCAGGATTTCTTCCTCGTTTTCGCGCTCATCTTCGGGCACATCGTCGGATTCCAGGTATTCCCGTTGCAAATCCACTTCGCTGTTTAGGGCAAGTGTGGCGTAAATAATGGCATTGTTTGAGATAGATTCATTCATAGTCGGTATAAGGATAGGGTTAAGAAAAAGGTTAAAATAACAGCATTATCAGGAGTGTAAGCTCTACTTGCAAGCAGATAAAGCCGGTATGCCGCTTTTTACCGGGAAAAGTCAGTTGCACACGACAGAGCTTGTGGTGAACTGAGGTTTTTAGGATGATTGACAACAGGCCGGTGAGCTGATACTTTGCGAGTTGGCACTCTGGTTAATGGAGTGCTAACTTTGGTTTTTAGAGGTAGGCGTGGTTAGTAATACTCGGGATTTAAATGAGCGGTCGTTGCAGTTATTAAAAACGCTGGTTGAACGATACATCAGCGATGGGCAGCCGGTAGGTTCCCGGGTGCTGTCAAAAGATTCGGCGTTAAGCTTAAGCCCTGCCACCATACGCAATGTCATGGCGGATCTGGAGGATTTGGGGCTGGTGCATTCTCCGCATACATCGGCGGGGCGTGTGCCCACGGTCAGCGGTTATCGCTTGTTTGTCGACAGTCTGTTAACGGTTAAGCCGCTGGACGCCACAGAGTTAACGCGGCTGCATCAGGGCTTGTCCGAAAAAGAGGATAACAGTCAGGCGATTGGCGTTGCATCACGGTTGCTTGCGGACTTGACCAAGATGGCTGGCGTGGTGACGTTGCCGAGAAGAGAATTGGTCTGTTTGCGGCATATTGAATTTTTGCCGTTATCGCATAAACGGGTGCTGGTTATTTTTGTCACCAATGAGCAGGAAGTTCATAACAAAATC
>Ga0182019_10002152_pt1 | contig 10084 bp, 9 predicted proteins | sample 812E2MmetaG_FD_120483 | JGI IMG/M metagenome (GOLD analysis project Ga0182019, IMG submission 120483) | Permafrost microbial communities from Stordalen Mire, Sweden - 812E2M metaG | ecosystem: Environmental > Terrestrial > Soil > Wetlands > Permafrost | place: Sweden: Stordalen | collected... | reverse complement strand
GAGCGGTGCGTTGTCCCATGAGCAGCCGATACGCCGCGACCACGACGACGCCACCGATCACGGCCACGACGATGCTCTCGACATTGACGCCGGTCACGTCGGCGACTCCAAGAACGGCGCCGGCGAGGTAGCCGCCGACGACGGCACCGACGATGCCCAGGAGGATCGTGGCGATCACGCCTTCCGATCCGCCCATGATCATGTTTGTTATGAAGCCGGCGATCGCCCCGAGGACGATCCAAGCGATGATGCCCATAACGACGTTTCCTCCATGGAATGCGGACTATTGATGAGGGGCGAATTGCCCTCTCTCAAGATGGGCGCTAGCCGATGCGCGTGATGCGCTGTTTGTCAGCGGCTCAGAGGCCGTCGGCCGGCGTCCTGCATGTCGCCCAAGGCCTGTTCAGCGCTGCCTTGAACCTGCTTGACCTTGCCCTTGGCTTCTTCGTGCCTGTCGCCCGTCAACTTGCCGAGCCCTTCCTCGACTTGCCCCTTGGCCTTGTTCGTGGTGCCTTTGGCGTGCAAATCGGTCATTGCTGTCGTCCTCTAGCCGCGTTTGGCTAACGTCCAGGCATGAATCCTCATGTCTTTCGGCAATCGTGGGCTGGATCTGGCACCTTCGCGAGGATGAGAACCCGCTTCCGGCCGTTGCGGAGTCAGGCCAAGGGCCCGAGCCGTCGCCGCGCTTTGGCGCAGAGTGCAAATCTGGACTTGCCAGCTGGTGCATGCGAGGCGCAGTCTCCGAGCTGGAGGCCTTTCTCGGCGCAGACGGCTCCTAGGCTGGCTCAGCGCGGCCAGCGTTTCCGACCTACCCGCCCTTGCCCTGGCAGAGGAAGTCCGCGTCGAAACCGCCGGACAGATACTGGACCAGCGCGACGCGGCCGCCTGTGAAGCCTTCGGCGCTGCAGATGCCCACCGCCTGCTCGGCGGAGTTGGCGCCCGCAACCCAGCTCGGATAGGCCGAGAAGTCGGATGTGCCGCCGGTGATCTGGTTCCACTGGTATTGAGTCGAGTAGAAACCGATGCCGGCGGGGCCTACCGATTGAAGATACGCGACTGCGCCTTTCAGAGCCGCGACGTTGAGCGTGGTGTCGGGCCGCCAGCTGTTGATGATCTCGACGTCGAGCCACCACATGTTTGGGGACGGCGTGCTGGTCGCGCCGGCCGCGGCCAGGCCCAGCGAGACATATGCGCCGACAGCCGTCTTGTACGCGTCGGCCGCCGCGTTCCAACCGTAGTCGTAGGCGCAATCGGCGGTGTCCGATCCGGACGCCGCCGAAGCGTCGCATGGGCGGGGGGAGGTTTGGTTGTTCGGCCAGCGGGTGGAAAGGGCGGGTCCGGGGTTACCGGTGTTGGCGTAGAGCTGCGCTTTCACGCCGCCTGCCCACGCGAGCTCCGGCGGGACATCGCCGGAACTCAGACAGGGGTTGGCGCTGAAGACTTTCCCATGGTTCACCCCAACGATGCCGAACTCGGCGTTCGCGGGATATGGGCTGCCGCACTGCGGGTAGGAGATATCGAACCAGCACGGTGTCGCGCCGGTGTTGCAGCGGAGAGCATGCTGCCAGCTGATGCCGACTTCGGCCACCGCGGCGTGGACCCCGATGGTGCCCGAGACGAGGACGCCGATGCCCAAAACGGTCGCCCACTTGCTCGGAAACGCGCCTCGCTGGAGCCGGTCGGGTCGCGCTTTGCCGGCGAGCACGTATGCGTCGAGAACGGCCCAGAGGTGGTAGACGAACAGCAACAGGTCGAGGATCAGCAGGCTCGTCAGCAAACCCTGGTCCGGAGCCGAACCGAACATCGCGCCCCGGTCGAAGATCACGATGAGTGCTAGGGCGCCCAGGACCGCCAACATCGGGAACGCGACGATCGCAGCGCGGCCGCGATTTCCCACCGAAGCCTGCCCGAGGCCCGGAAACAGGAAAGACAGCAGCGCGGCCACAAATGGATTCGTAAGCAACTCATGTCCTCCGGGCCACGATGGTACGGCAATCCGAAGCGTCCAAGCCGGCTTCGAGCGCGTTTGCCGATGTTCTCCCGCGCGCCGTTCGTTGCGCGCGCCGGTCCAGATGTCGCGCCTTGCGTTCCCCTTTCTGGGCCCAGTTCAGGACGGACCGGCGCGGGCCCGGCGTTCGGTTGCTTCTGACTCCGCGCGGCGCCCACATCTTCGAGGGCCCTCAGCTGTGTGTCGCTTGCGTGCCCGAGTCCGTGTATGTGCTGCCGGCAATCGGGATGAACTGCCAGTCGTAGCTGTGAGCGTGGAGCGTCAACTGGAGCACGCCGAAGGTGCCCGCGTTGCGAACCTGCGAGTTGGCCGCCGTCGCGCCGAACTGCTGCGGCGGCGCCCCGCCGGTCCCAGCGATGAACTCGCGTATGCCGTTCGGATCGGCCTTGCCGGCCGGGGACTGAAGAGCGAACCGCTCGTAGAGGTGGTCGTGGCCGTCGAGAACGAGGTCCGCGTGGGCGGCATACAGGTCCTGCCACCAGATTGCGTAGGCAGTGCGTGACAGCAGGCCCGACGTGAAGACCGGGATGTGCCACATCGCGATGACGTGCTTACCCGCGCTGGCGGCGAGGTCGGCCCGGAGCCAGGTTTCCTGCGGCGAGCCGGCACCTGTTCCGCCTACTTCGGCGCCCTGGCTGTTCAGCACGATAACGTGCCAGTTGTTGGCCAAGTCGTAGCTGTAGTAGCCCTTGCCGGCCGGCCCGGCTGCTGCGCCGAAGTACGCGTAATAGGGCGCGCAGCCGGAACCCGTCATGCAGTCATGGTTGCCGATTGTTGCGTGGGTCCGATTGAGAAACGCGCCCCAAGTCTTGGCGTAGCAGCTGGTGTACTGGGCGGCCGTGCCGGTCTCATTTGAGTTGTCGCCCAGAGTGAAGACCGCTGCCATCGGGCGGGCCGCGATCAGCTTTGCCGTGGCGGTGGCGTTACCGATGATCGAAGTCACGCAGATGTCGCCGGCGCCGATGAGGACGGGATCACCGCCCGGCGGCGGCGTAGGAGTGGCGCTCGGGGTCGGGACCGTCGAGGCGCTAGCCGTCGCCGTTGGAGTCGCGGTTGGAGCAGGCGTGCCGGTGCCGTCGATCGTGAGCGCGAGGGTCGGCGAGTAGGCCGACTCTCGGCTTGCCAGGCTAACCGCGGTGGCGCTCGGATCGACGATGGCGAGGTAGACCAAGCCGCCCGCATTGGCCGCAGAAGTGACGTCGATAGCGGTCCACGTTCCGGCGGAGAACGCTCCAGTCTTCGCAACGAGCGCGCCGACCGACGGTGCGTTGACGAACGTGATGCCCGTCTCGGTCCAGCCGCCTGCCGTGGCGTGAACTTCGTAGCCCGCCGAAGAGGCAGAGCTTGCATAGACGCGAAGGGTGGCCGCGGTGATGCCGCCGCTCACTGAGCGCAAGTCAAAGGCCAAGTAGCTCCGAACCACCGGAGAACCGTCGATTCGGAGCTGAGCGGCCGTCCCGTAGTTAGTAGATGTAGCGGCCGAGCTGACATACGAATCGGCCGAGGGCAGGACATTGACGGTGGAGGCGGCAGAGACGCTTGTTCCACTGAAAGCCACGACCATGAACGCCGTGACACTCAAGGCAACGGCCTGCAGGAGGGAAGGGCGACGCATGCCGCGGCAAATAGTCGATGCCATGAAGGATGACTCCCAGCTTGTCGAGGCACGCCCGCGTCTCGAGCACGGCCTTGGGTAGGAGCCAACCATATGGTTCCAGACGCCACCCAACCATCACCGAACAGGGTGCTCGCTGAAGGTACGTATCACCCGGCAGAGGTGCGGATTTCAGGTAGGGCTGGCGGGTAGGCGGCCTGCTCGCCCTCGAGGTTGGCCGGAGTGCGTGGACCGATGAACCGCCCGAGATCATCCATGGGTAGTGGTGACACGTCTGGCGCCCCGACCGGCAACGTCAGCGTCGCGCAATGACGCCTTTCGCCTAGCCGCCTAGGATGCCGCCCAGACCTCCGCCCAACAAGCCACCGAGCGGCGACTCCTCGTGTCCCTCTTCCTTCTCGATCTGCTCCAGTGCGACGACGATCGCCAGAGCGAGCGGGGCATCGAAGCCCTGTGCCACCTGAATGCCGTAAGCGTCGTGGAGGCTGAAGAACTGGCGGGAGGCGACGATCACGTCTACGCCGTCCTTCTGGATGTGGAATTCGCGACCCATCCAGTTGCCGGTGACTTTCATCTGTCCGCCGTCTGCGGCGGTGATCGTGAAGTGTTCTCCCATGAATGACATCAGGGCCCTCTGGGTCGTCATGACGACCTTGTCACCCTGTTTGACCTCGAAGGTCTTATGGACATGCGCGAGCGACTTGTTGATCTCGTAGAGCTCCCGCCCCGACGTGTCCTTTAGGAGGAGCGAGCGTCGAACTGCGAGGAATTTGCCGTCCACCTCAAACGCGTGATTCCCGTTCGAATCGTCGATCCACAGATCGCCGGTCATCGATATCAGCTTCTGGTTCAGCACGAAGGTCTGGCCGGTGGCGTCCTGTCGGGCGTCAATAGCGGCCGGTGCAGCGGGTACGAAAGAAGGGGGAGCCGACACGCCGGAAGCGGGAACCATGCGCGGTCCGACGGGGGAGCCGCAGCTGACGCAGAACTAGGCATCGTCAGCCAAGGCGCCGCCACACTGTGTGCAGAACATCGCCACGGTTCCACCTCATGTTGACGCGAAATCGAATGCCAATGCAGTATGCGCGGCCGGCAACGCCGATTTGCCCAGAGTTCCTGCCCGGCGCATTGGCCGCAAGACCAGGTGGCGCCGAGCACTGGAACCGCGCTCGGGCCCTCAGGCCGTCGGTTCAGAGACCATGGCAGCGTAGCGACGCCTGATCACCCCGCCGGCACGAAGTAGCCGGTCCCGTCGAATATGGCTTGCGCAGTCGGTCCGTTGCTCGGCGCCACGAAGGTGATCGAGAGAGTCCCTGCGGCACCGAGACCGACGGTCACGCCGTTTGCCCGATCGTCACCGAGCGGGAAGTTCAGAGTCGAGCTGCCGGGGTTGACTGTCTGGTTGGGACCGACGAAGAGATAGCCCGAACTCGACTGGCCTGTAACGGTCAGGTTGCCGGTGACCGCGGTGGCGTTCGAAGGGATGCCGCCGCTACCAGTCACCTGGAAGGTGCGGGGGGCGTGGTTCGTGAAGGGACCAGACAGACCACCGGTTCCGTTGCGGGTGTCGAGCGACCGGTATGGGGGGATGGCGTGGTATGTGGCGCCGCTCGCGTCGAGCGATATGAAGTAGCCCGTGACATCGAAGATGGCTTGAGCAGCGGGTCCGTTGCTGGGGGCGACGAAGGTGATCGAGAGAGTCCCTCCGGCACCAAGAGCGACGGTCACGCCGTTTGCCCGATCGTCGCCGACTGGAAAGTTGAGCGTCGAGCTACCGGGGTTGGCGGCGGCATTCGGACCGACGAAGAGATAGCCCGAGCTCGTCTGGCCGGTCACGGTCAGGTTGCCCGTGACGGCGATCGCGTTCGAGGGAATGCCGCCGCTACCTGTCACCTGGAAGGTGCGCGGGACGTGGTTCGTGAAGGGACCAGACAGACCACCGGTGCCGTTGCGAGTGTCGAGAGACCGGTACGGTGTTATGGGGTAGTAGTCGCCCCAATTCGTCCAGCTGATCGTCAGCGGAACGGATGTGAAGATCGGCGAATTCCCGTTGCTGTCGCCGATGACGGCGTGATATGTCTGGGACTGCGGACTGGCCATGTTGATGGTCGTGGCGCAGGTCATCCCACTCCCGCACGACGCGGCGCCGACCTTGGTGTTGGTCGAGTCCAGGATCACGACGTAGTAAGGCGTTGGCAGGACATTGTTGTCTGTGGTGGCTGTGAGCGTGACGTTGCGCCCGGCCGGAACGACAGTGGCACTGGCGGCCAGCTTTAGCGTCCAGAACAGCAGCATCTCCGGACTGATACCGGTCACGTCCGACCCGCTGACCACGACCGACGTGGCGAACGACGAATCCAAGGCTACGCCGGTGCTGGCGTTCCAGTCGCCGTCTTGGTACTTGTGAGTGCCGGTGAAGTCAGCGAAGCTCATTGTGTACGAGCCGTCTGGCACGTTGATCGAGTAGGTCCCGTTCGACTGCGTGAATACGGTGGCGAAGTAGCCGGAGCCGGCATCGTGGGCGCTGACGCCGATATCCCAGATGAGTGCCGAGCCATTCATATCTCTGACAGTGCCGCTGATGTGGTGCCCGGTCTGCATTGCCACATCGATCGGCCCGATGTTGGAATTCGTCACCGTGACCAGGGTCGCAGAACTCAGGCTTATGGTCATGTTGCCGCCGGCGCCGTTCTCGTAGTAGCCCGTCACGTAAGTGCCGCTCGGATCTACGAACTTGAGGTCATAGGTGCCGGCCGGGACGCCAGAAGCCGAATAGCTACCGTCCGCGGCCGTGAACACCGGCGCGTCGAAGGTGCTGTTCTCAACAACGACGAGGATGTTGGCGAGCTGAGTCAGAGAATTGTTGACCACTACGCCCGAGATCGTGTACGTGGCGACATTCGGCGCGGCGCTTGCCCGGCCCGCGGAAGACGAGCCATCGGCGGCCGATGGGCAAATGGGCCACGCCTTGTACGGAGACCCGGGCGGCAGGCATGTCATTGGAGAAGGCCCCACAACGGGCGACGCCGTCCGGGTCGCCACAGGCTTGGTTGGTGCCGCCGCGCCTACCGGCGCCGCAGTCGTGGCTACCAGCCCGGTCGTCAATGTGAAACTCAGCAGAACTGACGCACCCAATCGCGCCAATCTCGACGATGCCATCGCAGTCCTCATCCCCTCGGGGAACGCCGACCCAGTCCCGCGCAGTGGCCGTGGTTCGTGGCGGTCGTTTCGATCGTGGGCCTCACGGTCGATACCACCGCATCTGCTCGTACCGGGGCGACTTGAACGGCCTCGTCGATATTATGTTTACCGCCTCACTGTAAGTATCTTCTAGCCGACACCGCGCCCGGCAGGTGGTACGGCGGGACGACCGTCCCCTAGCAGGCCGTCTGCACACTCCGCGGCTGCCAGTTACAGAAGTTGCGCGACCAGACCCTCCACCTGAGCGAGGCAACTGTCGGCGTCGTCAGTTAGGGTATGCCCCGCGCAACCAGTGCACGGCGCTAGTCGATGCGCTCGAGGACGATGACGGGAAGTTCCCGGTTCGCCTTTCGTTCGTAGTCGCCGAAGATTGGGACGGCGGCGATGCGCGCGTCGAGCAAGCGGCGACGCTCGGATCCACCGGTCACCGTGGCGCGGGCTTGGAACGTCTCCGTTCCGACCTCGACGGTGACGATCGGGTTCTTTCTAAGGTTCGCCAGCCACTCTGGTTGTTCGTCGCGACCGCTGTTCGAGCCGACCAACACGTAGCGTTCGCCGTCCCGGTGGTATCCCAGAGGAACCGTCCGCGGCAGGCCCGTCCTGGCGCCGGTCGAGGTCATGATCAGCATCACCGCCCCGGCCAAACGTCCTTGTGTGATCCGACCCTCGTGGGCACGGAAGTCGGCGATGATCGCGTCGTTCCAGGCGGTCTCGCCCGGTGTCTTGGCCATCTCGTTTGCTCCTGGTTTCGATCCCGTTGTGTCGCCATACCATAACTATCTAATGGCGGAACCGGCGATCGAATGGCGGAACCGGCGGTTTCGTTCCGCGCTTTGCCTGGGCTTTGGCGGAGCGTCGCTACGGAGACGAACTGAGTCTCCGCTACTCCTGGACGACAGCCGGCACGCTGCGCCGGTCATGAAGGATCGACCAGATCACGGCCAGCCCCGAGAGGAGCATCCCACCGGCGATTGTGAAGACTGCGCCGGTTACCCCGGTCGCGAGCAAAGTGAACCATCCGAACATCGTCGTGGCGATCGGCGCGGGAGCGAAGGGCGGCGCCCCGTCCACGCTTACAGCAAACGCCCACACTATCGCCGGCAGGCACACCAGGAAGCCGCCGACGAGAACGTAGCCAACTCCCACGAAGACGCTGCGAGACCTCCAGGCCACTAATGCCAAGGCGACGGCTGCCGCTGCGGTAAGAACGTGGGCGACCACCATCAAGTCCATTAGTGGGGCCGGGTCGTACGTGCGGCCAGCCTGACTCTGAGCGTCGACGAGCACTCCGGCGTCAAACCAATGGGCCACGAGAAGGACGGCTGGAGCCATGAGCGCCGGGACGAGAGATCGCTTGAGTCGAGCTGACATCTGATTCCCTGCTGGTGATTCGGGTGTTGTGAGGTTCGGTCCCGCCACGCGCCCCGTCAAGGGTCGGATCTCATGCCAAAGGGAGAGTGAAGCGCTCGGTCATGGGGTGTAGAACTCCGCCGACGCCCAATCCTCGCCCGCGCCGTGCTGGCCTCCGGTGATCAGGACCTCGCCACTTGCGAGCAAGGTCGCGGTGTGCAAGAACCGAGCGCTCGACATGGACCCGGTCGGCTTGAACGAGCCGGTGCCCGGGTCATACAGCTCCGCCGAAGCCCATATGCGGCCGTGGTTGTCGGAATCGCCTCCCGCGATCAGAACCTTGCCACTCGCCAACAATGTCGCGGTGTGGTCGTACCGAACACTCGACATAGACCCTGTCGTCCGGAACGCGCCGGTGCCCGGGTCGTACAACTCTGCGGAAGCAAGGTTGCCCGATGCGCTACCGCCTCCGGTGATCAGGACCTTGCCGTTTGCCAGCAAGGTCGCGGTGTGCGACCCGCGAGCGATCAACGTATGTCCGGTCGAGCTGAACGCGCCGGTGCCCGGGTCATACAGTTCCGCTGAGGCGAGGTAGGCGTTCGAGCTGTCAATACCTCCGGTGATCAAGACCTTGCCGTTTGCCAGCAAGGTCGCGGTGTGCGCCGTCCGAGCAGTCGCCATAGACCCGGTCGAAGTGAACGAACCGGTGCCCGGGTCATACAACTCCGCCGACGCCAGGAGGGCGTCCGGGCCGCCGATGCCTCCGGTGATCAGGACCTTGCCGGTTGCGAGCAAGGTCGCGGTGTGCTCGTACCGAGGACTCGACATAGAGCCGGTCGAGCTGAACGAGCCGGTGCCCGGGTCATACAGCTCCGCCGACGCCAGGACATCCGGGCTGATCCCGCCGTCAGTGCCTCCGGTGATCAGGACCTTGCCGGTTGCGAGCAAGGTCGCGGTGTGCGCCACGCGAGCGGTCGACATTGGCTTGGTCGAGCTGAACGAGCCGGTGCCCGGGTCGTACAGCTCCGCCGACTCCATGCCGTCCAGGCCTCCGGTGATCAAGACCTTGCCAATTCCGAGCAAGGTTGCCGTGTGCGCCGCCCGAAAGGTCGCCATGGACCCGGTCGCGCTGAACGAGCCATGGGGAGCCGCGGTCGTAGTTGGAGTTGGCGTGGGCGTGGGCGTGGGCGCATCAGTCGGCGTCGGGGTGGACGCCGTCGTGGCCGCCGCCGTCGAGCTGTGAGAACTAACTGCGCTCGGGGTGGGGCTAGACGCGCTCGGGGTGGCGGCCGCGCAACCGGCCACCGCAAAGAACATGGCCGCCGCAACCGCCCATTTGCGCCCATCTCGTGAGTTGGCGGACATCGACACCCCGGCCCTCCTCATGATCAATGCTAGGCCTCAGGGACGCCGTCTTCGCGGCCCGTGTGACGGGCGCGACGGCCGGCGGGTATGGGCGCGTCGATTCGGGGAAAGCCTCACCCCAACCGGGCGGTGCAAGATCCAGCGTGAGGCTCGGGCATGATCGGCCCGATGTCAGTCGAGCGACTTCTCGCGGTGGCGGTATTCGTATGTTGCGCGCTCCTGCTCCTCCGGCTCGGCCCCGCGGCGGTCAATGGCTGGCGCATCTACGCGGGCACCGGCGCGCTGACAACGCGGGGATTGCTGAGGGCCAGGAAGCGATCTGCCCATTCGAGCACAGAGACGGCTGACTGGACCGCGCCTGCCGCGAAGAGTTCGTCCGCGGTGGCGAGCATGGACACGATCCCGATCCCTCGGACGCCGGCGGCGACAGCCATCCGCATGTCGTCGAGCGCATCGCCGAGGTAGACGGCATCCTGCGGTTGAACGGGGCCGGCCAACTCGAGAGCAAGTTGCAATGGCGCCGGGTCGGGCTTGCCTGCCTGGGT
>Ga0182019_10002151_pt1 | contig 10086 bp, 7 predicted proteins | sample 812E2MmetaG_FD_120483 | JGI IMG/M metagenome (GOLD analysis project Ga0182019, IMG submission 120483) | Permafrost microbial communities from Stordalen Mire, Sweden - 812E2M metaG | ecosystem: Environmental > Terrestrial > Soil > Wetlands > Permafrost | place: Sweden: Stordalen | collected... | reverse complement strand
TTGATATCGGAATTGTAACTGTCGTTGACCAGCGAGCAGTGATTGATGGCTTCTTTGAGCTCCAGTCGCATGGCGATGGGGATCAGTGTTTTCATCCTGGCGGAAATCACATCAGCTTCAAATCCCAGGAGGAGCAACAGGGCCCAGCAATGGATGGCATTTTCGATCGAAGCCTCATCGGAGAAGGGTATGGTAACAAATTGTTCCCGGTTTCTGAAAATTCCCGTGATCGTGGTCCCCGTTGATTCGCAGGGGGAAACATGAATGATCTGCAGGGCGGATTCCTGGTTCCGCCCCCAGGTGAATTTCGTGACCGGGTCAAGGAAAGCATCCTGCATCACTTTGTCGTGAATCAACTCATGATCCCTGCAATAGATCAGGGTTCCGGAGCGGATAAAAAGTTTCAGTTTTTCTTCCACCTTTTGGCCGAGGTCCCGGAATCCTTCATCATGGGCATGCCCGATGTTGGTGAAGATCCCGATAGAGGGCCGGATGATGGGTTCCAGTTTTTCCATTTCACCCGGGAGAGAGATCCCTGCTTCAAACAAAGCCAGGTCATTCTCCGGTTCCATCTTCCAGACCGAAAGCGGAACACCGATCTGGGAATTATAGCTTTTCGGACTCCTGACAATCTTTTTATCCTTACTCATCAAATGGAATAACCATTCTTTCACAACGGTCTTCCCATTGCTGCCGGTGATACCGATAACCGGAATGCTGAAGCGGGAGCGATGGGCGGCACCCAGCTTCTGAAGTGCATCCAGCGTATTGCCGACAAGAATAAAGCTGGCAAGGGAAAAGAAATTCTCCGGTTCGTTCACGGTTCCGGGAAGAAGGCCGGACCGATCCGGCAAGGCAGAAACCAGGAAACTCCTGACTCCCTTTTCATAGAGCCCGGCAATATAACGGTGCCCGTCGTTCCTTCCAGAGACAATTGCAACGAAGATCGTCGATTTCGGGTGAACAAGATGGCGGCTGTCGATGAGGATCTCATTAATATAAACAGGCTCTTCCTTTCCGGTGAAAAGTGTTCCATTCGTATGGAATGCAACTTCAGAGAGGGAATACGAAAGGTCCATTATTGCTGGGGGCTTTCGGGTTCAACCGGTTTTTGATTTAAGGCATTTGCCTGCAGCTCATCGTATGCAATACGGTTGTTGTAGATCGTGCCTGCCAGGTAAACTGCATTGCGGAATGCTTCAGGGCTGGCTTCATTCTTCCCGGCAAGGTCGTATGCAGTTCCATGTGCAGGTGATGTCCTGACGAAAGGTAAACCGGCAGTAAAATTAACACCCTCATCAAAAGAGAGCAGTTTAAAGGGGACCATGCCCTGGTCGTGATAAACCGCAAGAATACCATCAAAATGGTGAAAGGTTCCCGTGCCAAAAAAGCCGTCAGCCGGATAGGGGCCGAATACCAGGGTTTGTTGTTGATAAGCTTTTTCAATTGCCGGTTTCAGCACGGTATTATCTTCATTCCCGATCAGTCCGTTATCTCCGGCATGCGGGTTCAGGGCCAGTACTGCAATCCGTGGTTTCAGAATGCCGAAATCACGCATCAGCGAAAGGTTCAGGATGTTGATCTTCCGCATGACCAGGTCTTCCGTCAATGAAGAGGTGACCTTGTCGAGGGGAATATGGCCTGTGATCACCCCGATACGGACGGTATTACTGACCATCAGCATAAGGTAATCGGATACGCCTGCTTTTTGTGCCAGGTATTCGGTATGGCCGGGAAAGGAGAATCCGGGGGATTGGATGTTCTGCTTGTTGATGGGAGCTGTTACGATCAGGTCAATATTGGAACTCAGCAGATCGCTGATGGCCATTTCCAGGGAAAGTAAAGAGAGCTCCCCTGCAATGGGTGTCGATTTTCCAAGATCGATCTTTATCTCATCTTCAATGATGTTCACAATATTGGGACGCCGGGGATGGGCCTGGTCGGCTTTTTTTACAAGGTTGAAATTAAAATCGTTGATATTTAAAGTTTTCCTGTGGTAAGATGCAACTTTCGAAGATCCATAAACAATCATGGTATAGGCTTCCATCAGCCGGGGATCCTGCAAGGTCTTGATAATGATCTCATAGCCGATGCCATTTATATCTCCATGCGTAATGCCTACTCTGATTCTTTGTTCTTTTTCAGGGGTTTGGTTCATATTTCCGGTTTTTGCAAATATATCTCTTTATTCAATGGTGCTGTGGTGCCGTGGTGCTATAGCGAAGTGGACATTATGGTGTTTTAGAATTGGCTATTTTACTGATAAAGCTGAATAACAACCTTACCCCGACACCTGTTCCACCTTTTCCACGGTAAGAATCTCTCTTTTCAAGGAATGCCGGTCCTGCGATATCAAGGTGAATGTATGGATACCCTGTGAATTTCTCAAGGAATTTCCCCGCAGTGATCGCTCCTGCCTCCGGAGGCCCAATATTTTTCATATCGGCAAGATCGGATTTCAACCCATCACCATATTCTTCCCAGCCTGGAAATTCGACAAGACGTTCATAGATTTCCCATCCGGATTCTTTTAACATTTCCAGCTCTTTCTCTGCTTTCGTCTGCATGGCGACGATGCCGTAGCTTCCGACTGCACGGATGGCGGATCCTGTAAGGGTTGCGAGATCGATTACCAGGGATGGGTGGTACTTCTTGGCATGGTTCAATGCATCGGCCAGGATCAGCCTCCCTTCCGCATCAGTATTCAGGACTTCAACGGTCATCCCGTTTTGCATGTGGATAATGTCCCCGGGAACAATGGCTTTCGGCCCCGGCCGGTTATCGGTTGCCGGCATCAGGCCGATAACATGTACAGGAAGTCCGGCAACAGCGATCGCATAAATGGCTGAAGCGACAGCGGCCGCGCCTGACATATCCTCCTTCATCGTGCTCATCGATTCCCCCGGTTTCAGATTCATTCCCCCCGAATCAAAAACAACTCCCTTCCCAACAAATATATACGGGCTTTTATTTACTGCCTGTTTCGGTTTCCATTCCATGATGGTAAAGGTGGGAGGTACTTCACTGCCTTTGTTCACAGCAAGCAAACCACCCATCTGGAGAGCTTCGATCTTGCGTTTATTCAGCACCTCAACCTTGGCACCGCATGCATTTGCCATTTTCTCGACTTCCTGTGCAAAGGTTTTTGCCGTAAGAAAAGAGTTCGGCTCATTGATCAGGGTGCGGCAACGCCAGACTGCATCTGTGACCGCAGCCAGGTTACGGATCTCGGGATCCTTTATTTTTCCGGAAAAAACCCGGATCGATTCCAGCGTGTTTTCTTTATCCTTTTTACCCTTATATTTCAGGAACTGGTATTGTCCAAGCAGCAAGCCTTCGGCGAAAGCAAGAGTTTCCAATGCCTTGTCCGCTGTATCATAGAGGAGGATGTGCCGTTGTTTTAATTCATTCAATAAGGATCCCAGCTTATCACCCCATTTTCGCAGATTTTCTTTCCCCTTGTGAGGATTTTCATCGTCTTTGATCAACTGGATAAAATGCCAGTGGTCCAGGCGGTTGAAAGAAAAAAAATCCTGTTCTTCTTTTTTGTGATGAAGGGAGATATAGGAAAGCTCATCCTTGCTGAAAAAACCTTTGGGCAGATTTGCAGGTGCCGGTGTGAGAAAAAGGATATTGACTTTCTGTGGGATCCTGGAAATTTTTACGATTTCGGGATGCATGATTTTTTTGTATTTTTGGGTTTACATTTATACGCAAAGGTAATAAAAATTGACCTTTTCGCTGTAATCTTCCTCACGGTCAACAACCCTGTACGATGAACCTGGAACAGCTTATCAAGAAAGCCCTGAGACTGGAATTCCTGAATACCGCACAGGCACTTGAATTGTACCATCGCCTTCCGCTGGGGGATCTTGTTTACACGGCCAATGAATTGCGGAAGATCCATCACCCGGAAAACAAAGTTACCTGGATCATTGACCGGAATGTGAACATCACCAATGCCTGTATCTCGGGATGCAAATTCTGTAATTTTTACCGCCCGGTGGGAAGCAAGCAGGTGTATATCACAGCGCTCGACGAATATGCATCCAAGATCGAAGAGATGAAATGCATCGGCGGCAACCAGTTGCTTCTTCAGGGCGGGTTGCACCCTGATCTTGGGCTTGACTGGTATGTCGACCTTTTCAGAAACCTGAAACAGATGTACCCCGGGTTACGGCTTCATGCCCTCGGGCCTCCTGAGATTGTTCATCTTGCAAAAATGGAATCCGTCAGTTATACGGAGGTCCTGGAAAGACTGGTGGAAGCGGGGCTCAGCAGCCTGCCGGGAGCGGGCGCTGAAATTCTTTCCGACCGGGTCAGGAAGATCTTATCCCCTGTAAAATGTACCGTCAGGGAATGGCTGGAAGTGATGAAGTCGGCTCATAAGCTGGGGTTGACGACATCGGCCACCATGATGTTCGGCCACATCGAAACGATAGACGAACGAATGATGCACCTGGTGTACATACGGGAAACACAGGCGGAAAAACCTGCCGGCGCGAAAGGGTTTCTTTCGTTTATTCCATGGCCTTTCCAGGACAAAAATACGATGCTTGCAAAAAAATCGGGGATACGGAACAAAGTGACGCCGGAAGAATACATCCGGATGATCGCCATCAGCCGTATCATGCTTCCCAACATTACGAACATCCAGGCTTCCTGGCTCACGGTGGGAAAGGAAACCGCCCAATTATGCCTTCATGCAGGCGCCAATGATTTTGGATCCATTATGATCGAGGAAAATGTGGTGTCCGTTGCCGGCGCTATCCATAAATTTGATGCGGAAGGTATCCAGCAGGCCATCCGCGAAGCGGGATTCCAGCCTTCCCGGAGAAACCAGGAATTTGAACCCGTTTAGATCATTCCCGGTTTCGTACCGGATACAGTTTCTTCCGGTTAAGGTCAAGAGCCACCAGATGGCCCAATCCCGGGTAATTTTTATAAACACATCCCCCATCAAGATTTAAAACCCTGGCCTCAGGATCCAGGAGCCTTTCCCGGATAATGGATAAGGGAACCGGGGTATGACCATGAATCAGTTTCCTTCCTTTCAGAATATCTTCCGGGGCATCCTCGTTCCGCGTCCATAAAAGGGTTCCCGCATCATGAAGAGGATCCTTGCTACAGGCATCAATTCCTGCATGAACGAATAAAGAATCTTCGGTTTCTTCATACAATGGCCATTTCCGAATAAAATCGAAATAAGCCGGAGGTATCAGCGACACCGAATTCCGATCGTGTACCCTGGACGGATCTATTCCAAAGCTGATCAATGTTTGTGCGCAACCATTCAGGATCCATCTGAGGAAAAAATCTTCATCTTCCAGTGACCGTAGCATCATGAATTCATGATTACCCATGACGGGTCTCACCGTTAAGGAACCCGAGATCTCCAGGATATAATCGATCACTGCTTTGCTGCCGGGGCCGCGATCAATGGTATCGCCAAGAAGGAACAGGATGTCAGCACGACCCGGCCGAAGGACTTCCTCTACAAGGAATTTAAAGGTACGGATGCAACCGTGAATATCCCCGATAACGAACCTGCGGCGTTCAGCCATGAAGGTGCTTCAATATATGAGCAGTAGCTCCTTTGTGATTTGTCACATATGCGGAGCAGATCCCGGAGGCCCGGTCCCGTTCACCGGGTATATCAGTAAGTCGCCCAAGTATGGTACGGAAATCTTCTCCACTTTTTATACTGGCCGCTCCTCCTTCATGGATCAGATCCCGGGCTTCACGAAACCGTTCGTAGTTGGGACCGAAGATCACAGGAACGCCGAAGGCTGCCGGTTCCAGGATATTGTGGATGCCCACTCCGAAACCGCCTCCGATGAAGGAAACAAAGGCATACCGGTAAAGGGAGGCAAGGATCCCGATGCTGTCAACTATCAGGATGCGGGCTTCCCGGATATTATTTTCGTTCCCTTGCGAGAAGCGCAAACTACCGGTACCTAAAAGCGATATTAACCCGTCGATCCTTTCTTTATGAACCTCGTGAGGGGCAATAATGAATTTGATGTTTGTCTTGTTCTCCAGGATGAAAGGCAGCAGGATCTTTTCATCTTCCGGCCAGGTGCTTCCTGCCAGTATCACCCGGGAATTCCTGCAAAATTCATCCATTCCGTCAACCGGTCTTTTCTGCATGGCGATGGCACTTACCCTGTCAAACCTTGTATCCCCTGAAACCGATACCTGTCTTATCCCGATCTTCCTGAGCAATTTTTCGGAATCCTCATCCTGAACAAAGAACCAGCTCAGGTTGTTCAGTTGCTTCCGGAACCAGGAACCATACCATCTGAAAAAAGGCTGAGAGGGCCGGAAAATGGCAGAGACCATATAGGTGGGGATTTCCCGCTGCTTTAAAACGGCCAGGTAGTTGTACCAGTATTCATATTTTATGAAGAATACGATATCGGGGGAAAGGTTTTTTACAAATTTTGCTGCCATCCCGGCTGTATCACCCGGAAGGTAAAAAACATGATCCGCACCGGGATAATTTTTCCGTATCTCGTATCCGGAAGGAGAAAAGAAGGTCAGGAAAATCAAGTGATCCGGCATGGCTTCACGGAATGCCTCAATTACCGGTCTGCCCTGTTCAAATTCGCCGAGGCTGGCGCAATGGAACCATGCGACTTTTTTCCTGTCATCTTTTCCGGCAAGCGCTTCTTCTGTTTTCCGGAGGATGCCTTCTCTCCCTTTCACCCATAATCTTGCTTTTTCACTGACCAGGGAAGCAGCCCGGATCCCCAAAACATACAGAATGATGAAAATGTTGTAAAGAAAAAACAAAATATCAGGTGCTAAGATGAAACAGTATTTACCTCACCCCCTTCACCCCCTCTCCTTCAGGAGAGGGGGACGGGGAGTGAGGCTGACAAAATCAAAACCATCGGTTTCCTTTAATAAAGATAATAATCTTTCGGCCTTCTTTTGTAAACCGGGATGATCCATTTTACTTTGACTCCATAGAACTGACTGGAAAGCGAACTGTTGTCCTGCAGCCCGGTATCAAAATTCCTGGCCCGGCGGTATTTGGTCCACGACTGCATAAACTCAAACCCGACGAAGAAGTTGATCAGCCGTGAATCACTCAGGAAAAGGTAACCGACGGTTCCGGAAACGATAAAACCCGTGTTCAGCCTGTCATATCCTTTTTTATAATCCCCCTGAAGCTGCGGGGAGATATTGTCTACATCGTGGATCTTGATCTTATCTTTCAGGTAACCGGCACCGACCATGATCAGCGGACCGGAGTTCGGGTTCGGCGAAATTATCGGGAAAAGCTTGCCAAATTTTCCGATAATATTATAACCCGTTTCAGCGAAGCCGATATCTGCATAATAGCCGTTGGCATTGATGACATAGCCATCAGGTGTTGAAATTTTTCTCAGAAGGGAATCACCGTTTTTTACAGTGTTCCCGAAGATATAGTTTCCTTCGGCAGCAAACAGCCAGTTTGACCGTGTTTTTATCATAAATCCGCCACCGATGGAGGAGTTGCCGCCGAACCGTTTTGCAAGGTCACCTCCCGGTAACTGGTAAGCATAAGTTGCATAGATCATCGGGACAACAATGGAGGAATCTTTGACACTCAGCTGGGAAAATGCCTCATCAACAAGGAACAGCAGAATGGCAATGGAGAGTATAAATTTTCTTAACATAAGATTAATGAGTAAAGGAAATGTATGTAACTAATCCAACAAGTCTATTTCGATAATTTAACGACGATGCCGGCTTTAATTAATAACGCTGAAACTGTTCTTTTCGTCTCCATCGTGATCGGAGCTGAATAAATAAGGGTTCCGGTCACGGTATCCAGTGTTTGCTGGGCACCATATTGATGATGAATCTTGGGATTTCCGATTAGATATTCGAGGCTGGCTTTCACCGCTACACGGGACGAAACGGCATACCCTCCACCCACCTGGATTCCATAAGCAAATCCGACACCTGTGTTGGTGGAAGGGGTGTGATACAGGGGATCCACAGTATTGAAAACCGGGCTCGAAGAAAGAACCACTCCGACCAGGGCTTTACCTTCAATATAAATCTTATGAATGAATTTTAAAACGACAAGTCCTGCCATCAGGTAATGGTTTGACCATGAATCCGGACCCAGTGCCTGTGACATTCCCGGCAGCGTATCCTTTCTTACTGAACTTTTCAGCGGGTTATACTGAAAGGTGTACTGAAGCCCCAGGCCATAATTGTCCTTGCCCAGCCAGTCGAGGTTGAACTGTGCCAGGAATCCGCTTGTGGCAAACCCGGAACCTGAATTTTTAATATTGGAGCTGGCATAGGATCCTGTTGGAAAGGAAAAGCCACCGGATGCATCCAGGTAAAGCCCTCCGGCAGAAGCAGAATCGGTTTTTTTCACTGCCTCCTGTGAAAATAAAAGAAATGGCAGAAAAAAAAGACAAATCAGGAGTAATATTTTTCTCATAACCTGCATTATGATTTACAAAATTACACGATTTTTCCAATCGCTCCTGAACATATTTACGATTGGATGAAAACCGATTTCGCGGCATGCAGGTTCTCTTTCCGGCTTCAGGATTTTTTTTATCTTTGTAAAAATTATCCGTGCATACAACTCTACGAATTTGAAACGGCAAATCCTGCTTATGACTATGGTCTGCGTTCCCCTGTTTGCATTGCCACAGATAGTTTACCAGGATTTGACCAACAGCGGCATTTATGATTTCCTGGATGAACTGGCTAATCTCAAGATCATCGATCTATCTTCCGCAATAAAACCTTATTCCCGTATGTTCATTGCCCAAAAACTAAAAGAGGCTGAGGTTTCCCGCGAATGGATGAACAAACGCCAGAAGAAGGAACTGGACTTCTACTTCAGGGATTATAATCTTGAAGCACAACCCGATCTCCGGTATTTTAAAAAAACAAAAGGATTGTTCCGGAAAAAAGAACATTTCGGAATTCCCTTAAGTCCCCTGGCTTTCGTTTACAAGGATTCACTTTTTACTTTTTCCTTGCGGCCTGTATGGGGGATCTATAGTTATATCACCCAGAATAACAACAATGCATATCACCAATGGGGCGGTGCCGAAATTTTCGGGACCATAGGAAAACATTTCGGTTTCTACTCCAGCCTGCGTGATAACCACGAGAGCGATCTCCTTGTGAAACCAGGATACCTGACTGCCGAAGAAGGCGCTGCCTGGAAAGAGTCGGGTAATGGCGGAGATTACAGCGAGATGCGTGGAGGAATTTCATTTGCCTGGAACTGGGGATCGGTAGTACTGGCCAAAGATCATTTTACATGGGGAGACGGATATCACGGATCCAACATTTTTTCAGGCAGGACTCCTTCTTTTCCTTATTTCCAGCTTCAGATGAAACCGGTCAGATGGTTCGATTTTACTTTCGTCACCGGATGGCTTATTTCCGAAGTGGTGGATTCTTCCCGTTCCTACCCGGTTTCAAACGGGTTCAGGAAAACTTATTTCAACAAATACCTTTCCGCTGCCATCATGACCTTCACTCCCTGGAAAAACATGAACCTTTCCATCGGTAATTCGGTAATTTCCTGTTCGAAAAATTACAATCCAGCATATCTGAGCCCATTCCTGTTTTATACAAATTTTTCTTCCTCCGGCGATTCTGCACAAAAAGCCAGTTATGGAAGGAATTCCCAGCTCTTCTTTAATTTCAGCTCAAGGCAGATCCCGCGATTGCATCTTTATGCTTCTGTCTTTATCGATGATCTCGGCTCAAAAAAATTCAGTGACAGTGTCGCCTTCAATTGTATCAGCTGGAAAGCCGGTTTCCGGGCCAGCAATCTCCTGAACCAGAATCTGACGCTGACAGCCGAATATACACGGACCACTCCGCATACTTACAGCGATCCGGTTCCGACCCTGACATTTGCATCCAACCGGTATAATCTTGGAAGCTACCTGCAGGACAATTCGCAGGAGGTTTATGTTTCACTGGGGTACCGGCCTGTGCGCGGGCTATTGTTCAATCTTTCCTACAATTGGGCGGAACATGGAGGCGCCTCAGATACGAAAACGCTTGAAACCGTCGTTTGGAGTTACGATGCCATGAAAATGGATA
>Ga0182019_10002150_pt1 | contig 10088 bp, 5 predicted proteins | sample 812E2MmetaG_FD_120483 | JGI IMG/M metagenome (GOLD analysis project Ga0182019, IMG submission 120483) | Permafrost microbial communities from Stordalen Mire, Sweden - 812E2M metaG | ecosystem: Environmental > Terrestrial > Soil > Wetlands > Permafrost | place: Sweden: Stordalen | collected... | reverse complement strand
GGATCATGGTGTCCAGCCGTTCTCCCCAGAAGACCAGCAGAAGGGCATAAACGGCCCAATAAACCAGAATCTGCGCCGCTCCCACGAGCAGGAACGGGAGGCCGAGGGATCGCACCGCGGCGCCGAACCCTTTTTCCCGCGCCAGAAGCCGCAGCGTTCCTGGCCACAAAAATTGCAACAAAAGCACGTAGAGCAATGTGGAAACCGAGAGGGAAAGCAGAACGCTTCCTGAAACGGCGGTCTTGATGATATTCGTCAGGCCGCCGCGGCTGAATAAGGAGGCGGCCCCCGCCACATCGCCCCAGGCCTCGCCCCGGTCCTCGAAGCTCCATCGAAAATCCGCCGCGCCGTACGCCGTGCCGTTGAAAGGGGGATGGGCCGAGAGGAGGCGGCTCGACGACGCGGCGGGGAGCAAGGCCAGCACGCCTTGCAACCCGATCAGCAGGGCCAGCAGGCGCAGCGAGAACCCCGACCGCAAGGCCCTCAGAATGCGCACGCGAACTGCTCCAGGATGTGGGCGATGCGGATAAATAAATATCCGAATTCAGGGAACCACGGAGGAGAAACCAGGCGGGTGTTGTTCCGCGGGTCGGTGTCCAGCAGGAGGCGGCGCTCCGGATCCACCTCCACCGACACCACCGTCTTATCGGGGAACGCATAGCGCCGGGTGCGCTCCCCCGGATCGTACGTGAACGACTGGCGGGACCCGTCGGAAAATCCGACGCGGACCTCCACCGGCAATACGAGATCGCCCTGATACCCGATGACGCAGAAATGGGGGCCGGCGTCCAACACCCGGTAGTCAATCGTTCCGGGTTTTTTCAAGAGCTGTCCGAAGAGGGCGCTCCAATGGCTTCCAAAATGCTGGGCCAGGAGCTCCTCCACCTCGGTGGGACCCGGGTGGGAAAAGGCGTATTTGGAAAAATAATCGCGCAAAAACCCCTTCATGGCCTCTGTTCCCGCATACTGCTCCAGCGTGGCGAGGGCCAGGGCTGGCTTGTTATAGGCGTTGTTTCGATAGGCCGGATATCCGGCGTAGGTCCATCCCGGCTTTCCCATCTCTTCCAGCTGGGGAGCGCGGTAATAATTCCAGTTGATCTGCGTCGGCGGGTCCATCGCCACCGAGGTCAGCGGGAGCACGGCGCCCAGAACGGCGGCATCGGGCACCCATCGGGAGATCAGCTCGCTCAGACACCGCCCCGCCAGATACGTGGTGAAGCCCTCATCCAGCCAGGGATGATCCACTTCATTGGTGGCGATCATGCCGTAAAAATACTGGTGGATGAATTCATGCATCAGAACGTAGTCCGGTCCGGGATCCCCGGGCGCATTGAAATGGCTCAGACCGCAGACGACCAGCTGCGGATATTCCATCCCGTCATGCCCATGGGCTGCGGGCCAGGGAGGGGACACGACGGTGAACTGATCCCACAGATACGGCCCGACCCAGTCCTCCATAAAATGGAATACACGGGACAGCGTGGTGAAGATGCGCTGCTGTTTGTACAAGTACTCTTCGGGAAGATAGAGGGTCACTTTCACGGGATTTCCCTGGCGCGGATGGAAGACCTGTTCCACTTTCTTCATGGAACGGGAGAGCGCCACGGCCATATCATGGACGTTTTCCGCTCTGATCTCGATGGTTGTTCCGCCCCCCGAGGGGCTTTCCGTGACGCCGCCCGTGGCGGCGGCCGTCCATCCGGCGGGCAGATGGAGGGTCACGGCGTAATCGCTGAAATCGGAGAAGAATTCCGTGAAGGCGTGGAATTGGTGGCAGATCCATTTCCCATTCATGAACACGCCGAGTTTCGGATACCACTGCATGAGAAACATGGAATCCCCGCCGTAGCCGCTCCGAAAATAATAGCGATGGAGTTTGGTCACCCACGCCAGCTTCAGCACGGCCGTGGCTCCGGGCGGGATCGGGTGCGGCAGCGTCAGGACCGCGACGGTGCGGTCATCGGGGTTGCCGTCGTCGGGCCGCTCGAACCGCACTTCCAGGGCGCGGCTTTCCCCCTCGATGCGGGCCTCCGTCAGGGTCATGCTGCTGAAGGCCTCCGCGCCGAAGGTTTCCTGGGCCTTTATGGAAGGGCTTTCCCCCCACAGGGTGGTCCGGGTGCTTTCAAAGGCGTTGGGATAGAGATGAAGCCAAAGGTCGTTGGCGGGAAAGGAGGCGGTGTTGGTCCAGGTGATCCGCGAGGTTCCGGAGAGGGTGTGGGTGGCGGGGTCCACGCGGATCTCCATGACGTAATTGTCCATGCACGCGGCCCGGGCCGCGATCAGCATTCCCAAAATTCCCGTTGAAATATGGATCGCCTTCATGGTTCGCTGATTATCGTACCATACGCCGGCGGAAACCGCTTAATAAGCATTCTTGTGCCGGAATCCCTTCATCAGGGTGAGCAGCAGAATCTTGATATCGAAGCGAAGGCTCCAATTCTGAATGTAATAAAGGTCATAGTCCAGCCGGCGGCGGATGCTCGTCCGGCCGCGCAGGCCGTTCACCTGGGCCCAGCCCGTCAGGCCGCTGCGCACGCGGTGGCGCAGGACGTAGCGCGGAAAGCGCTCGGCGAATTCCTGGACAAATTCCGGGCGTTCCGGGCGCGGCCCGACCAGCGACATCTCCCCTTTGAGGATGTTGAGGAGCTGGGGCGTTTCATCCAGCGACCAGGTCCGCAGGAACTCCCCGATGCGGGTCCGGCGAGGATCATCACGGACGGCCATCACTGGGGCGCCCTTCCGCTCGGCGTCCGTTTTCATGGATCGGAATTTCCATACGCGGAAGGAGCGGCCGTCCAGGCCCATGCGTTCCTGGCGGTAAAACACCGGTCCGTCGTCCTCCCGCTTGATCAACAAGGCGATGATCGCCCACGCCGGAGCGCACATCATCACGCCGCACGCGGCCAGAAGGATGTCCATCAGCCGTTTCAGCAACGCGCCCCAGCCGGTGAGGGGAGAGGAGGACAGGTGCACCACCGGCATCCCATGCAGGTCCTCCACAACGGCGCGCAATGACAAAAGCTCCATCACGTCCGGCACGAAATAGACGGCCACATAGGTGGATTGCAGGGTCCGGACCAGACGCTCCAGCTTCGAACGGTCCCCCATGGGAATGGCGATATAGATGGCGTCAATACCGTGCCTTCGGAGCAGGATTTCCGCCTCGCCGGTGGTTCCCAGAACGGGGATGTCGTCCACGGCGGCATCCCGCAGCGTCGGATCGTCATCCAGAAATCCCGCCAGCGACAGGCCGATTTCCTGATGGGTGCTCAGCAGGTCGGCGAGGGTCCTTCCCAGCGCACCGGCCCCCACGATGAGAATCCGTTCGCAGAAGCGACCGCGACGGTGAAGACGTCTCAACGCGGCTTTGAAGGCGAAACGCCAGGCGGCCATCAGAAGGAAAAGGACCAGGAACAGCAGCACCAGAAAGAGACGCGAATAGGAAAATCCACGATAGAATTGGAGTGACGCGGCCGTTAATATAAAGGCGGCGACGACCGCCAGGAGCGTCTTGAAAATCTCCTCAATCCGGGAAAACGCCCCTTCCAATCTGTACAGGCCGTTTAGGGCCAGCGAGAGCCATGAAGACAAGAGGGCGATGAACAGAAGAACGCCATAGGGTCCCGCCTCCGGAATACCGCGGGGGGCGGGCAGAAATGTGAAACGGGCTTTGAAGACCAGCAGGAACGCCGCGGCGACCATGACGGCATCCCCCGAGATCAAAAGGAGACGCAGGTTCTGAAGTTTTCGCCGGATCATCGCATCTTTATACGGGCGGCGGGGCCGGATTATCGGTGACGCGAGGCCTTGCGCAGGCGGTCAAGAATGGCATAGCCCAGCCCTTTGGCCGGCACCTCTTCGGCCACGATGGCGTCCAGATGCTGGTTGTCCAGCCAGAATAGTGAGGAGAAAAAATTCTTGGCGGCCTCGGTCATATCCTCCGCGGCCGATAGGATCCGGACGGCGGCAAAAAGGCCGTCCTTCGGGGCTTTGGAGAAGGCCAGGAGTCCCAGCTTCTTGGCTTTCGGCAGTTTCGGGATCTGGCCGGGCTTGACGAGATAAAGGGGGGTGTGGGGCGCGTAATGGGTGCCGAATCCACCGGGAGTTTCGGGCATCTGCCCCGCCTTGAGATAGATTTTCTTGCCGCTGGCCTTTTCCAGGGCCTCCATCGTCAAGGCCCCGGGACGCAGGACGAAGATCATCCCCCCCTCAAGCTTGACGATGGTGGATTCCAGGCCGAGAGGCGATTGTCCTCCATCCAGGATCAGATCCACGCCGTATTTGAGCGAATCGGCCACCTGGGATGCGTCGGTGGGGGAAAGGGAGCCGAAGGGATTCGCCGACGGCGCCGCCACCGGGGTGTCCGCCAGGGAGATGAGACTCAGGGCGACGGGGTGTGAAGGCATTCGGACCGCCACGGTGGGGAGACCGCTGGTGACGAGGTCGGGCAGGGATCGGTTTTTGGGGAGGACGAGCGTCAGGGGGCCGGGCCAGAATTTTTCCATCAGCACTTCGGCGTCCTTCGGCACATCCTGCGCCACCAGGCTCAGGCTTGCGAAGTGCGCGATGTGGACGATCAGCGGATCGAAGCGCGGACGCCGCTTGATCTCGAAGATGCGCGCCACGGCATCGGCGTTGAAGGCATTGGCCCCCAGACCGTAGACGGTTTCGGTGGGAAAGGTGATAAGCTTGCCCGCTTTGAGCAGGAGGGCGGCCTGATGGATATTCGCGCGGCTGGCTTCCAGAATGGGAATCAAAGCGCGGCCTCTTTCAGGGAACGGACCACCGCATCAAGGGAGGGGGTATCCGGATACCAGATCCTGCCGGTGACGGCATTGGCCAGGGATCGGTACATGGCGGAAATAAGGGTCCGGAGTTCCGGAGGCAGGAAAGGGGGAGGCTGGGAGACGCGTTCCTTCCACGTCTCGCGGTCCTCCCGCTTGGCGGCCTCCACCGAGCGGTACCAGTCCGTACCGCGGTAATGGATGCGGGCCACCTCTTTGCTGACGTGAAATCCTTGAAAATAGAAGCGGCATTCATCGGGGGTCCCCAACGCATCCACCACCATCAACTCGTTCTTGTCCCCCATGCCCAGCTCTATCTTTCCATCCACATTCACCAAACCGAGGGGAGCCAGAATCCGGTTGATCAGGAGGTTGACCTGATGCAGGATGTCCTGCGCCCGCTGAAAGGCGGGGGGGGCAAGGCCCGAAATGTCCATGGCCTCAGCGGGGGTAAGGTAACGGTCGGTGGGTTCGAGCTTCGTCGAAAAATCAAAAATGGGGCGGGAAAGGCGATCCTCCGGATGGGGAATCTGGTCCAAGCCGTAATCCCTCAATAAGATGGATCCGTTCTGCACCCGTTTGACAAAACTGGATCCCTCCGGAAGAAAGTTGCGATAGATGATTTCAAGGGGAATCAGCCGGTTGCCCGTTTCCTCCTTGAAAAGCGAATAGTCGTAGGTGTGATCGCGGCGAAGGCCCGGGCGAAGGACGCGCACCAAACGGACCTCCATCGTGCGCTCCGGACGCGGCAGCTTGGATAAGGGAACGACACCGCCGTCGGAGACGATACCCCGATAATGGGTGGGAATGCCCGCTTCTTCCAGGCGCTCGAAGAAGAAAGCCGTCATCAGGGTCAGGGCTTCCCCTTTATGGGGGATGAGGTCCGGCATCTCCCCCCAGTCGAATACCGAATAGCGGTCCGAAAAGGTAAAACGCCCGGTGCCGCACCGGTCCTTGGTCGCTTTGCGCATGATAAGAAGGTCCTTAACGCTCCCCATAAACGCATTTTATCACAACCCCGCGGGGAGGTTGGCCTTAATGGTTGCATTCTTGGAAGCGTGTTTGTTATCATAACGCCATGACAGAAGAAGGATATGCGGGCAATGCGCAGCTTCCCGTGGACATCCGGACGCGTGTTGAAACCGTGTTCAGCCAGACCGTCAGCCTGTATGCGGAGGGCGAGATGGAGGACTGCGTGGTGGGATGCGATTTTGTTCTCCGGCTGGATCCTGAATTTTCTCCAGCCCGCGTCCTCCTGAGCAAGGCGCAGAATCCCCAATCCCAGGTGGATGTGGGCCCGATTCTATCGCGCTATGGAAAAACCAGGAAGTTGGACGCCGACAAACTCATGATCCAGGCACTCGAGGCGTTTAATGCCCGCGATTTTTCCGGCGCCGCGGATCTCGTGGTCAAGATATTGGCGGCTGATCCGGAGCATGGAGAGGCGGAAAAACTGCTCATGCAGGTGAAGGAAAAAATGGATGCCCTTCCTTTTGTTCAGCAGTTTCTCACCCGAGCCAGGCAGTTCATGATCGTTGGGAATCGGGAGGAGGCCCTCAAGCTGCTGAACAAGGGGCTGGTTCTGGATGAGGATAATCCCGATCTTCTGGGCATGATCAAGGAGATTGAAAGCCCGCGGGACAGCGGAGAGATGCCTGCCGCCTTGCCGGAGTCGAAAAACGCGCCCATCGCCGGTTCCCCGCCGCCGTTCGGTTTTGAACCTCTTTCCGGGAGCGGGACCGCCGCCGCGGACCAGCCTTTTGCATTTGAGTCGGCCGCTCCCGGCGGACCATCCGCTCGGCCTTCCACGGATGAGCCTTTCCCCGGCGAGCCCTCTCCTCCCATGGCGGCCCCTTCGGCCGTTCCTGCCCAGGCTGAAAACTTAGATGAAGTACATCAACCATCGGCTGCGGCGCCCTTACAGGCCGCTTCGCTGTTTTCGACGGAGAAGGGGCAGACGGATAAGATAACGGCCTTGCTGTCCGATGGGGATCGGGCCCTGGAAAACAGGGACTACCAGGAGGCCATTGACATCTGGAGCCGCGTCTTTCTGATGGATATTCACAATGAGGAGGCCTCGCGCAAGATCGAGGAAGCCAAGGTGCTGCTGGCCGAACAGGACCGCAGGATCGAGGAGATGTTCAACCTGGCCGTCAGCCTCCTTCATCAGGGCAAGAAGGAGGAGGCCGCCCGGAAATTCGAGGAGGTCCTGTCCCATGAACCCCACCATCTGGCGGCCCGCGATTATCTCCGCCAGCTCCAGGAAGAAAAGGCCGGAAAATCCGCCGCGGCGCCTCCCTTGACGATGGAAGCCCCTTCGGTTGCCGAAGAGGCTCTTCCCCCCGTGCCCGTCGCACCGGCGCGGATTTCCTCTCTATCAAGGGGAAAAACACTATGGCTCCCCATCGGCGCCGCCGTCGGTATCATCGCCCTGCTTTTCCTGGGATGGAGGTTTCTCGGCAGCGGCATCATTTCGGGGCGACGCGCGGTGGATGCCGCCGCGGTTATTGCGCAGGCGGAAGCGCTGTACCAGCAGGGGCGGATCGCGGATGCCCTCGCCGAATTGGACGGGGTCCCCCTCGAAGATCCTCTGCACGGCAAGGCCGTTCAGATGATCAATACCTACCGCCTGGAGCCGCGGCTCAAGCCAGCCGGCATGGTGGACGGCCGCCCCCTGGACGTGGTGGCCGCCGAAAAACGGGCACAGGCATTTCAAGCGTATCAGGACAAGGATTTTGCGCGGGCCCAGGACCTATACGGAAAAGCCGCCGAGTTGAAGGAAAGCCCCGCCGAGGATCGCCCCACGATCGAGGAAATCAATCGCGTCATGGAGCTGATCAAAGTGGGAAAGACGGCGTTTGACGATGGCCATTTCGAGCAGTCCGTCGGGATATTGACGCCCATTTATGAAAAGGACAAGGTGCTGCAGGCCAAGGAAACCCTGATCCGGGCTTATTATAATCTGGGGCTCGCCGCGCTCAGGGAAGGCAATCTCGGCAAAGCCGAGGGCCCCTTCCAGCAGATCCTAAAAATGGATGCGTCGGACTCTATGGTCCAAAAGAACCTCCAACTCATCCGGCGCTACAGGGACGTTGACAAGGACCTGCTTTATAAAACATATGTGAAGTATTTGAAGCAGAGGTAGGGGGCGGCGGGGAAGCGGGAGTGCTGCCGATCATTTGTCATTAGTCATTGGTCATTGGCATTAGGGAATTGGCTTTGATTCCTGCTTTTTCTGTGCGCGTGCAAGTTTTAAAAAGTAGGCGGGTCCGGGAAGGAGTTTTCGTCGGCCGCAGTTCGACCTCCCGGCCCGCCTGGATTCATTGGTTGCACCCGCACATCGCCCAATTCGGTGTGCCGGTCTTGTCCACGGGTAGCGTGATGGTTTTTGTCCCGCCTTCCGAATTAAAGACTCCCGGCTTTCGCCTACTGACTAATGACCACTGACCACTGACTGACTTTATCTGTCTTATCGCCGTCCAAGGTCCATGTCCCAGCGCAGGCCCGCAATGACGCGCCGCCCCAGCGCCGGATATCCGGCGATTTCTTCGTAGGCGGCATTGAAACAATTCTCAATTTTAAAATACGGATGAAATAGGCGCGGATCCTCAAGGGTCAGCGTCATATCCTGCCGGTAAAAGGGGCGCATGTCCACGCGGGCGAAGGTCACGGCGTCAATGTCCTCCCGCCGGCCGACAACCAGCCCGGAGGCGGTTACCGTGAAGCGACCGGCGGGGCGCGTGAGGAACCAATTCCCCGAAAGGCGGGGGCGGCGCAGGAGCGGAAGGCCGGTGGAAAAATCCCGGGTGTCCAGCCATGTGGCGCTTAGATCCAGGCGGGTCTTTCCAAAGTTGCGCCCGGCTTGGAATTCCAGTCCGCGGATGCGCGACCGTCCCGCATTTTGAAAGGCATAGGTGGCGTAGTTGAAATCAATGAGATTGGTGTACCGGCTCTGGAAGACGTTCAGGGTGAACCCGTCCCCGGAGACTCCAGCTTCCACGGAGACGGATTTTTCCGGCTGAAGATCCGGGTTCCCTGAATTCGGATAATAGAGTTCGCCCATGGAGGGGGCCCGGAAGGCCGTTCCCGCCTGGACGTGAAGGCGGAGTTTTCCGACGGGCAGGGCGAGACTCAATTTCGGATTGAGGGTACTGCCGAATTCCGAATGGTGGTCAAGGCGCAGCCCGGCGCGCAGGGCCAGGGGACCCGCGTCGCCCGTTTCCTCGAAGAACAGGGCCCCGTCCTCCATGGCTTTGCCGTCCAGATTTGTGCCGTAGATGCTTTTATCGCTCACCGTATCACGCCGCGCCTCCAAGCCGAAGGCGCTCCTCCAATCCTGACCGCTTTCCTCAAGAAGAACCCTGGCGAAGGCGCGGCCGGCCCGGGTGTCGCTCCACGTGTCGCCGTACGGATCCTGCGGGTCCACGAACCGTAGCCGGTTCCAGGTGGAGCCGGCGTCGGCCTCCAGTTTCCAACCTTCCGTCAGGTCGAGATGGAGAGGGACGGCCATGGTGTATTCCTGCGAGCGCATCCGCCGCTCGGGGCTTGGCATGCCGTCATTGATGGGGATCCCCGTGTCTCCGTCGCGTCCCACGAGGCTGATCCCCCACGCGCCGGCATCATAGAAGAAGGTCCCCTGGGATTGCGCCCACCCGTCGTTGGGGAGGCGTCCGTCCTCGGTATGCCGCGCCAGCGTGAAATGCATTCCCCCCTCATCCACGGAGGCATCGCCTTCGACCAGGCCGTCGCCGCCCGCGGAGGCCGAAACGTGCAGGGCGTTGCGCGTCCCACCGTTTGTGAAAAGGGAAACCACCCCCGCCATGGCTTCGGATCCGTAGAGGGCGGAATAGGGACCGCGCACGATTTCGATGCGCGAAAGGCCCGCCGTGAGAAGGTCGCCGTAGTTGTAGCCCGAAAACGAACTGTTGCTGACGGGGACGCCGTTCAACAGGATCAGGGCGTGGTTCGAATCGGACCCTCGAAGAAACAGGGAACTTTCCTTCCCGGGCGTGCCGCTGCGCAGGACGATGGCGGAGAGGGTTTCGCGGATGGCTTCGTCCACATTCTGGATCTTGCGGGCCTGCAGGTCGTCGGCCGTCAGCACGGTGGCCTGCGGCGCCACCTCTTCCAACGGAGTGGGAAAGGCCGCGGCGGTAACCACGACGGTTTCGCCGAACTGGGCCCAGAGGGTCGAAGCCGAAAGCAGGATCATCAGGAACCAGTGCATAAAACCTCCATGGAGCCCACGGGCGCTGCCCGTGGTACCCTGTGCTGCGTCTCGCAGCGGGCGATGGAGCGGGGGCG
>Ga0182019_10002149_pt1 | contig 10088 bp, 10 predicted proteins | sample 812E2MmetaG_FD_120483 | JGI IMG/M metagenome (GOLD analysis project Ga0182019, IMG submission 120483) | Permafrost microbial communities from Stordalen Mire, Sweden - 812E2M metaG | ecosystem: Environmental > Terrestrial > Soil > Wetlands > Permafrost | place: Sweden: Stordalen | collected... | reverse complement strand
GGGACGGGGCTGCACGCGGAAATCACGAACGGCGCGATACTTATTCCACTCCGGTGACAGAAACGTGCGTTCGATCCCCGCGGTAATCTTCGAGCACTTATCGGCCGTCATCGTCGTGGGGCTCGCCCTTGTCGTCGTATCGGTCCTCGTGCGCCGCGGCGAAGCGGCCTCTGCTCCCCGGACCGATCCCAGGATTGAACGTTATCTTGACATCGATTCCGTCGATCTGTCCCGTCCGCTCGACCGGGCGCTGTTCCGCGACGCGCTGGGCGTCATTCGCCCCCCGGGAGTGAGCAACGTCGACTCGCTCATGCGCGCAATCGAAGATGCGCGCCTGGCCCGGTTCACCGATCCATCGAGGAAGACCGGAGGAGGGCGTGCGGTTCTCTCGTGGGAGACCGGTACGGCGATTCTTCCGATGTATGCGGTCTTTCTCCTCGCCTATCTCACGGTGATGGTGCTGACGTATTTTGCCGCGCGCGCGCTCGCCGTCTGGAAATTCATCGCCTGGAAACAGGGGCGCACGTCCTACCTCCGGCGCTATATCGCGGCAATCGAATCTCTGGGGCCCGGCGCGGCCGTTTCCCGGGCGGGTCTTCTTCTGAAATCCGTGCTGAAAGGAATCGCCTCTCTCCTTCTGTTCGCTCCCGCCTATGTGATTGCCTATTCCTTCCGCACAAGCCTTGATACGGAGAGCATTCTCTTTCTCATCCCCCTTGCGGTCGTTTCCAACGGAGTCCTCGTCAACTATGCCAATCATCTCTACGCGCTCCTTGTCGCGGAAAGCCGGAAGGGGTATATCCAGACGGCAATCGTGAAAGGGGTCTCCTCATCGTATGCGTGGGACGGACCGGGTGCGATCCGCCGCGCGGTGCTTCTCTTTCCGGTTCTCGGCGCGCGCAACCACGTGTTCCGGGATATTTACAGGAACGCAAGGCTCCAGTTCATCCCTTCATTGAAAGAGCATGCCGCATTTGTCGTGACGGGAATCGTGATCATCGAAATGGCGCTGAATATCAAAGGGCACCTCTGTTACGCGCTGCTCCAGCACCTGCTCTTCCGGGAGTTCGATCTTGCGATTGCGATCGTCTTCGCGATCTTTTTTACGGTAAAGCTGACGGAGGCTTTCGCCGATCTGTGGCTTCTTTTTGAATCGAGGAGATATGACAACCCGGGATGAACGCCCGGTCACAGGCCGATTCCTCTCCGGATTCCTGGCGGAGAGGAGAGATCTCCTCTGGGGAGTCCTGTGGCTCGCGGGACTTGCGCTGACGTGGGGCTGGCTCGGGCTGTACCTGAATGCCCCGGCGCGCGCGCTCGTGGGGGACGCCTGCATCAACACGTTCGCCGGCGCCTTTGCCGCGGTCGCGGTCGCACTTGTCATGGGATGGGGTACGGCGCTCTTCCTTCACTTCCTCGAGTCTTCGCGGCGCCGGAGCGCGTACCTTGCTGTTTCGTTCCTGCTGAATCTTCTCCGCTCCGTTCCCCAGATCGTGGGAATGCTCATCGGGTACGTTGTCATTACGGCATTGACGCTGAACGAAGTTCTCGCGTCCGACACGTCGCGCATACTCGCGATGTCGCTCCTCACGGCGCTGCTGATGTTCCAGGAGGTCGTTGATCTGATCCGTGAGCGCATCCGCCACTTCGAATCGCTGGAGTTCGTAAGCGCCCTCCTTGTCTGCGGCGTCCCCTCCCGGGTCATCATCAACAGGGAGATCCTTCTGAAAAACAGCGTGCCGAATCTCGTACAGAAATCGGTCGCCCTGTTCGGACGGGCGATTTTCCTCATCTGCAGCGTCGACTTCATCGTCTCCGTTGGACTTTCCGCCGAGGTAAGTCTCTCGAACCTGCCGGTGACGCTCGGGAGCATGCTCGCGAAGCTCGACAGCAAACAGGACATCCTTGCGATCGGCACGGCCCTGACCGACGTCAGGGTGATTCCGACGCTCTTCGTCGAACATCTTCAGGGGATAAGCGTGGCGTTTTTGATCGTCTACACGCTCCTCTGCGCCTACAGGGTTGCGAACGGGCTCATGGAACGGTACAGGCTGTGACCACATCACGGTTTGACATACGCATCGCCGCCGGGAATCGTCTCCTCGTCGACGCCGTGGGGTTTCCCCTTGAGGAGGGCGCGATCACGTTCCTCTTCGGTGAATCGGGGATAGGGAAATCACTGATCGGGAAAGCCCTCTTCGGCATACTCGACGAATCGGAGTTCCGGATCCGCATGGGCGCAGCGCCGTATGCGGAATACAGGGATTCTCCGCCGGCGCGCGCGGCAAGGAACGGAGGCTTCTTTATGTTCCAGGAGCCCTCCTCCCACCTCAACCCCCTCCTAACGATCGAACAGCAGATGAAGGAGGGGACGCTCGCAAAGGCGAAGGACCCGCTCGCCCCCGCGATGGAGCTCTGGCGGGACGCGGACAGAGGAACCCTCCCCCTTCTGCTCCCTGTCTACCCCAGGCCGTACCGCCCCAGCGGCGGGGAAAAGCAGCGCATACTTGCCGCGATGGCGTTTTCAAAAATGGATATCGGGCTCTCCGGGGGGGCGGATTCCCCCGGCCTGTTCGTGTTCGACGAACCGACGGGGAGCCTGGACCGTGAGGCGCGCGACAGGCTCCTCGACAGGCTCTTCGCCCGCTTCAGGCTCAGGCATGAGACGATTCTGCTTGTCACGCACGATTACGGTATGATCTCGTACGTACAGTCCCGCCACCGGGACCTAGAGAAGTCGTTCCGGTTCATGGAGCTCTACGTGAGCGGCGGGGTCGCCCGAACGCGCGAATTCGATCCCGGGCGCTTCCTGGCCTGGCTCGGCGATCTCCGCAAAGAGCCCGCAATCGAATCCGGCTCTCCTGTCCTCCGCGTGGAGGGGGAAATTCGCGTGTTCGGCCGCGTTCTTCGTTTCTCGAAACCGGGGGGCGGAAGCCGAACCGGTCCTCTCGAAGTCAGGCCGGGGGAACTTGCATATCTCAAGGCGGGGAGCGGCATCGGGAAGACCACCGTGGCCAAGATCATCGTCGGCCTTCTCCATGCGGACTATTTCCGGTTCGAGATCGACGGGGTCAGGCTTGGGGACGTCTCACCACGTTCCTACTGGCGGAAACGTCTCTGGGGAAAAAAGATGACAATGGCGTTTCAGCACGCCGACGAAGCGTTGAATCCCAGGGCGGGAGTGAGCGATACGCTCCGCATACTCGGGAAGCGATCACTTCGCGGCGCGGCGGACATCGATTCGGCGCTGGCGCGGCTCTTTGATCGCCGGGAGATCCCGGAGCTCAGGGGAAAGAAAGTGTGGCAGCTCAGCGGCGGACAAAAGCAGAGGTTGAATCTTCTCCGTGCGTTCGCGCTGGACACTCCTCTGATAATACTCGATGAGCCGCTGAGCGCACTGGATTTTGAAAGCATCGACCGGGTCCTCGGGCTGATTCGGGAAGCGCGCGCGGACGGAAGGGCGATCCTTCTGATCTCTCATAACGAGGACATATTCGATAGGATTGTACCTCCCGGGTCAGTCCATGTTCTGGAATCTGCGGAACCTTCGTAGTTTCCTCCTTGACATTGTCCCGGGATTCTCTATGTTTGCAGCAATCATGCGTCCCGGATCTATCACCATCAGTGGAGGCTGACTTTGCGATATCTTCCCGTTTTCATTCTCATCGTATTCGTCTTCGGTTGCGGCAAAAAACCTGTCAGTTTCCGTGACCAGATACAGCCTGTACTCAACGCCCGATGTACACGGTGCCATGGAACTGAAGTGTCGCGGGCCAAAATCGTCATGGTGTCCTATGCGACATTCATGAACTCCCACACGATGTCGGGAAAAGAACCTCTCGTTATCCCGGGAAACCCTTACCAGAGCAGGCTATATATACTCTGTGAGACGAACCAGCCTCACTTCCGCATGCCGCCGGACACATCCAGTGTTACTCCGCTCCCCGCGGCCGATCTGGAACTTCTCCGGCACTGGATCGCCGAAGGGGCGAAGGACAACTAAGATCATTCTCTCCGAGGATGTTGTACACTCCCACGCTGACTTTTGCGTCTGCCGGGACATCGACGAGAATTGTCGATGACGGATTGAACGGGTTCGGCAAGTTCTGTCCGAGCGTGAATGCTCCCGGACGACTCGGGCCGCTTCCTTCGACTCCCGTCGTTGTTCGCGCGAAGACCCATGCGGCCCCCGCGCCGGTTGCCGTCACCGACCAGCCGATGAGCGTCTTGTCCCGCCGGGGGCGTCGAACCCCGCCGCAAGGTTTCGTATGATCTGACGTCAAACCTTCAGGAAGAAAACCCCTTTTCATGGAAGACAGAGAACTGATTCAGGAAGTGATATCCGGCAACACCTCTGCCTTCCGCTCACTCGTGGAAGAATATCAGGGACGCGTCTTCAACGCGTGTCTGAACGTCCTGCATGACAGGGAAGACGCCGAGGACGTTGCGCAGGAAGTCTTCATAGAGGTATTCAACTCTCTCCGCACCTTCAGGGGTGACTCAAAACTCTCGACGTGGATTTACCGGATCGCCGTGTCGAAATCGCTTGATCTCGTGCGGTGGAAAAAGAGGAAGAAACGGTTTGCAGTCGTGCAGTCCCTTTTCGATCCGGACGCGGGTGAGCCCGAGGATCGCGATCGCTCGGGGCACCCCGGGATACGGCTCGAAGAGAAAGAGCGGAGGGCGGTCCTCTTCGATACGATCGACCGGCTTGCCGAGAACCAGCGGGCCGCTCTCCTCCTTTACTGCGCGGACGGGCTCAGTTACAAAGAGATAAGCGAAGTACTCCGGATAAGCGTCCCGGCCGTGGAATCACTCATCTTCCGGGCCCGCACAACGCTGAAAAAGAAGCTGAACGATTATTACACGGACAACCTCTGAGGTGAAGTATGATCAACGGCGACAAACGGGAGGATGAGGTGAGGAAAACGCTCGAACTGCTGAACGGGATAGAACCGGTCCCTCCCCCTCCCTTCCTTGCGGGGAACGTGATGCAGGCGCTCGCGCGCCAGCGCGGAGGACGGGCGCCGAACATTTCCCGGGGATTTCGCTTCGCGGTCGCAGGCCTTGTGGCCCTCGCAGCCCTGAACGTCCTGACGATCGTTCATGCAGGGACGGGAGCGGGCGCTCAGGCGTCCGTCCCGTCCGCAGCGGCCGATTCACTTGCCCGGGATTACCGGCTCACTCTCGAAGACTATCAGAGCGTGGAGTAACGCCATGGATCTGCTGAGCAAAAACAGGGTATTAACCGCGGGGGTTCTCCTCCTCGTCATTCTGAACATCGCGACACTCGGAACTCTCTGGTGGCAGGCTGCAAGGAGGCCCGACATCCCGCCCCCCGGCCGGTTCGGGCCGAGGGAAATCATGGAGGAGAAGCTTCATCTGAGCAACGGCCAGAAGGCCCGATTCGAAGGTCTTCGCTCGGAATATCAGCAGGCATCGGGGCATGTCGTCGCGGACCTGGTGGCATCGAGAAGGGGACTCTATAGCGCCCTGAGGAGCGGCGACACGTCTGCGGCGCCGATCGTGCAGGAAATAGAAAGGATCGGTACGCTGCAGAAGAACCTGGATCTTCTGACGATTCGCCACTTCCAGGCGGTTCGCGCATTGTGCGACGACGGACAGCGCGTGGAATTCGACCGCCTCATGCGCGATGTATTTGAGAGGGCGTCGGGGGGAGTGCCTCCGGCCCCGGGTCCTCCCGCCGAAGGGCGCGATGACCGCATGGGCGAGCCGCCGCCTGATCGCGGGGAAGGGCCGGGACCTCCGCCGCGGTAGGGTTCCTCCGCAAGTTTCTCATGCGAGAGGCGTCTCACCTGTTGAAGCAGTCATCGCCAATCACATGAGAAAGGGAACAACGTGAACAAGTTCCGCATCGCAGCACTGCCGCTTGGACTGGTTCTGTGCATACTGCCGGTTCGTGCGCAGTCTCAGGAAGGGAATCCGCTCCCGCCGCCTCCCCCCGGCGGAGGCCGCGGCGTCATGCACGAGTACCCTCAGGGAGACCGGGATCTTCTGAATCTGACCGATCAGCAGAAAGAACAGATGCGCAAACTGAACCTCTCACTGGCGGAGAAGACTCTTCCGCTCCGGAACGAGCTTGCGGAAAAGGAAACCCATCTGCGGACGCTTGTGACCGCGCGCGACCCCGACCGCGCAGCCGTCGACAAAGCTGCGGAGGAGATTGGAAACCTGAGGACGGAGCTCTTCAGAGCACACGTGGCAAACGAGATGAAGATCCGAGACGTGCTGAGCGAGGAACAGAGGGCATTGCGCGACGCGCGGCCGGAAGGTCCGGATGCGCCCCCTCATCCGCGTGGTGACATCGAGGGGCCCGTACGGTGAACGCATCTCGTGCACCGAGTCCCGGGGTTGCCTGCGATGATCACTCTCTCAGCCGTGAGGATCCTTGTCGCTTTTGCCCGGGCACACCTCTTCGAGAATCGCAGTGACATCTCTGATGCACTCGAGACAAACAGTGGAATAGAGGCGGGAATCGATATATTTCCTCTTCCCCTCCTCCGTGTTCAGGTCGCATCCCAGGAGTTCCCTGCACTCCGTCGTTGAGTGCCTCTTCTCGAATTCATCCATGAACGCATTCACGACGCTGTACGTCTTCTCCTTGGCTTCATCGGTCCGGCTCCCGTCACGCCCGTACAACATCCCGATCACCATGATGCCGCCGCTCACTGCGCCGCACGTCTTCTGGCGGCGCCCCATCCCCGCTCCGAATCCGCACGCTATCCGGTACGCGACCTGATCAGGCAGGTCCGTTTTTTCCACCGACGCCGCCAGGACGGCCTGCGCGCAATTGAATCCGTTCTTAAATATGCTCAATGCCGATTCACTCGTATCCATTGAAGGTTTCCTCATTGTGTGCATCAGAATGAAGTCCGGCGGCGTGGCCGGAGCGTGCTGCCCGGGCTAATGTACCCTCCGGTTCGTCGATTGTCAATGCGATTCACGATCCCGGAGTTTTGCCGTGAACTCTCATCCATGAGCCATCTGTGTTGTGAAATACGGCTGACTGAGCGCTCCTCACACGTGCATTGCTTCTCACGCCTGTACGCACTACCATTCATTCTGGTGATGCCGGAGCACAGAACGAACTACCTCCCCGGGGCCGTGCAATGCGGATGCCGCCGAAGAACGTGTGGATCGTCGTTTCATGTTTCATCGCTTTCATGTCCTGCTCACGGCATGAACCTGCGAGTCCTGTTGGCTTGCCCGCGCCGGAGAACGGCGGCCTGCTTGACTCCGCGCAGGGCGGGCGTGTGTTCGACTTCCTCCAGCACCGCCCGAACGGTACGCAGATCTCGCTCTGCATCATTGTGCGGGATTCGGAGAGATACGCGGGAATACTGAGACGCAATGATTCGTTGCTGTATGTCGGCAACAGTGACAGCATCTTTGAGATTGGATCGATTACGAAAACATTCACGGGGACAATGCTCGCAAGACTTGTCTACGAAGGCAAGGTTGATCCCGATGCGCCGATCAAGACGTTTCTCCCCGTGCATATGCGTCAGAGCTCGCTTAACGGCGTCGAGATCACGCTGACTCATCTGGCAAACCACACGTCGGGCCTTCCTTTCCAGCCCGGGAACGTGAAAGACGACGACGAACATCCTTTTGATCCCTACAGCCCTTACCACTATTATGACATAAAGCGGCTCTACGAGTATTTGTCCGATCATGAGGTCCTTCTCTCGACCCCCGGCGAGAAAAGGCTGTACTCAAACCTGGGGGGAGGCCTGCTTGGTCACATACTGACGCTCATTGCGGGAAAGCCGTACGAGGATCTACTCTTCGAATCTGTGTGCGCCCCGCTGGGAATGCGTAATACGTTCGTCGCAATCAACAACGGACGTGCGCGGTTACTTGTCCGGGGTCTCGATCCCGCCGGCAATCTGCTCCCTGTGGACGGCGGCGCGTGCGACGCGCTGACAGGTGCGGGCGGGATTTGGTCGAATGTCAGAGATCTTGTGAAGTATGTCAGAGCGAATATGGAGGACACGACGTATTTCTCTCTCGCGCAGAAGGCGACAAAGCAGTTCAATGAGCACTTCACCGGCGGACTCGGGTGGGCGACGTACAGCGAAGGAGGGAAACATCACGTGGGCGCATTTGGCGCAACGGGGGGATATACATGCGGGGTCATATTCGAAAGGAACTCCCGCGTGGGCATTGTTGTCCTGACAAACGTGTCTGCGTATGCCGGCTCGCCCGGGAACGACACCGAGGCACTCTGCCGCAGTCTTTATGATCCGCTCCGTTGATGCACCGTGTCGCCCCTCCGACGTCCAGCCTCTGACCTGCCCGCTTGTCGATTCCTTGATTGCAGGGAGGCTCTACGCCAGTTTCCCGACTCAGGCCAATCCGGAAGGGGAGATACGCGGCCAGATCCTCCTGAAAGGCGAAATCGGGCGCGTCGCTGGATCGTGCCCAGGAATACCCCGTAACAGCCCCACACGCCTCAGGGACGGGTTCTTTTGTCAGGAACGACACTCGGGGGGCCCGAAAGCGGGTTGACCCGCTCCCTCCGGTATCCTGAAGGGAGCAGCGGATTGGACGTTGTTTGTCGCTATTTCTGCGTGAGATTCCTGAATGCCGCGTCATACCCGGTCGCGTTGTCAATCGTGAACTGATACCGGGTCGTTGCATTGAAATCTCCCGCAATGCTGAATTGAACTCTGCCGCCTTTCATGAGTATTTCGTGGACTATCCCGGCATCGGTTTTTTCAAACGCGACCTTGTCGGAATAATTCACGGCCTTCACCTTGTGCTCAGCTCCGTCGGCGTCGTCAATGGTGACGGTATAGCCCTGCGGTGTGAGTGCCTTCACGGGAGTGTTCCCGGCATTCTCAAAGAGCTGGAGAGAAATGCTGTTCGGATTGAAAATCAGGAACCTGACGTTGAGGGGAGCGCTTGTTTTCGCAACATTGCTGAAACTGCCGGCGATAAGATCCCGGTTTCGTATGCAGTCCCTGTCGCTTGTCTGGCCGAATTCGTCCGTGTAGATTTCATTTTGCCAGATCCCGGTGCCACGAGGGCTCTGTGAATCTTCCCCGGCGGTTTTCCCTGATCCGTTTTGTTTTGGTGCCGGGGAATCACAGGAAACAAAGAGAAAGCACAGAATCAGGATCGCGGTATTGACCTTCATATGGACACCTTCCTTCCCTGCTCGTTCGTCGGTAGAAGCGACTCGTCAGGCCTCTTGCATGCTCTTTCGTTGTCCTTCTTTGTATGCCCTCGCGAATATTTTCCTGAGGACCTCCCCGTTTACGTCGCTGAGCGATTTGATATACAGGCACCCTTTGCCGGTTTTGTGCTTCCCCAGCTTTGCCAGTTCGTTCTCGATCGGCTTCAGCCCGCCCATCAGGTAGATGCTGATGTTCCCTTTCCTCGGCGAGAACCCGATAACGACGGTGTCCCCCTCCCGTCCGCTCTCATACACGTAGTGATATCTGCCAAAGCCGATGATTGCGGTTCCCCACATCACGGGGTCTTCATTCGTCGCTTTCTGCATCATTTCGAGAATGGCGAAACAATCGTCCCGCATCTGTTTGTTCTTGACCTTGTTCAAAAACGCAGCCACGCTGCTTTTCGTCGGCTTGGTCTTGTTTTCTGCCACCGTGGCACCCCTTTCAGATGGATTCACATGAATGAAAGCGGAACGGATCCAGAAGGTTCCAAAAAACGAATTCTGGAGAGACATCCGCTGAAGTGGCGGGCGCACTCATATGCCAGGTTCAGGAAGGCAGTAAAGACCCCTTCTATTGCCACTCGCAGAGCGATTGCACGTAATCCGCCGATCCGTCTCTCAGCCATCCATCCATTTGCGCCGGCTCCTTCAATTGCTGGCCACGCTCTCGTGGGACAACAACGTAGGAGCATCGAAGTCCAGGGAGCGCCGTCATGTCTCCCCACAGTTTTTCGTATTGAAGTGTAGGATAGATGTCTTCCTGACCTTTTCCCCAGCGCTTCTTCACGTTTTTGAGCGTTATATAGGTTGGCATCCGCGATGCGAGGGAACGCACGGCCTCGGTCACGGTCTTTGGGCTGGCCAAATCGCTGCGGCGAAGTCC
>Ga0182019_10002146_pt1 | contig 10091 bp, 7 predicted proteins | sample 812E2MmetaG_FD_120483 | JGI IMG/M metagenome (GOLD analysis project Ga0182019, IMG submission 120483) | Permafrost microbial communities from Stordalen Mire, Sweden - 812E2M metaG | ecosystem: Environmental > Terrestrial > Soil > Wetlands > Permafrost | place: Sweden: Stordalen | collected... | reverse complement strand
ATGTCCTTTATGATATAAGGGGAATTTTTCATAAATCAAATACAATCGGCAACATTTTCAGAAAAGTATATATATATAAAGACTTAAACAGTGTTTAGTAAATAATTTATGAGGTGATCTTTATATCCAACATGAGAAATTTTGTTTTACGGGACAAAGACGGCAATGAACAGGGAATTTTCACTGGAAAACAGCCTCGACAAGCTGCTTTGAAAGCTGCAAATCGAGGTAAGGGGACAAAGTCAAAACCGGAGATCATCCGCCTCAGGGAACGCGGAACAAAGAAAGTACATGTTTTCAAAGCATGGAAGCAAATTGTCGAAGCTCCAAAAAATAAGCCTAGCTGGATGCCAGAAAAAATCAGCAAGCCCTTTGTCAAGAAAGAGAAAATAGAAACAATCGAATAAATATAGTTTCCCTTATACACCCTGAAAATCGGGGTTCTTTCATTTCCTTTTCGAGATTCATAAACGGAATTTGCCTGGAAATGTTGTTTCATAGCTAAGACTGTTTGATTGAACAACACTTTTCTCCTGCAAATTCAGTGTTTCAGTCCAAAAATCACTAAATTTTGGACCATAGTCCATAAGGCTGGACTTTTATTTTATCAATCCTTTCTGGACATACCAATCATGAGCAAAGCGTTCCTTATTGAATTTTGCCAGCTGGCAAAAATATTCTGTTCGCTGACGAAGTATTTCATCCTGGTCGGTATATTTGATTTCTCCGCGGATTGACTTTACCAGCTTCTTCCCAAGATCTTGCGCAGGCCCTATATAATTCTCAAGTGCAGAGGGAGCTCTCCCGATCACAACTCCAATGCTTCCAACAACTGTAACGCCAAGATTTATGAGAACTCCATTCATGTATTTCAGGACTTCATCGTCACCGCTTCCACCAGCTGTGCATACCGAGCACCCAAATTTTCCAGTCAGCATCTGGCAGTGAATTGCATCTGAAAGTCTATCGAAAAGGGCTTTCATTGAAACCGGAACAGAGTTAATGTAGTTCGGAGCACCAAGAACAACTCCATTAGCGTTCATAATTTTTCCAAATATCTCCATAAAATCATCAAATAAAGAACATTCACCTGTAGCATAACAGGCTCCGAATTCAGTACAATATTTGATATTCATTTTATAGAGATTTATAAGCTCAGTTTCTGTCTCTTCAGATTCAGCACCTTTGAGGACAGAATTTACCAGTTTCAAGGTGTTACTTGCATTGCTCTTTGGACTTGCATTGATCCCAATGATTTTCATTTAGCTTCCTCGATGAAATACTTCAAAATAAAAATTATTTTGCCGTTTTTTTACCTTCTGCAGGTATACCTGGATAATTTATTGAACTTGCTTTTCCTCTTACTAGAGAAGCGAATATTCCAATGAAGCAGAAGATCGTAAACAGAATAAATGCATAGTGCAAACTTAAAAAGAATTACTGATAATAAGCAGGCTTGATCTCTACAGGGCCGATAAAAATTGCAAAGATCATCATTGCAATACCCATCGAAAGCATCTGACCAAGGAGTCGCATAGTCCCATTCATCCCAGATGCAACGCCGTAAAATTTCTTGTCGACTGAACTCATAATGGCATTTGTGTTAGGGGACGAGAAAAGCCCGTAACCTGCACCAAGTAAGAGGAGACTGAAAATCAGGTACCAAAGAGATATTTCTTCTGTGAGGAAGACGAGTAGTAAGAGTCCAATTGTAGTTAAAGCCATTCCTGCAGATGCAACGATCCTTGGCTCAACTCTGTCGGAAAGTTGGCCAGCAATCGGCGAAATCATAGCTTGGACAACCGGCTGAACAACCAAAATAAAACCTGCATACTCAGGTGTGAATCCTTTCGTATACTGCAGGTAAAGGCTTAAGAGAAAAGTTACTGCGTAAGTTGCACTGTAATTAATGAGAGCAGATAGGTTCGAAAAAGCAAAGGTTCGGTTTTTTGTTAAAAGGGCTATATCAAGGGCAGGAGACGGAATCAGCATCTCATACAGAGCAAAAATCAGCATTCCAATAATTCCAACAGCTATCAGAGCAGCACCTTTTAATTCCGGGATGACTGAGAAACCGTACATAACGGCAAGGACAGCGAGACCGTAGATAATCGATCCTGTCAGGTCAAAAATATCTCCCTTGCACTCGGCCCATTCATCTTTGAGTTTCCAGAGAATTAAAAGAATTGTTGTGATGCCAATGGGTACGTTTACGAAGAAAATACTTCTCCAGCCAAGAAGATCTGTCATGACGCCGCCAAGGAAAGGACCGATTGAAAGGCCAATATAAACTGCGGTAATGTAGATACCAAGAGCTCTCCCACGTTCACCTGAGGGAAAAACAGAGGTCACGATAGCAACGCCAGTTCCGAAGATCATGGCACTTCCTATACCCTGTATGACTCGAATTCCAATCAGCATCTCTGTTGAGGGGACCATTGTCATTGCAAGGGATGCAAGGCTGAAAAGCGCTATTCCATAGAGATAAATTTTTTTTCTCCCATAAATATCGGCGATTTTTCCGAAAGGAATCAGAAAGATTGCTGCAGTAAGAAGATACGCAGTTGCAACCCATGAAAGGGCAATTGCGTCCATGTGAAACTCTTTCCCCATCGAGGGAAGGGCAACGTTAACTGCTGAGCCGTCAAAAGGAGTGATAAATCCCGAAAGTACCGCGATAAAAAGTACAATTTGTTTTTCTGTGTCGTTGGTAGAGGTATCAGGAGTTTTGCATGTCCCAGTAACTTCAGGGAATAGTTCGGTATTTTCAGCAAGTGATTTATTATTACTTGTTTTTTTCATCATGTATATCACTGATCGGCAAAGCCATCGTCGACTATTGAGAGCATTAAAAATTAAAAGCATCTAGAAGATCAAGACAAATTTGTTACACAAGAAAATCTTTCAGGAATAATGATCCTTTAGATCGCTCAGCTTATTGTAGTCTTTTTTAGATATAGTTAACTGATACACTTTTTAGTATTATCTACTTGTTATGCATAGTATTCCCTTTTACTAGTTTTCAATATTCTCGTCCTCTTGTTCTCTTGAGCCTTAAAATAAAGGGCATTAACCTTGGCTCCACATTCTCGGCCTGTGCTTCTCCAAAGTTCTCAAAGTGCTGGTAGATAACTTTAACATCAGGTCAAATATAATCGCTGAAGAAGACGTGAAAACACGCATGTGTCAAGTATGTGTTTAAGGCTAAAAGGAAAAATCTGAAGAGAAATAGTGAATAGATTGTTTCAAGTTCTGGCTCTCTTTGTTTTTGATTACAAGTTTTTGTATTAACAATTTACTATGGAATGGAGGGTGGAAAGGGATCGTGATCTCCAATTTGCTGAAAGTAGTTTTTATCGTGCTTATTCGCTTGCATTAAAAATAGAAGGTAGCAATAAGGGCACAATTGAAAGAGTTGAAAAAAATACACAATAAATTGGATCTAAAAGAATAATAACTTTTTATAGAATTGCCAGGTGAAGTTAAAATAACTGAGGTGCGAGCATCTCAACCTCCAACACAAGTTGACCGTTGCAGAGTCAGCTAGTTTTTAGGTTGTAGTTTATAAAACCTATATAATCAAATTGTTGAAATAGGAGGTTTATCGAAATTCTCTATTCTAAGGATCTTAGAGAAAGGCGACAGCGAAGTTTAATTGATCTATATTATCTAAACGTAGTTAAATAGAAGTCTATTTTACTATATTTAGATAAATTCAACGGCTAATCGGGGGGATACCTTATTTTTTTGGATAACGTGGCTGCAAACAATTCGAGTTAGGTATCAATGATTAAATGATTTGGCCACTAGTTTTTCTCTCAAAATCGTTGAAAACTTCTTTTTGACTCCAAAGTTATTATTCCATTTTTTTTCAATCTTGAAGTCATTATTCTTTGCAAGTTTCTTCTTTTTCATTTTTATTAAGGATCACTTTTGTCCTTTCCATATCTTCTTTTGAATGGATTTTTATGAGTTTTCTTCTCTCTTCGCTCATCTGTGACATATCTTGTGAAAGTAGTCCAAAAGCATCAGCTCTACACTGTCTGCAGTGTCGCATCTGCATGACATAAGGTTCACAATCTTCTTGGACAGCTTTTCTCTCTTCTGCTGTAGGTGGCTCAATGTCTGCCAAAGCTCCCTGATTGATAAGAGGCATTATATTCATAATGTAAATCCCGAGTTCATTGAGTTTTCTGGCGATCTCAACTACATGTTTATCATTTATACCAGGAATAAGCACTGTATTAACTTTGACAACTAAACCTGCATCAACAGCCTCTTTGATACCCTTTAGCTGATTCTTAATATGGATTTCTGCGGCTTTGGTTCCCCTGTACACTTCTCCATGATAGATAATATGATCAACTATTTTTGCATGAATCTCTGGATCAATTGAGTTTAACGTCACTGTTAATGTGGAAACTTCCAAGCGTAATAAATCCTGTAGCTTTTCGGGAAGCAATAGTCCGTTTGTGCTCATACAGAGGGTTATTTCTGGAAATTCTTTTTTTATCAGCTCAAAGGTCTCGAAGGTCTCATCATTAGCCAGAGGATCACCTGGACCTGCAATCCCAACGACCTTGATGAAAGGATAGTCTGCTAGAATCTGTTTTGTTTTCTGAAGTGCTTCTTGTGGAGTTAGGACTTTACTTGTAACTCCTGGACGGCTCTCATTTACACAGTCAAATTCCCGGATGCAGAAATTACACTGGATATTGCATTTCGGAGCCACAGCCAGGTGAATTCTCCCGTATTTATGCTGGGCTCTCTTGTCATAGCAAGGATGCTTTGCAATCTTTCTCAGGAGTTCCTCTTCATATTTTGGCCCGGTATCTATCTCATTCATAGGATTGTCTTCTTCTGGCAAATGTGTTCACCTCCGTTAGGAGTTTAAAAATACAGCAGGATCCTCAAGTATAAGGGGATGCTGAAACATCTAAAGTAAAGTATGTTACAGCACCTTGATATACATTGTGGAATTTTTAGAATACCAAATTGAAATTTAAGACCAAATTAGACAAAATCATAAATTTCACTATGCATAAATAAGCTTTATGCTTCTGTTTTCTTCATAAGATTCAAAATGATATCTTATATTTTTTGGCTTTGGGTTTCCCCCTAAATACATCCTGTCCATAAATGTATATAATGCGTTTTTTGTAATAATAATCCTTAGATTATTTCGATAAATCTCTGATTCACACGATTCATTTATACACCATTTATAAGCAGATGACGAAATTGGAGGTTTCTCGCAACCCTCTGTAGTTTATCACAGGTCACTTGATCAATAATATTTAAAACCATTAGACTTTTGGGAGCTGGTTAACAATGTCTATTTTTTAGGAGCCATTACCTATTTGAATTGGTGACTGCAAGTCGGTTTGAAAGGTCAAGTAATAGGTGGATTGAGATCTTTTTAGGATCTAAATTTGGGGATTTGCGTTTGTTATAGCTACCTACCCTATTGTTTTCTTTTCTGGCTACTGTTTTTCGATTCTCAAGCCTGCCAACAACCTAGAGAGTTTTTATGCTTGTAACCATCAATATTTGATGGTAGGAATCAGTGAAAAATTTATGTTTCGAGGAATATTGTTCCATGGGGCTCATCATCATTCAAGATCTTACTTGCAGTTTGAATCACATCGATTATTTTCAATGCTGGCAAACATCAAACGGCTTTATTTTGGAACTTTAGTGTTAGCATAGTTCAGGTTTTTTTCATTTACATTTGGTATATATATGTTAGCTTTGAGAATCCACCTCAAACCAATTATTCAGAGGATCATTATTTATTTGGTGTGGGATTTCTTTGATATCTGTCCCAATTACTTTGTGTGAGATGACATTACTTCCTTTTCATCTGCTGATTTTCTATTATGCTGCTGGTTATTGCGAAACTATTTTCCCATCCGGATGTTAACATGATATAGCAAAGTCGATTTTTGGGTGAGTTAGTGTTAGTTGAATGAGTTGGAGCACGTATCAAAGTGGTAAGCTTTAGTGGACATAACGATCATCTTTTCAATAAAAGTCGAAGTCGATTAATATCTTAATCAATTCTCTTCACTTGAACCATAGTACTCTCATTTACATTCAAGATTTGTTGATTATTTATCCTTTTCAGGGATAAAGATATCAACTTTTTGGCTTTTGCTATCAAAATTATTTTAATAAAATTTATGATTTTTCTTAAAATTTAGGTGAAAAATATGCATAATTTCTACTTCAGAACTCTACAATATTGAATTTTCTGGAGACGATTATAAAAAATGGAATTAAGATATATGGATAAAGTTTTTTTATTGTGAACCATTGAGGAAAAGATTGAAAAAATAAATTAGTCGTTCGACATTACTGATGTCCACATATAAAATCTATGTATCTAAAGTTATTATTCCTGATCTTTACTTTCATAAATTCCAGCGTTCATCTATTGGGAAATGTTCGTTGATCCACATAAAGGTACAGTTGTTGTGGATTATCTTGTAGGAACGGGAGAGTACAGGTATACCGTTGAAAGTAGATGCTCTCTCTAGAATCTCGAGTTCGTTCATGTCACGCCTTATTTCGAGATTGTGGCTGCGTATAATCCGGCCTATAGGGATGTCTGCACGCATGAGCTGTTCTCGAATGGTTTCAGGCATGCATTCGAGAGGCGAGAGTGACCTTGCGTGCACAAAAATCGTATCCCCTATAGAGAGCGTTACTACTCTGTTATTCACCTTACTGCCTTCTTTTATTTCCAAAAGGTCAGCAGTCACAATATCGGCTTTTTCAGTGTATTGTGATTCGGTTGTTACAATTACTGGCTTTCTTGTCATTATCTCCAGGAGAGTCGTCAATGAACCATCAGTCCCACAGCAGACGCGAAGACAGGTGGGTATTTCTAGGGTATTTAGTTTTTCCAGAAAATATGTGGCCAAAAAATACCTCCTAATAAGAACTCTCAAAATGATGATATTATTGAGATGAGAATAAGCATCAGGATTTTTAGTCTACAGCTTTAGCTGCGTTTTTCATGCGCTCTTTTGTCTTGTATCCAGTAGCTTTGTATAAAAACTCCCGGAAGTCCTTATTTGTCTGCAAGATTATTTCATCATCTGATATGGTTTTGTCGGAAACAGTGTCAACACAGAGCATTTTATTTGCGATCCACACCTTTATCTTTGACATAGCTCCGTAGGCTGTCTCTAGATATATTCCGTTTCTGAAGATTTCCCCGGGAAAGCATTCCTCCATTACCGAGTAGATCCTGTCAATGTCAGGCTTAAAACCGCGTTTTATTTTGTACTGTTTCATTGCTACCCTCTTATAAAAGATCTTCAGCTCAAATAAAATTTGCTTAAGGTTGGTTTGTTATAATTAATTTCCTGACCTTTACATTTGGGTTGAACAGGAAAAATTCATACCTCATTTCTACAAGTGGTTTCCGTTTCTAATATTCAGTTCTGCGTGTATTAACATTAGCTATTAATTTTAATATATATAGGATTTGCGCGGTTGAAACATTTTTCTGCAAATCTAAATAAAATGTTTTCCATAATATAATATAAAATAATATAATATTTATATCTCTCACCTTTCTATTTGACGAAATAAATCCACCTAAATGTACTGAACTTGATAACATCAACTTTCTCTTTGCTTTTTCCAGAGTATTTACTAGCTTAGTGTTATTTATCTTCATTATTTCCAAAACAGGTTAATTCGATTTTTTCCCCACCTTAATTTTAAATGGAGATATTTTAGTCACTCTATAAGCTCTCAAATTAGAATTTTAACTTGAAAATCTATTTTTTCACTAATTCTTATAAATGTTACTTTTTTACTGGGCAGAATTGCGAGAATGGGACAGCGCTTCAAAGCCGGAGAAAACTTCAAACAACTCCTCATCGATGCTAGTTTGTCGCAAACGGTAGTATTTTCCATTGAGGTCTTCTAACATCTCCTCTATGTTTCTGTCGGCATGTTGCATCGCTGCCAAGCGGCTTGCATTCTCACTTGCAAGGGACTCGGCGCACGCTCTGAAGAGCGAGACGAAAAGGTATTCGTGAATGAGCGCTTGCAAAGTTGATGTGCTCTCATCAATTATTTCGGGTAAATTTTTGGTCGGCCAAGGGAGTTCAGCCAGTTCTAGACTCCAAATTTTATCTAGTGGTAACAATAATTGACTAGTTGGTTCATATAAAGTCCTCGATTTGTGGAGATTATAGAATATCTGGATCTCGGAAACTTTACCCTGGCTATTGCTAGTCTCGATTTTCAAGAGAATCTGCTCGACTAGTGGGGTAATGGCCTTGATAGAATTCGGTACTGTAAAAAGTTCCATAATTTGCAGGTTAGTATCCTCCAAACGTGCATTAACGCGCTCACCGACAGCTAAAATCTGAGCTTTGCCTGGCAAAGCTGACAGTATTTTGACAGCATAATCAGCTATTATGTCATTAAATTGGCCCACAAGTCCTTGATCTGAACCAAACACAATCGCACCGATCACAATAGCTTTTTTTTGCCTCTTTAGTCCTGAATAAAAAATATCTGGTGTACTATCCTTAAAAAATAAGCTCAACCCCAGCTCCACGGTGCGATAGTAATCATCCAACGCGCTCATTGCTTTCTCGTATTGACCTATGTTCGAGGTTGCCAAGGCTTTCATTGTGTGGACTACGGATTGAAGATCTCCTGCTCGATTGATATTTCGGCGCAGACTCTCCATGGTGTCGCTCATTCATCCTCCTTATTTTGAGGTTTTGTACTCGACCTCGGTTGTAGCTTCCGACTTGTTTTTACTTCAGTTTTCGATTTCGGTTTGAATTTGAATTAGGAAGTATGCTGGAAGATTGCTAACGCTTTCTGGGCGATTTCGAGGATTATTTCACGATCCTTGTCGCTCAATTCTTCATTGGTATCGAACAACTTGTGCACCTCCGCAGAGACAGCCTGTACTGCCTCTCGCAGAGAACGTTCCGCATCTGTCATCCGGTCAAGCGGCACGTTATCAAAGAGTTTAGCGTTCAAAGCAAGTAGAATGAAGATTTGTTCAGGCATGGATACAGGAGAGAACTCTGGCTGCTTGAGAAGTGCACGAATTCGCTTCCCATGATCGATAATCTTGAGGGTGTTTTCTTCTAGCCTAGCGCCAAACCGGGTAAATGTTTCGAGTTCTTCAAACTGTGAATAGGCAAGCTTGAGATCTCCAGCTATCCCTCGGTAGGCAGCGTGTTGTGCTTTACCACCTACACGCGAAACCGATTTGCCAACATCGACTGCAGGCAGAATACCCAATTCAAAAAGCGATGGAGAGAGATATATCTGTCCGTCAGTAATTGAAATCAAATTGGTTGGAATATAGGCAGAAATGTTCTGAGCTTCGGTTTCGATGATTGGAAGGGCAGTCAGTGAGCCCCCACCAAACTCTTTTAGTAGGTGTGTAGAGCGCTCCAGTAAACGAGAGTGAATGTAAAAAATATCACCAGGATATGCTTCACGTCCTGGAGGACGGCGAAGTAAGAGAGAGAGTTCACGATAGGCACGTGCGTGATTGGTTAGATCATCGTAAACAATCAACACGTCTCGGCCAGCTTCCATAAAATACTCAGCAATGCTGGTTGCTGCATAAGGAGTGATATAGGTTAAACCTGGTGGATCGTTGCCTTCAGTCACGACGACAACGGTGTAATCCATTGCTCCCTTTTCCTGCAAGGTTGCTACTACCCTAGCAACTACTGATGCACGCTGACCTATGGCACAATAAACACACAGAACATTGTAGTCGCGTTGGTTAAGGATTGTGTCGATAGCAATTGTAGTTTTTCCAGTCTGGCGATCACCCATAATCAACTCTCTTTGGCCTCGTCCAATTGGTATTAATGTATCGATGACTTTTATACCGGTCTGAAGAGGCATATTTACAGGAGATCGGGCCATAATTGGCGGGCTGGGACGCTCAATAGGCAAGCGTTTGCTTGAGATAATAGGTTCTTTATCATCGAGTGGTCGACCGACTGGATCGATGACTCGTCCAAGCAATTTTTCGTCTACTGGCAGGTCCATAACCCGGCCAGTGCGTTCGACTTTATCACCTGCAT
>Ga0182019_10002144_pt1 | contig 10095 bp, 4 predicted proteins | sample 812E2MmetaG_FD_120483 | JGI IMG/M metagenome (GOLD analysis project Ga0182019, IMG submission 120483) | Permafrost microbial communities from Stordalen Mire, Sweden - 812E2M metaG | ecosystem: Environmental > Terrestrial > Soil > Wetlands > Permafrost | place: Sweden: Stordalen | collected... | reverse complement strand
CAGCCGCAACGCTTCGGAATTCGTGAAGCTGCTGCCAGGGGCGCTGCTGTCTCCAAGCGGCGGAAGAAACCAGTCGAATTTCAGCGGACAGGTCGTTGGAATTAACGGATTCGTACCAAACGGCCAGAGTGCTGGCGGTCTCGGTGCGGTGAACATCAACGGACAGAGCGTCAACATAACGCAGGATGGGCAAAACGTTTTTGACCCGGGCGCGGCAGGAAATGCCACGCCAGTAAATCCAAACCCCGACATGATTTCTGAAGTAAAGGTGCTGACTTCGAATTTCTCGGCAGAGAATGCCCAAGGACCGGTGGTGGTGAATACCGTCACGAAAGGTGGCGCTAGCGAATTCCATGGGGACGGTCATATATACGTGCGAAATTCAGCCTTGAACGCGACTGATCACTACAACAAGGAATCTTTCATTTGTTCGGGTGGGACATGCGCTTACCCTCCGGGCTTTAATCCCAAGCCCGATAGCTCGTACTACTATCCTGGCGGCAGCATTGGCGGGCCGATCATTATTCCTGGGACGCAGTTCAATAAGAGCCGACAGAAGTTGTTCTTCTTTGAAGCTTATGAAAACTACCATCAGACGGAAGATGCGGGGGTGGAGAAGTCTTTTGTGCCTACCGCGGCAATGTACAACGGTGATTTCAGTGAACTCGCCACGTATGGCGGGTCGATAGGGAGAGGGCTTGGCGCGCTTCCCGTGCAGCCCTCGATGACCGACTGGCGGGCCAATGGAATGAATTATATAGCAGCGAACCGCGGGGTTTGTACGATTGCGGGCGCAGTACTGTCTTCGGCCTGCGTGGACCCACAGACCGTGAGCCTGCTGAAGGATTTTTTCCCAACCGCAAATATTCCGATGAGTGAGATAAGCAGTACTGGCGGGTTCAACTTTATCCAGAATTACAGCGCCCCGCAAAATGGGTGGCAAAACGTGCTGCGGGGAGACTGGGCGCCAAGTGACAGTACCAAGGTCTATGTGACCTACAGTCACCAGCAAGAAACGGCAACGATGCCGTTCGGCCTATGGAACTCTGCGGGCAGCTGGGCCGTGCCCTCGCCGAGCCCGGTGGTCGGACAGAACAGCTCAGATCTCGTAGTAGTCAGCTTACTGCACGTCTTCTCCCCAACCATGACCAGCGAGACCACGTTCGGTCACACTTCGGTAAAATTCCCGACGAGCCCAACGGATCCCAGCAAGCTCTCAAGGGATACAGTTGGCTTCAAAGTGCCGAGCGTTTTTGGAAACCCGATGATCCCGGCGATGACCTCCTGGAGCAATGGAATTCCCACTATCGGTGATATCGGCCATGATTACCACCCAACGATGATCGCGAACAAAGGAATTCCGAGCGTCTCCGAAAATTTGACAAAGGTGTTGGGCACACACACAGTAAAGGCCGGATTTTTCTTCCAACACGTATTCAACACTCAAGACAATTGGGGCCAATACAGCGGCACGTACACGCCGGAACCCGCCAGCTGGGGGGGCAGCGCAACTGGTAACAATTACGCGGACATGATCATGGGTATCGCCGCAGACTACGGCGAAACTGCTTTGCCTCCAGCGACGAGTATTGCCAACAACATTTTTGCAGTTTACGTTCAGGATAGTTGGAAAGCGACGCGGCGACTGACGTTGCAGTACGGTCTGAGATTTGAACATTACGGCAAGCCGTATGCACCTGTCGATAACGTTGGATTGGCGATATTCGATCCGTCCAAGTACATCGCAGCTTCCGGGCCGGATGCCAACACAGGCGTCGTCTGGCACAAGATGGATCCATCTATTCCTCTGTCGGGAGCGAACAGCCGGTTTCTCTTCTTTTCGCCCCGTATTGGCGCTGCTTACGATGTGTTTGGCAACGGGCACACGGTAATTCGCGGTGGATGGGGCAAGTACCGCGCGTATGATTCGGTCCAAAGCAACAACTACACCGGGCCAGCGGGGACGGCATTTGGGTCTGTAGGGTGGAGCTGCAATCATACTGATGTGGCCTGCGCCAGCTTCGAGTCCATAAGCGATTTTGCCCGGCCATCTCCAGTCGGATACGGCACCTCAGGACTTGGAACGGGCCTGAAGGGTGTCAGTACGTATGACCCGACGAATGACGAGCAGCCGCTGGTCTATTCTTATAGTCTGAATATCGATCAACAACTACCCTTCAAGTTTAGTGCGGAGTTTTCCTACGTTGGGAATCACGGGACGGATTTCCAGAATGCGGTCCAAGTCGATGCGGTGCCATTTGGGGCATTGACAGCGGCAGGAGTGAACTGTGGCGATATCGGGTCAACCACATGCAAACAGCTTTACCGACCCTATCAAAATTATAATAGCATTACGAACAGCATAACGGCTGGCAAGTCTCGATTCGATTCTTTCCAGGCTAGTTTGAAGCGGACCTATGGGTGGATGACGTTGCAAGCCAACTATACGTGGTCAAAGACACTGGCGGCCAATCAAGCCAGCGGGAATTCCTACCTGACCGGAGCCCTGCCAGGTTACGGTGTGGATTGGCTGTACGGAGTATCTAACCTGAATCGGCCACACGCTTTTAGCGCCTCGTACGTATTCTCAATTCCCAACACAAAAAGCGGAAACTCATTCGTCCGGGGTGCCTTGGACGGCTGGCAGATCTCCGGCGTCACGGTGGTCCAGAGCGGTATGCAGCTTCTGAACAGCAGCCCCGGAAGCCGCAATTTTGGTCTGACCCAGGGCGGGTCCAATCAGGACGCCGTTCACCTCCTTGGTTCACCCGATATTACGATCTTCCCAGTCATTCTGTGTAATCCAGCCGCTGGAACGAGGGGTAAGAACCAGTTCGTCGATCCCAGCTGCTTTGGGCCGCAGCCGTCCGGCAGGCTAGGAAACGCAGCCATGCCGTACATGGGAGGTCCGCTGTATTGGAATAGCGATTTGTCGCTGATCAAGAACTTCAAAATCAAAGAGCGCCAGAATCTGCAGTTTCGCATGGCGGCGTTTAACTTCGTGAACCATGGGTTGCTCTCATTCGACAACAACGACAACAACCTGAACCTCCAGATCAACAGCCTCGGTCAGGTGGTCACGGGAACCAACTGTCCTATGTCCGCAACTTCACCGTGTACGCAGAAGTCAACTTTCGGAGTTGCGACGCACCACGTTGGGTTCCGACTGATGGAATTCGGACTGAAGTATAGCTTCTAGCCTTTGAACTCGTGCGCGGGGTGGTTCTTCGGAGCCACCCCGTGTATATTTTCATTATGCTTGCGGTACTTTCCCTAGTCCTTCTATTCCCGGCGCCTGCTCAAGGCCGCGCAGTAAATAAACCACAAACATCTGAAGCGATCGAACGCCAAGCCGACTTAGCACGTTCACGTCAGCACATGACCGAGGCCATCGCTCTATACAGGAAAGCACTACGACAGAGGCCTACTTGGGTGGATGGATGGTGGTGGCTCGGTAGCCTTCTGTATGAGCAGGATCGATTCCAAGAAGCCAAGACAGCATTCGCTGAGTTCATAAAAACTTCCCCCGACCCGGGAGTGGGATTTGCATTCCTCGCGCTGTGCGAATACGAAACGCATGACGACGAGCAGTCCCTGAATCACTTTGAAACGTGGACGAAACGGGGAACTCCTGGCCCGCGGGAACTGGTTGAAGTTGCCAATTTTCACCGGGCATTGCTGATTACGCGCGAAGGAGAGTTCAATAAGGCGCTTTTCCTGCTGGAAGACATTCTCTCCACAAAATTAGAGGAATTTCCCGCGCTAACAGAAGCAATGGGCATTGCCTCTCTCCGCATGGCAAATCTGCCGGAGGACTATGCACCAGAGAAGCGTGAGTTGGTATGGCTAGCGGGCAAGGCCGCAGTGCGCTTCTCGCAGGAGGATTTTTGGGGGAGCGATGAATACATGCGCCGATTGCTACTGCGCTATGGTGGCGAACCAAATGTTCATTACCTGTGCGGCAATCTTCTTGGATTGCGGCGGAAATATGCCGAGGCGGCAGGGGAGTACAGACAAGAGTTGCAACGCTTTCCGGGACATGTGTCGGCGATGATCGAACTTGCCCTGGTGCAGATTCAGAACGGTAATCTGTCCGAAGCCCATGCTCTCGCCAACCAGGCCGCGGAATTGGAACCCAAGAACTCCAGAGCGGTTTATGCCCTCGGGAAAAGCTTTTTGGCCACCGATCAATTTGCAGAGAGCGCCCGGGAACTGGAAATTGCCAAGCGACTCTCCCCGGAAAGCGCATCCGTTCGATACGCGCTGGCCAGCGCTTACAAAGGATTAGGGCGTAAAACGGAGGCGAAGCGCGAAGCCGATGCATTCCTCTCGTTGCAATACGCCCGTGTTCACCGGAAAGAGCAAGCGGAAAGTCCAGCCAGCCCTCGGGTAGAAGATCCCAAATGAACTTTCGTCTTCACCTCTCATTCCTTATCTTGTTGTTTTTGGTGCCGTCAGGGCGCGTTACGATCATCTCCGCTCGGGAACAGACAGCTTCGACGAAGAAGGGCGCTAAGGTCACTGGAACGGAGCCGAAGAATTTTCAACAATTATCAGAATCCGCCGAGCGTGCGCGCCAAGAGAATCGCGATGATGAAGCGATTCTCCTGTATAGACAGGCACTTAAGATCCGGCCGGACTGGGAAGAAGGGCTCTGGTATCTGGGCGCGACCTTGTATCAGAAAGAGCTCTTCGCGGAGTCTCGAGATGTTATGCGCCAGTTCGTGGCCGAATCTGCTCAATCGGCTCCCGGCTGGGCGATCCTCGGCTTGGGTGAGTTCAAGACCCGCGAATACTCCCGCGCTCTGGATCATATGCAACGTGCCCTGTCTCTCGGCCTGTCGGACCGGCCGGAGCTTGTCAAGTCCGTGTACTACTTTGTCTGCCTTCTTCGCACGCGATTTGAACAATACGACGACAGCGCAAGCCTAATGATGAGCTTAGTCAGAGCCGGGAAGGAAACGGATTTGTACGTTGAACCTCTCGGGCTTGCCGCTCTGCGCCTTCCGCTCCTTCCATCGGAAATTTCAGCGGATCGCCGCGAACTGATTAGCATCGCGGGTAAAGGGACACTGGCACTGGAAGCGCGACAGGCCGCGGAAGTGGAGAGGTTGTACAGCACGATGGCGGCAGCCTATCCAGACGAGCCAGGGGTTCACTTCTTGTACGGAACATTTTTGATGGACCTGCGACCCGCAGAGGGAATCCGGGAAATGAGACGCGAAATTGAAATCTCACCCTCTCATCTGGGAGCTAGACTTCGACTCGCGGAAGAGTACCTCAGAGAGCAAGAATTGGACCTGGCGCTCCCCCTGGCAGAAGAGGTCATTAGGATTCAACCGGGAAATGCCCTAGGGCACATGTTGTTAGGAGAGGTCCTAGTTGCCAAGGGGGATCTAGCCAAAGGGATTGCCGAATTGGAGACCGCTCGAAGAGCGAGCCCTGGGAGGGTGAGGACCCATTGGGATTTACTACGTGCTTATTCCAGTGCGGGCCGAACCGAGGATGCCAGAAGGGAAAAAGATGAAATTGAAAAATTGGGTAGTGCGGAAACAAGCCCGTGAACCTAAACGAAGCGGACCGCTTGGAATTCGCCGGATGTCCCGACTCCTCCTTTTCGCCATCCTGGCCACGAGGGAGATGGCCTTTCCTTCCGCCCAATCCGATGAACCAAAGAAAGGCCCCATTCACTTTTGTTTCCAGGGTATCCCCTTTTCGCTGAACAGTTCGGAGAGTCCGCAACGGCATGCGCCGGAAACTATGGCGGGCGGAGTGGCGGTCTTTGATTACAACAACGACGGGAATCTGGACATTTTCTTTACGAACGGCGCGGACATCAACACGCTGAAGAAGGATTCGCCGAAATACTGGAACCGGTTATATCGCAACAATGGGGATGGCACGTTTACGGATGTGACGGAGAAGGCTGGATTGGCCGGGACCGGTTTCGACACAGGAGTGGCGATTGGGGATTATGACAATGACGGATACGAGGACATTTTCGTGGGAGGTGTCTACCGGAACACTCTGTATCACAACAACGGAGACGGAACATTTACGGACGTAACAGAAGAATCGGGGATCGGCAAGTTGGATAAAGAGTATGGGCCAATGTGGTCGGTGGGTGGGGCGTGGGTGGATGTGAATAATGATGGGCTACTGGATTTATTTATCGTGAACTACTTGAAGTGGGATGGCAAGCACGAACCACCCTGCAGTTTCAACGGAAAACCAGAATACTGCCACCCCAAATTTTACAAAGAACTGCCGAACCAGTTATTTTTGAATAGGGGAAATGGAAAATTCGCGGACATTTCGTCGCAGTCCGGGATTCGCGCGCATGTGGGTAAAGGAATGGGAGTCGGGGTTGCTGACTACGACGGGGACGGGTTGCCGGATATTTTTGTGGCGAACGATAAGTTGTTTAATTCCCTCTTTCACAACAAAGGGAATGCGAAATTTGAAGAGGTCGCGTTTGAGGCAGGCGTAGCCTTGCCGGAGCACGGGAACCTCATCTCCGGGATGGGAGTAGATTTTCGCGACGTGAACAATGATGGACTGCCGGACGTTTTCCTCGTAGCGCTTGACAGGGAGACATTTCCGCTCTACCAGAATGATGGGAAGGGAGCGTTTATCGAAACGACCGTGAAATCCGGAATGGCTTTATTGAGCAATCCGATGTCGGGCTACAGCCCGAATATCGCGGACTTCGACAACGATGGATGGAAAGATATTTTTGTGAGCCGCGGAGACGTGCAATCGCTGGCGATGGCAGACCGGCGGCACATTGACCAGAACAATACGGTTTTTCGGAATGGGCCGAGCGGGAAATGGACGGCGTTGACGGAGGAGGCGGGATTTGCCGCGCAAGCGCCTCGGAGGCACCGGGGATCGGCTTACGGGGATTTCAATCATGACGGGAAGCTGGATTTGGTGGTTACGGCGTTGAGTGCGCCGGCGGAAATCTGGATGAACGACAGCCCGAATACAAATCACTGGCTGGAAATTGCGCTGCAAGGCACGAAGAGCAATCGCGATGGGATTGGCGCGAAGATCCGGATTTCTGCCGGCGGGAAGATGCAATACAACTGCGTGTCGACGGCGTCGGGATATGCGTCAAGCAGCGCGGGGCCGGTGCACTTTGGATTAGGGGATATGAACGTAGTGGAGGAGATCGAAATTCGGTGGCCGTCGGGCACGAAGCAGGTGCTGAAGAATGTGCAGGGGGAACAGATACTGCGCGTGAGAGAGCCAAACTAGGAGTCAGGGTTTCGGCCGGAGTTCGGTGTTGCGATCTTTTTCGTTCAGTTTCAGGACGAGTTCCCTTTCGCGCTGGCTTTCCCGCTTGAGATTCAACCTGGAATAGAGCGTAGCCAGTTGTACGTGTACCTCGAGAAAATTGGGATAGTCCCGTTCGAGTTGTTCGAACTGCTTTCGGGCGCCTTCGAGGTTGCCGGTTGAAGAATTGAGAGCCGCGACTTGGAACTGTGCCTCCGGGGAAGCGGGGCGTAATAGTAAAGCGCGATCCAAGAAAGGTCTGGCTTCGTGGTACTTGGTGCCGTGACGGAGGACGCTGCCAAGAAAGAGATTGGCGGCGAAATCGTTGGGGTCCAGCGCCAGGGATTTGTGAAAAGCATTCACCGCGGCGTCTTCGTTCTGGTCGTTCAATAGAGCGCGGCCATAGAGCGACCATGCATCCGCAATGTTCGCATTGAGAGCGACGGCTTTTTGCAGAGTGGCCGAGGCGGCTTTGTAGTCCTGCGCGGCGAGTTGCGCTTCTCCCAGGAGGAGATTGGCTTCGGCGGTGTTGCCGGTTTTCAGGATTGGATCGATGACGGCCTCGCCACGCTGAAGCTGGCCGAGGCGGATAAGCGCGACGCCGAGTGCGTAGTTGACTGCAAGATCGGTGGGATTGGATTTGTATACAGGATCGAGGAGGGCGACAACGTCCGCATTTCTGCCAAGACGAAGATAACAATCGGCGAGAAGATAAAGCGATTGCTGGTTATCCTTTTGAATTGTTCGCAATTTCTCCAATGCAAGTGAGGCTCGCTTGAAGTCAGCTTGTTTGTACCAGGCGAGGGAAAGATTGAGCAAAACAACTGGATTTGCGGGATCAATCTTTGCGGCCTTTTGATAGCATTCGACGGCTTCGCTGAATCGGCCGAGGCTGGCGAGAGCGACTCCCAGATTGGTGAGGATGGGGACGGAATCGGGCTGGAGCTCGAGAGCCTGGTGGTAAAGCGAAATCGCCTGGGACGTATCGCCGGCATCGAAAGCGGCGATGCCCTGTTGATAGAGTTGGTCTGGAGATTTGTCAGGTGATTGGGCGAGGGTTGGGGAAGCTGCAGACACGCAGCCTGCGAAGAAAATCGCACACCAGGTGATGCGGCGCCAAAGGTCCGTACGCATGATCAAACTAAAGAGTACCGCACCCGCGGGTGTAAGTTGGCGGCAGAGTTGGTATAGCTTCTGCATGCATGGCGATCACAAAGAAGATGCCGGCCAGCGCGAAGACAGTATTTTGCAACTGTGAGAAGATAAAAATTCGTTTTCACGTTGGTGCGGGAGGAGCGTTGCGTGGCGGATCGGTCCAGGCATGACGAATCGCCCTTCGGGAGGTTGAGCCGACGAAGGCTCCTTTCGGTACTCGGAGGGTCGCTGGCCTCGTTCGGTCTGGTGCCCGGTGGAAGGATATGGGCGGCGGACTCCGCCGCGACGCAGATCAGATTCGCGTTGAAGAACATGCCTTTTCGAGTGGAGACGGACGAGACGCCAAAGTATCCGCATGCTCCGGCAACCATGGCTGGAGGTGTGGCGGTTTTTGATTACAACAAGGATGGGCGGCCGGACATTTTTTTTACGAATGGAGCGAGTATCCAGACGCTGAAAAAAGATGATGATAAGTTTTCCAACCGGTTGTTTCGGAACGATGGAAATGGACGGTTCACGGATGTGACCAAGCAAGCGGGCCTGACGGGAACAGGGTACGACATGGGCGTGGCCGTGGGTGACTATGACAATGACGGGTATCCGGACATTTTCGTGGCCGGGGTGCACGGGAATGCACTCTATCACAACGAGGGAAATGGGACGTTCACGAACGTGACAGCGAAAGCGGGATTGGATCGGTCCACGGACCCGAAGTACGGTCCGCTGTGGGCGACAACGGCGGCCTGGGTGGACGTGAACAATGATGGTTTGCTGGACTTGTTTGTGGTGAATTATATGCAGTGGGATGTGAAGACGGAGCATTTGTGCGGGCCGTCGACAGCATACGATTATTGCACACCAAAATTTTATGAGGGTCAGCCCAATCAATTGTTCCTGAACCGGGGAGATGGAACGTTTGAAGATGTGTCGGAAAGATGGGGTATACGAAATCTGGTTGGCAAAGGGATGGGGGTAGGAGTTGCGGATTACGATCTAGACGGGCGGCCTGATCTGTTTGTGACCAACGATACTTCCTACAACTTTCTTTTGCACAACACCGGAAAAAAATTTGAAGAAGTGGCGTTTGCCGAAGGCGTTGCGCTGGTGGAAGACGGGGAGTTTGTTTCCGGAATGGGACTGGACTTTCGGGATTACAACAACGATGGCTATCCTGACATCGTATTCGTGGCTTTGAACAACCAAACATTTCCAATCTTTCGGAACAAGGCGGGCAAAGGATTCGAGGAAGTCACGTATGCGAGCGGGATGCGGCAGCTCAGCCGGCCGATGGCGGGATATGGCGCGGGATTCTACGATTTTGATAATGATGGTTGGAAAGATCTGTTCATTTCGCGCGGCCACGTGGAGTACATCGCGAAACCGGGAATGGAAATCCAACAACACAACACAGTGTTCCGCAATTTGGGGGCAAGCGGTAAATGGCAGGCTTTGACAGGCGAGGCAGGGCTGGACGCGTCTCCTGCGGCGCGGCACCGAGGGTGTGCGTTTGGAGATTTTGATGGAGACGGCCGAGTGGATGTTGTGGTGACGGCGCTGGGAATGGACGCGGAGATCTGGATGAACCGTACAGAGGGATCCGGGCACTGGCTGGACGTGGCGCTGGAAGGAACGAAGAGTAATCGCGACGGGATCGGAGCGGTG
>Ga0182019_10002143_pt1 | contig 10099 bp, 9 predicted proteins | sample 812E2MmetaG_FD_120483 | JGI IMG/M metagenome (GOLD analysis project Ga0182019, IMG submission 120483) | Permafrost microbial communities from Stordalen Mire, Sweden - 812E2M metaG | ecosystem: Environmental > Terrestrial > Soil > Wetlands > Permafrost | place: Sweden: Stordalen | collected... | reverse complement strand
TTTCCGGTTATTTTATGCGATCCGGAGCCTCCAGAAGCTATTTGCCGTATTTTGTTTATCAAATAGCCCGAATTTTTGTTTATACCCTAGTCGGGTTTGCCGCCGCCGCGCTGGGCGTCGTCCTGGTTTCCAGCGGCGTATTCGGTAAAGTTCAAAGTATTTTGCAAATGTCCATCGGCGCAATCGTCATTATTCTCGCCCTGGGCATTTTAGGATGGATTCCTTTTCAGGGCTCGGTCAGGCTTATACCGATGAAGTTATTGCGCCGGGGTTATGCGGAATCGAGAACCAAAGGCCCAATACTCGGCGCAACCATCGCCGGATTGTTAAATGGCTTGATGCCGTGTCCGTTAACCTTTGCGATGGCGGTTAAAGCAACATCGGCAACAACCATCATGGATGGAGGCTTGTTAATGCTGACCTTTGGCGCAGGCACATTGCCCACCATGCTGTTTGTAAGCGTGGCGTTCGGCAAAATAAGCGCCCATTTTAGAGGCTTAATGTTGAAGTCGGCCGCCCTCATTATGATAATCATGGGCTGCAACACCATTTATATGGGCTTATCGTTTTATGTGGCAGATAACTTCCAGCATCATAACTTCATTCATGATATAAAAAATGAAATTGATGCTGTTATTTTCTTTCTGAAACAAATGGTTGAATATTATGCCGGCATGATAAAAAACATTCAGGGCTATTAATCATATTTAATATATTTAAAACGCAGATCATCAGGTGTGCCTGTTAATGCGCCGCCTTCTTTACCGGGTTGCCACATAATAACCTCTTCGATCTTATGCGCCAGTTCAAAATCCTTGTTGGTAATGCCTTTTGCGGCGTGATTCATTAACTTAACAATCACAAAGGCATAAGAAACGGAAAGATCAGGATGATGAAAGGCAGCCTCCGCCAAGTGTCCCACCGCATTAACCACCATCAGCGTACTTTTCCATCCACTGGTTTTGTATTTACGCCGAATCCAGCCGTTTTCCAGATACCAGTGCGGCAACTCGTCCGCCAACCGGGCTTCAACCTCTGCATCGGCATAGGTTTCTTCGTGTTTTAGTTCTCTCCATCCCATAATAACTCACCTTTTTAGTTATAAAACTTTGTCATTCAAAAAGACATTCACTCAAATCAGGTGTTTTAAAAAATTTTGATCTTCGAGTACCCTCAACCTGTTCGCCGCCCTTGTCCAATCCGGACATTTTACTATCATGAACCCTTTGAAAGGCCTTATCGAAATCAGCATTAATAAAACTTCTCGATAAATGTACACACAAACCATAAACGGCTGAATAATCATCAGGGCTGCCGGATGCACAATGATTGATCTCGTCGGAAAAAAGTCGCATTAACGAAATCACAAAGCCATCATGCCGCCATGATACAGGCCTGTCCAAAACATCCGCCCCTTGAATGGCAATAGCGCCCAATGCGCAATAAGCAAGATTAACCGTTTCTGCCAAGATTTCGACCATATCCCCTGCTTTAATCGCTTTGAACAGCTCACTGCCCTCCTCCATAAGCAATGCCTGACGCATAATAATGTCCATTTCGGGTAGGCGCACATTTGCCCCATACGCCGCCTGTGGGCATGACTTTGCCTCGTAAAATTCCCTAACCAATTTCAAGTGTTTATTCACGGTTCTTCTCCGTTATATTAACCTAAGTCCATTACTATACACATAGTGCTAAGAAATACAAACCAACACCGTCGGTTAATAGTGAACCTCGTGTATAATAATCGTTTATAGTTTAAAAACTTACACGCGTTGTTATGTATAAATACGATGGCCTGCTGATACACGAAAGCCACGATGACGAGGGGATTATAGAAGTTATCGAGAGCAAGGGCGTCAGGTCGCTGCATTTTGGTTCGCACCCTCGGCAAAGCAGCATGCTGTTATCCGACCCGCACAAACTGGAACTGGAGTACGTACGGGCCATGACCGGCTGGTTGCTGTTCAAGCCCACGCTGGATGACGATGCCCTGATTGTCGGTCTGGGCGGCGGTTCCTTAACCAAGCATTTGCTGCAACATTTCCCCGACTGTCGCTTGAAAGCGGTGGAATACAGGAAAAGCGTGGTTAAAATCGCCCGCAGTTATTTCGGCTTGCCGCTGGATCCGCGCCTGAAAATCATAGTCGATGACGGCGGCGGCTATATACGCCAACGCGCCGAGACCTGCCGGGAGCGGTACAGTTTATTGTTTATCGATGCCTTCGATCACGAAGGCATGGCTTCGACTATCTGTAACGAAGCTTTTTTCGATGCCTGCAAAGCCTTGTTAAAAAAAGACGGCATGCTGGTGATCAATCTTTGGGGCGGCACCCATAATCCCGAATTCCAGCAAGTTTCGATGTGGATCGCGCGTATTTTTAACTGGCAAACCTTATTCCTGCCGGTTAAAGACAGAGGCAACATCATCGTCTTGGCTTTTAATAATTATTCGCCGCTTTATTCCCTGAAAGACTTAAGAACCAACGCCTTGGCGCTTGAGCAGCACTATCAAATCGAATTTCCCGCTTTTTTGAAAGATCTTAAAAAACATAACGCCAGCACCTTTAAATTAGTGATCAAACCATGATGTCCACCGCAATGCCCTCCGTACCCAACCTTTTCAGCTACCGCAAATACTGGGCGCAACGGTTCGGGGTAGCGCCGGTATTACCCATGAGCCGCGCGGAAATGGATGAGCTGGGCTGGGATAGTTGCGATGTTATCTTGGTTACCGGCGACGCCTATATTGATCATCCCAGCTTCGGCATGGCGCTGATTGGCCGGTTGCTGGAAGCGCAAGGGTTCCGGGTCGGCATTATTTCCCAGCCCGACTGGACTAGTGCCGACGAATTCAGCAAGCTGGGCCGTCCCAATCTGTTTTTTGGCGTGACCGGCGGCAATATGGATTCCATGGTCAACCGCTATACGTCGGATAAAAAAATCCGATCCAACGATGCCTATACCGCGAATGGCGCAGCTGGAAAACGCCCGGATCGCGCCGTTAACGTCTATTCGCACCGCTGCCGCGAAGCCTTTAAAGACGTGCCGATTATTATCGGCGGCATAGAAGCCAGTTTGCGACGCATCGCCCATTATGATTACTGGTCGGATAAGGTGCGTAAATCCGTCCTGCTGGATTCCAAGGCCGATCTGCTGGTGTATGGTAATGCGGAACGGCAGGTGGTTGAAATTGCCCATCGTTTGGCTCAGGGTGAAACGATTTCCGAGTTGAAAGGCATACGCGGCACGGTGCATTTTGTTAAGCAATTGCCTGTAGGTTGGCTGGTCAAGGATTCTACCGATATTGATAAACCGGGCGCGGCAATGGTGCCTATTGACCCGTACCAGGAACAACCGGCCTGCGATAAAAAACCGGAACAGAGCGATACGGACGAAAAAGTCATACAATTCGATAAGCTGTTGATCAGAAACCGGCGCTCGCAAACCGTTATCCGCTTACCCGCCTATGACGCGGTAAAAGACGACCCGATCTTGTACGCCCACGCCTCGCGCGTCATGCACGGCGAAACCAATCCCGGCAATGCAAGGCCCTTGATTCAACAGCACGGTTTGCGGCAAGTGTGGATCAATCCGCCGCCTATTCCACTGACCACCAAAGAAATGGATGGCGTTTTCGACCTGCCCTATTCGCGCGTGCCGCACAAGGAATACGGCGATGCCAACGTACCCGCGTTTGAAATGATCCAGCATTCGGTCAACATCATGCGCGGCTGTTTTGGCGGCTGCACGTTTTGCTCAATCACCGAACATGAAGGCCGTATCATCCAAAGCCGTTCCGAAGATTCCATCATCCGGGAAATCGAAGCTATCCGCGACACCTCGCCCAGTTTTACCGGCCATATTTCCGATTTGGGCGGCCCTACCGCGAATATGTACCGGCTGGCCTGCAAAGACCCGAAAATCGAGGCCGCCTGCCGTCTGCCGTCCTGCGTTTATCCAGGGATATGCCCTAACCTGAATACCGACCATACCCCGCTGATTAAGCTCTACCGCAGAGCCAGAGAATTGCCCGGCATCAAAAAGATTTTTATCGCCTCCGGCCTGCGTTACGATCTGGCCGTAGAATCGCCTGAATATGTCAAAGAGCTGGTGACGCATCATGTCGGCGGCTATCTTAAAATCGCCCCGGAACATACCGAGCAAGGCGTATTATCCAAAATGATGAAGCCGGGCATGGGAACCTACGACCGCTTTAAGGAAATGTTCGATAAATACTCCAAAGAAGCGGGCAAGGAACAATATCTGATACCGTATTTTATCGCCGCCCATCCCGGCACTACCGATCTCGATATGCTTAATCTGGCTTTGTGGCTAAAGCGTAACGGCTTCAGGGCCGATCAGGTGCAAGCCTTTTTGCCGTCGCCGATGTCCATCGCCACCGCGATGTATCATTCCGGAAAAGACACGCTACACAAAGTCAGTCGTAAAGCTGAGGATATGCCCATCCCCAAAACGGTCAAACAGCGACGGTTGCACAAAGCCTTTTTGCGTTACCACGACCCTCTTAACTGGCCGTTATTGCGCGATACCTTAAACGCGATGGGCCGCAATGATTTAATCGGTAACGGCAAGCACCATTTAATTCCTTCCTACCAGCCTAAAGGCACGGCTGAACCGTCGGGCAAGATGCAGGCATTTAAAACCAAGTACACGGGCTTCGACAACAACCGTAGCGACAAAAACGTAGGCAAAAATAAATTCGCAAGAAAGCAAAAAAAATAAGCATAGGGCTTTGCAAAGAAAAAAAATTGTGTATAATACCCTCTTCTTTGCTGGTGTAGCTCAGTTGGTAGAGCAGCTGATTTGTAATCAGCCGGTCAGGAGTTCGAATCCCCTCACTAGCTCCAAAGAATTCAAAGGCTTACATGAAAATGTAGGCCTTTTTTATTGCCTGATGAAAATTAATAAGCGTATGAAGCACTTGGAACAATTCGCTTATTAAAATCAGCACAGAACCTCGCTGCAACCTCTGCCGATAACACGCACAAAAAAACCGGTGCTTGTTACTCAATCTTGATTTGCAATCTCTAATGAGACTTTCCAAAATACCTTTTGTCGGTCGATACCGTTTCATGGGATGATTAGCCCGTCAATACGGCGTTTTTGTCTTATTTCAGCCAGCACTAAAAAAGGAATTGGTAAAACTATCTCATGAACTGGCTAAAAAATTTGATATTCGGCAGCGAAGCACCGGCTAAACAGGCGGCACAGCCCAAAGAAGACCTGCAAGCACGTTATTTGCCTGACGCTCTGGCCCTTTGCCAAGCAACACCGGAAAACTTGCTATACGGTAACGAATCGCCCGCTAAACAAGCCAAGTAGCGTACCCTACATGACTGAATTATTGCCAGAATAAATGCTGCCCAGCATACTGGATGTGTTATCACTTTTTAAGGGGCCATCATGCAAACCGTCACCATTTCTGAACAAGGCCAAGTTGTCATTCCTATCGATATCCGTAAACAATTGGGCATCACCCCTGGCTGTCAACTCAGCTTGATTTTGGAAGACTCCGGCTTAAGGATTGAAGTTAAACAGCGTATTAAGTCAACACACCCTGAAGACAGCTACGGCCTACTTGTCTGTAAAGAACCCGGTGAAAGGCATCTGGCCGAATTTGGTTTGGCAGAAGCTATGCGGAACGCTAAATTGCACCTGACAGCGTGCAGCCATTGTGAGAGTTTTTACAGCTTTGATGATCGCCGTTTTGCACGTCGTGCCGCTCGCTTGCCACTCATGCCGAAAGTAATAGTGCCTACGGAATAATGATGTCCCAATAAAACACCGGCCCCTTTTCCACAAGAGCAAATTTATCAACGACAGATTTTATGAGTTTCATCACGTCACTCTGTAAAAATTAATAATAACAAATCACAATCAATACTTGCCGCTCGTCATTCCCTTTAGCAGACTATTCAGAATAGTCTTTTCAGACACTCAATATAAAAACTATGATTAAACCATTTCAAATACTTTGAAATAATTTAATCGGTTAAGTAAAGCTCGTAGATTCGACCACAGATAGCCTTGATCTGAAATTATTCCAAATAAACTTCAAAAGGCCTATAATATCCATTCACTAATTTATTCATTAATTAATTCGCTCAATGACACTTCACACTGATCACATCCGTATGCAAATATCCGGAGGACCGATGTCGGCGGCGCAATTGCGTGAAAAGCTAAGTATTAGTCAGCCGACAATGTCTCGTGCGTTGGCTGAGCTTGGTGGTGAAATAGTACGATTTGGCGCTGCGCGATCCATTCACTACACACTGCGAGATAAAACTCGCAGATTACCCGATATCCCGATCTATCGGGTTAATGCAGAAGGCTCTATTCGGCAATTGGGAACGCTGATTCCAGTTCGGACAGATGGGTTTGTCATGCAGCAAGAGGATGGAACGACCCTTCACAGCGACGGACTTCCGTGGTGGTTGTTCGACATGCGCCCACAAGGATATTTGGGGAGAGCGTATGTTGCTCGGCATGGCGCTGAACTGGGGCTACCAGATCGACTTAAAGATTGGACAGATACCCACGCTTTGCGAGCGCTGTTGGCGCATGGGCATGACATAGTTGGAAATATACTACTAGGAGAAAATGCAAGGGATCGTTTTCTAGCTACCCCTATACCTGAGCCGATTTCGTTTAGTCAGAAGGCTGAGGAATATGCCCGGTCGGCGCTTGAAGCGGCTCGTGGTGAGAAACCGGGATCATCAGCCGGTGGCGAACAGCCAAAATTTACCGCTTATGCCATGACACCGAATGGGGATCGTCACGTTATTGTGAAATTTAGCGAACTGGAAGATGGCCCAGTAAGCGAGCGCTGGCGTGATCTGCTGCTGGCTGAGAACCTTGCGCTTGAGACATTGCACGAAAACGGCATTCCTGCTGCAAAAACGCAAGTAATAGACCACGGTGGTCAGCGCTTTCTTGAGATCGAGCGTTTTGATCGTATCGGCAGCCTTGGACGCAGTGCGTTGCATTCTTTGTCTGCGCTTGATGCTGAGTTTGCGGGGTTAGGAACAGGTGCTTGGCCGGTTATTGCACGCATCCTTGCTAAGGATCGTCAAATTGATCCAGAAGCAGCGGACGGCGCTAATATCCTATGGGCATTTGGCACGCTAATCGGCAACTCGGATATGCACAACGGAAACTTATCATTTTTATCCGAACATGGACGGCCTTATAGCATTGCACCAGCTTATGACATGACCCCAATGGCTTTCGCCCCCCGCAGTGGTGGTGGGCTTCCTGATACTTTATCCGAAGCGACAATTCACGGCAGTGTATCCAACGAAACTTGGCGTCACGCAGAAGCTTTGGCGCGTACGTTCTTAGGTCGGGTTATGGGGGCAAGCGGATTTAGCCGCAGATTTGAACCGTGTATGGCCGCATTGAAACACCACATAGAGACAGCCAGCGCTAAAATCGAACGACTGGAATGACGTCACTGCTGACCTTGTGGTCGCCTGATACAAAGGGTACGGGAGCTGCGAAAGCTACCGGGCCACATCTCGACTCTACCGAATGCATACATTGCCCATCATTGAAGCCATACCCACTTACATGCGCCTATGTCCACCATAAAAACCCTGTTAACTCACGCCGCCAACACATTATCTGGCCATTCCGACTCCCCGCTGTTAGATGCCGAAGTGCTGCTCGGTTTTGTGCTGGGTAAACCACGAACTTATTTGCGCGCATGGTGCGATAACACACTGACCGACCTGCAATATGCCACATTCGACACACTAATTAAACAACGGCTACAAGGCGTGCCGGTAGCCTATCTCACCGGTACACGCGAATTTTGGTCCAGAGATTTTACCGTAACGGCCGATGTGTTGATTCCCCGGCCCGACACCGAATTGTTGATTGAGCTGAGTTTAGCCTTAATCCCTAAAAACAAAGCCGTTAAGCTCATTGATTTAGGCACAGGTTCCGGTATTATCGCCATAACAATCGCCGCAGAACGCCCCAATGCGCATGTCATCGCAGTCGATGCTAGTTTAGCGACGTTAAGCGTTGCACAGCATAACGCCCGGCAGCATCAACTTACCCACATCGAATTCTATCAAAGCGATTGGTTTACCAATGTACCGGATATGTTATTCGATTATGTTATCAGCAATCCGCCTTATATAGACCCGGAAGACGCGCATCTACAGCAAGGCGATGTGCGCTTTGAACCCCAAACCGCGCTGATTGCCGATGATCAAGGCTTAAGCGATATAAAAATCATCGCCGCGACTGCGCTACGCTATTTAAAACCGGCAGGGCATTTATTAATCGAACACGGCTATAATCAGGCCTCGCAAGTACAAGCCATTTTTAACGTGCTGGCTTATGATAAGGTACAATCTTATCGAGATTTATCGGGACAGTCCCGCGTGACTTATGGGCAAAAACCTTAACACTGACCTTACGCATTCATTATGACCCCAGCAGAAATCAAAATCTCCAGAAAACTTACCAACCAATTGCTGCATCTTGCGCAAACCTCACCCGATGTTGAGATATGCGGACTTATCGGCAGTAAAAACGGCTTGCCTATCCATTGCTATCCGATAAAAAACGCCGCGAAACTTCCGTCGCAACGCTTTTTGCTGGATGCCGGGCAACAAATCTCAGCCATGACTAAGATGCGGGAGTTGAGGGAGGATTTTTTCGCTATCTACCATTCCCACCCCAGCACTCCCGCATTGCCGTCCAGCTATGACATGGAGCTGTCGGCTTATCCCGAAGCGTTATACCTGATTATTTCACTCAACACCAAAGGCATACTAGAAATGCGTGGCTTTAAGATAACCCGGAAAACCGTGCTGGAAATACCGCTGGTACTGAGCGATGATTAGTACGGTGCAAATCAACCGCCGACGGGTTGTTTTGCACCCATAGACATTTGATTTATCCCCGCCGGTATCATCATGATTTGTTTGCTTACCTACCAAATCAGTGCTTTATACCTCGGCCAATAAATTGGCACAGTAATCGCTTATATAACTTTATACTATTACAAAGAACGAGGATTTATATGAGCGGAGTTTTAGCACTACCCAAAACAGGCCTAGCCGGTTTAAAAGAAAACTGGCGCAGCGATTTGCTATCGGGATTTCTGGTTTTCCTTATCGCCTTGCCGCTGTGTCTGGGCATATCAATGGCATCCGGTTTTCCGCCGTCGGCGGGGATAATCACCGCCATTATCGGCGGCATAGTGGTTTCGCGTATCAGCGGCTCATTTATCACCATCAACGGCCCCGCCGCCGGTTTGATTGTAGTTGTGCTCAGCGCGGTACAGGAACTGGGCGAAGGCGATGCGATGGCGGGTTACCGCTATACCTTGGCGGCCATCGTCATTGCCAGCGCCATACAAATTTTAATGGGTGTGTTTAAAGCCGGGCGACTGAGTTCGTTTTTTCCCGCCTCGGTGATACATGGCATGTTGGCGGCCATCGGCATCATCATCATGGCCAAACAGATTCATACTATGCTGGGTACTGCACCGGAAAAAGGCAGCAGTCTGTTTTCGACCATCGCGCAGATTCCGCACAGCATTATGAACCTCAACCATGAAATCGCCATTATCGGCTTTTCCGGGCTGGCGATACTGATCATCTGGTCGATGATAAAAAACCCCACGTTAAAGATGATTCCGGCGCCGCTGATTGTGGTGTTGGTGGGGATGGCTTTGGCGCGGTATTTTGATCTGGAACATGATCACATGTATTTGTTTTTGCCGGATGCGCATTTTTTACCACATCACGAAGAAACCGTCGGCCCCAAATTTTTGGTCGCGATTTCCGACAATTTCATGTCTAGCTTTTATTTTCCCGACTTTTCAAAATTCGCCACCGCAGAATTCTGGGAAGCTGTAGTCAGCATCGCGCTGGTCGGCAGCCTGGAAAGCTTGCTCAGCGCCATGGCGGTGGATAAACTGGATCCTTACAAACGCCATTCCAACCTTGACCGCGACTTGACCGCCGTCGGCGTAGGTAATTTGGCATCAGGACTCATCGGCGGCCTGCCGATGATAGCGGAGATCGTGCGTAGTTCGGCTAATGTGAGCAAC
>Ga0182019_10002142_pt1 | contig 10104 bp, 3 predicted proteins | sample 812E2MmetaG_FD_120483 | JGI IMG/M metagenome (GOLD analysis project Ga0182019, IMG submission 120483) | Permafrost microbial communities from Stordalen Mire, Sweden - 812E2M metaG | ecosystem: Environmental > Terrestrial > Soil > Wetlands > Permafrost | place: Sweden: Stordalen | collected... | reverse complement strand
ATTCCTGCCTAAAGCAGAGCAGACCACGACAGCCCCCCAAAACAACCCGTTTATTTCTTCATCCGCCAGGTGGATTTGTGATTTCTTCCGTCGATGTGAGGGGTCGCTAACCCGGATTAACTATGCCCAATCCGGCATCCATTATAACGGGGTCGGACAGGTCACGGGGTACCATCAATCCGTTTCGCAAGTTGAAAGATACACCGTGTATAGCGAACACATGCACGGCCTACGAAAGAAGATTACTGCCACCTCGGTCGTAGGCTTGGATACGACTGACAGCGATGTCAGTGGGATACAAACGGATGCCTTCGGACGCCAAGTCCACAGCGTGGTCAACAGCTACGACCACGGCGCGAAGGCGACGGTACGCCAAGAGACTTGGGTAAAGGACTTCAATAAAGATGGCCGTGTCGCCCACCAAGAGGTCCAAACGACGAGCCACGTCGACATCCCCAAGAGCCGTGGAAGCTTCATGGCCCGCGCGGCGGCGGGATTGGTGGCGGGGGCGCTGGTAGTGGTAGCTGGATGCCTTTTGCCTGGCATCGGTGGAGTTCTGGCGGCGTGTTTGATCTGGGGCGGGATCGGAATTGGTGCGTTGAGCATGGGAACTGCGGCGTTCGGAAAGGGCAGCTTGTTGGGCGGAAAGACGATCGTTAGCAACACGACCACTCTCCAGACGATGGCCTACAACAAGGATGGTTCCCTGAACGAGACACAGACCAACGCCCAGACGCAGACTCTATCGTCCTCGACCCACGTGAAAGGCAAGGATTTGGGCGATGAGATGCTGATGGCGTCGGACATCGTTGTGGCGGTGGGGGCCGTGGTGGCTTCGGTAGCATTGATGTGCGTTCCCGGAGCGCAAGGATTTGGGTTGGCGTGCATCGCGGCGACTGTGGGGTTGTACCACACGATGCGACAAGGAATCAGTGTTCACGATTTGGATCTTGGCGGCTATCGGCAAGACCGTGCCCAAGGAAGGCAGAACGCGGCAGCTTTATACGGGAGTATGGCGAGCGTGGCGACGGCGGGCCTCGGGTTTACCGGTTGGACGGCCGGACTGATGAACGCCGGAACGCAGATGGTAGTGGCCCAGGCGGCGGGCGCGAACGGACAAACGACGATGATGGTGGGGGCGCTATCGTTTGTAAGCGGAGGTCTTGGCGGGGCGGGCGGATCAAACGCCTACTCATATGTAGCCAGCCTGATCACTACCGTGGGAGCGGATGTCGCGCCTGGGAAACAGCAAACGACGTGGAACATCATGGCGAGCTTGGTATCCGGTGGTCCTACATCGGCGGCGATGACCTATTTAGGGCATGAGTATTCAAAGAAGAACGATGCGTCGGGGTCCGGGAGTGAGATCAAGCAGCGGAACCGGGCAATTCTTAACGGAGCGTTGGAAAGCTTTGTGACGGCATCGGTGGGGAAGTTCATGGAAGGTTTCAATGGAAAGCCAACGCAGGAGACGCAAGACGGACGGACGGTGTCGACTGGCGGGCAGAGCTGGGGACAATTTGCCGGAAAATTGTGGGACAACGTGACGTCCATATTCAATTGGAGCAGTGGAGGGGAGAGTTTTGGCACGCGGATCGAGAATGGGTTCAAGGCTCTATGGGGTGGTGAGGCAGTAGGGACCGAGGTGGGGACTGGCTTGTCTGACTTGTGGAAAGGGGCTTCCTCGGTTTGGGCCGATGTGGAGGCGTTCTTTGGAGGGGTGTCCAAGGAATCCGGAGCCGGGCACCCTGAGACGGCGAAGCCAGGCGCGGCGGTGAACCCCGCCCCGGCCAATCCGTCCGCCGCACCGGCGGTCGCTCCTAAGAACGCCCCGGCTGTTTCGCCGACAACGCCGAAGCCGAACGAGCAAAAAGCTCCCGTGACCGCGCCCGCCGAGTCCGGGCGGGAACAAAAGAACGCCCCCTCGACGGTGCCCGAGCAGAAACCCAACCTAGGGACGTCCCCGCTGGAGCTGATCCGGCCGGGGTTTCCGTTGGTCCCAAGTTTCAGGGTGCAGGGGACCGGCACGGATATGTTCGGACCGCTCGGCGGCTTGTCGGAATACTTCGCTCCTGCGGTAAGCACCCAGGGGAGCGGGACGAGCCTTTCGACCGTGCTGAACGCGTCGTCGTCGCTGGACCTGGTTTCGGCGCTGACGATGTATGCGGCGACGTGGAGTCCGAGGCAGGCGACCGGAGAGCTTGTGAAATACGCCTCGAACATTTTGGAAGGCCGGGATTACATGGTGGTGGGAATGTCGGAGGCGCAAGGAGCGGTCCTGTCGAAACGCTTAACGACTTTGAGCGGGGAACTGGCGAAGCGGCAAGAAGCGCTGGCGGGAATGAATATTTCCCCGGAAGCGAAAGCCGATCTTTCCCGGCAATTGGCGGAGGCCGGGGCGGCGTTGAAGGGGTTGGACGCGGGGATAAAGGGAGGATCGATCCAGGAGGGCGCCAAGGATGAATTGCTCGGGCGTGTGGCCCTGGCGCAGTTCGACGCTCTTTCGGCTCTTGGGGAGATCGAGCGAGGCGGAAGTCATACGGCGGGATCGAGGTTGATGATCCAGGCTTACACCGACGCGGCGGGGGAGCTGGACCTGGCGTCCAGGATGGCGGCGCGAGGCGGGTCCGCCTGCCTGGCCGAAGCGGAAATCGATTACGCGCACGCGGGGAGCTTCACGGCGGTGGCGGGTTTGATGTTGGTGACGAACGGGAACAAGGCGCAGGTGGACCAGAGCGACCGGGCGATTGAGAAGGCGTTTGAGGTGGTGGGGGCGAAAGAGAAGATGCTGGCTGGGATGGAGGCTGATTTGGCGAAGCTGGTACAAACGCCGGGGGCGCAGCAGACGGCGGCGGGAAAGGCTTCGATGATCGTAAAGTCATTGACGGGCCTGATGGCGAAGATCCCATTGCTTCAAGTGAAGGACGACGTCAAGAACATCCTCTATACGTTGGGCGGGGAGCAATTCGTGTCGGCGTTCCGTTCGGAGATAACTAAGGAACGGGCGACGTTGGAAGGGCAGCGGACGGCGTTGGCGGGAGCGGCGGAGCATTTCGACGCGGCGGGGAGCGCGTTGGAGGAGTTGGAGGGCTTGTCGTCGAAGCGGGACTGGACGGCGGCGGACGTCGAGCGGTTCAACCGCTTGGCGACGACGGCGGGGGCGCAAAACACGGTCGGCCTTTCGATGGCGATGGAGGGGCGGCTGGCGTCGCCGTTGAGCCTGGTGGACAGGCTGGACATGTCGAAGGCGGACAAACAGGAGATCAAAGACAATTTCCTTAAACTGCGCCAAGAGGTGACGGGGTTGAAGGCGCAGGCGGAAGCGCTGTTGAAGTCGCCGACGGGCGGGGCGCAAGGCGCGGCCGTGGCGGCGGGGCTGGAAACCCGCGCGGTGTCGGTGTGGGGAAAGACGGAGACCGCGTCGGAGGCGTTGAACCTGGCGTTGATGACGCGGGAAGTGGATCGCAACAACGCGTTGCTCGGTCCGATCGGTAAGGGCGAATACGTGAACATCTTTACGAACGATTTGAAAGATGCGAAACGACTTTCCCGTGCGGCGTTGATGGAGAATTTCGGGAGCGGCGACGCGGAAAAGATGGTCAACTTGACGCAACGGCTGGAAGTGAAGGGTGTGTTCGGCAGCATCGGGAAGCTTGTGGTGGAGACGGCGGCGTTGGGGGCTGTTGGAAAGTTTTTTGGAATGTTCGCTAAGACGGCCGAAACGGCGGAAGCGGGGGTCGCGGCGTCGGAGACAGCGGAGACGGCGGGAGTGTTTTCGAGGATCATCGGGGCGTATGCGGCGCTGGGAGACGTCAAGACGCTGCTCACGACGACGGGGAAGATGGGAACGTTCGGGGCCGTGTTGGACTTGCTGGCGAGCAACGGGAAGGCGCTTTTGGGCGGGAAGGATGTGGTCTACGGCGTGGACATGATGGGCCATCGGATCGTGGTGAACCGGCGGGACGTCCTGAGCTTTAGTGATAACATGAACGTCGGGTTGAAGGGATTCGAGACGGGAGCGTCGTTCGTGAAGTGGAACCCGTTGGGCGAGGGGCTGGCCGTGGCGTTGAAGGGCGGGGTGCCGGTCGCCAGTTACTGGATTGCGAAAGTCGAGGGGGTTGGGGAATTAACGCAAAAAGGTTACGGGGAGTTGGCGGCGGACGCGTTGCAAGGGAATGGGAAGGCGGCGTTAGCGTTCACGGCGCGGGGCGTGGAGAGCTTGGAGTCGATGGCCGCGTCGATGGGCACGATGTACGTGGCGCAGAAATATTCGCGTCGCGTGACGGACATCCTGGGATTGGACCCGATGTGGGGTGATACGTTCGCCGAGGCGGCGGGAGGCGTGGCGGGCGGCCTTGTGCGCGGGGCGAGGAACGTGAAGGTGGAGACGTTGACGGAGCAGCGGGGAAAATTGGAAGACAGAATTTCCAACAACCAGGCGTCGGATGAGTCCTTGAAGCAACAGAGAGCGATCTACGAAAGTCAATTGTCGGACCTGAAGGGGCACGGAGGCGAGAATGGGAATTTGGCAGAAACTATTCGGCAAGCGGGAGACGGGGCCGGAACGCCCCCCGTCGAAGATATCGCCCGAACTGAGGGTCATCAGAACCCCGGAGGAAAAGAAACAAGCCCTGTCGGACTTGGACCAGTTGGCGGCGGACGCCCGGCGGATGTCCAAGGACCTGGACGCCTTGAACCAGAGCAACGAGGAGGAGATCAAGAAACTGGCGATCTTGAAACGGGAATCGCAGGATATGGCGAAAGCGAGCGACGAGCGGGCGAAAGCGAGCGACGAATTACTGAAAAGATTACGGTCATTGACGAAGTCCGATCCGGAATACGCTCGGAAATTAGCCGCGATCAAGCAGGAGTTCAACGCCTTACGCGAGGGATCGAACAAGCCCGGCAACGCGTAGCCGCCATCGACGACCAGAACGACCATATTTCCGACGTAGCGAAAAAACTTATTTTCAGGGAGGGCGACGAGAACCGTTCCTTCACCGCGCGCCTGGGCGAGACCCGTGTTTTGGTCGTCGGCCTGGCCGAGGACGGAAACGTCGCGGAAGTCGCCACCCGCGCGACGCGCGAAGGGGCGGACCTGGCCCTTGTCGAGCGGAAGGCTGGTGCGGGCGCCCAATACATCGCGATGGACGTCGCCGCAATGAACGGAAGGAGCCGGGTGGTGTCGTTGTCCGGACTGCCGAGCGAAGGCGTCCGGGTGGACGCCAATACGGTGAGCTACGACAACCTCGCCGCGGCGGAGTCCGCCCTGGACCTTCACATGGCCGTGAACGCGGCCCCCGCGCCGAGAATGACGGAGCAACAGGGAGCATTCCAACAGGTGAAGGAGGCGGCGGGTAGCGAGAAGGGTGGCGCGGTGTCCGAGGTGTTCCAGTCGGGCATGGAAAGCATGAAATCGTTGGGGGCTTCGAAAGGCGTCCTGGCGTCCCTTTCAAGCGAACTTGGCGGGGTTCTGCTGGACCGGCCCGGAGGCTGGAAGACGGGGGAGCCTCCGTCGGATATCTTCACGAACGTGGACCGCTGGCTGGCGAATTTGGGCCGTGTCCGTGATCCCGGCGAGATCGACCCGAGGATTAGGCAAGAGGTGGGACCAGACCCCGAAGTGTATTCCGATATGCTGCCGTCGTTCTACATCAAAGAGTCCGGCCGTCCGGGCGGCCAGATGCTCGAGGGCAAAGGGACATGGGACCCCGGCCGGAACCCGGCGACGATACTGACGTGGGGAAAGGTTTACGCGAATGAATACGAGGCGTTCGCGTCGAAGGAATCCCTGTCCGATTTCAACCCGACCCCCGACGAGCCTTTCGGCGATCACCGGGCATTCGAGCGGGACGGGTTGAAGTGGGATATGAGCGTGCATGGCCGGGTCAACGGGGAATGGACGGCGGAGATATCCCAGGCGAAGAACGGGACGAGATATTGGCTGGACAAGATCGGCGGATGGACGACGCAGCGGACGGAAGTCCCGTTCGCGGCACCGAAGCCGGAGGCGGCGGGGACCGTCCGAGAAGGGCCGTTATCGTCGGAATCCGGCGTCGCCACGGCGGGCGTGGCGATGGCGGCCTTTGGTTTGTCGTCGTTGGTTGTCGTCGGGGGCCAGCGGGACCACCTGCCGCCGGTGACGCCGTTGATTTCCAACAATGGGGGGAGCCTGGAACCTGTGCCCCAGGGCGTCCCGATGCAACCGGAGAGCCGTCCGCCGTCGTCGCCGACGTTGATAGATTCGCGGTCCTCAACCGGCCCGCCGGTCCCCGTCGATGCCGTCCCCGCCCCGAACGCCCCCGTTTTGATTTCACCCGCAGCCGTTGACCCTTCTCTAAAAGCCAAACCCATCCAAGTCGTCCCGGCGAAGCCTTCCGCGCCCGAAGCCGTCACGCTGGCGAAAGAGCCTACCGGAGCAGTGAAGACGTTTTTATTGGCGGCGGGCGCGGTCCTGGCCGCGCCGGTGGTGGCGGCGGCCAAGATCGTGGGAGCGCTCGGTAAATTCCTTTTCGTGGATGCGCCGAAGAAACTGGTGGGGACCGTGGCGAAGGTCGTTGAATCGGTGTTTGGGGCGGAGCGGAAGGCGGGCGCTCCGGTGTTGAAGGTGGCGGAGAAGACGTTGAATGCGGCGTTCATGACCAAGAGCGTCGTCTTGGGTGGCGTGTTCAGCTTGATCGACCTGGACGCCTACAAGGTGCAACAGGCGATGGAGTTCCCGAAGGACCCGAATCAGCCGGACGTGATTTCTGGCAATGGGATGATGAACACCCATAAGGATGGGATGAGGATGAATGTTTTTGTGAACCAAGCTTTCGGTTTGTTCGATTCGAAAACGAGCGTCCGCAACGATCACGGGTTCTTGATCGGAGACATCTTCCAGGCGATCGGCAACGTCCTGGGCGATATCGACAAGCCCTCCTATGAGATGGCGGTCGCGATCAAGAAAGCGGTGGCCGATAAGGGTCTGGCGTTCGTCTGTTGCCATTCTGCCGGGTCGGCCTATTTCGAGCAATCGTTGAAGCTTTTGCCGCCGGAGGTGAGGGTGCGGGTGTACTACTTGGGCTTGGGTCCGCAACAGATCATAGACGGAAAGAAGGAGGGCCTGGCGGCGGCCGTGAACGTGTGGAACGAGGGAGACCCGATTCCCGGGATTATGCAGAACAAGCTGATGGGTGTGGTGAACCACGTCGTGCCCGGGTACACGACGAACGGGCGGATGGCGGAAATGATCCAGAGCGGGGAGCTGGTGACTGGACGGAAACCGGACGGCGCAGGCAGCCCGCACTATTTCACGAACTATGAAGGCGCGGTCCAGAAATGGGCGGCGGATATGAAAAAGGTTTGGGACGACTACCGACGGAGGAATCAATGAGGAGACAATGGGGAATTCTGATGGCGGCGTTTTTTCTGGCGACGGGCTGCTTGGGGGAGAACAAGGACATCAGCAACCTGCCGGAGTACGCGCCATTGATCGGGAAGGCATACCGGACGAAGGTGGACCTGGTGCTCTTCCGATTGTCGGGCGATAAAGGTTTTCAAATCGGTGCTGTTGGCGAATTCGGTTTGCCGACGAAGGAAGAGTTGAGCCGGGTTTTTCCGTCGAAGTATAAGGAATTCACGATCTTAGCGGTATTACCGTCGGGCAGTGAATTCAAGCTTCAGAAAGTGAGGATGGAAGGGCAGGGATACATCTACGCGTACGTTGAGATCACGAAATCCGTGGATCCGCAGTGGATTGGGAAAGTGGCAAGTCCGAACGGTTTGACGGAAGTGGGCAGGGGCAAAGAGGCGACGTTCGCCCCGAAGTATGTGGAGGAAGTTCCGGGGAAGTAGGGGCGGAGCCGATATCGACGGAAGAAAATACGGATTTGCGGGAACGAGGCTGAGGGAAATGACGGAGGAGGAGATTCTAACCAAGGCGGTGGAGATCATCCGGCGGAGGTTGCCGGAGGATTTCCATTGCAAGGTGTTCCTGTTCGGGAGCCGCGCGACGGGCACAGCCGGGGACCGGAGCGATTTCGACATAGGGATTGAGGGAAACGGGCCTGTGCCATCCGGGACAATGACGGAGATCCGCTGGGACCTGGACGGGATGCCGATCCTGCACACGGTGGAGGTGGTGGATTTCGCGGGGGTGACGGAGGCGTTCGCGAGGGTGGCGAAGGAGAAAACGCGGGTGTTGTATGAGCGATGAAGGGCCGCGAGCTGGTCAACCAGGGTAAAGGGGGCCGTTTTGAAGGAGGGAGACAAAAAGAATTTAAGCGAAGGGGCCTACAAGGCTCTGATGGCTTACGTCGGGGAAAAGTTGAAGGAAGCGGATAAGGCGGGGCGGAGCGCCGACAGCAACAGGGCGCGGGTTTATTGGGAGATCGGCGACAAGATTTTAGAGGCTGGTTTGACGGGCCGCGATCATTACGGCGAATCGATCATTGAAAAGATGGGCGAGGACCTGGACACGGACCCGCAGACGATCCGGCGGGCGGTGGTGTTCCGCCGAGTCTACGACCGACAGAACTTGTACCGGGGGGTACAAAATCTAACGTGGAGCGCTTACAGGCTCCTGATCGAGATACATGACGACGAGGCCCGGCGGTTCTACGAGGACAAGGCCATCCAGGGAAGATGGAGCCGGGACCGGCTGAGGGCCGCGATAGCGGGCAAGGAATACGAGCGGGAAGTGAAGAAGGACGAGGACGCGGCCGTCCTGAAACGCCCGACGGAAGGGGAGTTCGTTTTCGGGGCCGAGGTGGTGGACGTCGTGGACGCCGATACCCTGGTCCTGAATATCGACACGGGTTTTAAGAACCGGCGATATAGTGAGTATATCCGTCTGGCGAAGGTGAACGCTCCGGAGCTTTACACGAAGAAGGGGAAAGAGGCCCGAGACTACGTCCGTGACCGTCTGATGAAGGCGCGGGGCATCGTGGTGAAGACGGAGAAGGCCGACGACTACGGCCGTTACATCGGCCACGTGTTCTACAGCTTTGAGGACGAGCGTCCTGGCCAGGTCTACGCCAACGGCGTTTATTTGAATGACGAGTTGTTGAAAAAGAAGATGGTGGAACGAATGTAAGCGGGGTTTTATCCGGGCCGAGCGCCCGGACAATCAGGGGAACCCGTCGGAGGATAAAACCTTCGGCGGGTTTTTTTGGTTATAACAATCGGAATGGTCCAGATTGACGGAGAACTGGAAGGAGGAACCAGCCCGAGGAGCGTAGAACTAGGCTATAACAATCCTGGAGACAGAGAGAGAGACGGAAGGAGAAGGAGCGCGACGAAGCAGCGCGTCGGAGACGACGGCGACGGACCGCCGCCGGTTCCCGGCGGTGGAGGCGGACCGGGTGGACGAGGTGGACGCCGCCTCCGGCCGATGACGGCGGAGAGATCATGGAGGCCGCCGCGTGGATGGAAAACCCGGAGCCGCCGAGTTGTCGGCGGGATGGAAAGACCGGGGCGGCGCTCCGATGGATGGAGCGGACCGGCGGCGGACCGGACGCCGTCGGACGACGACGGCCGGTGGGGGCTGGGAGATGGGGGACGCCGCCGCCGTGACCGGGATGCCGAGGACCCGGACCGTCGCCGACTTGGGATGGATGGAGACCGCCGCCGCGCGGATGGATGGACGGTGGGCCGCGAAAAAACCGGAAACGGTGGACGGCGGACGGCGACGGCCGATGGATGAGGAAGACGGTGCCGCCGATGTGATGGAGGATGGAGATCGTCGCCGCGCGGATGGATGGACGGTGGGCCGCGAAAAAACCGGAAACGGTGGACGGCGGATGGCGACGGACGACGGATGAGGAAGATGTTACCGCCGATGTGATGGCAGACGGACGAATATTCCGCGCTTCCGATGGAATCCCCCGGACGGACGTTCCGGTTCGGGGGTTGAACGAGCGCCGGGCGGCTGTCGCCGCTGGCTGGCCACACCACGGCCAGCCACCGCCTGTCGGCGGCCGGCTTTCCTCGCGGCGTGACGTTTCCGGCTCCGCATAAAATTCCGTTTTTCCCAAGTCGGTCGCTTCACACCGCGCCCGAGGTCGGCGCGGCGGCGATCCCCGCACCAACAACGGGCGCGGGGCTGCGCCGCCGCACCTCAGT
>Ga0182019_10002141_pt1 | contig 10105 bp, 8 predicted proteins | sample 812E2MmetaG_FD_120483 | JGI IMG/M metagenome (GOLD analysis project Ga0182019, IMG submission 120483) | Permafrost microbial communities from Stordalen Mire, Sweden - 812E2M metaG | ecosystem: Environmental > Terrestrial > Soil > Wetlands > Permafrost | place: Sweden: Stordalen | collected... | reverse complement strand
TCCCCCAGCGGCACGCGCGCCCTGTTTGCCAGCGATTGGGGAAACGGCAACAGCGTCGACAGCTACGTGGTCGAGCTGCCGAGCTACATGCCTTGAACGAAGGTTGCGTGAAAAACCACACTTGCCAGAATCGACCTTGGAGAGACACGAAATGCAAAAGCTTCTGCTTGCCATGATCACGGTTGCTGCGATGGCGCTCTCGAGCTGCGGCAGCGACGACACCAAGTGCTCCGACAAGGGCAAATGCCCGCTGGACACTGTACCCACGGAGCCCTATCTCTCCGCCTGCCAGGCCACGTTGGCCGCCCGTTGCGGAAGCCAGTGGCAGGCCGTCCTGAACTGCGTGAAGGCAAATGAGAAGTGCGACTCTAGCGGAAATATGGATCTGTCAGCTACCCAGGCCGTTTGCCCCACCCAGTCTGCCAATTTCACGACTTGCTGTACGAACAACCCGACGGCCGCGGGCTGCTCATAGCGCCGCTTCGACCTTGCGGTTGTGGTCGCCGCAGTGGTGTCCCGGATCTGCTGGGTGCCAACAGCGCGAATCCCTGAACTACCCTCGGTCGGGGATTGGTGGTTTCAGGTGGAACCCGTGGTGGGAGAGTACGCACCTGGCGGAGCGCTGTGTGGAGAGTCTCGGCGACCAGGAGGCGCGCTGTGCATAGACCTGCGCATGCAAGGAGATCGGCGCTCCCGCTGCCCGACCGAAGGTGGTCGATCTTGCCTCGGAACCCCCAAAGGCGGTTTTGTACAAGGCCAGGCAGCTCCCCCGGGGGGTTGAGGAGCACTATCCGACGTCGATCTCGACGAACTTGCGGGCGAGCTCCTCGGAATCGCCGTAACGGTTTTGGATCCGGACGAGCTCAACCTCGAGGTCGCTACGGATCCCGGCATAAGCGGGGTCGGCGGCAACATTGTTCAGCTCATGGGGATCGTTGGCGAGGTCATACAGCTCCCAGGCATCGATGTCGTAATAGAAGTGGATGAGCTTGTAGCGTCCGGTGCGGACGCCGAAGTGCCGTTTGACCATATGGATGGCCGGGAACTCATAGTAATGGTAATAGATGGATTCGGGCCACCCCACGACCGTCTGGCCCGTGAGCAGCGAGAGAAACGACCGTCCCTGTACATCGGCGGGCTTTTCCAAGCCCGCGCAGTCGAGGAAGGTCGGTCCAAAATCCAGGTTGATGACCATATCCTTGTTGATCGAGCCGGGAGGGATCGCTCCGGGAAGGCGCATGACCAGCGGCATCCGCAGCGCCTCTTCGTACATGAAGCGCTTGTCGAACCAGCCGTGCTCGCCGAGGAAGAACCCCTGGTCCGAGGTGTAGACTACCAGTGTGTTCCGGGAGAGGCCGGTACTGTCGAGGGCGTCAAGCACCCGGCCCACGCTCTCGTCAATGCCGGCGATGCAGCCGAGATAGTCCTGAAGGAAGTGCTGGTACTTCCAGCGAACCAGGGCATCGCCTGAGAGCCCGGCATTTTGGAAGGCCTCGCGCCTCGGACCGTAGGCGGCCTCCCATGCCGCCTTCTGCGAATCGTCCAGCCGGTCCGGCGCCGGCTCGAGCTTGAGGTCATCCTCTAGGTTCATGGCGTCCCTGATGGTCATTTCCTGCTCGGCCGCGGCCGCGCAACGGGTGGCGTAGTCATCGAACAGGGTCGGCGGCTCGGGAAATTCCACATCATTATAAAGCGTCATGTGCCGTTCGGCCGGCTCCCAGTTTCGGTGGGGAGCCTTGTGGTGAAGCATCAGCAGGAAGGGCCGCGAGGGGTTCTGGTGGGCCTGCACGAAGTCCACGGCCATGTCGGTCAAGATATCGGTGACATAACCCGGGTGCTGTTTCTGGTCGCCCATCTCGATCAGGTCGGGATTGTAGTAATCACCCTGTCCGGGCAGGATATTCCAATAGTCGAAGCCGGTCGGGTCGCTCGTAAGGTGCCATTTGCCCAGGAAGGCCGTCTCGTAGCCCGCCGCTTGGAGGGTCTTGGGGAAGGTCTCCTGCGTCCCGTCGAAAACTTGGGAGTTGTTGCGGACCCCGTTGATGTGGCTGTACTTGCCCGTGAGGATCCCCGCCCGGCTCGGGGCGCAGAGGGCGTTGGTGCAAAAACAATTGTCGAAACGGACGCCTTCCTGGGCGATTCGGTCGATGTGCGGAGTCTGGTTGAGGCGGCTACCATAACAGCCGATAGCCTGCGAGGCGTGGTCATCCGCCATGATAAAAACAATGTTTGGCCGGCGACTGCCGCCGAGGTCCCTCGCGCCGCCGTCGGAGGCTCTGCGGGCCAACGAGCCGCACCGACTGAGAGGGACAGCTAGCGACGCAAAGCCAACGGTCTTGACGAATGCACGACGCTTCATCGATTTCTTCCCCTCTTATCAATATCAAGCTGCGAACCAGCCGTGCAATAGGTTGTCGCGCAGGGTGGCGCCAGCGCGGTTCGGGGCGGTTCCTCGAGGTGGTTCCAGAGGCTTCCTCCCCGGGCGGGGCCTCGCCATTGATCTTGGGCGTGCTTAGAAGTCGGAAATTACTGAGAAATGTGCGACGAAGAGGAATGGGGCTCCCCGGGCGGGGGTGGTTCCAGAGGCTTCCTCGCCGGGGGTGGTTCCAGAGGCTTCCAGCTCGGGGGTGGTTCCAGAGGCTTCCAGCGAGCCCGCGTTCGGGGGTGGTTCCAGAGGCTTCCAGCGAGCGGGGGTGGTTCCAGCGCGGGGGTGGTTCCAGAGGCTTCCAGCGAGCGGGTGGTTCCAGAGGCTTCCAGGAGCGGGGAGGAACGGTATCCATGATCGGAACGGTATCCACGATCGAGCGTAATCGAGCCGGCAGCGGACACCGGTGACAGCCACGGCGACGGGAAACTTGTCGTCTTGCGGCTGCCCAGAGCGGAAGCTGATGTGACGGAGCGGTGGATTGCCTGCCGATGGCAGACGCCGGGCAAAGCTGCCCCTTGGCCGCTCGGCAAGCGGCCCTCACAACACCGTGACGGCCAGGCCGGGTCAGGCCGGGGCGTTGAACGGCAACGGCGGTGGAAAGGCCCAGAGGGGAAACATCTGTGCTAGCTCGCGCGCCCGGTCGCGCAAGCGCAATGCTCCAGCCCGGAAGGCGTCGACGAAGGCTCGGTAGGAAACGCGAAACTCCATCTCTGTCGAATCATCGGATGCGTGGACGAACGGTGCCGGGCTGCGGTCGGTGCTGGCGGGCTTGCTGTGCGGGTCCTGGGCGAGAATGGCGGCGACGCCCAGGGGAACGCGACCCTTCTCCTTGTTTTCAGCCTCGGCCTTGGCCTGAATCTCGCCGACGATGCGGCGGCACTCTGCTTGGCGTTGATCGGCCGTCAAATGTTGCAGGTACGGCAGGGGTGTGAGCTTGACGTCGAACGTGGTCGCGAACTGCGACGCGAACACGTTCTCGCCGCGCTGGCGGGCGGGGTATTCGGCACTGCGGTCGAACCACGTACCGCGCAGAAGCTCGCCAGTGGTAAGGGCGGCGATGCAGTTGGGGCCAGGCCAGGATCCCGACGCCCCGACCAGACCCTCTTTCGCGCCGTGGGCCAGGATGTAGCGCAGGCGAGCATGCGTAGCCCTCTCATCGGCAACAACGATGGACCGATAGCGACGTGACCACAGGCGCTCGTGCCAGACGTGGAGCCGCCCCGCCTCCTTGGCGACGTTGGCATTCACGAACTGCATGAACTTCGCCAACTGGCCGGCACTGGACGGTGACAGAAGGAAGTGGGCGTGGGTGGAGAGAAACACGAAGGCATGAATGGTCATGCCGTAGAGGGCCTGGGCCTTGCCGATGATGCCGAGGATGAGGTCGGTAAGCTCGGGGGAGGGTCTAAGCAGCAGCCTGCCTTGCAAGGTGCGGGTGGTGATTTCGACGGGGGAGTTTTCGGGGATGAAACGCAGTGGTCGCGGCATGCATGCTTCTCGGCCAACGACGTCGCCGAGTTGCTTCGGCCGGAATTCGGACCGTGGCTTCACGGAAAAGGCCCCCGAAGAAAACTCTGGCACCTCCCTCGCACCTCCCTCGAAAAAGGACGCCGAAGAAGAGTCTGGCACCTCCCTCGGGGGGGAAAGGACCCCAAGAAAGACTCTGGCACCTCCCTCGCAGGGGGGAAAAGACCCCAAGAAAGACTCTGGCACCTCCCTCGCAGGGGGGAAAGGACCTCAAGAAAGACTCTGGCACCTCCCTCGCACCTCCCTCGGGGCACCTCCCTCGGGCACCTCCCTCGCGGGGCACCTCCCTCGCGGATCTCCGCGCGCTGCACCCGTCGATCTCCGCGCGCTGCACCCACGCGCGAACCGCCGTCTCCCCAAGGTCAAGCTCTCTGGCAACCTGGGGGATGGTCTTGCCGCTCGTGCGCACCAGGCGCACGACCTCGGCCTGGTACTCCCGTGTGAAACTTCCTCGCTTTCTTCTTCGTTCCATGGATGTCCTCCATCATATCGGAGGTGTCCACGAATCCGGGGCAAGCTCAGACACCTCCCTCGGCACCTCCCTCGGGCACCTCCCTCGGCACCTCCCCTGCACCTCCCTCGGGGGGACACCTCCCTCGGGGAACCTCCCTCGGAGCACCTCGGAGGAGAGGTGGTCCCAGCATCTCGGCGAGGGTCCGATAGTGATCGCCGTCAAGCGCTTCCACGCCAATTCGGATATCTCGCATTCCGCCCGGATTCGCTGGCAGTATGGTTATCTGACGGAGGCACGGGCCATGAAGAACTTAACCTTGTTTTCGATATCGGCTGTAGCGGTTGCGGGAGTCGTCGGCTCTACCCTGCTTGCGCGGTATGGCGCCAGGGCGGGCGCGCTCGGCGGCACGGCGGGGTCGGGCTGCAACGACCTGGATGGCGACGGCTATGGCATCGGCTGTGCCGCCGGGAACGACTGCAACGATCGCGATCCGGCGATCCATCCCGGCGCGGTCGAAATCTGCAACTTCAAGGACGACGACTGCAATGGCCTGGTCGACGAGGCACCTGGCTGCGTGGCGCCGGCCCTCGACGGAAGCCCCGTGCACGTGCCCGCGGGTTCGTTCCTGATGGGAAGCGAGACGGGAGCCGCAGACGAGAAGCCGGTTCACCGCGTGACAGGCTCGGCATTCGCCCTGGATCGCTACGAGGTCACCAATGCCCGCTTCCAGACCTGCGTGCGCGCCGGGGCCTGTGCCGCGCCTTCGCTGTCCAGCTCGAACGCTCGGGCGCACTACTTCGACGATCCGGCGTTCGCAGACTATCCGGTGATCTTCGTGTCCTGGGCGCAGGCGCAAGCCTTTTGCGCCTTCGCCGGCGGGCGGCTACCAACCGAGGCCGAGTGGGAACGGGCCGCGGCCGGGAGCCTAGCCCCGCGTACCTACCCCTGGGGCGAGAGCCCGCCCGATTGCTCGAAAGCCAATTTCGCCGGCTGCGTGGGCGACACGGATCGCGTGGGCCGGCGGCCGGCGGGCCAGAGCCCCTACGGCGCCTTCGATATGGCGGGCAATGTTTGGGAGTGGACGGCCGATTGGTACGACGCCGCCTACTACCGCGCCAGCCCGGCCCAGGATCCGACAGGGCCAACGCGAGGCAGCTTGAAGGTCATGCGTGGCGGCTGCTGGGTAAGCGGCGAGAGCACGCTGCGCACGACTTGTCGCAAGCCGGGCCTGCCGAGCTCGTGGGCGCCCAACGTCGGCTTCCGCTGCGCCTACCCGGAGGTGCGGCCATGAAGCGCTTGCTCGCGTGCGCGGCCGGCGCGGCGGTGCTCCTCGCGGGTACTGCGGCTTTTCCGTGCGGTGCTTCGTTCGGCACGGGCATCACGGTCGATCCCCACCAGGACATCATCGTGGTGTGGAAAGACAATGTCGAAACCTACGTGTTCCAACCCATCTTCTGCGGCACGGCCACGGACTTCGGCTTGATCCTGCCCGTCCCCGCGACCCTGTCGCAGGCCCCATCGTTGACCGATCAGCAGGCCTTCACGACCGCGGCGGCCTTGTCCGAGCCAACGAAGAGACAGGTGGTGCAACAAAACGGCGGCATTGGCTGCGGCACCAGCGCGGGAGGCATGGGGGGAAAGGCGGCGACTGTGGACACCACCACCGTGGTCGCCAGCGGACAGGTGGGGTTTCTCGACTGGAAGCAGCTCAAGGCGGACACCACGGCCTCCTTCACGGATTGGCTGACCGCCAACGCCTACCCGTATTCCAGCATGGACGCCAGCGTGTTCTCCTACTACGTGCAGAAGGGCTGGTACTTCGTTGCCTTCAAGATCAGCCAGGAGGCGGCGCCGGGTGGCGGAACGATTTGCCGGGCCTTGGGCCCGGTCGCCTTGTCCTTTCCTACCCCGGAGCCGGTCGTGCCATCGCGCATGGCGAACGCCGGCAGCACCTCCACCTCAGCCTCGCAACGGTTTACGTGGCGAATCTTCGGTATTACCCACGGTGACGCGGAGTTGGCGTTCGCGGATGGGGCCAACGGCGATCACGTGCTGTGGTATTCGGGCGCTATCAATACCGGGGACGTCCCCTCGCTCTCGGGCTTGGCCGAGGCTGACGATCGCCTGACCCGGTTGACACTTTCGTTCTATGGCGGCTCGACAGATCCGGACATTGGCCTGACTCTGGCTGCCCCTGCCGACTACCGCGGGACCGAAGACGTCTACGTCTACGACGACTCCGCCTGCTCGGTGAGCCGGAGCGGCCGGTTGCCGCACAGTGTTATGTTGACCCTATTCGGCCTGGCCATGGTCGGGTTGGTCTGCTGGCGTCGCTGGCGGTAGGAGCAAATCAACCATGCGACAGCTTGTCTTCGCCGTGCTCCTGGTCGCTGGCCTCGTCACACTCGCCCCGCGCCGGGCCGAAGCCACGGAAGTGACCATCGAGCTACGAAACACGCCACCCCTCGTTCGACCGGATGATTTTCCCAGCCTCTGCGCGCTCTTGGCGTTCTCGCTGAGCGAGCACATCTGGGCAGGCGCGGGATACGAATTGATCCAGGACTACGATGCCATCTTGTGGACCTATGAAAACGAAGGGCACAAGCCCATCGTCATGTCGGGCATTCGCGCCGGCGTCTGGTATCGCGGCGGGGCCGCTCACCATGCCTTCACGTGGGCGGCCGGCCCACTCTTCACTTTTGCCAATCCCGCCATTTCGCTCGCGCATTCGCCTGATGCACTCGACAGCGGCACTTCCGTCGTCGATTTCGGCGCCGATTTCTCCGTCGGGCACGTGTGGCAGGGATTTCGTCTCGAGGGCTTCGCCACCCCGGCCTGGTCCATTGGTAGGGTGGCAAGTCCCGCCATCCACAAGGAGGAGCGCTACAGCGCCTTCACCTATCGCATCGGCGTGGCCCTCGCGATTCTCGTGGGTTCGTGAACGTGCTCCGAAGTGTGGTGCCCGAAGTGTGGTGCCAGAGGCTTGAGAAGTCCGTAGACCAGGTCCGTTCCCTAGCCCGTGCTGGACGCGGTTGGGCATGAGGCACGCCGAAGAGCACGACCTCCTTGCTGCACGATACGGCAATCTCCTTCGGGCCAGCCTGAAGCCTTGGGTTGCGGGCGAAGCCCGCGGTATGCAGGGAGCCTACCGGCTCGGCTACTTCTTGCTGCTCTTCACCTCTTCCAGCCAATCGCCGATCTTCTTCTCACGCTTGTCCAGCTCGGCGCGCACCTCGGCCAACGATTTCGTCTGGCCATCGAAGAAAGCCACGATGGCCTCAGGGTAATCGTTGGCCAGGAGGTTCAGGATCACATCGTGATCCGTGCCGATGTTCGAGCTGCCGCCCTTGGGATCCATCGCGCGCAAGCTCGCGGCTTGGCTTTCGATGGCCTTGCGCTGCGAAACGGCCACCTTCTTGAGCTGGTCAGCGGCGTCGAGCTTGCCATTCAGCTTCTCGGCCGCCTGGTCGAGAGACTGGCGCGTCTTCTTCTCGAAGGCGAACAAGGCCAGGTGCTTGGGCAGCTTGCTCTTGTCGAACTTCAGCAGGCGCGCCCGCTCCTCGGCGGCGAGTTGAGCAGCCAGCTTCTCGTCGGCATCTTTCTTTGCCTTCCAGATTGCGTACTTTTCCATCATGCCGAGGTGGGCACCAGCGTCGATGGCTGGACCGGCGTCGATGGGCTGCCGTTGGGCCGGGGCAGGCGTGGGCGGAGCCTTGACCGCCGGAGTTTCGTCCTTACAGGCGGCGGCCAGAAGCATCGCCGAGGCCGCAAGAAAGGTTGTGGTTCGCTTCATGGTGTTCTCCCTGTGCCGCAAGGTTGAGGTTTCGCATGGGCCACCGCGAACACGGCCCGATACCAGTGATTTTCGAGGCCAAGGCTCCGAGAGTCAACCCGAAGTTTGCTGCCGGCAACCGTACCCGCTCAGCCGGGCACCGGACCCAGCGCCGTTCTGACCAAGTTGCGCCGGTCGTCAAACCACTCACCGTAGCCCGGGCCCGGACGGAAATCGTCGTGCGCCGTCGCGAGAAGGTCCGAGAGCCGGGAGCGCAGGCGGGCCAGGACCTCAGGCTCGGCGCTGCTCTCCGCCAGATTCTCCATCTGGTACGGATCTGCCAGATTGTCGTAGAGCTCCTCCCCTCCAGCGAGCCACCGGAAGTAGGTGTATTGCTTGGTTCTGACGCCCCGCCATTCGGGATACGTGGTGCCGGTCATGCAGTAATCACACTCGGAGGTGTAGTTTCCGATCAGGACTTCCTCGCGACCATCGCCGCCCTTCCCGAAAGCGACTCCGCTCAGATCCGCGCCGTCCACCTCCCGGGGGATGGGTAGACCCGCAAGCCCGCACAGGGTGGGGAGATGGTCCATCGGAGTCTGCAAGGCGTCGACCCGGGAACCCCGGGGGATCCGCTGCGGCCACCGGACGATGAGCGGGATGTTGATGGACTCGGCATAAGCGACCAACTTGTTGACGCGTCCGTGACTTCCGTGCATCTCGCCATGATCGGCGGTGAAGACCACGATCGTGTCCCTGGCCAGCCCCGACGTTTCCAGGTAATCCAGCAATTGGCCGAGGCTGTCGTCCACCTTCTTGGCCATGGCCAGGTAGCATCGCACCTCGTCCATCGTCCGCGGATTGTTTTCCGCCGGGACGTTGGGCGGCCATGGGATCGTCTCCGGGACTCTCTCCAGATAGCCCTCCGGAATGTGGGCCTGGTCGAAATACGGGTGCGGGGGATGGGGAGCGACGGTCAGGAAGAATGGCCGGCCGGATTGCCGGCGTTGATCCATATAGGCAACGGCCTGGTCGGCCTCCGTGTCGGTCTCGTACCGGCCGGAGTAGATCTTTGCGGGCTCATTCTCGTAGAACCAGTAATTGTTGAAGTCCATGTGGAAATTGAACGCCTGCCAGTGTTCATATCCCAGCCGGGCCGGACCTGGGGCTACATACTCGGTATCAGGATTCTTGTCCCGATAGGCCTGTTCGGCATTCGCATCCGGCTCGCAGACCCCTTCTCCCCCCCGGTAGCCCTTGGCAAGATGCCATTTGCCGATGAATCCCGTATCGTAGCCCGCTGCGTGGAACAGGTCGGCCAGACAGTTGGGACTCGCAACGTGACTGGCTTCCACGAAATTCATGACGATCCCGGAATGGGTGGGATAGCGCCCGGTTTGAACCATCCCGCGGTAGGGCGTGCACAGAGGGCAACTCGAAACGGAATTGGTGAAAACGACACCCCCGCTCGCCAGGCGGTCGATATTCGGCGTCGTGATGTTCCGCCCGCCGTAGACGCCGCACACGTCGGCGCGGAGCTGGTCAGCGAATACGAAGAGGACGTTGGGCTTCGTTCCCGCTCTCGTCCCCAACCCGCCGCATCCCGGAATCGCCATGGTCGCGGTCCCCGCGGACGCCAGTTTCAGAAACGCACGACGGTCCATCCCTTGTCGAGTCATGGCAGCGATCCCTCGAGATCGGCGCCAGCATATCATTTCTGTTCAAGACGTGGCATCGAGGCTGAAAGACGGAGAAGGAAGCATGCCTTTCGGGCGGTGAGGCGTTCTGCTACCATCGGACACCATGAAACGTGGGATGCGAACGGCATTGGCGGTCTTCTGGCTGGCGGGACTGGTAGGTTCCTGCGGCGGATTGGCCTCCGAGGGAGCCCCACTCGATGTATCCGCCTGCCAGGATCACTGGA
>Ga0182019_10002140_pt1 | contig 10105 bp, 8 predicted proteins | sample 812E2MmetaG_FD_120483 | JGI IMG/M metagenome (GOLD analysis project Ga0182019, IMG submission 120483) | Permafrost microbial communities from Stordalen Mire, Sweden - 812E2M metaG | ecosystem: Environmental > Terrestrial > Soil > Wetlands > Permafrost | place: Sweden: Stordalen | collected... | reverse complement strand
GGTCTTCGCCTCGGGCGCGTTCGGTGTGGCGATGCTGGTGTTCGCGGCGTCGCCGAACCTGGTCAGCTCGTTTCCGCTCGGGGTGATCGTCGGGTGCTTCAGCATCGCTTTCATGACGGCCTCGACCGCCATCGTGCAGGTGCGGTCGGCACCAGAAATGCGCGGACGGGTACTGGCCCTGCAGGCCATCGTGTTCCTGGGCAGCACGCCGATCGGCGGACCGATCCTGGGGGCCATCTGCGACTGGCTCGGCGCCCGAGCCGGCATCGTCGTGGGTGGCCTCGCCGCCGTTGGGGCGGCGGCCTGGGGTCACGCGGCCGCCAAGCGCAAGGTCGGCGAACCGGGGATCACCGTCGAGCGGCTGCCCGTCACCGACCCGGAGTTGCAAACCGCCTGAGTCACCCCGTTCTCTGGCTCGATCGCTACAACGGTTGTCGCAATCGAGCCGGATTTCGGGTGTCAGCCGCGGAGGAAGAAGCCGCGCGGATCCCAGCGGCGGAGGGCGGCGACCTCGTCGGAGGCAACCGGCGCCAGCGTGGTGATGTTGTCGACCACCGCCAATTTCCACCCACACACGTCGCGAACCTGATCGACCGTCACGCCGTCGGCCAGTGCGGTCAGCACGAACCGGCCGTCGTCGCCACTCGTGAAGACACCGAGGTCGGTCACCAGGTGCGACACATGCCGTCCCGGCGACGTCACGTACGGCACCCGCTCAGTCGTACGCCGCGGAGTCAAGGTGGTCACGACGATCACCTCGTCTGCCGCGGATGCCACGTCGTTCCCACCGCCGCTCCCCACCAGAAACACCTTGCCGGGGATGACCGTCGAGTCGATATCCCCCCGCACGTCGATCAGTGCGGCGCCCAGGCAGGCCAGCGTCGTCGTACCGGGACCCGACACCACCATGCCCAAGATCTCTGACGAGTCGGCCAGCATCGTCGAACTGGGAAACGCCCGGTGATTGAACACAAAAGGATCAGCCGGCGTGGGCTCGTAACCCCACAGGCCCAATTCGGCGGTCAGCACCGTTGAGGTCCCGCGCTGGTTGGCCCAGCGGGCGCCAAGCCATGTGGCCAGATTCGCGACCCCGGCACCGGCCAGCACCGCGTCGGCGCCGGTGGCGACCAGCCGATCGGCGAGGACCCGAGCCCCAAGCACCGCGGCCCGTTCCCAGTCGTTCGTGGGCGCGTCGAGGTCGGGCGGGTAGTCGGCCTCGTCCTCCCGCCACGATTCGCGATCGGCCCGGGCCGAGAGGCGCGTTCGCCGCTCCGCACCCAACTTGGCCAGGTACGCCTCGTGGTCGGCGACATCCAGCACCCACTCGGCGATCCACTCGTCGAAGTCGTCGCGACGGCTTGCGTCACGGGCCTCGGCCCAGAAGTCCACGTCCTCGGCGTAGGGCTCGGCCGGGGTGAACCGACCGAACAGTCCGCCCGGATGGGCGCCCATCGGGCACTCGGTGACCGACAGCACCTGATGGCCCGGGACCTTCACCAGGTGGGACCACGGACGGATGTCATCGACGATCCGTTCCACCGTGGCGATCACCCCGCGCCTGGCGGCCAACGCACCCCAGACACCTTCGAGGAGCGGTGGGTGGAACGCCAGATTGCCGTCGCGGTCGGCCACGGCGGCGTGGACCAATGCCACGTCGGGTCGATAGGCCGCCACCACACCGGTCGGGCCGAACGGCGTGTCCACCATGGCGAACCCGTCATTCGCCTCCATCGACGATCCCGCCACCGACGCGGTCACCACCGACGGCAACCCGCGAGCGCCGGCCTCGAGCCGCTGGGCGAACGCAAGGAAGGGCCAGTGCTCAACCTCCACCTCACCCGAGTGGTAGGCGTCGCCGAAGATGGCGTTCGGAGTGAAGTTGGGGAAGACGTCGCCCGAGTAGCCGGTGATGACCTTGCCGACCAGGCCACCCCGGAACCACAGCGTTCCCAAGGTGGACAGGCTGAGCATCGACAGCTCGAAGCACGGATCCCGACCCCACCACTGCCGGATCACCTCGTTGGAGGCGGCGGTCCAGCGGGTATGTCCGCACACCACGTGGATGGAGTCACCGGACCGAACATGGCCCTCGACAGCGTCGCGGAGAGAAACGACTTTGGACATGGACCGACCCTAAAGCCAGCGCAGCAAGCTCGGCGCAGCCGACACCAGCGAGGGTTCCGAAGCCGGCCGAAGCGAGCGCCAGCGAAGCGAACCGAGGCGGAGGAGGCCCGCGCGAACAAGGTCGGAGCGCACGACGGACAACCCCCGGTTAGTGTGCGCGTCGCGGGCGGGATGAGTGACTGCATGCCGACAGACAAAGGGGGGCACACCCGGTGGACGGCTATCCGCGCACCGCGTCCGAACGGCGTTCACACCTTGCCGTGGCCTGTGAAACCGAGTCGCTGACGTACGGCGAGCTCGATGAGCGATCGTCGCGCCTGGCCGCGGTTCTTTCTGATCTCGGAGTCCACGCCGGGGATCGTCTCGGGATCATGCTGCCGAACTCGATCGAGTTCATCGAGTGTCTGGCGGCGTCGGCCAAGCTCGAGGTGTCGTCGCTCACCATCAATTGGCACCTCAAGGCCGATGAGCTGGCGTGGATCCTCGCCGACTCCGACCCGAGTGCGCTCGTGGCCCATGTCGATCTGGCCGAGGTGGTCGAGATCGCCAATGACGCCCAACGCCCGATCCTCTGGGTGGGCGGCGATTACGAGGACCGGGTGGCGGCCGCCCGGACCGACGCCATCCCTTACGCCTGGCCCACTTCCTGGCCGGTGATCTACACCTCGGGCACCTCGGGTCGACCCAAGGGGGTGGTGCATGGCGCCACCGCGGCGGTCGAGATCATGGCCGGCGCCTACAACGCCCTGACGGCGCTGTGGGGGTACCGGCCAACGGACGTGCACCTGGTAGCTGGACCGCTCTACCACGCCGGCCCGAGCGGCTATTGCAATCTCACCCTGTATGTCGGCGGCACCGTCATCATCATGGACGAGTGGGATCCGCGCGAGTTCCTCCGCATCGTCGACACTCATCGGGTCACCACCACCTTCCTGACGCCGGCCCACTTCATCCGGCTACTCGAAGTGCCACCCGAGGAGTGGGCCCGTTACGACGTCACCTCGTTGCGTCACGTCATCCATGCCGGCGCACCGTGCCCCAGCTCGGTCAAGTCCCGCATCATCGAAGCCTTCCCCCTCGCCGAGATCTGGGAGCTGTACGGCGCCAGCGAGGGCGGCGCCACCCGCGTATCGGGTGACGACTGGCTGGTACGACCCGGCACCGTCGGCCAACCGTGGCCGGGGGTGGAGATACACATCGTCGACCCCGACTCGGGCGAGCGAGTGAGCGTCGGCCAGGACGGGCTCATCTACGTCCGGCCGGCCCAGGGTCGATTCCACTATCACAACGATCAAGAGAAGACGGCCTCGGCCTGGCGCGATGACGCCTTCACCGTGGGCGACGTCGGGCACCTCGACGCCGATGGCTTTCTGTACCTCACCGATCGTCGGGCCGACATGGTGATCCGGGCCGGCGTCAACGTCTACCCCCGCGAGATCGAAGAGGTGCTGCACCGGCATGACGCCGTCGTCGACTGTGCCGTGTTCGGCATTCCCGACGACCGCGACGGCGAACAACTGAAGGCCGTGATCGAGACCCGCCGGGCGGTGCCGGTCGAGGAGCTGGCGGACTGGTGCCGAGCTCATCTCGACGCCTTCAAATGCCCGTCGGTGATCGATCTGACCGACACCCTCCCCCGCGACCCGAACGGCAAGGTGCTCAAGCGGCTGCTGCGGGACGAGGCGTGGAGCGGTACCGGCCGCTCGATCTGACAGGCTCGTCACATGCCAACCCCCATCGATCCCGGATCGCTCCGCGTCGACGACGACGGCGTCACGTTGCTCGGCGGGTGGTCACCGTCGAGTGGGCACCGCCACTTCCCGATGCGACCGCTGTGTCCCTTCACCGGGGCCGATGACGTCCAGCCCCTGGACCTGCCCCGCGACGGCCGGGTGTGGTTGTGGACCACGGTCACGGCCCCTCCACCCGGCTACCAGGGTCCGGTGCCATATGGGCTCGGCATCGTCGAGCTGGATGGTGAACCGTTTCTGCGCGTTGTCTCGCGCATCATCGGCGAAGTGCCGGGCGAGGGTGCGCCGGTACGGCTTGTCGGCGAAGAGGTGCCGGGCCCCGATGGTGATCCGGCCACCACATGGGCCTTTCAGGTGGTCCCATGACCAGCGCGTCGCAAACCACCGTCGAGATCGCCGGGATCGGCATGCACCCCTTCGGGCGCTTCGATGGCCTGGGGGCGACCGACATGGGCGTGGCTGCGGTGCGAGAGGCACTGGCCGACGCCGGGTCCAGCGCGCGCGATCTGCAGGCCGCGTTCTGCGGCACCGCCTATGGCGGTGTGGCCGCCGGCCATCGGGTGCTCGGCGCGCTGGCCGCTACGGGCATCCCGATCATCGATGTCGAGGCCGGCTGTGCGTCCGGAGGCGCCGCGCTGGCACTTGGCGCGGCGGCGATCGAGTCCGGACGCTGCGACCAGGTGTTGGTCTTCGGCATCGAGAAGATGCCCAAGGGCGTGATCCGCTCGTCGTTCTTCGCTCCCTGGCAGGAGGCGGCCGGGCTGACACCGGCACCGGCGTTCTTTGCGTTGCGAGCACAGCGCCTGCTGCGCGAGTGCGGGCTGACCCCCGAGCACCTGGCCCAGGTGGTGGTGAAGAATCGTCGACACGGCGTGTCGAACCCCAACGCCATGTTCCGCTCCGAGGTCACCGTCGAGCAGGTGCTGGCATCACGCCTGGTCTGCGACCCGTTGCACCTGTGGATGCTGTGCTCACCGAACGAAGGCGCCGCTGCGGTGGTGCTACGGGCAGCCGGGTCCGGCGCCGAGGGGCGGGGCGTGGTCGTCGCGGCGGTGTCGCTTCGCTCGCACCTGCCCGGAAGCGTGTTGGGTGAGGACTCTCCGATGTGCGGAATCGACGACTCCGACATCACCCCACCGACCACCCTGGCCGCCCGGGACGCCTACGAGGAGGCCGGCATGGGGCCCGACGACATCGATGTGGTGGAGTGCCAGGACACCGACGCGGCGCGCGAGCTGCTGGTATGGGCCGAGCTCGGCCTGTGCGAGCCCGGCGAACAGGCCGCTCTGCTGGCCGACGGGTCGACCAACCTGGGCGGCCGCCTCCCGGTCAACCCCTCGGGTGGGCTCCTGTCGAAGGGCGAACCGCTCGGGGCCTCCGCACTGGGTCAGATCGTCGAGCTGGTCCACCAGTTGCGGGGCACCGCCGGAGAGCGACAGGTCGATGGGGCGCAGGTGGCGCTGGCCCACGTCATCGGCCGGGGTGCCAACGCCTGTGTGACCATCCTCAGGCGCTGAGCATCCACCCCGTGGTCTCGATACCGTGGTGATCGTCCCCGGCCAGGCCGACCGGGGAGCGTCTCGCCACTGGTGCTCCGAAAAACGAGGAGCGCTTCCATGAGGGTTACCGATCTGATCCGACGTAAGGGCGGCGCGGGAGTGACCACGATCTCGCCCGATGCCAGCCTCACCGAGGCGGCCCACGAGTTGACCACCCATCGCATCGGCGCCCTGGTCGTCACCGTCGACGGTGAGTCGATCGCGGGCATCCTGTCCGAGCGCGACATCGTGCGGCACCTGGCCGAACGGGGCGGCGACGGTTTGGGCGACCAGGTCAGCGCCGTCATGACCATCGCGGTGCGCACCTGCTCGCCGACCGACACCGTGGAGGAGCTGATGGGGGTGATGACCGAACACCGGATCCGCCATCTGCCAGTGCTCATCGACGGGCAGCTGTCCGGCATCGTGTCGATCGGCGATGTGGTCAAGCACCGGGTCGAGGCGCTCGAGGAGGAGCGCCGGCATCTGACCGACTACATCCAGACCGGTCGCTGAACGGGTTCATCCGAACGTTGAAGGCTCAGACGTATATCGGTCTGAGCGTTCAGAGTTCGCCGAAATTGGATCGAAGCCGGCTCGCACAGGCTGCGGCCTGGGGAGGTGACGCTGGTGTCAGGTAGCCTTCGCAGGTGACCGTTTGCATCTCTGCGGTGGGGGTTGCCGCGCCAACGCTTCGGCTTTCGACCCGCGACGTCAACGCTGCCTGGGGCAAGGGCGGCGGACGTGGCCAGTCAGCCGTCTGCGCGTCCGACGAGGACACCCTGACCCTGGCCTGGGCTGCCTGCGACCGTGCGCTCGACGCCGCGGACCTCGCCGCCTGTGACATCGACGGACTGTGGTGGGGCACCACCCGCCCGCCGTTCGCCGAAGGGCCGAGCTGGACCCACCTGGCCGCCGTCCTACGCCTCGGACCGTCCACCGACGGCTCGCTCTGCTCGGGCTCCACCCACGCCGGAATCGAGGCCCTCCTGGCCGCCGCCGACGCGGTGGCTGCCGGGCGGGTGCAGCGAGCCCTCGTCGTGATGTCGGAATCGCTGCTTCCCGGTACCGGCACCGGCGTCGAGAGCGCAACAGGCGCCGGAGCCGCTGCCGTCCTGTTGACCAACGAGGGTCCGGCACCCCTCGGTACGAGAGTCACCCGTTCGGTTCCGGTCCTCGACCGCTACCGCGGCGATCGTGAGCCGACGACCCGCGAGGCCTACGACGGCCGCCTGTTCCGTGAAGAGGTGTACCTGCCGCTGCTGACCGACGTCGGCCGAGCGGCCGGCGCGGCCGATGGCGCCCGCTGGTCGCTCCCCGACCCCGACGGCCGGCTCGGACCCACCCTGGGCCGCAAGCTCGCGGTTGGCGCGCTGGCGTCGGCCCAGAGCCGCGCAGAGCTCGGTGACACCGGCTCGGCGTCGCCGCTCATCGGCATCGCAGCAGCGCTGGCCACCGTGGGCCCGGCAGTTGTGATGGCCTACGGCGGCGGCCGCGGCACCGCCTTGAACGTCGACGTACAGGCCCCGGTACCCGGTGCGGATCGGGTGGCCGATGATCTGGGCCAAGGCCGACCGGCCAGCTACACCGAGGTACTCCGGGCCCGCGGGCGACTCATCGCGGCGGGAGAGTCGGTCGAGATGGCCGTTCCACCCGGCAGCGCGATGTTCGTGCGGGGCAATGTCGAGGTGCTCGGCCTGCTCGGTGCCCGCTGCGTCGAGTGCGGCACCGTCAACACCCCGCCGTCGATCCACCCGGCCTGCATCTCGTGCGGATCGGACAAGTTCGACATCGTGCCGCTGGCTCGCAAGGGCACCGTGCAGACATTCGTGATCAACCACACGATGCCGGCGCCCTTCGAGGCACCCCTGCCCCTGGTCGTCGTCGACCTGGAGGACGGATCGCGCATCCAACTGCAGGGTGCGACCACCGGTGCAGACCTGACGATCGGCGGGCCGGTCGAGCTGATCCTGCGCCGGTACTCCGTGGAGCGCGGCGTGCCGATCTACGGATGGAAGGTGCGAGAGATCACCGAAGGGAGCGCCTCATGAGCTGGAACAAGGTCGCCGTCGTGGGTGCCGGCCTCATCAAGATGGGCGAGCTGTTCGACCAGTCCTACGAACAGATGGCCAAGGGCGCGTTCGATTCGGTTGTCGCATCGGTCGACAAGGGGCTCGACCCGGCCCTGATCGATGCCGCCTTCGTGGCCACCCAGCGCGGCACGCTCTGGGGCCAGGAGGGCATCGGCGGTAACACCGTCCCGTCGGCCATCGGGCTCTCGGGCATCGCCTGCACCCGCATCGAGAACGCCTGTCCCACCGGTAGCGACGCCTTCCGGGTGGGCTGCATGGCCGTCGCCTCCGGCGTGCACGACGTGGTGCTCGTCATCGGCGTCGAGAAGATGCGCGACAAGTCGTCGGAGGAGGGCCTCTTGGCCAGGGCCGCGGCCGGGCATCCGGTCTACACGAGGGGCGAATCTGCACCGGTGTTGTTCGCACCCTTCGCCACCCGCCACATGCACGACTTCGGCACCACCCGAGAGATGTTGGCCTCGGTCGCCGTCAAGAACCACCACAACGGGGCCCTCGATCCGTACGCCCACTTCCAGAACGAGGTGTCGATCGAGGACGTGCTCAAGAGCGCGCCGGTCTGCCATCCACTGCACCTCCTCGATTGCTGTCCCCAGACCGACGGCGCGGCCGCCATCATCATCACGTCGGCCGATCGGGCATCGGAGTTCACCGACAAGCCGGTCTTCGTGGCCGGCTTCGGCGTGGCCACCGACCACCCGTACCTCCACGAGAAGTCCACGTTCGTCGGCCTTCCCGCCACCACGCTGGCCTCGGACCGGGCGTACAAGATGGCCGACGTGAGCCCGTCGGACATCGACATGGCCGAGGTCCACGACTGCTTCACGATCACCGAGATCCTCGACATCGAAGACCTCGGCTTTGTCGAGAAGGGCAAAGGCGGCATCGCCTCCCTCGAGGGCGAAACCGCGCTCGACGGTCGCATTCCGATCAACACCTCGGGCGGGCTGCTGGCCAAGGGACACCCGATTGGGGCCACCGGCATCGCCCAGCTGACCGAATGCTGGTGGCAGTTGCGGGGCGACGCGGCCGACCGTCAGGTCGAGATGCGCAACGGCTTCGCCCTGCAGCACAACGTCGGGGGCCGCGGCTCAGGTGTGTCGGTCGTGAACATCCTCACCACCAACGCCTGACATCTGACGTGCTCCGCTTCGACGTCACTGCCGACGGTGTCGGCCGCATCGTGTTGGATCGCTCCGACGCGGCCAATGCCCTCACCGTCGAGATGCGCGACGACCTGCTGGCGGCCGTGCGCTCGTGCCGACAGAACGACGATGTGCGGGCGGTGTTGATCTCCGCCGTTGGATCCTCGTTCTGCTCCGGCATGGATCTGAGGGCGTCGACCGTCACCCGGGCCGGCACGCCCGGATTCGACCCACGGTCCACGTCCCAGGCCCTGCGGGTCGGGGTGCAGGCGTTCATCACCGAATTGTGGGAGCTCGACAAGCCAACCGTTGCCGCAGTTGCCGGTGCGGCGGTGGGCCCTGGAGCGCATCTCGCCCTGGCATGCGATTTCGTGCTGGTGGGGCCCAAGACCAAGTTCGTGTGGAGCTTCCCGCGACTCGGCCTGGTGGCCGATGCCGGCGGCGCGTACCTGCTCCCCCGTCTGGTTGGTCTCCCCCGCGCCAAGGCGATGCTGATGCTCGGCGAGGGCGCCCGCGGCCAGGAATGCGTCGACCTCGGCCTGGCGTACTCGTGTTCGGAGACGCCCGAGGGTGTTGCCACCGACGCCGAGGCGCTGGTGCAGAAGCTCGCGACCGGCCCGACCCGCTCCCTGGGGTTGACCAAACGTCTTCTCAACCGCAGCTTCGAGACCGACCTACCCGACAGCCTCGAGTTGGAAGGCCACTTCCAGGCGCTGGCAACGGCGTCGAGTGACCTGGTCGAAGGCATGACCGCGTTCCGCGAACAGCGGTCGGCCGACTTCACCGGCCACTGAGCGGGCCGCCCTCCCGGGTTGGATCGCTCAAATCGGGTCGGACGACTCCACGCCCTGGTCACCGACGCGGTCGGTGTATTTGGACCCGTCCCAATAGCGATACTCGTGACGAGCGGTGGGATCGGGCAGCCACTCGGGATCAGCCGGAGGTGAGAACGACCTCGGCCCGGGCGCCGCTGGGGTTTGAGTACCCCCAAAGGTTGGAGTGGCGGGTGTTGAGTCCGGCTGTGGAGTCGGCGTTGGGTCCTGAACGACCGGCGTTGCGGCGGTTGGCGAGGTGTTCGAGCCCAAAGTCCACCCCCCACCCGATGCGACGGGCGCGGGCGCAGCGACCTGCATCGCTTGGGCGAACCCGCCGGTCGACTCGCCCACGATGGCGGTCGACGCCAGGATGTAGGCCGTCTTTCGGACATAGACCACCACGCGACCGAAGCCGATGAACATGGCGCCATAGAAGATCCCACCGAGGATGATGCCGACACCTGCAGCGACCGCGGCACCAGTGGTATCGGTGCCGGTGTCAAAGGTGTTGGAGTTCCCGCTCGCCATGAACACGATGCCCACAATCAGGGCAATGCCGATGACGATCCAACCAAGTATCTGGATGATCATGCCGGCGGTGTCAGTCGGCGCATCCCCGAGTCGAGATTTGATCTGTGCAGG
>Ga0182019_10002139_pt1 | contig 10113 bp, 7 predicted proteins | sample 812E2MmetaG_FD_120483 | JGI IMG/M metagenome (GOLD analysis project Ga0182019, IMG submission 120483) | Permafrost microbial communities from Stordalen Mire, Sweden - 812E2M metaG | ecosystem: Environmental > Terrestrial > Soil > Wetlands > Permafrost | place: Sweden: Stordalen | collected... | reverse complement strand
CTTTCTCCAAAAAACTTAAAAATTATTTGAGTTCATCCGAGCCGCTTAAAGCGTGTCGTTACTGTCTGGCCTCTGTCGGCAAATTACGTACCCACACACTTGTGAAAGCCGCCGACTGGAAATACAATCATGGTATTCCCACCGAGAAACTGATTGACTATAATAAACTATACCTTCTGGAAAAAGGTATAAAATTCAATAGCATCACGACACGCGAAACATATATTGTGTAATTGTTCTCTATTTCTATTTTTCCAGAACACTGAAGTATCTGTTATGAATTGATTTTTAATTGCGCTTTGGCCTGAGCGAGTTTTTCGTTGTCCAGATAATATTTCCCGTTGTTCGTTTTGATTACCAGACCGTCAGCAATCAGCAGGTTTAGCGCTTTGGGGCGAATATTTTTGGTACCGACGCGGAAGAAATTCTTCCGTTCATCCTGAATTGCAACCGCCCTCGCTTCTTTAAATGCTCTGGCCTCTTCCATTTCGGCGATGATTTTCAAGCACGTCTTCTGTATAGCCAGACCGCCCATGTAAAGAAAAAAGACGACAATGGCAATAAAGACGACAAACAGCAGAATTATTTGTAAAGATAACGTCATAAAAATCTCTTTCAAAGTATTTCCTGCGAGAGGTCATATAATTGATAAAACTGTTTGTCAATCTGCAACTTAGTATTGCGAGATAATCGGCTTGACTGGTGAATCATACTACTCTATATTTTTGTCCAAAAAACAAGAGAACGAAACATGAAAAAATCATACGTTCACGGTTACGATCAGCGGGAAAACATTAGACTTCAGGATCAAGCATCTACTCTGGTCGAGTTGCTGCACTCCGACACCAAATATCCAGCAGGAAGCAAAGTTCTGGAAGCCGGCTGCGGAGTCGGCGCGCAAACGGTGACCCTCGCGAAAAACAGCCCTAAAGCTTTGATTACATCGATAGATATTTCTGAAACTTCCGTCAATGAAGCAAGAAGCAAAACGGCGGCGGCAGGCATGACGAATGTTCAATTCGTACAGGCGGACATATTTAATTTATCTTATGAACCAAATTCTTTTGATCACATTTTTGTCTGCTTTGTTCTGGAACATCTCCCGCGGCCGGTCGAAGCATTGCAAATGCTGAGAAAATATTTGAAGGACGGCGGCACAATTACAGTCATTGAGGGAGATCATGGCTCGGCCTATTTTTATCCGGACAGCGATGAGGCACATAAAGCGATTCAGTGTCAGGTTGAACTGCAGTGCAAAGCCGGCGGCAACGCTATGATAGGAAGAGAATTGTATCCGCTCATGCATCAGGCTGGCTTTAACTCGGTTCGTGTATCTCCTCGCATGGTCTATGTGGATTATAGTAAACCTGAACTGGTTGATGGATTCACGAAGAAGACATTCACGGCGATGATTGAAGGGGTGCGCGAGCCGGCGATTAATTCGGGAATAATCGAACAAAGTGTTTTTGATCAGGGGATCAAAGATTTATATCGAACCGCTGAGGCGGATGGAGTATTTTGTTATACTTTCTTTAAAGCAATTGGCATCAAATGATTGCCTGGTGACAGATTGCGTTAATTGGAGAAAAAAGAATGCGTAAAAACGATAGAGAAATAAAAGACGGAAAAGTAATTGACGGCATCATCAGGCGTTGCCGCGTTTGTCATCTTGCCATGTGCGATGATGGTCAGTCTTATGTCGTTCCTTTGAATTTCGGCTACGACGGCCGTTTTCTCTATTTCCACGCCGCGCTGGAAGGAAGAAAGATTGACATTATCAAAAGAAATAATCGGGTAGGATTTGAGTTTGATATCCTCCATGATATTGTCACGGCTGAGCGGGCTTGCGACTGGGGAGCAAAATACGAGAGCGTCATTGGATCAGGTACGGCGGAAATAATCGATGATTCAGACGCTAAAAAAGAAGCTCTTCAATGGATTATGCGTCAATACGGAAGCGATGCAAATGATTTCTCTGATGAAATTCTTAAAAAGACTCTGATCCTTCGTGTACGGATACTGGAAATCAGCGGTAAAGCAAAGTAATTAATTTCTATCGCCAATAATTTAAGACTCTCCGAGGCAAGCCCCGGAGAGTCTTTGTTTCATAAGGAACAATGCCAAGCAGTCCCGCGTCGTCGTAGATGCCCTTCAGGGTACTTCGCTCCTGGGATAATTCGACTAACAAATATTAGAGCACTATGTTTGTAATATTTGAGTCTCATTACTTTTGCTTAATGCGCCCACTGACTGCGGTTTGAAGAATCGAAAGAACGCTGCTTGGGTCTGCTGTTCATTCTTGCTTTGGGAGAAAAATGATTTCCGCCATTACTGGGTTTTCCACCTCTTCCTCTGGTATTGCGGTGCGCGGGAGTTCTGTCATCAATAGGCATGCTCATGGTTAATCCATCAACATTCTGGTATTGAAGCTTTTCTCCGAGAACTCTTTTCAGGGAATTAGCAAGGCCCATATCTTCTCCTGTTACAAAAGTAAAGGCGTCGCCGGTTTTGGTGGCGCGTCCCGTCCGGCCGATGCGATGAGTATAGGCATCGGTAGTTGAGGGCATATCATAATTTATAACATGGGAGATTCTGGTCACGTCAATGCCGCGGGCGGCGATATCGGTCGCAACCATGATTTCGTAACGACCGTCACGGAAACCGTCGAGAGCATGCTGTCGCTTCTGCTGTGTTAAGTTGCCATGCAGTGAAGTAACTTTGTATCCCGATTTATCCAGTTGCAGAGCCACGCTCTTGGCGCGCGATTTTGTCCGGGTAAAAACGAGAACGGATTCCATCTCCGTTTTATCAAGGATATCTTTCAGCAGATCCGTTTTGGAGCTCATTTGCACCGGATAAAAATGATGCGTAACAGTGTCGACCGGCGCTGCGTGGCCGATTTTAATGTTCACCGGATTTGTCAAAAGATCATTGGCGAGCGAACGAATGTCTTCCGGCATAGTTGCGGAAAACAGCAAAGTCTGACGCTGTGCGGGAACGTGTTTCACGATTCTTCGAACATCCGGTAGAAAGCCCATATCAAACATGTGATCAGCCTCATCAATAACCAGCACTTCTACATGGGATAAATCAATGGTTTTGCGCTGGATATGGTCAAGCAGACGACCGGGACACGCGGAGACAATATCAACTCTATCACGGAGTTTTGTTATCTGACCATTAATGTTCACGCCGCCGTAGATTGAGGCGCTGCGGACTTGTGCTCTGCGTCCTAATTGTCCTATCGCTTTGTGGGTTTGCTCGCTCAACTCCCGTGTCGGTGCAATAATAAGGGCGCGGATGTGACCGCGCGGCCCCTGCATCAGGCGCTGCAAAATCGGCAACACAAAAGCGGCTGTTTTTCCCGTTCCGGTCTGGGCAAGCCCCATAACATCGCGGCCTTCCAAAATCGGCGGGATTGATTGTAATTGGATTGGTGTTGGTACTTTATAGCCAAGCGCTTGCACGCCGGCAAATATTTTCGCATCTAACTTAAACTTCTCAAAACTCATTTCTTTCTTTTTTCCTTCTTTTTTCAGTATTTGTGACATTTGAACCCAGGTCTAGTCGTTACGGGTGTTGAGAACACACCGCTGTGTGCCATGATTGGGAGCCAAAAAAGCTGCAAACATGGCGCTAAAGTTGGATTCGGTTACGATTAGCCGGATTTTCCTGCCTAAATTTCTGATGTAGAAAGGATGGGAGGTCAATAACTATCGCGATCACTGGTCAGGCTTGTACAGGTATTAGTAGTAAATAGCAAGGATTATCTTTTACTTATATAAACAGTGAAAGAAATATGTTGGATTTCTGTCTCTGATCGTAATAAAAAATCCATCAATTCTATTTGCTTAGATAGCGTTCCAGGCGATTTAAGCCCTCTTTGATGTTTTCCATGGACGTGGCGTAGGAGAAACGCAAAAAGCCTTCTCCACCGCTGCCGAAATCAATGCCGGGCGAAACGCCGACTTTGACTTCTTCAGTAATGCGAAAAGCTTCCTTGTAAGAATCTTTGCAAAAGCGCCGCGCGTCGGCAAATACATAGAAAGCACCAGTCGGCTCAACATGGATGACAAAACCCATGTCCTTTAATCGCGCCAGCATATATTTACGGCGTTCATCATAAATTTTTACCATTTTAGCCACGTCTTTTTGCGCTTTAGTTAACGCGGCAATGCCCGCCCATTGAATAAAGCCGTTAGCGGAAATCATAAAATTCTGATGAATCCTCTGCATGACTTTGGAAAATTCTTTGGGAAAAATGCAGTAGCCCAGACGCCAGCCGGTCATCGCGTATAACTTGGAAAAACCGTTGATGACAAAAGCCTTGTCCGTAAATTCCAAAATGGAATGAGCGCGGTCTTTATAGACAAGACCATGATAAATCTCATCCGAAATAATATACTGCTTGTCGAATTGCGCGACATTCTGCAGTTGCTCTCTGGTCATCACAATGCCGGTGGGATTGGATGGCGAGTTAATAAGAATCGCCTTTGTTCGATGGGAGAGTTTCTTTTTGATATCCTTCGGACGATACTGAAATCCCTCTTCCGGATAAGTCTTAACATCTTTGGTTTTGCCGCCGGCCGCGAGGATAAAGTTCTGATAGCAGGGATAGCGCGGATTGGAGATGATTACTTCATCGCCGTGATCTAAAATTGCCAGCATCGCGAAAAGCAAGGCCGGAGATGTTCCGGTGGATATCATTACCTGATCGGGCGTAATAGTAACACCGTATTCCTTTAAATAGAAATCGCATATAGCCTGTCGTAGTTCCAGAAGACCCAGGGCGTGCGTGTAGCGGGTTTTGTTGTTTAATAGAGCTTCATTTGCCGCTTTTGTGATAACTTTGGGAGTGGGAAAATCCGGTTCGCCAACTTCCATATGTATGACATTTTCGCCCCTGCGCTCCAGTTCCTCCGCTTTGGCCATAACATCCATAACAATAAAGGATGTGAATTTAGACGCTCTTTTCGAAATCATAGATGATCCTGATGAATTATTTTGTATAGTACCTTTATTGCGATTGACTGAATTTTTCAACTAACTTTTGATAAATTGTTTCTCTACGGAACCTACTGGCAGGTATCTTGGTGTATTCACGTCGCGGAAATGAAGTATTGTCGAACTTCAGATAATGTGAAAACTTACAATTTTGCGCATAATTATCAAAAAAAGCCCATAACTGGCTCACTACTTGCAATTTTCTTCTCAAGAACTAAAAAACGATTGCTATTAGCACAATTTTGTTACAAAATACTTTTGGGTTTACCGAACCTTTTATGAGCAAGACTATAAAAAAATCTTTTTCTGAAAAAGAGCGTAATTTGAGTATTCATAGTTATGAAGAACTGGCCACTTTACACGCGATAGCTAAAATTCTAGCTCAACCTCAAGACCTGCGCGATCAGCTGGAACAGGTTCTGCAGGAAATGAGTTTCCGTTTAGGCATGAAACGGGGAATGATCTCCCTTTTGGACCGTGAGAAAAAGCAAGCCTGGCTCGATATTGCTCACGATATCAATATCGAGGGAATGGACGTAACTTATAAACCAGGCGAAGGTATTACCGGCAAAGTAGCGGAAACGGGCCGCCCTATGGCCGTGGCTAATCTTGGCCAAGCTACTCATTTTTTGGACCGCACAGGCGCCCGCCGTCATTTAAACAGATCGGAACTTGCTTTTCTATGTGTTCCCATTATTTATGATGCAAATGTCATCGGCGTCCTATCAGCTGATAAAGTAGCTGTTGAAGTGGAAGATCTGGATCGTGAACTGTCAATGCTCTCTGCAGTAGCTGAGCTTATGGCCAAAGCCGTGCATACCAGAGCACTGGAGGAAGAAAACGAACGCCTGAGAAAAATTGTCGGCAGTGATAGGGCGCCTTCGATTGATATTATTGGACATTCCAAGCCCATGCAGGAAGTATTCGGTTTGGTGGCCCAGGTATCCGATTCCAATACAACTGTCTTAATCACCGGTGAAACAGGAACCGGCAAGGAATTGATCGCCAGGGCGATCCACATGAACTCCCCCCGTCACAAAGCTCCGTTAGTGCAGGTTAATTGCGCGGCTATTCCTGATACACTGATTGAAAGCGAACTTTTCGGTCATGAAAGAGGGGCTTTTACCGGAGCCCTGCATCAACGCCGGGGACGTTTTGAAGAAGCTAACGGCGGTACAATTTTCCTGGATGAAGTAGGGGAACTTTCCGCTGCCGCTCAGGTAAAACTTTTACGCGTTTTGCAGGAAAAAAGGTTTCAGCCGCTGGGTTCTTCACGGGTGATTAATGTCAATGTTCGCATTATCGCGGCAACCAACAGAAATCTGGAAGAAGACATTGTGGCGGGACGTTTTCGTGCCGATTTATTTTACCGCTTAAATGTTTTTCCCATATATTTACCGGCGTTACGCGAAAGAGGAAGCGATATTATCCTTCTGGCCGATCATTTTATTTTGAAATACAGCAAGGAAATGGGGAAAAATGTTAAAAAAATATCCACAGCGGCGATAGAAGTATTTCTATCTCACAAATGGCCGGGTAATGTGCGTGAACTGGAAAACTGCATCGAACGGGCTGTTCTGCTAACCAGTACGGATACAATAGAACCTTTTCATTTGCCGCCGTCTTTGCACGTAAGAGAAACAAAGGTGGAGAAGAAGGAAAATGGCAAACTATCTTCTATTGTCGAAGCGCAGGAAAGATCTTTAATTATTGAGACGCTGAAAGCTACTGCAGGAAATCAAACAAAAGCCGCAAAAGTTCTGGGTACAACAAAGCGTATCATTCAATATAAAATAACCAAACTGGGTATTGATCCGAAGCTTTTCCGTAAAGGTAATAGTACCGGTGCTGAAACTGATTAGATTATAAAAAAATCCCTCTACAAGTAGAGGGATTTTTGTTACATTCAAAAATGTTTTTTAAACGAAGGAATTATTCTTCCAAACCATCATCATCATCTTTTTTTGCCGCTGTCACTTTTAGCGGTTTGATCTTTCTGTAAACCGCCTGCGGAGCCTTTTCATTTCCGTCAACCGTGAGAAGTCTTTCAATCGTAATACCGAAAAGTTTTTCATTCTCTTCCAGATAAGATTCTATCAGTTTCCAGTCCTCATCGGTAATTTCGGCAAACTCTCCGCCGTTTAACTGCTCATCAACCAGTTTTCTGCGCGGATCGCGGACATAGATCGCGCCGCCGGAAGCAAGAGAAAATATATTGGAACCGGGATACGGAGAATCGTACTCGTAGACCGAACCGTCTTCGTCATTAAAACCAATGCCGTTGAGAATAACAAAACCGCCGCCGTTAAGAGGATCGCCGGCCATAAATGATTCGGCGAGATAATCCAGAGCGGTGCCGTTAATGACCACGCGAGGCTTGCCGACAGCGTTAATTAAAGGTCTTCCCGCTGCGTTGCCCATTATATAAGCACTGCCGCCTTTGGCCCCATACATGAATGTCTGGCCGACATCGCCGAACACCACGAGTTTCCCTTCCTTCATGATCTGGCAGAGTTGATCCTGGGCATTGCCGTGAACATGAATTTCCATGCCGTCGATGCCCGAGGCCAGATAATCTCCGGATGCCCCGTAAACATCAATTCTCACATCTTTTGTTGCCGGACCAAAACCGCAACCGGTAAATCTTTGACCGCGATATTTGTAAACGATAAAGCGTTTCCAGCCGAGTTTAAAAGCTTTGACAATCATTACCGCGTCGCAAAGATCTCCTTCGGGTTCAAACTGCCCGGCATCAATAACCAGAATTTTCTCGTTATTTTTCGGTGCGCGAAGTTTATCGCGGTGGGCATAATTAATAAGGCTGAATCTTGATGGAGACGACTCCGTAATCAGCGGGGAAGCATCGAAAATATCATCCAGAGCTATTTTCAAGACATGCAGCAGAGAACTTCTTTTAATAGAACCGGTATTGAATCTGCGATCATTCAAAAGCGTTAACGCGTTGATGACTGCTTGTCTGCAATCATCATTTTTTACGATATAACCTTTAATTGTCTCAATACAGAATCTGAGCTTGTCCGGATTAAATCCGCCGATACTATCTTTAACATAAGTAAATATTTTGTCTGCAACTGCTGAAGGGTCATTTTCAGCAAATAAAGAAGCAATCTTTCCTTCTATCGGTTTGAAGTCTTCAGTAACGGTTATCTTTTTCGCCACATCACAAGTGGCTTTGCCTTGCGGCGTCGTGATCACCTTCCCGAACTTGTCGGTACAAATGAGTTTCATGCCGTCAGCGGTATCTTTCAGACTGAAAATAAATGATCCGCCATCGGTATAGCTGCCACCACGGGCGTTCCAATATTTATCGGCAATCGGCCCGAAACGCGGATCTTCCCGTTCCAAAGAGATTAAGGTCGCATCAATGGCCTGCTTTTCCGAACAAATGAGACCGATCTGAACTTCTCCTTCCTGCAGGGCAAAAACCTGCGGGCGCAACATAGCGGTATCAGTAATGCCGATTAGTTGGAACTGATCATTTTTAACATCATTTCTCGCAATGATAAAGAACCACGGTCCATCGGGTGATGCGTTGACATGATGGGTCTGGATGGCTTTATACAGTTCCTGCTTTTCCGCAGGCAGCATATCAAAATCCATTTCCGAAGTCGGCGCCATGGCCTCAATCAGATACTCCAACGGATATTTATATACTCTGCTCCACAAATCAAGAAGCAGCGCCGCTTCTTCCGTATCTGTCAGAAACAGCGGGTAATAATTGCGCTGTTTGAGATATTCATTCACAGCCTGATAATTGGCAAAGTCCCCGTTGTGCACCAGCGCTTCATTGAGTGCGGAAAACGGATGGCAGCCGCCCGGATGCCAGACACGCCCGCGAGTCGGATAACGCTGGTGGGCCAGCCACGCATGCGCTTTGAAGTCATCCAGCTTATAGTATTTGACGACGTTTTCCGCGTAACCGACTATTTTCAGGATCATCATGTTCCGGCCGTGCGACATGACAAAAGCCTTTTTCTCGCCAAGGGAAGCGTAATAATGAGTATTGATCTTAAAACTGTTCTGATAAACAAATTCATCTTCGGCGTCGCGCCAGTCCATGGATGAAAATTTGTTATCAGCAATGAATTTATCGAGAACATCATCCTTAACGCGGACAAAGTAACGCATAATGTCCGGTGGACGGACATCCAGTCCGATACTGCGATGATCATCAATTGTGGCAAGCTTTTCCGATTTGTCGATTTTAAAGTTCGGTTTGATGTATTTATCTTCAATTTCGGCACAAACGCTTGCATCCAGAAGGGCGATGTGCAGCATATAATCTTCCTGCAACACCTGTTTGGATACGCCCATCGCTTCGGGAATAAACCCGACGGCGCCAATGCCTCCGCCTTTTCCATTGCCTCTGTTGTGCATCTGCACGGACGGCTCGAAGATATTTTTTCCAGTGACTGGAATCGAACAGATAAAGCCTGTTACACCGCAGCCACCCTCTTCTTCCGTATTCATGGCCAAAGGGGGTACCTGGCTGCAAAGTTCAGCTCGTGATTTTATTATTTTTTCAACATTGTCCATTATTACCAAACTCCGCTTTATTTACTTACTGTAATCTATATGCTCAAGCAAATCAGTCCGGCCAACAAGTTCTTTTACACTCTTCATGCCGAAGCGCTGCAGTATTTCCACAAGCTGGACATTCCAGGCGTGGTACATATTTGTCAGACGTTGCGTTGCCCATTTTTCATTAAACAAATCAGCAAGTTCCGAATCCGTTGAGGCAATACCGCGGGCACAGCCTCGTCCCGATTCGCAATTGCCACAGCGGACACATTCCAGAGAAACCATTTCTGCCGTGCCGATTACCGCGCCATCCGCGCCCAGACAAATCGCTTTAGCCAGATCATGCGCCGTTCTTATGCCGCCGGAAGCAATGAGTGTCATCGCGTCTCGGGCGCCCTCGTCTTTTAAGAAATTATGAACTTTCGTTATGGCGTATTCAATAGGCATGGCGATGTTCTTTTTGGCGATGTCCGGTGCCGCTCCTGTACCGCCGTATCCGCCGTCGATGTGAATTATATGAGCGCCGGCGTAATACGAGCCAACTGCAACCATATCAACATCGTTGGG
>Ga0182019_10002138_pt1 | contig 10114 bp, 7 predicted proteins | sample 812E2MmetaG_FD_120483 | JGI IMG/M metagenome (GOLD analysis project Ga0182019, IMG submission 120483) | Permafrost microbial communities from Stordalen Mire, Sweden - 812E2M metaG | ecosystem: Environmental > Terrestrial > Soil > Wetlands > Permafrost | place: Sweden: Stordalen | collected... | reverse complement strand
TTAAGCAAGTCTGATGTCTTTTCAGAAAATAAACTCTTCGCTACACTCGATACCACTGTTCGTAAGGTGGTCATTGGCAACCTGCCTTTTTTGTTATCAGATACTGTCGGATTCATCAGGAAATTGCCACACGACCTGGTTGAAGCTTTCAAATCGACACTCGATGAAGTCAGGGAATCTGATCTTCTTGTCCATGTAGTCGATATATCCCATAAGGCTTTTGAGGATCAGATCAGAATTGTGAATGAAACGCTACGTGAATTAAAATCCTCGGATAAACCAACAATTCTGGTTTTCAATAAAATGGATATTTTTTCCTATACCAGGAAAGATGATGATGATCTCACTCCTGTTTCAAAAGAGAACTATTCACTGGCAGATCTGAAAAAAACCTGGATGGGATCTGATAAAAATTCCAGGACGGTTTTTATTTCTGCTGTTACAAAGGAAAATGTAAATGAGCTGAGGAATATACTTTATGAGGAGGTGAAGAAGATACATATAAAGAGATATCCTTTTAATGATTTTCTTTTCGGATCTGCCTTGCCTACAACTCCCTGATATTAGCCACTTTGCCCTCTCCTATAGAGGCCCTAAAAAAGTCAGAATGATGAACATTCGAAATCAGAATTCAGAAGTATAAATCAGTTCTTAATTCACTGTTCGTTTGTTCTTCGTTCTTAATTCAATTAAAATTCTAAGTATCCCTGTGGGGGGTCAAAAAAGCTTATTTGCCACCATATATTCCGCAATCTGGATAGCATTTGTAGCGGCCCCTTTTCTTATGTTATCCGATACCACCCACATGTTCAGACATTTCTCTTTGGAAAAATCCCTGCGCAGTCTTCCTACAAAAACTTCATCGTGGTTATGAGCAAGAATTGGCATCGGATACTTATGTTCCGACGGATTATCAAAAACAACAATTCCAGGGAAATTACTCAGCAGATTCCTTACATCATCAAGATCATATTCCTTCTCGAATTCGATGTTCACTGCTTCGGAATGTCCGCCTACTACGGGTATTCTGACGACTGTGGCAGTTACCTGTATTGTCTGATCTCTCAGGATCTTACGAGTCTCATCAACAAGCTTCTGTTCTTCGGTCGTGTACCCTGATGCCAGCCATGAACCACCAAAAGGGAAACAATTCATATCAATCTGATGCGGATAGGCCATTTCTCCTTTTATTCCCTGTCTCTCATTTTCCATCTGGGTTACAGCTTTCACGCCGGTGCCTGTAACTGATTGATAGGTAGCAACAACCAATCTTTTGATTTTGTAGGTTTTATGCAGTGGTGCAAGCGCCATAACCATCTGAATTGTAGAACAATTCGGGTTTGCAATTATCCTGTCTCCTTTTTCTATAACATCACTGTTTATTTCGGGTACAATCAGTGGAATCCCTGGTTCCATCCTCCAGGCAGCAGAGTTATCTATAACTACAGTTCCATTATCGGCAAATGCAGGTGCCCACTCTTTCGATGTAGCTCCTCCGGCAGAGAAAATGGCAAAATCGGGTTTTGCCTCAACAGCCTCCATTACACTTACCACTCTAACCGGTTTGCCTCTGAATATGACCTCTTTTCCGACAGATTTTACAGAAGCTGTCGGGATAAGCAATGTTACGGGAAAATTTCTCTCTTCAAGCACTTTTATCATTGTCCGTCCAACCATGCCCGTAGCACCCACAACAGCTATTTTCATTTCTAAATATTTTGTTAATTAAAAGAAATTTATGAAATTTACTTTTGTATAAAACTTTCAAAATTAACTTTTTTTTCAATCTGTCCCGCTGCATGAAAAAAGTAATTTTGTTCTTATTATTTATACCTGCATCTGTGTTTAGTCAGGTATCTGATAATTTTGAGACCGGTAATCTGAAAAAATGGACCGAGAGCATCGCGGGCCATTGGAAAGCCGATTCAATCGGTCCTCTTTCCGGAAAGTACTCTCTTCACCATGTCTATGATAATCCGGCTGCAGGTACTGACCAGATCGGAATTCCGGTGACAAACCTTGAGCCATCGATGGGACTGACAAAATGGTCTTTTAAGATTAAACATGGTTACGATCCATCTGCATCAAATAACTGGGGAGTCTTCCTGATTTCGGATAATGAACCACTCTTTATGATCCCTGGCAGTAAAGTAAATGGGTTTGTCATAGGCGTTAATCTTACGGGATACGATGATACGCTGAGATTGTGGAAAGTAAAGAACGGGACTTTAACAACTGTTTTGAATACAGGAATTAACTGGGAACGAAATATAGGGTCAAAATCTCAGGTAGCTGTCAATGTTGAAAGATCACAAGAAGGAATATGGAAAACAAGTGTGTTTTCTTCCGGAGGAGCTCTTATTAATACTGCCTCATCAACTGATAATGAATTATTTAAAGCTGAATGGTTTGGGATCTGTTATAAATACACATCATCGTGTGACAGGCTTCTCTGGGTTGATGACATAAGCATTGATGGAGTATTTTATGAAGATAAGGTGCCTCCGGAAATTATTAAATGTATAAATGACACTTATTCTTCCATTGAGCTGACATTGAATGAAGAACCATCAGCAGATTTCTTCCTGGCATCTAATTTTTCATTGAATGGGACAACTGAAAAAGCAGATGATGTAATTAAAGTAAATCCTCTCTTCGTGAGGTTGACGTTTGAAAAACATTTTATCAATAAAACCGAAAATAATCTTGTAATCAGTTCTTTATGTGATAAAGCGGGAAACTGCAATAAAAATGTATCTGTCTCTTTTACACCGGTTTGGGCTGAGACCGGAGATGTTATAATATCAGAAATTATGGCCGACCCCTTACCTTCTGTTTCTCTTCCTGAACGTGAATATCTTGAATTATTGAATAAAACAAACTTCCAATTCAATCTTAAAAACTGGAAGCTGATAAGCGAAACATCAAATGAAGTGTTTCCCGAAACAATTTTTAAGCCCGGAGAATTAATTATTATATGCCAAACGCAGGATACTTCATTATTTAAGAAGTATGGAAGAGTAACCGGAGTCAAATCATTTCCTGCATTGACTGATGCCGGCCGTTTGATAGTTTTATCCGACAGCCTGGGAAATCTGATCCATGGGGTTGACTATAGTTCAACCTGGTATGGTGATGATCTGAAAAAGAACGGAGGGTGGTCTCTGGAGATGATAGATACTCAATTCCCGTTTTTTTCAGAAGGAAACTGGACAGCCTCAGTTTCAAAGTGGGGTGGAACTCCGGGAAATCCAAATTCAGTAAATCATTCTAATCCCGATTTATCCTTCACGGGAATAATTAATGCTTTTCCTGGCGACAGCAGTTATCTAAGAGTATCCTTTTCTGAACCAGTTAAAAATCTGGCTGAATCTGACGGCGGAATAAGGATCAATGGCTATGGTATTCAATCGGTTCTTGTAAATGACCAGCTGATGAGAGAATTCATTATCAAACCAGACAATCCGTTTATCAGACATAAGCAATACACTCTTTCAATTCCGGGAACTGTAACAGATTTTGCAGGCAATTATCCGGAAGTCCGAAGTTTTACTTATGGTATACCCGAAAAGTTTGTCAAAAGTGACATTGTATTTAATGAAATCATGTTTAACCCATTGCCAGGAGATGCCGATTATATTGAATTATACAATTCTTCCGAAAAAGTTATTGATGCATCAGAATTATTCCTTGTTTCAGTCAATGGATCGGGAAATAATTCTTTACCTGTTTCATTATCAGGCAATAACAGGGTTATTCTTTCAGGGTCTTTTTATGCGGTAACTACAGACCGCAAATCGATTTTGAACAGGTATTTTTCCGCTAATGAGAAGAATATTTTTCAGATCAGTCAGCTTCCTTCAATGCCGGATGACAAGGGACATCTTTTACTTTTTAATCGTGAGCTCGAGTTAATTGATGAGGTTTCGTACAACGAAAAGATGCATTATTCCCTTCTCTCAGGTTATGAAGGAATCTCTCTTGAAAAGATAAGACCAACCGCACCCTCATGTGATCCGGAAAACTGGCATTCTGCTTCAGAAGCCTCCGGATGGGGAACACCGGGTGCTCAAAATTCAGTTTTTTCAGAAAAACCGGTCACAGACGACAGAGTTGTTTTTTCTTCAACCAGGATATCTCCTGATAACGACGGGAATGAAGATCTCCTGGTGATTGATCTTAACCTTAAAGGCATGGGAAATATCGTAAGCGTATCAGTTTATGATGAAACGGGGATCTTTATCAGGAAACTTGCAAATAACTTGTTGGCAGGATCAATGGCTACGATTACCTGGGATGGTACAGCAAATGATGGTTCACTGGTTAATTCCGGTATTTATATAATCCTCATTTCGGTGTATGATGATACCGGCAAAACAGTGAAATGGAAGAAAGTCTGTGCGGTTGTAAGATGAAATTAAAAGATATTTCGGATTGCGGAATTCGGATTGCGGATTGATAACATATAATGATCGAGTATGACAAAAGAAGAACTAAAAAAAAGAACAAAGCGGTTTGCTTTAATGATTATTATATTAATCGAAGAACTTCCAGATAAAAAGCCGGACGAACAATCGGTAACCAGATAATTAGGTCAGGGACTTCAGTTGCAGCAAATTATCGCTCTGCATGCAGATCCCGAAGTACGGCGGATTTTATTTCCAAAGTAACTGTCGTTGAAGAAGAATGTGATGAAACTCTTTTCTGGCTTGAACTCATTGAAGAAAGCAATCTTATTAGGAAAGAAAAATTGCTGGACATACTTAAAGAAGCTGATGAACTAACTGCGATTTTCACCGCATCTGGCAGAACAGCCAAACAAAACCATCCAAAATCTTCAAAATAATTAATCCGAAATCCCCAATCCGCAATCCGAAATCTGGCTAACTACAGAGTCGAAATAAGCTCAGTCATAATAGCCGTCATCCTTGCTTCAGTCTTGGCAGCCTCTTTCTGAACAGATTCATGGGTCGTATATTCAATCTTTCCTTCGACCCCAAGGTCTGTAATAATACTGACAGCGAAGCAGGGAAGTCCCATGTGCCTTGCTGTGATTACTTCCGGAGTCGTTGACATACCAACTGCATCTGCCCCTGCAATTCTGAAATATTTATATTCAGAAGGGGTTTCAAAAGTTGGTCCGGTTGTTGCAAGATAGACCCCTTTATGGACCCTGATCTGTTTTGATTCAGCAATCAGAAGAGCCTTATTTATGAGGTATTTATCATACGCCTCACCCATATCCGGGAATCGTGGACCAATGCGTTCATCATTCGGTCCGATAAGCGGATTGGGCAAAAGATGAATATGATCTGTAATAATCATTATATCGCCAATCCGGTACGCCGGGTTAACTCCTCCTGCGGCATTGCTGAGGAAAAGGCACTGGATGCCAAGATATTTCAGGACCCTTACAGGGAAAGTAACCTGGTCAAAGCCATAGCCTTCATAATAGTGAAATCTGCCCTTCATGGCCACAATTTTTCTCTTACCGAAATCGCCGTAAATCAGTTTCCCTTCATGTCCGGCTACAGTCGGAACCGGAAAATTGGGTATATCACGGTAATCAACTTCAATGTAGTTCTCAATCTTTGAAGTCAGGCCACCAAGGCCGGTACCAAGAATGATACCTGCATCAGGACTATTGAAGCCTCTGGCTTTCAGAAATTCTATTGTCTCGTTTATTCTTTCTAACATAATCAATTATCAGGTTATCAAATTCATCTTTATCGTCATTCAAAAATTTTATTCCAACAGGAATATAATAAGCTGAAGATCGTATTAGTTCTGCAATATTAGTAAATTCCCTTAACCTGACAGCGTCTTTTTCGGTAGTAATTAAGAACTTTTCCCTTGAACCAAGATTTAAAAATGCCCCTGTAACTTTGGCTATGTCCTTACCGGTAAATTTATGATGATCGGGGAAAGAGAGGTGAACAATTTCTTTAAAATAAACGGCTAGATATTCTTTTAAAGGAAGAGGATTCGCAATTCCGGTTAAAAGCACAATGCCTGCATCACCTTTCATCAGACTGGACAAGGAAAAATCATGAGTAGCAGAATTAGTAAAAACTGCGACTGGTTCTTTATATTCAATTGATGTGAAATAAAGATTCTGATAAGCTGCTTTGTTTATCTCTTTCACAATGATTCTTCTCTGAATAGGTGATAACTTTTCAGGGCACTTTGTAATTAGTATAATATCTGCCCTGTTCATATTACTGGCTCTTTCCCGTAACCTGCCAAAGGGCATGAGGTGGTCATTAATCATAAGCCTGCTGAAATCCGTAAGTAAGATTGAAAATCCTGGTTTAATTCTTCTGTGCTGAAACCCGTCATCCAGTATAATAACCTCGGTATCAGGCTGCTTTTTTAAAATTAAATTGACACCATTAACTCTGTTGCGGTCAACTGCTACCGTTATATCCGGATATTTATTGTGCATCTGCATTGGCTCATCACCGACTTCGTTCACCTCAAGTGATGAGGAAACTATTCTGAAGCCGGAACTCTTTCTTTTGTAGCCTCTGCTAAGCGTTGCTACCCGGAAGTTCTTTCTCAGTAAACTAATCAGATATTCAGTATGAGGTGTTTTCCCGGTTCCTCCGACAGTAATATTCCCAACACAAATAACAGGCAGCCTGAACTCATGATGAGGCAGAATACCAGTATCGTACATAAAATTACGGATATCTGTCAGGGCAGCATAAATAAGTGAAAAGGGATATAGCAATATATTTTTATCACCATCCATTTTCAATGTATTTCAATGAAATAAGGAAGCCTGGCCTGGACACCTGATAATGCCGCAAGCTCCCTGATCTCTGAATAATACCTGGCATACTCTCCAAACTCTTTCTCCAGAATTCCCATTTTTATTTCACCCGTGAGGCCGGATATTATTTTGGAATAAGGATCTTCAATGACAGGGAATTCCTTTATAGAATACTTTTCAATTTTAGCAAGTTCTGCAGCGCCCTTAATTGCATTTTCAAGTCCTCCCATTTCATCGATAAGGCCCAACTCTTTTGCCCTTCTCCCGCTCCAGACCCTTCCCTGACCTATACTATCGACATAACCTGTTCTAATTTTCCGGCCTTCAGAAACCTTTGAAACAAAATCGCCATAAATGCTCTCTATGTTTTTTTGCATAACTTGCTGTTCAAGACTGTTCATTGGTCTGAAGACAGACGGGAAGTCAGAATTGCTATTAGTATTGACGGTTTCAGTTGAGATTCCAAGTTTGTCTTTTAAAAGTTTGCCAAAATTTGGGATCATACCAAACACTCCGATAGAACCTGAAACGGTGACAGGATCAGCATATATTTTTGTTCCCGGAGCCGATATAAAATAGCCGCCTGAGGCAGCATAATTTCCCATCGAAACAATTACAGGTTTTACTTTTGCAGCCAGGTTCAGTTCACGCCACATAATATCTGATGCTATTGCGCTTCCACCTGGTGAGTTAACCCTCAGAACTATTGCCTTAATATTTGAATCCAGCCTTTGTACCCTTATAATATCTGCATAATAATTTCCACCAATATTAGTCTCATTACCTTTTCCCATGACAATTGTTCCTTCAGCATAAATAACAGCAATCTTATTTTCTGACGAGAAAAGGAGGTTTAGATCAGGGATCTTACTGTATTTTGACATTGAGATATAATTAAGATCTTTCTTTTTACTGATACCTGTAAGCGACTTAAGGGTATCAATAAGGGCGTCGCGATACATGACTCCGTCAATGAGTTTATTCTGGAGAGCGTCTTTGGCATTATTCGCCACAAGATTGTCAGCCAGCTTGTTAATTTGGGCTACAGGAATTTTTCTTGATTCTGAAATATCAGAAACTACCTGGGACCAGATCGAACCAACGTAATCTTTTATCTGCTCCTTGTTCTCTTTGCTCATTTCGTCGAGAATGAATGGTTCCACTGCACCTTTGAATTTTCCATGTCTTACAACCTGTACATCGACTCCGATTTTATCGAGGGCTTTCTTATAAAACATAACTTCTCCGCTAAGCCCCTTAAAATCAATCATCGCTCCGGGGTTAAGGTATATTTTATCAGCAGCAGTTGAAAGATAATATGCTTCCTGTGTAAGCACATAGTCGGAATAAGAGATCACAAATTTTCCGCTCTCTCTGAATTTTCCGAGAGCATTACGCAACTCTTCCGTTGTTGCCCAGCCTGAAGATAGAAGTCCGTTTTCAATAAGGATCCCGGATATTTTTTTATCAGCAGCGGCTTTCCTGATATTGTGCAGAATATCATTTAATCCCGGGGTAGGGGTAAATGACATGTTAGAGAAGTCAAAACCTGACCATGGATTCGGATTCCCTTTGTCAGGTATTGGTACACCGGCTTTCAGAACAAGAATTGTATTGTTGCTTAGAGTAACAGGCTTATTTCCTGATGCAACAATTACACCAAGACTGGTAATAGTAATAATGAATAAAAGAATCGAAGCAATTATTATTCCTGTGATAGTTGCCAGAGTATAAAGCAAGAAATTTTTCATGATAATGGGTTTTGTCTGATTATTATTGGTTTAAATATAAAAAACAAAATGAACATAATAGGTATTCCCGGAATTAATACTTTTGAATGATAATATTTCCATTATGAAAAAAGTCTTTCTTGGATTAGGTTCGAATCTGGGTGACAAGGAGAAAAAGTTGAATGAAGCAAAAGTCAGGATTGAGACCGCGATTGGGAAAATTATCGCTGCTTCTTCGCTTTATCAAACCGAACCATGGGGTTTTAAGAGTGAAAATGATTTTCTGAATATGGTGATTTGCGTCGAAACAACCCTATTACCATCAGGTCTGTTGGGAAGAATCCTGATGATAGAATCACAAATGGGCAGGATAAGATCTGGAGATCAATTTTCATCGAGGGGAATAGATATAGATATTCTCTTATATGGAAATGAGGTAATCGATTTTGTTGCTCTTAAAATTCCACATCCGGGAATGCCCGAACGCAGATTCGTACTTGTTCCGTTATGTGAGATAGGGCCAGAGATAGTGCATCCGGTTATGAATCAAACTATTGAATCTTTGTTAAAATCGTGTAAAGACACTTCAAGAGTAACCCGTTATCCGCAAAGCTATAATAGTCTTTCTCTGAAATGATCAGGTGATCAAGAAGCTGAATATCCATTATATTTCCTGCTTCTTTGATCTTCTGCGTTATTCTTGTATCTGATTCACTCGGATTCAGATTTCCGGAAGGATGGTTATGGCAGACAATTATCCCTGATGCGAGATACTCAACAGCTTTTTTCATTACCATTCTTACATCTGTCACTGTTCCGCTGATACCGCCCTGGCTAAGTTTCATCCTGTTAATTACTTTGTTCGACCTGTTCAGGAAGAGTATCCAGAACTCCTCATGTGGCAGATCAGACAGGGTGGGGCTAAAAAGATCAAAGACATCTTTTGAACATTTAATCTGTGGAAGTTCAGGCACTTCAGCAAGTTTGCGCCTTCTTCCAAGCTCCAGGGCTGCAGCTATTGTGACGGCCCGTGCCATTCCGATACCGTGAAGTTTTGTGAGATCTGAAATTGTGAGTTTCCCCAGGCTGTTAAGGTTGTTGTTTGCCAGCATAAGAAGTTCTCTTCCAAGATCGACAGCCGATTTATCTTTCGTCCCCGAGGAGATAAGAATAGCGAGCAACTCTGCATCGCTTAGGCTGTTTGTACCTTTTTGAATAAGTTTTTCCCTGGGTCTGTCCTCAACAGCCCAGTCGGTGATTTTAATTGACATGCAGCGAAGAATCAATATTTATACCGCAAGATAAAAAAAAAGCCTGAAAATAAAAAAGACTGTCTCAAAAGTATTGATTTACCCCCTAGGGGGCTATCTCAAAAGTCAACCACCTCCCCCCTGACTGTCGTCAGGGGTACTCCTCCTTCAAAAGGAGGAGAAAGTTAATGCGCTAATTACCAGTTATTTCCCCTCCTTTTCAAGGAGGGGTGTCATGCCCGAAGGGTCATGACGGGGTGGTTAAAGTGCCTTTTGAGACAGCCCCTTTAGGGGTAAAAATAAAAAAGAGGGCTTTTGAGACACCCTCATTTATTAGTATCTTGGGCCTATAAAATCTT
>Ga0182019_10002136_pt1 | contig 10127 bp, 6 predicted proteins | sample 812E2MmetaG_FD_120483 | JGI IMG/M metagenome (GOLD analysis project Ga0182019, IMG submission 120483) | Permafrost microbial communities from Stordalen Mire, Sweden - 812E2M metaG | ecosystem: Environmental > Terrestrial > Soil > Wetlands > Permafrost | place: Sweden: Stordalen | collected... | reverse complement strand
GCCGCGGACCCCCAGCAGCGCCTGATCGAGGCACTGCGCGACACGGCTTTCGACCGCCATTCCTACAAGCACACGGTCCGGGGGGACCTGAAGGACATCCGGGACCTGCCCAACCAGTATGGATACAGCCTCCTCTACAAGAAGCGCTTCTACGCCCCCGACAACACCATAATCCTCGCGGCCGGGGACTTCGACCCCGCGGCGCTCGCGGCTCTCGTTCGGAAATACTACGGCGCTTGGGAGAAGTCGAACTTCGACTTGCGGACGCCGGTCGAGCCGCCCCAGGACAAGGCGCGGAGGGCCCGCGTCGATTGGCCCGCCCCCGCGCTGGCCCGGATCGCCGTAGGCTACCACGGGCCTGCGTTCTCCGACACGGCGGCCGACAAGGCGGCGCTCGATCTGCTGGCCGAGCTCTTCTTCGGCCCGGCCTCGCCGCTTTATCAGAAGCTCGTGGACAGGGACCGGACCTGTCTGTCACTCGCCGCGGATTTCCCGGACACGCGGGACCCCTCGCTCCTGGTCATCAGCGCCGCGGTGAACAGCGACCCCGATCTCCCCGCGGTCGAGGCCGAGATCCTGAAGGAGATCGAGCGGGCCAAAGCCGAGCCGGTGCCGCTTCCGCGCCTGGCCGACGTCAAGTCCCGCCGGAAATACGGGCTGGCCCGGGCCCTCGAAACTACGGAGGGAGTGGCGGGCACCCTGGCCTTCTACCTCAACCTCACCGGCGATCCCGGCACGGTCAAGAGGCTTTTCGACATCTGCGACAAGATCACGGCCCGGGACATCCAGGACGCAGCCCGGAAATACTTCAAGCCCTCGAATTCGACGACTGTCACCCTCTCCGGCGGAGGGGCGAAATGAAAGGGCCCGCAAAGACCGCGGCCTTCGGCTGCGCGCTTCTCGCCGCGGCGATCCTGTCCGCGGCCTGCGGCAAGGCAGCCCCTCTGAAATTGGCCCGGGACATTCTGCCCGTCGAAGAGAGCCCCCTCGTCAGCCTCCGGATCCTGGTCCGGGTCGGCTCGGCGCACGACCCGTCCGGCAAGGAAGGGCTCGCCCGGCTCACTTGGAGCCTGCTCGCCGGGGGCGGCTCCCGGTCGATGAGCGTCCGCGACATCGCCGAAAAGCTCTATCCCCTGGCCGCGGACCTCGCCTTGAGCGTGGACAAGGAGATGTCGGCGTTCTCCGGAACGGTCCATCGCGACAATCTGGACCGCTACTACGCCGTCGTCAGGGAGATGCTCCTCGACCCCGGCTTCCGCGAGGACGACTTCGCCCGGATCAAGGCCGGCCAGCTCGCCTTCCTCGAAAAAACGCTCCCCGGCGACAGGGACGAGCCGCTCGCGAGCGAGATCCTGAACCTGATGCTCTACGACGGCCACCCGTACGGACACGCCGAGGCCGGCACCGTGGAATCGGTCGAAAGCCTGACGCTCGACGATGCGAAGGCGTTCTATAAGGAGTATTTCGTCCAAGGGAACATCGTCCTCGGATTGGCGGGGGGGTATCCGCCGGACTTCCCGGACAAGATCGCGGCCGACTTCGCCCGCCTCCCGGAGACGTTCACCCCGCGCCTCGTCCTGCCTCCGCCCCGGAAGCCGCAGGGCCTGGAGTTCGCGATCGCGGACAAGCCCGCGGCCGCGACCTCGATCGAGATGGGCTTCCCGATCGCCCTCACCCGCGCCGACAAAGACTTCTTCGCCCTCTGGGTCGCGCAGGCCCATTTCGGCGAGCAGGGGCGGAGCTTCCCGCGCCTCACCCAGAAGATCCGCGAAGAGCGCGGCCTGAACGACGGCGACTCGGCCGCCATCGAGCATTTCGTCCAGGGCCGCGACAAGTCCCCGGAGCCGAACCACGGCCGCCAGCAGCAGGTTTTCTCGATCCGGATCCGGCCCGTGCCCGACGCCGACCGCCATTTCGTCGTCCGGCAGGCTCTCCGGGAGCTGAGGAAGCTCGTCGAGGACGGCATCTCCGAGGAGCGCTTCCAGCTCGTCCGGGCCCATCTCCTGAGCGCCACGAAGCTCTACGCCCGGACCCTCGGCGAGCGCCTCGGGTGGCAGATGGACGCGCGCTATTGCGGGACCGACGACATCTTGGCCGCGGCCCAGGCGGCCCTGCCCCGGCTCACGCGGGCGGACGTGAACCGGGCGATCCGCAAGTACCTGAATTTCGCCGACGCGGCCGTGGCCGTCGTGACGCGCGACGCCGAAGCCTTCAAATCCGGGCTCGTGGCGGATGCACCGTCGCCCGTCAAATACGCCAACCCGAACATGCCCCGGGCCGTCCTCGATGAGGACGCGGTCATCCAGGAATTTCCCCTGGCCGTGCGGGCCGACAACGCGAGGACCGCCCCGGCCGCGGAATTTTTCCAAAAGGCCGGGCTCCCCTGGAAACAAGGAGGAACGGAACGATGAAAAAAGCGGCGATGATCACGCTCGCCGCCGCCGCGCTCCTGGCTGCGGCATGCGGAAGTCCGAGCGACCGGGACGGGCTGTCCCCGCTCGCACGGACACAGGACTACGTCAGCAAGCGCGCCTCCTCCTATGACCGCACGGGCGGCAACAAGGACTCCCTGACCACCCCGGCCGGCGCGACGGCCGTCCTGGCCGACCTCAAAGGGCCGGGCCTCATCCATCACGTCTGGGTGACGATTTCGGCCGAGGCGTTCTATGCCCGGAAGATCGTCCTCCGCATGTACTGGGACGGCGAGGCGTCGCCCTCGGTCGAAGCCCCGATCGGCGACTTCTTCGGCGTCGGCCACGGCCTCGACCGGAACGTCGATTCGCTCCCGATCTCCTGCACGTCGGATGGCCGGGCGCGGAACTGCTATTGGCAGATGCCGTTCCGGAAATCCGCCCGGGTGACCGTGACCAACGAGGGGACGGGCGAAATCCCTGCGTTCTATTATTATGTCGATTACCGCGAGCTCGCCTCGCTCCCGGCGGACGCCGCCTATTTCCACGCCCAGTACCGCCAGGAGACGCCGCCCGCGGCCGGGACGAACTACCTCATCCTCGAAGCCCAAGGCCGGGGCCACTACGTCGGATGCAACCTCAGCATCCTCCAGCGGGCCATGGGCTGGTGGGGCGAGGGCGACGATATGATCTACGTCGACGGCGAGACGTCTCCGTCGCTCCATGGGACGGGCTCGGAGGACTATTTCTCCAACGCCTGGGGCATGCAGGAGGTCGCCCGCCCGTTCTACGGCTGCCCCCTTCAGGAGGACGACTTCCAGGCCGGGGCGAAGGCCACGGTCTACCGCTTCCATGTCCCGGACCCGATCCCCTTCAGGACATCCATCCGGGTGACGATCGAGCATGGGGACGGGAACGACCGCTCGGACTACGACTCCTCCACGGCCTACTGGTATCAGACGGAGCCGCACAAGCCGTTCCCGCCGCTCCCGCCCGTCGCCGCGCGGCTGCCGTTCGCCCTCGAGCCCCCGGACGGATTCGTCCGGCCCGCGTGGAAGGACGCGGGGACGGCGGCCGGGACGGAATTCCGGGACGCGGAGCGCAAGCTCCGCTTCGCGTCGGAGCGGGCGACGCCGTCGCTGACGTCGTATTACGGGCCGACGGGCGAGCGCTATCCCGTCCTGACGACGGAGCGGGCCAAGGCCGGGAGCGGCGCGGAGATCTCCTTCCCGGTCGAGATCGGCGAGCGCTACGACGTGGCACTACATTTCCTCAAAGGGCCGGCCATGGGCCGGGTCGACGTCGCTTCGGTCCTGACGCCTTCGGGCTCGGCGGAGCCCGCCCGCGGCTCGTTCGACGGATACGCCAAGGACAGGGAGTGGGGCGTCCTGACCTTGAAGGGCGTCCGCCTCGAGCCGGGTGAAAATACGATCCGCCTCAGGGTCGCGGGCAAGGCCGACGCCGCGGCGGGCATGGACCTCGGCTTCCTGGGGGTCAGCCTCGCGCCCTCCGCCCGGAATTTCCTCCTCGACTGGAATCTCATCGGGCCGTTCGACGCCCCCGACATGGATTCCCTCGCCGCGCCATATCCTCCCGAAATGGAAACCGATCTCGGCAAATCCTATCCCGGCAAGGGAAACGCCGCCGTCGGCTGGCGGAAGATCAAAGCCGACGCCTCCGGCTACGTCCGGCTGACCGAGCTCGTCACGCCGAACGAGCAGGCCGTGGTCTATGCCCTCGGCTGGCTGTCCGCGCCCGCCGAGATGACCGCGACGATGCTCGTCGGGAGCGACGACGGGGTGCGGGTCTGGGTCAACGACCGCCTCGTGCACTCCAATCCCGCCTACCGGGGCGCTGTCCCCGATCAGGACCGGATCCGCGTCAGCCTGCGAAAGGGCTGGAACAAGGTCATGCTGAAGGTCTTGCAGGGTGCCGGAGGCTGGGGCTATTATGTCCGCTTCGCCGACCCGGACGGAAAATTCACGTGGACGACGGAAAGGAAATGAAGCGGCCGGTGGGTCCTGTCGCCGACCAGCCCCACCGGCCTCGCTCATCACCCTTATCGAGGGTCCCATTCGCTTCGCCCGTTGGGGCGCCCCGGTCGGCGCCACCCATCGGCCGCACTTGCTTCAAGAGGATGTAACGGAGTGACCGTATCAGCCAAAGGAATGACTTCAATGAATACGCCTATAGCTGTTTGGACCGCCGCCGAGCGCATCATCCTCTCTTCCCTGAATACACCGATAAAGGTTCAGCGCTGGCTGAACGGCATGGCCTACGATCCCAAGCCCGGCACCGCCTCGCCGCGACGGGTCATGCGGGAGAGGAAGGCCAATTGCTTCGAAGGCGCCCTGTTCGCGGCGGCCGCCCTTCGGTTCCACGGCCGCCCGCCGCTCGTCGTCAACATGCGCTCCTGGAACGACGATGACCACGTCCTGGCGGTCTTCCGGCACGGCGGGGGCTGGGGCTGCGTCGCAAAATCGAACTACACGGTCCTCCGCTACCGCGAGCCGATCTATCGGACCATCCGCGAGCTCATGCTGTCGTACTTCGACGTTTACTTCAACCCGATCGGACAGAAGACGCTGCGGGGGTATTCCGTGCCTTTCGACCTTTCCCGGTTCGACGCGGACGGCTGGATGACGACCGAGGAGGACGTGAGCCACATCGGCGACGCCCTGGACCTGGCGCGGCACTTCCCGATGCTGACGCCCGCCCAGATCCGCGAGCTGCAGACGGTCGACCCGGACCTCGTCAAGGCCGGCCTGATGGGATCCAAGCCCGAGGGGCTGTTCAAGCCGAAGGTTTGACTCCGAGTCCGGCGGCCGTCTCGCGGATGAGGTCCCAGGCGGCCCGGACGTGCCGTTCCCGCGTCGTCCGCTGGCCGACGACCAGCCTCAGGCTGAATTCCCCGTGCAGTGCGGTATGGGTGAGGTAGACCTTGCCCGTCGCGTTCAGTCGGTCCATCAAGGCCTTGTTGAGCGCACCGAGCTCGGCTTCCCCGCGGCCGTCGTTCAGCCGGAAGCAGACCAGGCCGAAGTGGGCGGGGGCCATGATCTCGAACCGCGGGTCGGCCGCCACCCATTCCTTGAACATCTGCGCCAGGCGGATGTGTTCCCGGACGAAGGCCCGGAGCCCCTCAGCGCCGTAGGAGCGCACCACGAACCACAGCTTGAGGGCCCGGAAGCGGCGCCCGAGCTGGATGCCCCAGTCGCGGTAGTTCTTGACGTACGGGTCCGCTCCCGTCTTGAGATATTCGGGGTGGATCTCGAACGTCCGGACGAGCGCCCCGGGGTCTTTGACGAAATACAACGAGCAGTCGAAATTCGTCAGAAGCCATTTGTGGGGGTTGAAGACGAAGGAATCTATGTCGTGCGCCCCATCGAGGATCCATCGCTTCTCGGGGAGGAGGGCGGCCGAGCCGGCATAGGCGGCGTCCACGTGGAGCCAGAGGCCGTGGCGGCGGGCGATCGGCCCGATCTCCGGCAGAGGATCCACCGCCCCGGACGAGGTCGTGCCGAGGGTCGCCACCACACAGCAGGGCGCGAGCCCGGCCGCCTTGTCCTTGAGGATCGCTTCTTCGAGCCGGAGCGGCGGCATGGCGAAATCGGCCCCCGAAGGGATGATCCTCAGGTTCTCGCGGCCGAAGCCGGCGATCTTGACCCCCTTTTCGACGCTCGAATGCGCCTCCTCGGAGGCGTAGACGACGAGCGGCTTTTTCAGGCCCTTCTCGTTCGCTTGGAAATCCGTGGCCCTCTCCCGGGCCGAGAGCAGGGCGCAGAGCGTGGCCGTCGAGGCCGTGTCCTGGATGACGCCGACGAGCCCTTCGGGAAGCCCGAGGAGCTTCCGCATCCATTCGAGGACCGCGTCCTCGAGCTCGGCCGCCGCGGGCGAGGTCTGCCAGATCATGCCCTGGACGCCCAGGCCGGCCGTCAGGAGCTCGCCCAGGACGGATTCGGGGCTGTTGTTCGCCGGAAAATAGGCGTGCCAGCCGGGATGCTGCCAGTGGGTGATCCCGGGGAGGATGACCGTCTTGAAGTCCTCGAAGATCCGGTCCATGGACTCGGGAGATTCCGGCGCGGCCGACGGGATTTGCGACCGGATCTCGCCCGGCTTGACCCGGGACATCACCGGGAGGCTTTCGACGTTCTCGAAGTAGTCCGCGAGCCAATCGATGAGCTCGTGGCCGTGCCGCCGGAAAAGCTCCTTGTCCATCCCGATTCTCCTCCGCCCGCGGCGCCGGCCCCGTTTGCGGGCTTTTTTCGGGGCCTCGGATGCCCCCCGAAAAGCGGGCTGTCGACCCCGATTATTCTAGCCAACGGGGCGTTTGGAGTCAAAAGGGGCCCTTCCACCCCCGGTTTTCGACCCCTTGACCCCTAAAAAACGCTGGATCGGCCTGCTTTCCTGCGATGTCTGGGCTTTCTGGGGGCGGAAGAAAGGAAATTTAAAAATATTTCAAAATTATGTTGCGCGGCGGGAAGAACCTGTGGTATAATAATAGCAACTTAAGAATTTCCCCGATCGAAAATTCCCCCCCAAAAAAAAATTTTGAGGTTTGCCTGCCTATCTCTTCGTCCCCCGGCATCCTGCAACCAATCCGCGGTCACCTCCGTATATATTAGTGAAATGAGAAATACGGGCACGGCGATGAGCGGACTTTCCAAGCACCTCCTTTTTCTCTCTCCTCCTTCAAGGGAGTTTTGCATATACCGCGTTTATCTCCCTTAACCCTTTCCTTTCGAGCGGCCGCCTCCTCTCTCCTCGAGCAGGCGGCCCTTTTTTTTCTGAGTGGCGGACCCTGCAGGGGGCGATATTGACTTGCCGGCGCGCCTGGTCTATAACGGAGCCTCAGGTCACGATGCAAGGGAAGTCCGTGAGATACGGACACAGCCCCCGCTACTGTAATCGGGGACGAATCCCGGACGACGCCACGGTCCTCACGGCGTGAGGGCGGGAAGGCCCGGGAGGAGAGCGATCCGAGAGTCAGGAAACCTTGGTCGGGCCTCGTTGCCCGTCTTCGGGAGGAAGACAGGGGGCGTTTTTTTTCGGACGAAAACGGCGGGGGCCTTGCACGAGGAGGCCCAACCGCCATGTGGAAACCGTCGTTCACCGGACTCGCCGTCGCGGCATTCATCGCCGCAGCTCCCCGCCCGCATTTCCCCGTCGATCAAAAGAATCCGCCCGGCACGCCCGTCCACCCGCAGCACGAGGTGGTGGTCACCGCGTCGCGCCTCGAAACGCCCGCCCGCCAGGTCGCCAGCTCCGTGACCGTGGTGGCCGGGGCCGACCTCGACCGGACGAAGGCCGCTTCCGTCTTCGAAGCTCTCCGCGATGCCGTCGGCCTTTCCATCAACGCCAACGGCGGTCCGGGGGCGGCTTCCTCCATCCTGATCCGCGGGGCCAATTCCGAGCATGTCCTCGTCATGCTCGACGGCGTGGAGCTCAACGATCCGATGAATCCCTCGCGCTCGTTCGACTTCGCCCACCTCGGGCTCGAGAACGTCGAGCGGGTGGAAGTGCTGCGCGGCCCGCAGAGCACGCTCTACGGATCGGACGCGCTCGGCGGCGTGATCAGCATCCTGACCCGGCGCGGCGAGGGCCGGCCCAGCCTCTCCCTCACGACCCAGGGCGGGTCGTACGGCACGGTGTCCAATGGTCTCGACTTCGGAGGGTCGACGGGCGTTCTCCACTATTCGCTCGGCCTCTCGCAGTTCTCGACCCGGGGCTTTTCCGCCGCCTCCTCGGCCTATGCCGGGAACACCGAGAAGGACGGCTATGGGAACCTCGGGCTCGCCGGGCGCCTGGGGCTCGTCCTCCCCGACGGGTTCGAGGCCGACCTCATCGTCCGGGCCGTGTCGGCGAAGACCAGCCTCGACAGCTTCGGCGGCCCGGGCGGCGACGACCCGAACAGCACTCAGCGCTACGACTCGCTTTTCCTCCGCAGCCAGGCGCGCGCGCTGCTCGCCGGCGGCCGATGGGAGCAGAAGCTCGGCCTGTCCTACGTGGGCTCGACGCGCGACCTGAACAATCCCGTCGACGCCCTCCATCCCTTCGACGCGGAGCAGGGGACGTACCGAAGCGGCCGGGCCGCGATCGACTGGCAGAACAACGTCTTCCTCGCGCCTTCGAACACGCTCACCTTCGGGGCCGACCTCGCCCGGGAGCAGGGCGATTCCCGCTACACGTCCTGGAGCGCCTACGGACAGTACGACAGCCCCTTCCCCAGCCGGACGGCCGACCAGGCCGGAGTCTATCTCCAGGACCAGCTCCGGGTCGACGGGCGCTTCTTCGCCACGGTCGGCGCGCGCCTCGACCGCCACAGCAGCGCCGGGACGGCCCTGACCTACCGGATCGCGCCGGCGTACTTCATCGAAGCGACGCAGACCCGGATCAAGGCGACGCTCGGAACGGGCTTCAAGTCGCCCTCGCTCTACCAGATCTACGCGCCCGGGACGCTCTGGGGGCCGATCGGCAACGCCGGCCTCAAGCCCGAGGAAAGCCTCGGATGGGACGCCGGCGTAGAGCAGATGTTCCTCGGAGGCGCCCTGACGACCGGGCTGACGTATTTCCGAAACGACTTCCGGAACCTGATCGATTTCGATTTCACCCGGGGCTACGTCAACATCGGCCGGGCCCGGACGCGGGGCGCGGAGATCTTCGCCGAGGCGAAGTCCGCCGACGGCCTCCTCGGCCGGCTGGCCTACACGAGCCTCGACGCCCGGGACCTCGACAGCGGGGCGGCCCTCCTGCGGCGGCCGAACGCCCGGCTCTCGGCCCGGGTCGACGTCCCGCTCCTGCGCCGGTTCACGGCCGGCATCTCGGCCGCGTGGACGGGCGCGCGCCACGACAAGGACTTTTCAGGCGGGATGACGCGCGACGTCGTCCTCACGCCCTACGTCCTTCTCGACGGGTCGCTGGCGTATGCGCTCGGCCCCGCGGCGCGGGTCTTCGTTCGGCTCGACAACATTCTCGACGCGCGGTATGAAACGGTCTACGGCTACGGGACCGCCCGCTTCTCGGTCTACGGGGGAATCAAGCTCGGGCTGATCAGGTGACGCGATCGACGAAGATCTTGGCCGCGATCCCCAGCAGCACCAAGCTTCCCGCGAGCTCGGCCCACCGGCCGGCCCACCGGCCCAAGACCGGGCCGATCTTCGTCCCGGCCAGGGTGATGGCGAAGGTCACCAGGCCGATGACGGCCGCCGGGAAGAGGATCGGGGCACCGAGAGCGCCGAAGCTGAGGCCCACGGCCAGCGCATCCATGCTGGTCGCCAGCGAGAGGAGGAGGAGCTGCCCGCCGCGCGTCGCGTCGACCGTGCGCACGCCGATGTTCTGGCGCATGCGCGGATCGATCGTCACCGCGCCTTCGTCGGCGCCGGCGTCCGCGTACACGGGCACGAGCATCATGTCCATGAACGGCGACTTGCCGGGCTTGTCGAATTTCTGCCCGGGGGCCATCGGATCGTGCCAGTACAGCACCTTCCTGCCGGTGGCAGGACCGAGATCGCCCGCCTGTCGTGGCGGACCCGCGGCGCTTGGCGCAGCGGACGCCGGTGCGGCCGCTGCCGGCGCGGCCGCCGCTGGTTCCGGCGCGTGCGTGCGCCCCACCCAGTACGCACCCGCCGCGAGCGCGGCCGCGAGCGGCAGCGCGATCATCGTCATCGTCGCAATCTTCATGGTGCGTCCTTGGCGGGCACGTCCATTGCCGCGTGCGCG
>Ga0182019_10002135_pt1 | contig 10129 bp, 7 predicted proteins | sample 812E2MmetaG_FD_120483 | JGI IMG/M metagenome (GOLD analysis project Ga0182019, IMG submission 120483) | Permafrost microbial communities from Stordalen Mire, Sweden - 812E2M metaG | ecosystem: Environmental > Terrestrial > Soil > Wetlands > Permafrost | place: Sweden: Stordalen | collected... | reverse complement strand
CGTCATTTTGCGCGCAGGGCGCTTGTGCCGGTAGGGGTCCTGCATCAGGGGCCATGCGCCGGGGTCCTGTTTCATCAAGTACGACAGGCGGTGCTCCCACGCCATCAGCACGGCGGGCAGGAGGGCGCGGAACAGTGGTTCGTCTGCGTTTTTGTAAAACACCAGGAAGGCGTTCTTCTCGAAAAGGAAGGCGCGCTTGAACAGGCCGAGCCGCACTCCGGTGGCCGAGCCGCGGTGATGGACCAGGGCCTCGGGGCAGTACCGGATGTCCGAACCCTGCGCCCACAACCGCCAGCCCCAGTCCACATCCTCGAGATAGGCGAAGAAATCGTGGTCGAAGCCGCCGGTCTTCAAATACAACTCGCGCGGGAAAAAACAATTTCCGCCGCACGGAAAAGGCAGTTCGGCGCCGGCGCCGTTGTCTCCGGCGTCGAGGGGAAATCCCTGATGCCATTGGAAGGCGTGTCCGTCGAAGGTGACGATGCCTTTGACGAAATCAGTACGGTCCCCGGCCCAGTTGAGGATCTTCCCCGACAGCACGGTGTCATCCGCTGCGCGCGCTGAAAACGCCTCCAGCCAACGGGGCTCGACGCGGCAATCGTTGTTGACGAGGGCGATGAATTTTCCGTGCGCCGCCCGGATCCCCTCGGTATTGGCTTCGGCGAAGCCGTGGTTTTCCTTTAACGGGACGAAGCGCACACGGGGAAAATGCTTCGCCGTCCAGGCCAGGGAATCGTCGGTGGAGCCGTTGTCCACGAGGATGATTTCAAATGCCGAAGCGGGCAGGGTCTGCGCCTCCAACGTCGGAAGAAGTTGTTCCAGGTGTTTTTTCCCGTCGTGATTGACGACGATGGCGGAAACATCGGGCCGGCTCATCGGATCACCTTTTCCCACCAGCGCGCCTTTTTCACGCCGCGCCCGGGAAGCTTGTCAAGGTAGGCCAGCAACGGCGCCGCGGCCTTTTCCCAGGAGAACCGACCGCGCGCGGCGGCGGAGAGGCGGTCGCGTTCACTGTCACCCGCCGGATGTTCCAGCATCGGACGCAGGACGCGTACCACGTCCGCCGGATCAGGGGCGCAAAGGTGCAGGCCCGGCTGTCCTTCGAAGGCTCTATCGAGTCCCCCTCCACGCACGGCCGCCACGGGAAGCCCGGCGTAGAGAAAATCCAGGATGCGCGTCCGAAACGACAGCGACGTTTCCAGCGAAGGCGCGTAGAGGTTCACGCCGGCCGTGCAGTCGCGGTAGGCCGCGAGGCGCTCTTCGTAGGGGATCCAATCCAGAATATGCACTTGCTTGTCCAGGATACCCCTGCGCTCCGCCCATGCCCGAAAGGCGGCGTATTTCTTCTGGGGCGTGGTGGATGAACGCAGATGGGCCACGGCCGCGAAATGGACGTTTGTGTCGCGAAGAACATCCTCCAGCACGGCTTGCAGGAGGTCGGTGTCATACCAATCGTAAAACGTCCCGAAAAAGAGAAGCCGGGCTTCAGGCCCCAGCGACAGCCGGGTCCGCAGGGGATGTGAAGTACTGAAAATCGGCGCGGCGTCCGAAACGCCGAACGGCACGATGCCGATGAGGGTTTCCAGTTCGGGGTCCTTTTGATAAGCCTCCGGAACCAGCCGCCCAAGGGCGTAGAAACAGCCCGTGTAAAAATGGCGCTGGGCCTCGTGGGCGCAGAGAAAGTAATCCCCTTTTTGAAGCTGGATGTCGGTGGAGGCCTTGGCGAAGCGGTGCGCGGCGGCATCGTACGAAAGTGCTTCCACCATGAAGGGATCGTAAAGATCCACGATCACCGCGCCGCCGAAGTTCTGGCTGAGCAGGTAATTGGCCGGTTCGCCCTGCACGAGGACGGCGGCGCAGTCCGCCACGGCTTCCGTGACGGTTTCCTTTTTATAATGGAAGACGGGCAGTCCGGGATTGAAGCCCGGCTCGGCCTCCATGACCCCCAACCGCACCTCGTGCCGCCGGGCAAGCACCCGCGCCAGCTCCAGCATGCGGATGCCGATGCCGGACATGCGGGCGCCCAGGGGCTCGGGGCTGATCACGGCGATTTTCATGCGGCACAAGTATCGCTTTTTTCGCCTTTGGGGTCAAGGGAAAAATGGGACCGCCAGGCGCGGTAACGCGCCCTCCAGCCGTCGGCAGGCTCGCTGTTCAGGATTCCAACAGAGCTGGGACAGTCCTTCCACCCTTCCTCCCCAGCCCGACATAAGTCGGGACGTGCCCCTGCACCCGCCCCGCCCCGACATGAGTCGGGACGCCCCCTTGCACCCACCCCGCCGGACAGTCCTCTATCTCAAATTCAGTCATTGCATGTTTCCACAGTTCATGTGAAAAAGGCTGTGGAAAAATCTGTGGAAATCCATCTAACCAGGCGAATATTCAAGGGGATTCATTGAATGCACAAAGAAATGTGCTTAAAGTATAGTACTGATATTATTTCACTTAAGTGGATTGAGAGCGGACGAAATGGCAGTTCTCCCTGTATCCGGCCTTCTTTCCACAAGATAACTTTGCGGCAATTTGAGCATTATGCAAAATAAAATACTTTGACTTCACCTTGAAGCAGGCCAAATTCGATGCATAAGCCGAACGGGGACAGTCCTTCCGGCTTCTGGCCTTCCCTCACCTGTTTTTCCCCGGTCTTTGGTCTGCGGACTACGGACTGCTGTCTACTGCCTTCTGGCTGTCCGGCCGCTTGGCTCTTCAACTTTGAACTTTGAACCTTGAACTCATACCGGCCTTCCTGCTTCCCTGCCGTCCGGCGGACTGGCGGACCGGCAGATCTACTTGATCTGACTGGCCCCGAGCCCCGCCGCCTTGCCGGTCGTCCAGGCCCAATGGAGGTTGTGCCCCCCGATGAGGCCAAAGGCATCCAGCACTTCGCCACAAATGAAGAGACCGGGATGGAGACGGCTCTCCAGCGTGCGGGGGTCCACTTCCCCCAGGTCCACGCCTCCGCCCGTCACCTCGGCGGTGGCGAACCCTTCGTGCCCGGTCCACGGCAGGGGGTAGCGCGTGAGGAATTCAATCAAACGGATTCGTTGGTCCCGGCGCAACCGCACGCCCTCAAGCCCGTCCCCTTCTCCCGCCTCCTGACAGAGGGTCTGGGCCAGCCGCCAGGGGATGTGCTTGGCCAACAGCGTCTCCACCATTCCCCGGTTTTGCAGCAGAAGTTTTTCCCATTTCGCAGCGTCCAGGGCGGTCCATCTTACAAAAAGTTCCTGCCTGGGCCCACCGCTCATCCGGCTGCGGACGGCCATGTGGGAAATGTCCATGACGGCCGGACCGCTGTAGCCGCGGTGCGTGAAAAGGAGCGCACCCTTCGTCACGGTCCGCTTCCGGGCCACGGTCGCCGTCATGGTCACGTCCAATGAAATGCCCGCCAGGTGGCCATGCACCGCAGGCTCGGCCGTGAGAGGCGTGAGGGCCGGATAGGGGGGATGGACCGTGTGCCCCAATCGCCGCGCGGCCTGGTAGCCCCAGCCGTCACTGCCTGTGGCAGGCACGGAGCACCCGCCCGTGGCCAGGATTACGGCCGCAGCCTTCAGCACCGTCCCGTCGGCCAGGGTCACACTCCACGCTCCACCCTTGGGGGCCACCTCGACCGCGCGCACGCCGAAACGGAATTCCGCTCCCCGTTTGCGGGCCTCATCCATGAGGCGGTCCCGCACCTGGCGGGCGCTGTTGCATTCGGGGAAGCATTTATCCGTCCCGGGCTCCTGGACGAGGGGCAGTCCCAGGTCGTCCTCAAAGAATTGCCGCTGTTCCTGAAGGGGCCATGAGCGGAGGATGTTGCGTAGGGAGTTGGGGGAGGAATCGGTGACGAAGCGCTCAGACGCCGACGCAAGAGGAAGGATATTGCACCGCCCTCCCCCGGTGATCAGGAGTTTCCTTCCCCCGTCGTCCGTGCCTTCCAGGACGATCACGGGGCGGCCCCGGCCGACGCCCCAAAGCGCCGCCATGAGGCCCGACGCGCCGGCGCCGATCACCACGATGGGAGCTTTTCTGGAAGATTTATTATTGGTTGGCATCTTATTTAGTCATCCGATAGTCTGAGCGGGGACAATCCTTCCTGTTTCCGTCTTCCGTCTTCCGTCTTCTGTCTTCTGTCTTCCGGCTTCGGACTTCCCGCCTTCCGGCCTTCCCGCGGCTGTTATTTCAGTCCCTCTTTTTGCATTCCCGCGTTCCCGCGTTCCCGCCTTCCCGCGGCTGTTATTTGGCGTAATTCCCGTACTGCAGGTACTTCCAGCCCTTTATATCCTGCTCATCCATCTTTGGAATCTCCACCTGCACGCCCTCGAACTCGGGCAGGCGTCCGATGGTGAAATGGTAGGCCGCGATCGCCTTGCGGAAAATGGTCTCCGCCTGGATTTCCGACGACCGCGCCACCGAAAGGTCCTTTTCCACCAAAAGAAGATTGTAGTTGGTGGAGATGCCATTGTCGTAGCGCTTGCGCTCGGCGTCCATATTCTTTTCGCCCAGGATGCGGCTGACTTTCGCGGCCTCCATGGCCTTGCGGGCGTTTTCAATCGTCCGGATGGCCTGCCGGACATCCGCCCACACCTGCTCCTTCAACTGCGCCAACTGCAAATCCAAAAGCTCCAGGTTCACGTCGGCGGAGCGTAGGTTGGCGCGGGCGGCGTGGTTGCCGATGGGGAAGGAGAGGACGAGCGCCGCCTGCCACGCGGGATAATCACGGCTGCGCGTTTGATCCCACGCATCATTCCACCCGCCGGGTATCACTTCCACGATGTTTCCGTTGTTATCCCGCACAATGAAGGTTCCGCCCAAACCGTTATATCCGTAGGAGAGGGAAAAATCCAATTGGGGCAGCAGGGCATTCCTGGCGGCGAGGCGCTGGAGCTTCAATCCCTCGCTCTGCCACCGCAGTTTCACGAACTCGGGACGGTTGGCTTCGGCCAGGGTGAGCGCGGCCTGCTCATCCAGCGGGTCCACCTGAATGACCGGTTCGTCCGCGGTGGCGAGGGGCTCGTCCCACTGTTCCGGCCGAAGATGAAGAAGCTGGCGGAGGGTGTCCATGGAGGAATCCAGCAGATGCTGCGAAGCGATGATGGCCTGTTCGCGCGTGGCCACCCCCACCTGCGCGTTGTAGATGTCCAGAGGGGCTTCCGTTCCCACTTCGATTTTGCGCTCGGTGATGTGGAGGAATTCGTTGGCCAGGTCCAGGTCCTTTTTCTTCACCTCCAGATCGCGGGCGTAAAAATAAAGGTCCCAGTAGGCGTTTTCAACGGCCAGGAGCGTGGACTGGATGGTCTTGTTGAAGTCCGTCAGGCTTTGATTATAGGTGTACCGCGCCAAAAGAATGGTCTTCCGGGCGATGTCGGTTCCGAAACCCTGCAACAGGGGCTGGGTGAGGCTGGCGGTCAACCCGGTGGAATAGGCGGGGTTTAAATAATAATAATAGGAGTTGGTGTCCGATCGTGAATTGTTCCAGGCGAAGCTGAATTTCCCGCCCGTGGGCAGGAATTCATTCAGCGACAGGTTGAAGTCCTTCTGCTTGTAATCCACAACCTCCGCCCCCGCCAACTGAAAGGAAGACGGGGACAGGGAGCCGGAATCATCCAGCCTCGCGCCCAGCACGGGGTCGAAAATGCCCATGGCGCCCTCGAGGGTGAAGCGGCCCAGGCTCACGGAACGCATCTCCACCTGGAGGCCCAGGTTCTGCTTGAGCGTCACTTCCAGGGCCTCCTTCAGCGTCAGATCGCGGGCCGACAGGATTCCGGCGATGGAGAGGATCACAAAAATCACCACAAATTTTTTCATAGTCATCACCCTCAAATTACGAAATAACGTGAAAAAAGTTCTCAATAGTATAGCAGAGGACGGAACCGGCGGCTTCGGGACGTGGGCCTTCCGGTGTGACAAGGCTGCGCGCTTTCCCTCGCGGAAGTCCGGCAACCGCATTGCCGGCCCGTCGGGGTCTCCCCCCGGAGGTTCCGCCCCGATGGGCCTGCCTCTTTTCCCGCCGCCCGAATGTGTGTAGAATAAGGGGGATGGCCAGCCTCGGAGCTCCGCTTCTGATTCCGCGTACCTTTCTGAGATCTTTTCCTGATCCGCTGAACGAGCGGTTTCTTCTCAGGGAAACCGCGATCCCGGTGCGTCAGTTGCGGCGGGTGCTTACCCATTTGGCGCAATCCCGGCTCCTTCATTCCATCCGCAAGGAGGGACAGACGCTTTCCATCCCCGCGCCCGAGGATCTTCTGGGTCTGGCCGAAGCCAATCTCTACCGGGCCAAGGCCAACGGCCGCAACCTGGTGATCTGGGGCTTGTGAGCGACCCGCGCTGGGTTTTCTTCATCAATCCCGAGGCCCGGGGAGGCGGCACCCGCCGGCGGCTGGATTTTCTCCGCGCCCGCGTCAGCGGAGCCTTTCCGAAGGCCGACATCCTTGTCCCGGAATCCCCGCAGGCGTTTGTTTCCGCAGTGACCCAGGGGTCGCGCAAGGCGGACCGCCTCGTGGCCCTTGGAGGGGACGGCACCTTCAATCACGCCCTCAACGGGCTCCTGGCCGGGGACCCCTCCCGCGCCGCGCTGGGATTCCTGCATCACGGGCGCGGCGGCGACTTTCTCCGCAGCACCGGATTTCCCCGGGGCCTGGACCGCGCCCTGCTCCGCCTGCGGGAAAGCAGGCCGGTGCCCACCGATTGCGGACGCATCACCACCAGCGCCGGCACGCGCCATTTTCTCAACGTGGCCTCCATGGGACTCAGCGGAGAGGTGGATCGTTTTGTTCGAAGGCATTCCTGGCCACTTCCCGCCACCGTCTTTTATTTCCTGGCTTCCCTGTCCGCAAGCCTTCGCTACCACTCCCCCCGGCTGTCCATGGAAGTGGACGGTTGTGAGATCCGCCGAAAATTCCTGGTGGTGGCGGCCGCCAACGGCAACTATTTCGGCGGCCGGATGCACATTTCCCCGGCCTCGGATCTTCACGACGGACGGTTGAACCTGGTGGCCCTGCCGGGATGGCGCCATCCCCGCCTGCTTCATCTTTCCACCCTGGTCTATGCGGGACGCCACCTCCGCCATCCAGAGGTGCTCCACCGGATCTTCACCCGGGCCCGCATCGCATCCGAGGAGGAGCGTCCCATCCCCATTGATGTGGACGGGGAGGAATTCGGCGCCCTGCCCGCGGAGATCGAAGTGGTTCCGAACGCCTTTCAGCTTTTGGTATGACCGTCTTCTGTTCCTCTCATCCCCGACACTAAAAACGCCGGGGAGATTCCCCGGCGTTCGATCCTTATCGGCTGATGTTTCTTTGCTTTACGCTTTATTCCGTATGCGTTCCCGCGTTCCGGCGTTCCCGCCTTCCCGCATTGCTACAGCCACTTCATCGTTTCTTTGGCGGTATCCGCTTTTTCCCCCGTGGGGACCAATTTGAGGAATTTTTCGAACGTCTCCTTGCACTTGGCATTGTTGCCTTCGCGCAGATAGATGAACCCCAGCTCATAAAGCGCGTCGGCGAATTCGGATTTCAGCTCCACGGCCTTCTCCAGAAGCGGCTTTGCCCCGGCGTCATCCTTTTTATTCAGCAGGATCGCGGCCTTGTTGTAAAGCGATTCGGGAGATTCGGGCTCGGCCGCATCCAGTTGTTTTTGGTATTCCGCCACCTTGGCCTTGTCCCCCTTGGCTTTGAAGGCCCGGATGAGCACTTTCAGGGCCGCCGGCACATCCTCCTTATCCGGGGACGCGAGGGCCTTCTGGGCCTTATCAATGGCCGCGTCGTGCTTGCCCTCCTCCTCGTCCAGGGAGGCCAGGATGACGATCACCTTGATGTAATCCGGTTTTTCCTTCAAGCACGCTTCGAACTGCTTCCGCGCCTCGGCCTTTTTCCCGGCCAGCAGCGCCGCCTTTCCGTCCTCGTAATATTTGATGTAGGGATTCTTCTTGATCTCCAGTTCACGGAGCTTCGCCTCCATCTCCTTCTGCGACGCCATGATGAAGTTGTGCTCGATGCTGGAGAAGATCGTGGGCTTGACCTCGTCGGAAGCCACGGGGGCCTTGTCCTGGTTCAGCTGCACATAGCCCTCCTTCACCAGTTGGAAGACATACATCTTCGTTCCATCGGTGAATGAAACCTCGTAATGTCCCTTGGCGTCGGTGGCGATCTCCTTTTTCCAACTGGACTGTTCCTGCATGGTGACGGTGATTTTGACGTCGGGAATGGGGTCTCCCTGCGGCGTGGCGACCTTCCCGAAGACACGGGAGAGGGCCTGGCCGAAGCCGGTGACCGCGCAAAGGATGACAAGACCGCACAGCAGAGTCTTCTTCATGACGACCTCCTCAAATCGGATCAGGCGTCCGGGTCTCGGGTGCACCGGCCCGGCGCTCACCGTTTAATCCCTCATCCGAGAAGACCACGGCCTCCGGCCGTGGATGAATCGGAATTCGGGATGTCGCCGCCCGCGGGGCGCGGCGCACGGGACCACGGGCACTGCCCGTGGAGCTCCATTATACCCGAACGGCGCTTAAAACCTGAGAAAAAGGTAACGGGCCAGAAACAGGGCGCTGAACAAATGAAAAATCCAATGCACATGCCGGGCGCGCCCCTGGATGAGCCGCAGAAGCGAATGGGCGATGAAGGCGAAGGCGATCCCCTCGGTGATGGAGAGGGTCACGGGCATGATGACGATGGCCAAAAATGCCGGGATGGCCTCCGCGGGATCGGTCCACGATATCGCGCGCGTAAGCTGGAACATGAGGCTCCCCACCAAAATAAGGGCCGCCGCCACCGTGGGATACAGGACGGCCTGTCCCATCGGGACCCCGCCTCCCACCATGGCCACTAAGGGAAAGAAGAACAGGGACAACAGAAACGCCCCGGCGGTGAAAAGGTTGGCCAGCCCCGTCCGCGCACCCTCGGCCACGCCGGCCGCGCTTTCGATATAGGATGTGATGGTGGAAGTGCCCAAGAGCGCCCCCGATACAGTCCCCAGGGCGTCGGCCAAAAGCGCGCGCTCCGCGCGCGGGAGTTTTCCGTCCCGCAGGAACCCCGCATGCGCGGCCACGCCGATCAGCGTTCCGATGGTGTCGAACAGCATCAGGAAAAAAAAGATGAAGATGACCTCCGCGTATTTCCATTGAAAAGCCCCGGCGATATCCAATTTAAGGAAGGTGGGCGCAATGGAAGGCGGAAGGGCGAATACACCCTGATAGCGGACGAGGCCGAAGGCGGCCGCCACACCGGTGGACGTTAAAATTCCGAACAGGATGGCCCCGCGCACCCGCAGGACCTGAAGCCCCGCCATCACCAGAAGGCCCGCCAGGGTGGCCACAACCGGCGGCGAATGCAGGTCGCCGAAACCCAGCAGCGTCCCGGGTTTGGCCGTCACGATGCCGCCCCATTGCAAACCCACCATGCAGATAAGGAGCCCGATCCCCACGGCGAAAGCGTGCTTGAGCGCATCGGGCACCACCGTGATGATCTTCTCGCGGAATCCCCATTTGGAGAGGATGATGAAGGCCGTCCCCGCGATGAACACGGCCCCCAAGGCCACGGGCCACGGCGTCTTCATCGCCAGGACCACCGTATAAACAAAGAAGAAATTATGTCCCATGGCAGGGGCCAGGGCGATTGGGTAGTTGGCGATGAAGGCCATAAAGAGGCAGGCCAGGAGGCTGCCGATCACCGTGGCCATAAACACGGATCCCTTGTCCATCCCCGCCGCCGAGAGGACTACCGGCTGGACAAAAAGGATGTAGCTCAGGGTCAAGAACGTGGTGAGGCCGCCGACAGCCTCGCGCCTCACCGTGGTGCCCGCATCGGTCAAATGAAATAATTTCTCCAGCATGTGCTTAATTTATCACAGGCTTTCGATGCATTCCACCCTTTAAAGTCCTCCCATTCCAGCGTTCCCGCATTCCCGCTTGAATTACGGACAAACGCCCGTGCTGTTGACGATGCGGGTTCCCGCCGTGGCGCTGCCCGCGGAACTTTCACCGGCGGCGTTACCGGCGATGACCAGGTACCAGTACATGCCGCCGGGAGACAGGACGGAGCCGTCGGTATAACTGGTTCCGGACCCGTTGTACAGCAGACACCCGTCCCCGCCACTGGTGAGCAGACTTGGCAGATTGGAGCACCCGCCGCGATAGAGTTTGTAATACGTG
>Ga0182019_10002134_pt1 | contig 10130 bp, 11 predicted proteins | sample 812E2MmetaG_FD_120483 | JGI IMG/M metagenome (GOLD analysis project Ga0182019, IMG submission 120483) | Permafrost microbial communities from Stordalen Mire, Sweden - 812E2M metaG | ecosystem: Environmental > Terrestrial > Soil > Wetlands > Permafrost | place: Sweden: Stordalen | collected... | reverse complement strand
GGATGAGTAGTGATCCCTCCATGGGATCAATGGCTCCGACTACCATCGCAACATAGCCGGCAATGACAAAAATCCGTGACCAAAGACTTCGTGTGTTCATGAAATGCCCTCCGACTACTCCTGGTTCTTCCCGGTCTGTGCCGGTTCGTCCTGGTCAGGCGGCGTCTCGATGGCTGTCGAAGCCATCGTGCGCGTCTTTCGCGGAAATTTACCTCCCTCCATCGCCAAAGTCAAATGGACCGCGAAATACCGGGGGCCTTGCCTTTCGTACCCTGGTATAGCTTGCACTCATTGAACGGGGGAACCTGCTTTCAGCCGATTGCCTGAAGAAACCTCAGGAGGACTGCACGGTGGTCTGCAGACTCATCGCAGCCAGCATCAATACGGTAAAAGGTCGGATGAAAAAGGAGGCGGGATAGAAAGCTGAAAGTGCCGGGCTAATTGAAGATTGAGAATTGAAACTCGAGAATCGAAAATTCATTTACAATTCTCAATCTTCCATCTTCAATCTTCGTGCACCCACCAGGACTCGAACCTGGAACCCACTGATTAAGAGCCTGTTGGCGCAGTTTCACGCGCTTGCTCGCATTTTGACATTCTGTCATGCGGCCGTTTACTGATTCAACTGAGGTAGAAGCACAATAAGAATGTTTTGAACGAATCTCAAGGTGGATTTTGCTAGGTCACATGTATGACTGCGGGTATTCGATCTGACTTGAACCCATCGCAATACGTGGTATAAAACAATGTGTAATTTCCGGGTACAGATGGGGTCTTTATTTTTAGTTGGCCTGTACTTTTGGTCCCTTCTCTGATCCGTCCAAGCGCTAGCTTTACCGTTCGAATGTTTGGTATGAGAAAAGTTTGGGCCTGCCTCCACGACTTTGCATCCGGAGGAGACACTAGACCAAATCCATCAGGAACGAAGAACCAGACTTCCACATCATTGGCAACCAAGCCACGCATTAGGCCAACAGAGAATTCGATTGCCAACTCGGTGTCATGTAATGCAGGAAAAGGAAACTTCACATTAGAAAAAAGCAAATACAAACTTGTTTTACTTGCGCTCTCACGTGCAACAAGAGCAGATTCAAACGCCGCTGTCAATTTTTCATAATGAGCAGAATCCATGATGGGGGCGATTTCACGGGCCACTAAAAGGGTTCTTGCTAATTTATAAATCCCAGCTACTAGGCCCGCTAGGCCAACAATCCAAATCAGGACTGTTATGATGCCAAGGCCGTTTAATGTCTTCGCTAATTCAGAAAAAATATACGCCATAAGGAAAAAACCAGACGGCAAGACTATGCTGTTCTTGAAGTCTAGCGCAGCATACTTAGTAAGAATTTGGGATTTCTTTTTTGCCGAGTCGTTTTGCGAGGTCTTGATTTCTGCGATCTTCGATTCAATGTCGGCAATATCGATTAGATTTTTTGTTTTTCTGGCGGCATTGAGCTTGTTTTCTAGGTCTGAATACCTTAGGTCGAGATCATCTGATGCCTTCTTGGTCTCCTCCTCAACCTTGTTTTTGGCCGTCTCGATCGCATTTCTTAGCATCGTTACTGCGATTGCATAGATTGCTGCGGTTACGGCAAGTAGGTGGGCTGCGATCAAGCTGAGATCGGGTAGTTGCATCGTTGCCTCGTGTTTAACGACAAATCAGGAAATGGCTCGGCGTGCAATTTAATGTACTCTAGGGTAGCATCACGCGCAAGTGCCACATAGTTTTAGGTGCTGAAATCCAAACTTCTGACGATCGCCACGCACAAGGGTGGCTTAGAGTCTCACTATGATGTCGAGCAAATACTGTATTTTGTGTGAATTTGAGGTCTGTCGTTGACAATCGGGGCTCTAGCGCAGTATATTCGCTCGACAACACGGCGAGGGTGCAATGCAAGAGCAAAACGACCTGACTGACGACGAGCTCGCGAGCGACCTGCGTGAGCTCGGGTACACCCCACTGCCCCAGCTCGACCACGCTGGTGCCGATCAACTCGCAACAGAGTTACGGGAGCGCGGCGGCGACGCGATCGGGGCAACAGTTTTCGCGGTGATCTTGGTCGCTCTCAACTAAGGGCTGCAGCGCGCATGCGGCAGGGGCGCCAGGCACGATCGGCGAGCTCAACGAGCGAGGGGTCGACTCAGGTGACACTGTCGCATATTCGATCGGCGAGCGATTTTCTCGCTCGGCTCGCGTTTGAAGGTAAGAAACTGTGTTCAGCGATGTTCGGCTCGCGATACAAGAAAATAAAGTTGCTGAGGTGCGGGTTTTGTGCTTGACCTTGCGTGTACCTACAGTACGGGGCTCAAGTCATGTCCTTGTATTTCGGCTGCTCGGCGGGTTCATACTATGGGGGCGCACGACGAGACTGAGCTAACGTGTAGATACAGTACGGAGGCACAGGCTTGCCTTTGTCGGCATAGTCGCACGATGAGGCTGACTTGATCGCTTTGTATAGTACGGGGGCACCCCGCTTTTGGTTGACTTGGTACTCCATAAGGGTACAGGCTTGTAATGAGACTACCTTGATCGGTACATGTAGTGTGGGGGCAATGGCGACGGCAGGTTGTATTTCGCTTGACTTGATACTAAATAGGGGCAGGGGCGCACGATTAGACTGTCTTGATACTCCATTACAGTGCAGGGGCACATAAGTCAAGCCCGTACGATTACGCTGATTTGGTACATCACTAAAGTACGGGACGCGAGGGCTTGACTTTTAGGGGGGACTGGAAATGATACAGCGAATACCGAAACGGCTGCAGATCGCGCTCAAGATGCGAGCTGAGGGGCGCACGTTCAAAGAGATCGGGGCACGATTCGATACGAGCAAGCAGTACGGTGCGCAGCTCGTGCGCGAGGATCTCGCTGAGATTCACAAGAGCGACAACAAGCGAGCAGCCTGACAACGATTCAAACGGACTACAGGGAGCAGCCCAGGTATCGCCTTTAGGGGCTGGATCAATCCGTCTGTAGTCCGCGCTGGCAACAGCGAATCTCAACAGTGATCGAGTCCCTTTTTCATTTCCCCCAGCCCGACCAGCACGCACGCTGATCGGGCTGTGTATTGAAATTTGACCCCGTGCCTGAGCCCGAGCAGGCTGACGACGCGCCCCCGCGTCGACTAGCGATCGACTGGGAGCGGGTGCTCGGTGAGTGTCGCGGAGGCTCTCGCTGTGCTGCACAGATAGCCCCGAGGCTGGGTTGTGAGGCAATTCTGTCCCGCTGCAGCGCAGGGTGTACTCTCTGAGACCCACGAGCGGGGGCACTACAGGGCAACAGAAACGGCGGCGGCGCGACACGTCGCGATCGAAAAGATGAAAGCGTTTGAAATCGCGTACAGCTCGAAAGTCTCTCGTCGCTAGTACGAGTTGAGCCTGCGCGATCAACTGCACGCGGCAGCGTGATCAATTACACACGGAAAGGGTCGTCGTATGGAACGGGGCACGGTCAAATGGTTCAACGATGCAAAGGGGTACGGTTTCATCGAGCGAGAAAACGGGTGCGATGTCTTTGTGCACTGGCGCTCGATCAAAGGGGACGGGCATAAGACGCTCGCCGAGGGCGAAAGCGTGCGGTTTGTTGTCGAGCGGAACGCAAAGAGAGATCAGGCGGTGAGCGTCGAGCGCGCTGCGGCGTGATACTTGCAGGGCACCGCGGCACAGAGGGCGCACTCCCCTTGCGCCCCTATGCAGGCGGTGAGAACATGCTGCAGCAAGTTACTTCAGAAATTGGTCGGGTTACGCCACTGGACATGTGATTAGTTAGAGCTGCGCCTTCTGGCTATCACTGATTGTGCCTTTTTCAACGCTTGCGAAAATTGGTCGGCGTTTGGTAGCGTGATCTCAAATTTGATCTGAACAACCGGATGATCTCCGGGTTTGAGAGAAGCAAGTGCATCATCAAGTTTCGTTGTAATCTCTGGCCCAAGCTTCTCAATCTTGTGAATCACATCCGCCGAAAACTGAGAGAGCTCTTGCTTGACATCAAGAAGTGCTTCATCAACTGTTGCGCGACGGACTCTAAGAGCCCATTCAATTGCCTCGCGGTATGCTTGTCCAATCTTCCGTGTCGCGAAGGCTATTAATTCAGCATCGCCCGGCTTGCCATCTGGCCCAAACGCTTCCCTGGCTGTTTCGTTTACTAGCTTTGTAAGTGCGGTAATAATGCCTTCCAGTTCGTGAATTCTGGGCAAGAACCACTCAAGAAGTTGGTCGGCTGATACATTCTCGCTGACTCCAAAAACCAATTCAAGATTGTATTCCCGTCGAATATCTTTACACGCCGCAATCTGATCTGCAAGGGAGGAGGTGAACAACCTATACTCCCAGTATGGTGGTTTCTCCAAAGCTTGCCGGAGCGATTCGCCTGTCAAGTAGTGAATCGGGAAATCGTCCGTCGTCCTAAGCTTGAATCTCCATTGCAACCCCTCTTGCATGAGATACCCGAATTGGATTCTCAAGGTATTGACGATGTCTTGAGCAGTCTCAAATTCGAATGTCCATACCTTATCTATTGATCTAACCTGATCAATGAATGCGAGGACTCGGGTATCGTCGACCACGGAAGAAAAATCCGCGGAAGGGTTGCCCTTCCAAACATTTATCAATGCAAGAACATTCTTTTCGACGAAAATAAAGACAGGAATACCTTTTGACCGAGCCGCCAAGTATTCTAAATTGGTGATTGACTTGGAAGTCTTGCTATCAATATAGCCGTACCGCCCACCAATGACTAGAATGAGAATGTCTGCATCCTTCTCAACACGCTGACGGCAGTTTTCCGTAGTGTCAGCGTCAGGGTCAATAGGGAACGAATGCAATTCGGACAAAAGAGGGGTGTAAGAAAGGCCGTCCACGATAAAGCCCGTAAGGTCTGCACGGATTTGGCGGAGGTCGTAAAATGTTGAGCTCACCATAATCGACGGAGGTCGGTTTGCCATCTTATCCTCACTGAAAGTTTGTCGCGTTAATCCCTGCTCTCCGAACCTACGCAGGCGACAGCGGGTGAGGTGAAAGAGCAATGCCGCCTGAATAGTGCTATGGCATTAACTCCTGTCAGCCGTTCAGCTGCGGAAGCGCGGGCGGGTTTGTGCATGAGCCCGCAGCGCCTCCGCGGCTTATGCCAATTTCGGGGCTTGCTCACCTGCCATGTGGTGGGTGGCAGAGTAGTCAGCTCACCCGTGACGCTTGAGGCGAGAACAACTCCTGCAGCAACAAAAGACCCCGTCAGCGGCATGAGCATTTCAACCTGCGCACCGAGAGCGTCAGGCTGCAGGTGTGCGTAATACTTTGAAGTCAACATCGGGGTTGAATGTCCGAGCAGTTTCTGCACGTCAAAGATTGCGGCACCGCTCTTGACAAGCCAGCTAGCAAACGTCTTGCGCAACGTGTGAAATGAGGCGTGCTCAACGTGAGCGCGGCGCCTTTCGGCGAGAAAACGCTTTGACACGTATGAGACTGTCAAGAGCTTGCCCCAAATTGTCTCGCTGTCAGGAGCCGCGGCGCGCTGACGCTCAAAGATAGGCAGCAGGCCGCTGTGCATCGGGAGGCGCAGCACGCGATTGGCTTTTGTGTTCACAACGATCAGCACGCGCTGATTAACGTCAATCATTGACCATCTGAGGCCGAGCACGTCACCGAGCCTGAGCCCTGTGACTAACCCGACTACGTACATGTCACGGTACACCTGCAAGTGTTCGGCAAGATACACGCGTTGAAACTCTGCCTGTGTCAAGAACCTGATCGGGCGCGCAGGCTCTTTGAGCAGCTTGAGAGAGGCAAACGGGTTGCCTTGCGGCAGCACGTTTTGCTGCGCCGCCCAGTTGCCGAGCCCGCGGATAACACGCACGTAAGAGTTGATGCCCGAGGGTGAGCGTTGCTTGCCGATATGTTGCTGCAGCCATAGCAGCAAATCAACAGACGTGACCTGCTCAGCTGGCTTGTCACCGAGCACGCTTAACAGTGAACGTTTGACGACGCGGTAAGACATGCGGATTGTCTGCGCCCCGACGTACGGAGAGCGCACAGCCTCATACATGTCAAAAAATGTTGAGTGAGTTAGGGCAGTCATGCGGCACCTTGGGTGTGATGGTTTAAGTGCGCACGACAGAACGGGAGATGCGAGCTTGACTTTTCAAGTCGGCGAAACTGCTGCGGATTTACAGATTGTGCACCCACCAGGACTCGAACCTGGAACCCACTGATTAAGAGTCAGAAAAAACTGGCGAATGCTGCTTCTCTCGGCCACATTGGTAGCACTTGTGGTAGCACTGCACGACATTATAGCACGGTAACCGTGTCAGAAAACAAGCTACATGATTCGTGACGATCCTGCAAGAGAAAGATGTTCTCCTCGCGAAAGGCGGGAGCAGTCAACAACGTTTAGGTCCGCGGCTACCCACCAACCCTGAAGTCGAAGAATGGACGACCTGAGATTTGTATGGGGAGTTTCACATATGCACCGAGTTCGTGGATATCTGGTCGCTCAAACACATACGTGTATCCGTAGTAGGGCAATACGATAAACCAGCTATACAGAGTTCCCGTCATTCCAAACTCCCGCCCTTCCTGGGTGAAAAGCAAGCTTGGACCAATACTCGCACCCACAAGTCGATATGATGCCTCGATGCCAAAGTTTAGCTTCGTCACATCTTTGCACTTATCAATATCAACCAAAAAGCCCGCGTATCCCTGATCTTCGCCGCGAATACTGATTACCCTGTAGAAGCTCAGTTCCAACCCAACCACGAACCCCCCATTCTCCCCGAACGCATATGCTAGTTTGATCCCAGGGCTTAGAAAATACGCATCCGACTGAGCCCAGCATGTATCCTTCCAGGACACCTGCAAAAGGAGAAGCGCGCACGCGAGAATGATGCTGCGAGCCTTCAATTGTTTCCCCCTGCTGTCGATGTAACGCGCGTGTAAATAAATGTAGGTGCGGAGATGTGCATTCGCCGAGTCTTCTTCCAGAAACAGAAACAGGCCCTTCCCACTCTCAGAAGAGGCCTGTTCGAATGAGCGCACCTGAAATATACCCCATTCATCGGGCATTGTCAACGTGGTGTGCGGCCATGTGGGTTCTATACGCCTTCCCCCTACCCCCCTCTCTTTCGCGAGTGCCCATTGGTCAAAGTAGCCCCGAAATAATCCCCTCAGTAGTCACCCTGTCCTGGTCCTTCTTCTTCACGTCAGAGGCGAGACGGTGAAGAGGAAGCCCAGTGAACTGCTCGACCGCCATTGAGGGGTCCTGCATCGTTTTCCTCACGCTATTTGCCATACGCCCGTAGGGAAACCAAGTCCGGACGTGATAGTCGAAGAACCGATCCCAGTTGCCCGATACCGCGGCCTGGAAGGTCGGGTACAGGAGCCGCGTGATCGGCGGCGATACGGGCTGAATGATGTTCAGGGGATACGGCAGGCTCCCGAAGAAGGCCCTGTCCTTGTCCTCGTCGTTCCCGAAGAAGAAGCTGGAGGCGTCCTGGAGGAACGACCAGGGCGGCGCCATGTTCGACCCGAAGATGGTCGAAGGGAAAAGCCCAGCCAGGGCAAAGGTGAACAAATCGGAGATCATCAGGCGGCGGAGGCGCTCAAAGAGTTCGACAGGACGCAAGTCACGATCGCCAAGAAGGTCGTTCTCCTGGCGCCACGGGGGAAAAACGGATCGGCGAAGGGCAACGGTCAGTCGCACTCGCGGCCAGCAAAGATGAAGCCGTGGACGACTGCCGACGACAAGTATCTCGCTGCCCACAGGGAAGGCTCGATGAAGGATGTCGCCAAACATCTGAAGCGCACAGTCGCGTCGGTCTACACCCGCGCGTACGCGTTACGGAAGAACGGGCAGATCGTTCCCGCCGACGCCTGAATCCAGGTCAAGCTGGATTCGATTCACTGTTTCGTGCAGTTGGCTCGGCGCCAGGTGTGCGTATATCTGCGTGACCGCGATGCTGGAGTGCCCAAGGAGCTTCTGGACTTCGTAGAGCGAAGCTCCCTTCTGGACAAGCCAAGAGGCGTACGCGTGCCTCATCGAGTGGAAGTGAAGGCGCTCATCGAGTCCAGCCTTACGCACGGCAGCCTTGAACGCCTTTGAAACCCACTCGCCTCGCATGCGCTTCTGGTTCTTGTGGAAGACATAAGACGACCGAGGTCCTTTCCGTTGCTGAGCCAGCATATTGGAAAGCTGGTTTGTGATCGCAATACGTCGGATGCGCCTACTCTTTGTCTTGAAGTATGCCTTGCTCTGGACAAGTATGGTCTTTCCTGTGAAGTCGATGTCACTCCATTGGAGGGCAAGTAGCTCTCCCAACCGCAGACCAGTCAGCACAGCGGCGATGAAGAGGGCGCGCAGATCCCCGTCGATGACATTGGCGAGAAGTCGATTGAACTCTTCCTCCGTCAAGAAAACTGGCACCGCTTCTGCCACGCCTGGTTTCTTGGCCTCTTTGAACGGGTTCGTGGCTATATGGTGCCACTGGCGTCCAGTCTCAAACGCGGCCGAAAGATGGGTGAAGTAGGTTCGGGCCGTAGCATCCGTGACGCTCCGTTGCTTGGCGCGGATAAACTCTTCTATCGTTCGCGGAGTGACCTCGGACAAGAACAGATCTCCCACAATGAATCTGAATTCCTGGAGCGCGGTGGCGTACACCTGTCGCGTCTTCGGTGCGTGAACACAGGCCGAGTGCGCCAGGAACTCCTGCGTGAACTGCGAGAGCTTCAGGGGCGTGGGTTGTGACTCCCGTGCCCTTTGCTTGTTGGCGAACTCAAAGAGGAACTTCGTTGCCTCCTGCTTCAGCTTGGTCCCAGTGGAGATTTTCTTCCTCTTCCCGTCCCGATCAATGTACCAGACGTAGTAGAGACCGTTGGAGCGTTTGGAAAGTGTCATTGCCGAGTAGTCCTTTCTCGGCAGTGGTAGCAGAAGTGGTAGCAAGTGGTAGCAAAAAGCCCCCTCTGGATGAGGGGGCGGAGAGAAGGACCTGGCCTTTTCAGCCAGATTTCGTGCACCCACCAGGACTCGAACCTGGAACCCACTGATTAAGAGTCAGTTGCTCTACCAATTGAGCCATGGGTGCGTATCTCGTGCCTCACGCTTCCCTATTTCGTCGGTGTCGCCGGAATCGGTGAAGGGTTTGACTGCGCCGGCATGTTCTCGGGAACCTCCGTCGGAGGGAGCTGTGGCGTAACGGCGTTTTTCCCCCCCTTGGAAAGGACGCTCTCGACATTGCTGGAAGCTCTTGAAGGGAGGAAAAATACGTTGATCACGAGGCTGAGAACGATGAACGCCGCGGCGAGTATCTGGGTGCCGCGGATTAGAAAATCGGCTGTCCGCCGGACCCCGAAGACCATGCCGACATTCCCCCCTCCGAAGGTTCCGGCGAGGCCGCCTCCCTTGCTCGACTGCATCAATATCACGACAATCAGAAGGAGACAGATGAGAATTTCGAGAGACATCAATACTGTGAACATGGAGGCACTCGCTGTGGAGGAGACTTGATAATCATCATAAAGTACGAAAAGATGCGTTCTGATGCAATAGGCCGGGTCAGATATTGTACCCCCACTCCCTCAACCTTTGGTCGGTGAGAGTCTCCGGACCGGGGGTGTTCTTTTCCGTGCTCACCAGTTTTTCTACATACTTGCCGATAACATCGAACTCAAGATTTACGTGCATCCCGATCCGGGCATGGGAGAGCGTGGTCTTGCTCAGCGTATGGGGTATGACCGCAACGGCAAACTCGTCCCCCCCGGCGGAAGCGACCGTGAGGCTGATCCCATCCACTGCTATTGACCCGACAGGAATCAGGTACTTCGCGAAGGGAGGGGGAAAGGAGATCCGTACCATATGACCGCTCTCTTTCTTCTCGACGCCGGCGACGGTTCCGACGCAGTCGACGTGACCGAGGACGATGTGCCCGCCGAGCCGTTCGTTCAGCCTCACCGGGAGTTCGAGGTTTACCTCGTTCCCCGGGACAAACTCACCGAGTGTTGTCTTGCTCAGTGTTTCCTCGACCGCCTGGACCGTGAATGTCCGCGACGTTCTAGCGACCACGGTCTGGCAGGCCCCGTTCACAGAGACGCTGTCGCCGACGTGCACCTCCGGCGCAGACGCCGGCGCCTCCACCGTCAGGCGG
>Ga0182019_10002133_pt1 | contig 10131 bp, 7 predicted proteins | sample 812E2MmetaG_FD_120483 | JGI IMG/M metagenome (GOLD analysis project Ga0182019, IMG submission 120483) | Permafrost microbial communities from Stordalen Mire, Sweden - 812E2M metaG | ecosystem: Environmental > Terrestrial > Soil > Wetlands > Permafrost | place: Sweden: Stordalen | collected... | reverse complement strand
GATGTGAGGACGACCGCACCGATGGCCGCGATGGCGTAGAGGATCGGCATGAATCCTGATTCCATTTCACGGACGTTGTTCTCCAGAAACGCCGCGTTGTCGTACACCGCCACGCCGGGAACGTCCTCCATGATCGCTCGGCGCACCGTGTCGATGGCGGCCCCGGGGACAAGTTTCACTATGAAGAACGAGACGATCGTCGGATAGCCGATGAGCGCCCTGGCCCTCGCGAGCGTGACGAATCCGTACTGCACGACGAATGCGTTTGTCCCGCCGCTGAGCCCGGCCACACACAGCGTGTCGTCCCTGACCCGGACGCTCTCGCCGACGCGTATATGGAATTTCGCCGCAAACGAACGGTCAAGGACGATATCGCCGTCCCCGGCGACGGGTTTCCCCTCGACGATCTCCGGCGGCCCTCCGGCACCCGTCGACGGATCGTATCCTGCAAGGAAGAGCGTCGAGTGGACATTCTCCTTCCACACCGTCGTCAGAAACATCAGGACCGGCGAAACCTCCGCAACGCCGGGGGTTTCTCTGAGAAGCGTCCCGTGAGAGAGACCGAGGAGCGACGACCCGCGGAGTATGTTTGTCGCGTTGTTCTGGAGGACCCAGAGATCGGCGGGATTTCTCCGTATGTACTCCACCGATCCGTCTGCGACCCCCCGATACACGCCCAGAAGGAAGAGCATCAGGACGATGCAGAGAGCGATCCCTCCGATCGTAAGCGCGGATCGGACGGGCTGGCGGAGGAGTATCCGTATGGCGTACACTGGCGGCCTCCTTCAGTCGAACATGGCGACTTCCGGCAGCAGCTTCCCGCGGACACGGGAGAATATCTCCGCGAGCGAGCGTCCTGTGATCGTGAGTCCGTGGTTCTTCAGGCCGACCGCCCCCCTGACCGGGTCGGGGACCGAAGCGAGAAGCGCGGCGACCTCGGCCGCGAGTTCTGTCGTCCCACACGGGTAATTCTGCCGGGTGCACGGAACCCCTTCCATCCATGCATGGGCATGGACGATCGCCCCGACGCCCGGGTACGTCCTGTAGATCAGTTCATGCTCCACGGCATCAACCGAAACCCTGGCGCGTTCATCCGCGCCCGGGGGGCGGGCGATCAATGCGGCGCCGCGGGCCCGGTCGAACCCCCTTACAAGGAGAATGTCCTTCCCGACGACACGGAGGTTCGACTTGTCAACTCCGCGCCCGGTCATCCAGAACGTGCTCGAACCGAATTCAGGGACCTCCTCGCGGGCACTCAGGTTGCCGTAGCTTGCCCCGGTGATGCCGTAGATCTTGTAGAGCTGGCGGCGTGCATCCGCACTCAGGACGTCCCGCAGGGGGAACGGGACGGGGAGGACGCCCATCGTGTCAAGTTCCTGTCCGTACCGGCGAAGTTCCCTCGTGACCGCACTCCCCTCCCACAGCCGTTCGGGGAGATCCTCCGAGAATATGTTCTCCGTCGCGAAATGTGCCCGCGCAATCGGACAGAGTCTGCCGTAGACCGCTTCCGGATCGAACGGAATGTGATAGAATCCCGCCTCCGGCGTCGTGAAGTAGACTTCCGTCGGACCGCCCCGGGCGCCGGGGACGACGCAGAGCAGAAGGTTTGAGAGGCTCCTCACCAGCGCCGTATAGCACCGGGACTTGAATCCGGCATCGACCCGCTCATCCTCCATGATCGAAAAAACGAATACCGACTGCGCTTTTCTCCGGAAATGGCGCGGGGCGTCCGCGCAGATCAGGTTCAGGGCGAAATTGACGCCCTCCTCTGCCCCGACGAGCTCATCCCCGTGGGCGCGGCACGTCTCCACAAGGGCCGCGGCGGCCTCGTCCCGCCGCGCCTGCTTTCCGTTTGCGACTATCGTGAAATTCATTGTGTCCTCCTTTACGTTCGTCCTGATTCAGTCAATCACGTCCCTCGCGACCATGTCGTCGAATGTCTCCCGTGCCCGTACAAGACGGCACGACGCACCGTTCACGGCGGCGATCGCCGGACGCGCAAAACCGAACGACGATTCCATTGCGGTAAAATACGCCCCGGTGTCCATCAGCGCGAGCACATCGCCCGGAAGGACGTCCGGCATAAGCTTGTTCCTGTATATGACGTCCCCGGCAAAACAGGCGGGCCCCGTGATTGTGGAGCGGACCGTCCGGGGCCGGGTCACGTCGTTGCAGAGAAAAATCTCGTGATACTCGTAAAACGTCGGAAGTGTCACCGTGCTGAGCCCGCCGTCGGCGATGAGCCACCTGCCGGCTCCCGGACGGTCCTTGACGTAGTGGACGGTCAGCAGGAGGAACTGGGCGGGGCTTGCGATGCACCTGCCGGGTTCGCATATGAGTTCCGGGAGCTCGTCCGCTGTGAACGATCTTCCGACAGCTTCCGCAATCGCCGATGCGAAGACTTCCGGGGCCGGGCACGCATTCTCCCCGGGGGGACCGGGGAGGATGCCGAGTGCCTGGTACAGAAGAAACTCCTTCGTCCCGAATTCCCGGGTGAGCGGCGCGGCGAACCCCCCGCCGACATCGATCACCTGCACCCGGCGGCCTCCCCCCGCCGCGCACTTCTTCAGAGTATCAAGACACCGGAGCGCGCGTGCATAGTCGGCGGGATTCCGTACGCCCGTTCCGATGTGCAGGTGGAATCCGGTGAACCGGATGCCCGGAAGCCGCGCCAGCTCGTCCATCGCACTCTCCACTTCCCCCCCCCGGAGATCAAGCCCGAAGGCGCACCCCCGCCGGCTTCCGGTCGCTGTTCCCCGGTTCATCCCCTGCGGGGTGTAGTCCGGATTGACGCGGAAAAGAACTTCCGTGCGGGCTCCACGTGAGAGAGAACGGGCGTTGAGCGTGTGCATCTCCGGGATGGAGTCCACGATGACGAAACGCACGCCGGCGTCGATGCACCGGTCAAGGAATGCGGGGGTTTTACACGGCCCGTTGACGATGATGTTCGACCCGGGACACCCGAGATGGAGCGCCAGGAGGAGCTCGTATTCCGTCATAACTTCGAGCCCCGTCCCCTCGCGCAGGACCGCGTCAACGACGGCGGGGACAGAATTGCATTTCATCGCGTAGAAGACGGAGGACCGGCCCGGGTACGACCGGAGGACCGCTTTACGGAATGCCCCCGCATTCTTCATCAGGAGGTTCTCATGAATGATGTGGAGCGGCGTCCCGTATTCCTCCGCGAGCCCCGTGAGGCCGTGGTTGCCGATCGCAAGCTCACCCCCCGGAAATGCGTGCAATCCCCAGGCTTCCGGACCGATGACGTGATTCATGTCCGCGCGCCTCCTCTCCCTGTCACATTTTTTGCGTACATCTGCAGGTGCTTGTACGGGACGAGTCCGACCCTTGAAGCGGTGGAGACGCTTATGACGTTGGCGGGGTGCATCCATGTGCACACCATGACGTCGAATGAGTCCGCCATGCGGCGCATGCTGTCAAGAAGAAGCGTGAACACACGCGTCCTCCTGTAAGACTTCCGGATGCCGACGGCATACACAACGAGCGTGCGCAGTCGTCTCTTCCCCGCGAGGAAACGGCAGTAGGTCAGAGGTCCCACGCGGCCGTTCATGCGTCGGAGGAGCGGGTTGACATCCAGCACGCACATGAGAACGCCGACCGGCTCCCCCCTGTGTTCCACGATCGTCACAAGCCGGGGCTCCGTGATCTGCTTCAGGTATTTCGCGGCAAAACGGTGTTCCTCCGGCGAGGCGGGGAGGAAATTCCAGTTTGAGGAGAATGCATCGTTGAACACCACCCTGATCTTCTCGAGATCCTCCTCCATGCGGGCGGGATCGAATGTCCGGACGACGAACCCGCGCGGCGAGGCCGACCCGGGAGGCGGAGGACCGTACCGGTTCCGGAGATAGGAGCGGACGTCGCCGTTCCGCCCGGTGAACAGTGTAACCCCTCTTTCAAATCCTGCCCCCGCCAGGAGACGGTGATAGTACCCGGGGTTGTACGGCTCGAAAAACCCCTGGTCCTCGTCGTACCGGTCAACAAGAAGCCCGAGCTCCGAATAGTGGTTCGGATTGAAGGGCCCCTCAAGGGAAGCGACATTCCGCTCACGGCAGCGGCGCTCCACGGCCTCGAAAAGAGTGTTGACGCCGTCCTGATCGTCGAACGACTCGAAGAATCCGAAGAAACCGGCGCGCGCGCCGGATTTGCTGCAATGCGCTTCGTTTACAACCAGTGCGGCCCGGGAGACCGGGAGACCATCCGATGCGCACACAAACAGATCGAGCGTCGCGTCGGCGAAGTACGGGTTCTTCGACGCATTCAGCGTTCTTCGCACTTCCGACGACAGAGGAGGAACCCAGTGAGGGTTTCCCCGGTAGACACGGAAGGGAAGGCGCAGGAAGTCCCTCATCGTGCGGCGGTCAACGACCGTTTTGACCGAGTAGGCCACGGCGCCTCCTGTTTGTTGACCCGTTCCACGACGTAGTTCCGGTATATGAACGCCCGGTCGCGCGCATGGAGAGATTCTGCGAGCGCGCGGTCCGGCACGATCATCCTCTGCATGGTGGAGGGGCGTTCCCTGAAGACAAGGAGATTCCTGTATGTCATGACCGCTCCGTGCGAGGCAACGCGCCAGGCCTCCCGCAGTATCCCCTCGCACGCCTCTTCGGACATCCATTCAAAAATATTCGTGAAGTTGAATTTCTGGACCGAGGATTCACTCATTTGCGTGAAGAACTCCCCGCATGTCCCCGTGATGAGCCGCACCCGCCCGAGCCGTGCGCGTATGGCGGAAAAATTCTCCCGCATCAGGTACGGTGGGAGGTGGTCCTCATCGAAATACCTCCCCAGCAGGATGTAGGAGGCGAAATAGTTCTCACGGAGCGGCATCTCCGTCAGGGCGCGCTCGACAAGTCCGGCGAAATGTGCGCCGAAAGAAAACGACCCCTCCACGTACCGGAAGAAGTCGCCGGTAAACAGCGCGCTCATCACACTCCTGCTCAGGAATATGCGCGTGAAGTACCTCCAGAGCGGCGTGTCCCACTCCCGCCTGTACAGCCTCAATCGTTCTGACGCGTCCTCAGCTTCAAACAATGCACGGATCAGCCGCTTCCCCTTCACACGCTCCAGGCATCGACGGAGGAGCCGCATGTACGATTCATACCGTCCGGCATGGATGATCCCCATGTCGACTTTGACCTGACGCGCGTCCCAGTATGCTCTGCTTTCTCTCCCCAGAGCGCCGCGGATACGGCCATACAGTTCGCGACGGCGCCGTGATCTCCGTACGCCGAAGAGCTCGAGCATTTCGCCGTACGGCAGCGCGGCAAACGCCCCCATCTTCAGATCCAGAAGGTGGTTCTGGCGGGGGTTCAGATCCAGCGCGTAGACGGAACGCGGGTTGTCGATAAGAAACGTCAGCACGTTGCATCCGCCGGAAGTTATCGAAAAGACCGTGTCTTCCGGCCGGATCTGAAATGCCTCCCGGTCAATTTCCGGATCCTCCCAGCACTGCGCATACACGACGTCACTGAATATGTCGGACGGTTTCTGTGTCATTGCCGTCTCCCCAGCTTTGTATGAACGATGGCCCAGTCCGCGACGGAAGGGAGGCCAATCCCCGCTGCAACGAGGAAGTCGCCTGTCCATGCCGCCGCGATAAATCCCGGGATAAAAAGGAGGTAGAGCCCGTTGTGCCTGACGCCCTCCCCGGTGAGTCGGAATTCCCTGAATGCTTCCGGGATCCTCCGGAGAGACGAGAAGGAGGGAAAGAGCCGGGGAGTCGCCGCGGCATACGCGGTGAATTCATCCCGGAACCCCGGGGCGAGCGAGATCTCCTCGTAGGCGATGAGACGTCTGTAGTGCAACAGGAACAGAACCGGCATGAGAAGCCCCGGCGGGGGGAGTCCGAGAGATATCGCGCATATCGCCGTCAGGTCCGCAAGATAGATCGGATTCCGCACAACCCTGTACGGCCCGGCGGTATGGAGCTCATCGGCCTGGACGCGGAATGCCATCACGCGCGGCGCCGTCAGCTCAGTCCCCGCCCACATGCGGACGACGGAGGCAAGCACCATGACCACCGCGAGGAGGAGAAACCCCGCCATCAGGGAATCCTTTCTGCTCCAGCCGGCGGTCGATCCGATCAAGGCCATCGTCGGCGGGGTGTGCGGCGAAATGAGCGCGGACGCGGCGCAGACCGCGGCGACGATCCCCAGCGAAACAACGATCCTCAATTCAAATTCGCGCTTCAGCATGGCGGGCATCCCTTTCTCCGGCCGCGGTGATCAGGGGCCGGTGCGGCGCGCGAAACTCGATCGCACGCTTCAGTATGGTTATCGTGCACGGCAGAGTACCGATTACTTCCCCGTCCGCGGACACGGGGAGCGGGCGGGATCCTGACACCATACACGTTTGAATCGCACGGTAGCTGAACCCGCGGGCGCCGACGTGCGTGCCCGCGTAAATCTTCGGAAAACTCCTGAGCCTCGAGAAACGCGACAGGGCGCCGATTGTGAGCAGATTGAGCGCGCCGTCGTCGGGTTCCGCTCCCGGCGTCAGTGACATGCCGCCCGCGGTAACGTCGCCGTTCCCTATGGCGATCCCCAGGACTGAGACGGAGGACTCCTCCCCTCCGTCAATCGAGAGCCTCACGTCGATGTTGGGGCTCAGAAAGAGCGCTGAGAGCGTTCCGAGTCCGTACCCGATGAGCCCGCCTGCAGATTTGCGCCCGCCGCGCGTCCGGGTCACCACGTCTGCCCCGATCCCGATCTGGCACTCGTTGATAAAATAGCGATCCCGCTCCCCGCTCCGGCCGGGTTCTCCAAACGAAACCACCCCCGCGTCAACCTGCCGCGGAGAACATTCCGCGATCGCGCGAACCTGTTCGTCAAGCGCCGGTGGAAGCCTGAGGCTCAGGGCAAGTCCGCATCCGCTCCCGCTGCTTATGAGTCCGAGGGGACACGCGGGGAAACCCTCCCGGGCCGCCTCGATCACTCCGTGCACTATCTCATTGACAGTGCCGTCACCTCCCACGGCGACGATGAGGGAAGCGGCGGACCGCACCGCGCGGGCGGCCACGCCCGCGGCGTCTCCGGGCTCCCGGGTCACTGTGAATGCACAGCGATGCGGAAAACGCCGCTCAAGGGCGCCGGCGATCGCGGGAATCCTGCTCTGGGTTTTCCAGGCCGCGGATGCGGGGTTGATGATAACCTGTATGTCGGCGTTCGGCGTCATAACAAACGCCAACATACATTCCGGAGGGGGGAAAATTGTCAGAAAAATGTCATTGCCAGGTCATATTTTGACGCAGAGGCGGGGAGCCTCACCGGACCAGTTTGTACCCGGCGGTATGCACCGTCACGAGGTGCTCCGGGTTGGCGGGATCATCTTCAATTTTCTTGCGGAGGGAAAGTATGTAATTGTCCACTGTGCGGGTCGTCGGAAAATGCTCATATCCCCAGACGTCGTCGAGGAGCATGTCCCTGGTCACCACTTCCCCTTCGTGCAGCGCCAGGTATTTGAGCACCTCGAATTCCCTGACGCTCAGCTTGACCGCCGTTTTTCCCTTCAACGCTTCCTGCTTCCGGAAGTCAAGATGAATGTCCCCGATCGCGTATTCTGCGATGTCCTTCGGGAGCTCCCGGACGCGGCGCAGGAGCGCCTTTACGCGCGCAACAAGCTCCCGCGTGCTGAAGGGCTTCGTCATGTAGTCGTCGGCGCCGATTTCGAGGCCCATCACCTTGTCCATTTCCTCTCCTTTGCTCGTCAGCATCAGGATCGGGACCGCGACGCCGTTCTTCCGGAGGTCCCGGCAGATCTCCTCTCCGTTCATGTCGGGGAGAACGAGGTCGAGCGTAATCAGGTCGACGGACGACCTGTGCACCAGGCTGTAGCCCTTTTCACCCGTGCCCGCGACAAGGACCTTGAAATGTTCCGCTTCGAGTGCCAGCTGTATCCCCCTGGCGATCGACGGGTCGTCTTCGATAACGAGTATGGTGCTCATCGGCGGTTCCCTTCTCCTTGTCTGGCAGATCGCTCCGGTCGGGCAGGAGCGGGAAAAACGAGCGTGAACGTGGTTCCTTTCCCCACGGTGCTCTCGACCTCCACGGAGCCCCTGTGAGCTTCCATGATGTGATGCACGAGCGGGAGCCCGAGACCGACCCCCTGGATATCGCGCCGGACGTCGGGAACCCTGTAGAACCGTTCGAAGAGATGCGGGATGGAGGACGGAGGAATCCCCCTCCCCCGGTCGCGGATGCTGCACGCAGCTGTCTCCCGCCGGCGTTCAAGCCTGACCGCGAGATATTTGGGGCCGGGCGAATACTTGATCGCGTTGGCAACGATGTTCACTACCGCCTGCACGACTGCATCCGGATCAGCAAGTATGTCAAGAGGTCTCCGCGGCTCCGTGAGCCTTACGACAAATCCGTGCTGCTTCAACTGATAGCTCATCGCGCCCAACGCTTTCCGCACGTGCTCCCGCAGGTCTCCACGGACCGGCCTGTATTCCTTCACCCCCTGTTCGATCCTGGCTGAATCGAGGATCGTCGTTACCATCCGGCCGAGCCGGTCGGACTCCCCTTCGATCACACCGATATACTCCCGGGCTTTCCGACCAAGCCGCACCCGACCGGACTGGAGTATTTCGGTGAACATCTTGATCGACGTGAGCGGCGTCCTGAGTTCGTGGCTCACGTACGAAACGAAATTGGATTTCATCTGATTCAGCTCTTCCAGCCGGCGTGACGTCACCTTCTCGAGGAGGAGCTGGCGCTGGAGGCGTATCCGCTGGAGCGCGAGCGCGGATTCGGCGGCGATCTGTATCAGGAGATCGGCGTCTTCCGCCGTGAAACGCGCGGAGGAGCGTTTCGGTCCGAGAGCGATGCAGCCGAGTATATTCTGATTTTCATCGGTCAGTGCGAAAACGGCCGCGACGTTCAGCCTCCCGGCAAGCTCCGCGGGAATCGCACGGTGGGCGATCCCCGCCTCGAACGTCCGGTCGGCGGCAGCCGGCTGCCGCGCATTATCTCCCGCGTACAGCGGAAGTCCCGCGCACGTCAGTGCCCCCCCCTCCCACCCGCGTCCTGCAAGCACGCTCATTGCGTCACTCCCCGGTTCCGCCGCGACAAGCGCGATCCGCTCCACGGGAATCGCCTCATCGGTGCGCCGCACGACGATCTCCCCGAGCTGCTGTTCGTCGACCGCGGATCCCACGGCCTCCAGTATGCCCCTTCCGGTCCGCCGGAAATCGTACCGGACACGGAAGAAGCGGCGGTCCACCACGCGCTGTACCCGTTTGCGTACGGGTTCGAACGCGATCGCCACGCCGACAGCCGCCGCGGCGGCAGACTGCGGAACAAACGACCCGACCATCGCACTTAGTAGGCCGACGGCGGCCGCGTACAGCGAGAGAACCACGCCGAGAACGACCGCATAGACCGTCGTCCTCTTGATGACGACTTCGATGTCAAGGACATGATACTTGAGGAACGCGATCGCGAAACTCGCCGGTATCAGGAGAAAGAAGACGATCGAGAGCTCCTCCGGAATGATGTCCTGCGCATCGAAGAGTCCGGGAAGGACCACCAGGATGAGAAAAGGGGTCGGCCCGAACGTGAGCCCCCAGAGGATCCACTCGATCTTCTTCCTGTCCCCCCCCGTTTCCGCCCGCCGGTAGGAATCGACGATGCTTATCAGACCCATTGCAACGTCGAGGATCAGAACGACGTGAAAGACGTCGTACCAGCGCTGGAACGCACGGAACATCGGGAGCGAATGCTCATGAAGGCTGTGAAACAGCGTCACGGAGAGTATCACGAGAAGTATGCCCACCGGGATGAACGACGTCGCGGCCTTCAGCCAGAGGGGCCCGGGCCTGGGCCGCGGAAACATCGACGTGAAGAACAGGAACAGGGACGGGACGCCGAGGTACACGACGAGAAAGACCCCCCGGGCCACGTAGGGAAAGAGCCCTCCGGGATTCATGCTCCCCCACGGCATAATCGTGCTCACCCCCATGCAGACCAGAGACCAGTGGAGCGTCGCTGCAACGAGGCCGCGCGGTCCCGCCAGAAGCACAAACACCCCGAAGCCCCACGTGATGAATCCGACGATGAGGATGATCAGGATATACAGACTGTCGTACGTGTTGACGCATGTGCACCGGGTCTG
>Ga0182019_10002131_pt1 | contig 10136 bp, 7 predicted proteins | sample 812E2MmetaG_FD_120483 | JGI IMG/M metagenome (GOLD analysis project Ga0182019, IMG submission 120483) | Permafrost microbial communities from Stordalen Mire, Sweden - 812E2M metaG | ecosystem: Environmental > Terrestrial > Soil > Wetlands > Permafrost | place: Sweden: Stordalen | collected... | reverse complement strand
TGGCGCGCCAGCGGGCTTTCGCCGGCGAGCCAGGCCCCGATGTCGGAAAGCATGTACGAACAGATGTCCGGCGAAAACCCCTCCGCCGCGGAATGGGGCATGAGGCGGTCCTGCGCCCGAAGGGCCCCGATGAGGGCGGCATGATTTTCCGGGAAGTAGACTTCATAATCAAAGGCGCGCAACAGCTCCACCGGCCCCATGGCGCTGCACCACGCCACAGGATGGTCGCGCCCCGCCATCCGCCGATAGTACCCGTCCAGCAGGTCTTTAACGGCGGTCAGGCTCTGCTGCATCGTGCGGCTCAAGACTTTTCACGAGGGCGGTGATGACTTCATTGACCGGCACCGGAATCTCGTGCCGCCGGGCCAGCTCCACGATCTTGCCGTTGAGCCAGTCAATTTCCGTGTTCCGGCCGCGGTCTATGTCCACCAGCATGGAGGGACGGTGCCCGTCGCCCTGGGACAGATAATGGCGGCTGAACTGGGCGAACTCCGGGGCGAAATGGTACCCACAAGCGCCGGCCACGCTCACGCATTCCTCCAAAAGGCGCTTGGACAGGGCGACCACGTCGCGCTTGCGAAGGGCTTCGCCCATGGTGACGCCCAGCACGGCGCTGACGGGGGCCAGCACGGCGTTCAGGACAACCTTCTCCCAGATTTTATGTTCAATGTCGTGCACGGCGCGCGTCTCCAGCCCGGCAGCCGTGAACACTTCCGCCCATTCGGCGGCCGTCGGATGGGCTTCGGGCGTGAACGCGCCCAGCCAGTTGGGACGGTTGAAGAACGAAACGCTGATGCGCCCGGGGACCTCGATCCATCCGGCGTAATTGACCACCATGCGCAGCACGCGCCCGGCTCCCATCGTCATTAGATAGGGCTCTTCCACCTCCAGTCCGTTCTGCACAAGAAGAATCGGCGCCTGACCCGCGATGGCCGAAATCTCCGACAGCATCAGCAGGGCTTCAGGAATTTTTGCGGCGAGGACGATCAGATCCGGTGACGGCGGTTTCAACTCCGACAGGACGGAGAGGACCCTGAACGGCGGCACCGCCAGCGGCAGGGCGCCCTCGAGAACAAGCCCCTCCCGTTGCATGGCCTCACGGTGTTCGGGCCAGATCTCCACAGGCCGGACGTCGTGTCCGGCGGCTATCAAATGGGCCGCAAGAATTCCCCCCGCGGGCCCCATGCCGATGACGGCGATGGATCGTTTCGGAGTGCTCATAATGATCTTCCCTCCCTGATTATACCAAGAAGCCTGACTTATTGAACGCATAAGGAAGCCGGAAAATGCCCAAAGCGGATTGCGGCCTTCTATCTCGCAACTTTGAACTCGGGACTTTAGACTCGAGACTATCTGCCGATGACCTGATTGGCCTGGCGTTCGGGCAGGCGCACATCCTTTTGCGGCAGGGCTGCGATGAGGGCATGGATCTCACCAACCTGCGTGGATTTTAAAGCCGCCACTCGCAGAGGTTTCACGTGGGGAAGGCCCTTGGTGTACCAATAGACGAATTTCCGGAAGATCCGCGGCGCGAGGTTTTCTCCGTAGGTTTCGATGCAAAGGTCCAGATGATGGCGCATCACGCGGGCCACTTCCTCCGTGCCGGGGCGCAAAGGCATTTCCCCCGTGGCGAGGAATTGCCGCGTCTCGGAGAAGATCCACGGATTCCCGATAGCGCCGCGCGCCACCGCCACGCCGTCGCAGCCCGTTTCATCGAACATTTTCTTGATCAGCGCCGGGGTGAAGGCGTCGCCGCTGGCGATCACCGGAATGGAGACCATGCGCTTCACCTCGCCGATGACGCCGTAATCCACCGTGCCCGCGTAGAACTGCTTTCGGGTCCTTCCATGGATGAAGACGGCCGCCACGCCGGCCTCCTGCGCCGCCAGCGCCACCTCCACCGCGTTCACCCTGTCGGCGTCCCATCCGGAGCGGATTTTCACCGTCAGGGGCTTGTCGGTCATGCGGCGGAGCAGGACTAGACGCTCTTTCAAGCGCGCGGGGTCCTGAAGGAAATGCGCGCCTTCCCCTTTGTGGACTACCTTGTTGGCGGGGCAGGCGGCGTTGAAATCGAGCAGATCGTGGTCGAAAGGCCGCAGCATCTCCATTCCCTGTTCCAGCTCCTCCGGATCGTCGCCCAGGATTTGAAGCCCCAGGGGACGATCGCTCTCCTCCGCATGCATGCGCAAATGCGCGATGCGGTTGTCGTGAAGGAGGGCGCGGAAGGAGATCATCTCGGTGAAGGCGAAGGGGCATCCGAATTCCCGGCTCAACAGGCGGAAGGGCAGGTCCGCCACGGCCGACAGCGGCGCCAGGATCACGGGGAAATCAAATTCAAGCGGACCGATCTTCAGCATGCGGATGCGCGAAAAGGGCTACGCCCGAAGGGCGGTGTGAGCGTCCGGATGCCCTCCGGGTCCGCCGGAGAGCAGGGCGGCGAGATCGGACATCACGCCGTGAAGCGCCAGGCCGCCGGGGCAGGCGAGATATTTGGGGATCCAGACCGGTTTGAATTGTTCCTTAAACCGGCGTATCTTCTGGACGGCGTCCGGATCGCTTCCGGAGCGGAACAGGAGATCGCCGATTTCACTCCATGGCGGGGCGTGGGTTCCGCCCTTCGGGGCCGGAGCGGGAGACAATCCCAAATTGCACCAATGATAGCCCTGGGTCTTTCCCCAGAGCATCAGGCGCAGGTGCATATACTCCGTCAATCCATCAGGAGCCGAGGGACTGTGGCGCATCATGTCCGCCGATAGTTCCTCCCTGCCCAAGCTTCCCCAAAGGTCGGCGAACGCCACAAGAGTCCCCCCCACGCGCACCAGGGCACATGGGAATTGCGAAACGTAATCCTCGCGGAAGGCGCCCGCGGCAAAGAATCGCTCTCCTCCGCCCGAGGCCGAAAGCCACTCGTCTGATATCTTCTTCAATTCCGGCATCAGCGGCCCCGTCTCCGCGGCGGGAACCACATCAAAGGAGCAGCCTTTCTCCTCCATCAGAATAAGGTTACGCCTCAGTCCCTCGCGATCCGCAGCCTCCATCGAAAAATCCTGGAGGCGGATCCGCGCCTCCTCGCCGAGTTTCAACAGCGACAGCCCGAGATCAAGATAAAGCGACATGCGGCTTTGATCCGTCAGATAGAAGACGGTCAGCAACCCCCGGCGGTCGCAATGATCCTTGAACTCCCAAACCAGATCCTCCTGTTCTTGATAACTCCCCACCGGATCCCCCAGCGCCACACAGCACCGGCCGGCATGGGCGTACATGACAAAGGCGGACTCCTGCGCGTTGAAAAGAAACTGCTTGTCGCCCAGAAGGGCCAGATAGGCGTAGGTGCCGGGATGCCGCGCGGCAAGGGCGAGGATCCGCTCCCCGTCCATGGCGCCGCGCGGCCCGTGCTTCCTCAGCACCGGACGCATCAGCTGCCACATCGCCAGGAGAAGCGTGGCCCCCAGCATGCCCGCCGTGGCGCGCATGAAACGCGGGGCGTCGCCCCTCAAGCTGAACCGCCACCATAAAGTGGGACGGAAGGCGACATGCTTGTATGAGAACAGGCCAAGCCAGATGGAGGCGACGAAGATGAGGATGATGGACGCCGCCCACGCCGGCGTGAGCGAGCGGCCCAGGAACGCCCCCCTGCGGTGGAACTGCTTGCGGCAGGGCAGCAGCGCGATGAGGATCAGGCCCAGGATCACGGCTTCCTCGTAATCCAGTCCCTTCATCATGGAAAGCAGCATGCCCGCGAACAGAAAGCCCACCGTCAGCCTGTAGGCCGAATGCACGCGCTTTTGAATGCCCGGCGCCAGAAGAAGCAGAGCCACCCCCGCCACGCTGGCCAAAAAATGCGACAATTCCACCACCGGAAGGGGCATGAGGCCGCGCAACAGCTCGATGCGCCAGCCGATGCGCGGGATCGCCCCGGACACCACCAACACACCCCCGGCGAGAAATGTCGTGGCGGCCAGCACCTGCGGGATGGCCACGGGAAACCACCGCTCGGCGAGATTCAGCGCCTTCAATACGCCCTTGCGACGCAGCATCAGCTCGTGCAGACCCAGCAGAAGGGCCGCCACGCCCAGCGGAAGCAGATAATAGACCCCTCGGAACACAACCAGCCCGGCCAGGATCCTCGGCACCGGCAAATGCGGCGACAGCAAAAAGAGGACGACGGATTCAAAGATCCCCAGCCCTCCCGGCACCTGGCTGATCACACCGCCGGGAACGGCGAAAAGGAAACAGAACAGGACATGCAGGTAGCCCGGCACCCCGGGCAGAAGCACGTAAAGAACCGCGCCGGCCAGGACCCAGTCGGTGGCCGAAAGGATCAATTGGAGAATCGCGATGCGGGCGGAGGGGAGTTCGATCTCCCATCCGGCGATGATAAAGGGCCTGCGGCGGAATCCGCAAATCAGAATATAGGCGGGAACGGCGAGCACCATCAAGGCGCCCGCGATGCGCAGGGCGGAGCCGGGAACAGGCAGGACACCCAGGGCCTCGCCCGGGCTGAGCACAAACGCGCTCCCCGCGATGGCCGACCATCCCAGCCAGAAGGTGAACGAGTTGAAGGCCGCCACCTTGGCCACATCCAGGGCCGACAGGCCCCAAACGCTGTAAAGGCGCAGGCGCACCGCCGCTCCGGAAACAAACGCCAGCCCCAGGTTGTGGGAGAAGGCGAATCCTTCAAACGAGGCCAGGGCCGACTTGCGGTACGGTAGCGAATGGCGGATGTAGCGCATGGCCAGGGTGTCGTATCCGGTCAACACCAGATAGCTGAGAACGGTGATGCCCGCCGCCAGAAGGATTCTCCAGGCCGGCATCTGGCGCACAACCTCCCTGAGATCGCGGTAGCGGTAATGCTGAAGGGCGTGATGAAGGACAAACAGGGCCGCGATGAATAGCCCCATGCCCAGAAACGGCCCCAGGATGCGCAGCCATCGTCGGAATGCATGCTCGGTGTTCATGCATGCGCATTATAACAAGAAGGAATCAAAAATTCCGCAGGGGAGGGTTACCCGCGCATTATACCCGCGCTAAAACCCTTCCGCGATATCCCATCATGGGAGGATTTTGCCGCGGGCACGGGACGGGCGTAATCCTCCCCTACGATGCCTTTCCCGCCGTCCAGAAATCCTTGACATTGCGTCCGCCATAGGCACGCCCGGGCGACCAGCCTTCCACCTTGATCTGCCCAAAGCCGGCTTCCCGAAGCCATTGTTCAAGATGTTCGCGCGGATAATAGCGCTCCATGAGGGAATCCTCAAAGGACCCCCGCGGTCCGCTCCCTTTGACCTGTGCCCACGCAATCCCCGAGGAACGGTCGAAGCCGGTCTTCATCTCCGCCGTTCCTGTTTCCTCTTCGTGGCGGAAGATTTCGCTGCTTCCGAAGACGTGCCGAAAGGCCCAGAGGTTGTTTGAATCGAACAGGAAGGCGCCCCCCGGTTCCAGCGCAAGGAACACGCCCTCCATCATGGCACGCACATCGGCTTCGGAGGTGAGGTGGTTGAGGCTGTCGTACATGCACAGGACGATATCGAAAGGCTTTCGGAACGCGAAGCGTGCCATGTCAGCGTTCACGCGGGGACAGGGAAACCGCGCGGCGCCTTCCCTCAGCATGCCGAGGGAAAGGTCCAGCGCGACGACGGCGCATCCCCTTTCCCTGAAAAAGGCGCCCAGTTTTCCCGTGCCGCAGCCAAGATCCAACATCCGCGCGGGCATGGGCGCTTTCAGGCGCCGGAGTCGCTTTAACAGATGGGGAAGCAGGGCGGCATGATAGCGGTTCCCGAGAACTTCATCATAAAGCGGGGCGAAAGAATCATACCCTACCATATCCGCAAGACCGCCGGACGGCCGGACGGCCGGACAGCAAAAAGCCGGTTCAAAGTTCCAGGTTCAAGGTTCAAAGTTGGAAACAGGGAGAATACCATCTTGAATTGCGAATTCATTCTCCCCGGCCATTTACCATTTACCATTTATTAATAAACGCTTTTGCCTATTGGAAATGACACACCAGGGTCACCGGGCCATCATTGATGAGCGACACCTGCATGTGCGCGCCGAATACGCCGGTTTTCACGGTCCGGCCGCCGGCTTTCAATAGCTCCACGAATTTCTCAAACATCGGCGCGGCCTCTCCGGGCGGCATGGCGTCATCGAAGGAGGGGCGGTTCCCCCGCCGGATGTCCGCCGCCAGTGTGAATTGCGAGACGCACAGGATCTCCCCGCCCGTATCGGCGATGGCCACGTTCATCTTCCCCTGCGCATCATCGAAGATCCGCAGGCCGGCAATCTTTCGAACGGCCGCCTCGAGGGATGAATCCGTATCCCCTTTTTCCAGCCCCACGAGGAGAAGCATCCCCTTCCCGATGGAAGCCGCCCTCCGGTCATCCACCTCCACCGAGGCCTGGGTCACGCGCTGAAGGACGACAATCACCCCTTCTTCCTTTTCAGCATCTCAAGCAACTGCCGCGCCGCGCGCACCTTGAAAACAATTCCGGCCGCCATGATGAGGATTAAAAACGCTGTGATCAGCACGGCCAACTTGAGAGCCAGCATCGTCATGGGCTGCGGGGAATAGAGGCGCAATCCCCAGGCGCCAAGGAACAGCAGGCCCGCTAAGGGAAGATTGAAGGCGAACATCCGCGCGGCGTCCCGGAGAAAGGCGCCACGCTCAAACCCCGGCAGATACCGCCGGGTCTGGAGGAAAAGAAAAAGAAACTGCACAAGCCCGCCCAGCGTGGTGGCCCAGGCCACGCCCAGGTGCCCGATGGACGGCACCAGGACGAAACACGCCGCCGAGAAGAAGCATAAATCGAAAAACGCCCCCCAGGCGGGCAGGCGCGTGTTTCTGCTGGCGAAATAGGCGGAGATCAGGAGCTTGGTGACCGCGTAGGGAATGAGGCTGAAGGAATAGCCCACCAGCGCCCAGGCCACCTTGGGCACGTCGGCGTGGGTGAAGCGTCCCCCCTCGAACAGCAGGCGGATCATGGGATGCGCCAGAATCGCCATGCCGCTCACGGCGGGAAGGGTGATGAAGAACCCCATGTGAAACCCCGAGGCGAGATTGGCGTAGAATTTCGGTTTGTCGTCCACCAGGGCGGAAAGGGTGGGCAGAAGAACGGTGAAAAGGGAGACGATGAATCCGCCGTAAATGAAGTGCACCAGCCGGTACGAATAAAACAGATAGGTAACCGAGGCCTCCCCGGCGGAGGAGGCGAAGCGCGTCCCGATGAACTGGGCGATCTCGTACACGCCGAGGGCGAAGATGCCCGGCGTGAGCTTGCGCAGCAGTTCGGCCACCTCCGGCGTCCAGAGCCCCTTCGGGAACCGGAGGGTGAAGCCCAGCTTGAACGCCAGAAGCAGTTGCGTGAAAAATTGAAGGAATCCCCCAACGATGGTGCCGATGGCGAACGGCGTGGCCGGGTCTTTGCAAAACGGGGCCAGCCCCACGCCGCAGGCCACCGTGGCGACATTCAGAAAAATCGGCGTGGAGGCGGCAAGATAAAAACGTCCGAAGACGTTGAGAATCCCCTGCAGAAGTCCCGCGAGGCTGATGAAGGCCAGATACGGGAACATGACGCGGTTGAGGAGGCTGGTCAGCTCCAGCTTTCCCGGCGTGGCCCCGAAATCCCGCGCCATCAGGGTCACGATCCCCGGGGAGAACACCAGCCCCAGCAGAACGATGCCGGTGGTGATGAAGGTCAGCAGGTAAAACACCCGCGCCGCGAAAGCCCAGAGTTCATGCGGCCGCGTGCGTTTGATTTCGGAAAACAGAGGGATGAAGGAGGCGTGCAGGGCCCCCTCCGCCAGCAGGCCCCGGAGCATGTTGGGAATGCGGAAGGCCACGATGAAGGCGTCGGAATACATTCCCGCCCCCATCATATAGGCCATCACTTTGTCGCGCAGGTACCCCGCCACGCGCGAAAGCACCGTGATGGCGGTGATGCCCGCCGCGGACCGCCAGACGCGGTGTGAGGACATAAGAATCAGCCGGAACGCCGGAACACCGGAACGCCGGAACGCCGGAACGCAAAAGCAGTTTCAGGTAGGGAAGGGGCAGGACCACCAACGACTAATTCCCTAATACATACTGCCGTACAGCCGGACTGCCGGACGGCCGGAAAGCCGGAAGGCGAAAACACCGGACAGCCGGACGGTCGGACGGTTAAACCGCCAGACGGCCGCGCGGGAATGCGGGAACGCGGGACGGCGGGAAAGCCGGATGGCTTGGAGTTCAGAGTTCCGCCTTCAGGCGGTCCTGATTTATTGCCGGACCGCCGGTCCGCCGGAAACGGGGACTGTACCGGTGGGGAGGGTGGGGGGATGGGACTGTCCCCGCTTCCGGACCTAAAGATACTCTTGGCCGGCGGCCGGGACGGTCCCCTTTTTGCCGATGTCCGACGGCGTCTGAACGGTTCCAGGTTCCAAGTTCCGGGTTTAAGAAACCCTGAAGGCTTGCGCAAAGCATGCCGTGCCCCTATGTCGTCAATACGGCCCGCTTCTGGACGAGGCCGAGAAGGGTTTTGAGGAAAATGCCGAATTGCTGCGCCAGGATTTCGCGCTGCTTCAGGTTTTGCGCATTCTTGAAATCCTGAATGAACCGCTCGATGGGGCCCCAATCCTTGTACATCAGGAAGCGCATCGTCCGCCCCTGAAAAGCCGCCAGTGCCTCCTGAAAACGCTGATAGTCGTTCCGGCTCCCCTTGTCGCGAAAGGCCTGGAGCTTATCATCAAGCGCCTTGAGGTCGTTCAGAAGCAGGCGCGACTGCTCCCGTCGCGTCTGATAGTACGGAAACAGCGTCGAGCCGTTCACCTCGCTAAGGGAAAAGATTTCCAGGATGTACACCAGGTTCTGCTGGAACAGGTCGCGAAGGATGCCGATGGAGTCCTCCAGCTTGACGCGGATGATCTTGGGATCCAGCAACACGGTGACATCCGTCAGCTCAATCTCCATCACCTTGCGCATCTCCATCTTGGAGGAGAACAACAGCGAGTCCAGGCACCCCGCAAAGACCGGCTCCGCCTTGAATTTGGGCATGAGCCGCTGTTGGACGAATTGCTCGATCTGATCCAGATATTCGTGCAGAAGCGTGAACAGCACCACGGTGGCGGGATAGGCGCTCTTATCCTCCAGGGATGCGCTGATGATATCGAGATAGCGCAGGGCCTTGATGTGGGTGATCACAAGCGTCAACAGGTCCTTGCCGGCGGCATGCTGCTTAAGGACGCCGAGCGAAATCTGGATGTGCTCTTTTTGGATGTTGCCCCACGTGGGTTTCGCCTCCCCCTTGAAAATGCGGTCGAGGGCCAGATATTCCTTCATGAAGGCCTGGATGACGCGTCCGACGGCGAGGTAGGTTTGAAGGGAGACGAAGGTGATGTGCTGCATTTCCGCCAGGATGCGGTCCAGGTCCTGCAGGCGCTCGACGGCGATCATAAGATCCCCCTGCAATCCCTCAGAGGTAATCTTCTTGGGCGACGGGACGCTTTGGATATAAAGAAGAAACTGCCCGAAGTGGGCGCGGTCCGGACCCAGCATGTCGTTCAACACGTTCAGGATCTTGGCCATCACGGCGCGGACGCATGCCATCTCCGCCCGGAAATTGTACAGGGAGGCATGTTCCTTTTCATAAGGCGAGAGAGGGAGGTTTTCGATTTGGAAAAAGGCGGAAAGGCCCTTGATCCACATCTCCAGTTCAAAGATCCGTTCGTCCGATGGCGTGAACATGTCCGATCATTGTAGCGAAAAGCAGGCCGAACCGCAAGACGGAAAGAAAAATGCGATTCCGGAAAGGCATGGCAACACTCTCTATGGAAGCTGTTCATAGCAAGCCCACTTAACAAAATGTTACTCAATTCGTGCCACTTCATATGGGCGAACTGCGAAACGGAAAGGGTAATTCTTTCACCTATTCGTTTCAATCCACGCCCCCGCGCGGGGGCGAACTTGGGCGCCGGTGTGCGTGGCGAAGTCGTACCAGGTTTCAATCCACGCCCCCGCGCGGGGGCGAACGCCGCCAGGGACTCCCGCGCCGCATCTGATAATTTGTTTCAATCCACGCCCCCGCGCGGGGGCGAACGGGTGCGGGAGGCGTTGGAGAAGAATCCTGGCGGAGTTTCAATCCACGCCCCCGCGCGGGGGC
>Ga0182019_10002130_pt1 | contig 10136 bp, 7 predicted proteins | sample 812E2MmetaG_FD_120483 | JGI IMG/M metagenome (GOLD analysis project Ga0182019, IMG submission 120483) | Permafrost microbial communities from Stordalen Mire, Sweden - 812E2M metaG | ecosystem: Environmental > Terrestrial > Soil > Wetlands > Permafrost | place: Sweden: Stordalen | collected... | reverse complement strand
TCTGCCAAAGTGACAGGAAGACGGGCGGATTGGCCAAACCTGTGTCAAGATGGCACTTCATCCACTTTGCCAAAATGTCGCGTTCGGATAGCGTCGTGTTTACGGACGGTTGGGCGGCATCCGCCGAGTCGGATGCTCCTGGCATCCGTCTTGAAAGGCTGGACAAGGAACTGCCTACGTGACAAGTGACGCCCCAGCCAGCGCGGCCCGAGATTCCGCCGCCCCGACCATCTTGGTTGTGGACGATGAGCCGGGAATCGTCGACTCGTTGAGTAAAATCTTCGAACGCGAATCTCTGCGGGTGCTCACAGCTCGAAGCGGCGGAGAGGCTCTCGAGATCCTGCGCCGCGAGGCAGTGTCAGTTGTGCTCACCGACTTGATCATGCCCGGCATGTCTGGAATGGACCTGCTCAAAGCCAGTCGCAGTGTCTCGCCTGAGACCGAAACCATCCTGATGACAGCCTATGGCTCCGTGGAGAACGCGGTGGACGCCATGAGGCAGGGTGCTTACGACTTCGTCACCAAGCCGCTCAAGCGCGCCCATGTAGTTCGTGCGGTCAGCAAGGCGCTGGAGAAACGCAACCTCCTGCAGGAGAACCGCTCGTTGCGCGCCCAACTGGCCGCCGAACGCCAGAAGACGCTCATCGGCCAGTCACTGGCCTGGCGCCGCACCATGGAGACGGTGATGCAGGCAGCGCCATCCATGGCCACCGTCTTGCTCTTGGGCGAATCGGGAACCGGAAAGGAGTTGCTGGCGCGGGCCATTCACGCCGCTTCGCCGCGCGCATCGGGTCCCTTCGTTCCCGTCAACTGCGCGGCACTTCCCGAGACGATTCTCGAAGCCGAGCTGTTCGGCTACGAACGCGGGGCGTTCACCGGGGCCATCCAGCGTCACGATGGCCGCTTTCTGCAGGCCGACGGCGGCACGCTCTTCCTAGACGAAATCGGAGAAATCCCCACCCACGTGCAGGTCAAGCTGCTGCGCGTGCTGCAAGAGGGTGAGGTGGAGCGCTTGGGCGGCCGGGCCGCCAAAGTTGACCTGCGCCTAGTCGCGGCCACCAACCAGGACCTGCGCGGCGCGGTCCGGGAGGGTCGTTTTCGGGAGGATCTCTACTACCGTCTCAATGTCATCGCCTTGCGCGTGCCACCCCTGCGCGAACGGCGCGACGACATTCCCCTGTTGGCCGAGCACTTTCTGCGTTTCTTTGGCGAGCGGAACGCCCGCCATCTGGCGGGTTTCGCCCGGCCCGCGGCCGAGGCTCTGGTGCGCTACGACTGGCCGGGCAACGTGCGCGAGCTGGAGAACACTATCGAGCGCGCGGTGGTCTTGTCGCGCGGGACCGCTGTGGAACTGGACGATCTGCCCGTCGAAGTGCGCACCGGCCAGGGCAGTGCCAGCGATGGAAGAAGCATCACCTTCGCCATCGGGACGCCGCTCGGAGAAATCGAACGACGCGTGATCCACGCGACTCTCGGCCATGTCGGCGGTGACAAGCGCCTGTGCGCACAGTTACTGGGGATCGCGACCCGCACCATCTACCGACGCCTAGAAGAGGAGAAAGAAGTGACGCCAACTGAAGGCGGTGGACAGGACAAAGAAGCGATGGCGGCTGAGGACCCTGAGTTGAGAGGAGGGGGCACAGAGCCCGAGCCCACATAGCGACGGAAGACAACGGCCGCTTTCACTAGACCCTCCTCTTCACCACCGTATCGAACCTGTGTTCAAGTGGAACGCGTGTCACGACGTTCTTCGACCACGCCGCAAGCGTCTGTGTGCTCTCCCCCTTCTGTGTTCTCAGCCGTGCACGTACCTTCCCGAACTGACGCTTGCCCCGTTCGGCCTTCTCTCTTGGAATCCATTGCCAAATTGGCAGGCAAGATTAGCTGTCGCGAGCCGTAACTAGTTTGATCTATTAAGGTTTTCTTGCGGCCCGTGTGGCCCCGGTGTTGCTCTTGCGCTCAAGCAAGCCGTGGAAACTCTGCTAAGAAAATACCTCTGGGCACTCGACCTGGCGGTTGTCGCCCTGTGCGCAACTTTTCTCGGCAACGCGGCATCAAGCGCGGTCGAATCAAAGCTGGTTGCGTCGATACCATCCTCGCCACCCATCGCAAGCAAGCCACGCCGCCCCGAGGCCACGACTGCCACCAGCAAGCAACCGGAAGGAATTCTCAAGCGGAACATCTTCTGTTCAACTTGTCCCCCCATCATCGACGAGCCGCATCCCGATGGTGGGGTCTCCGAAGGCACCGGCGCGGTAGAGGCGGTCAAGACCCAGCTCCCCCTCGCGCTGCTAGCCATCATGTATGCACCGCCGCCCAACGGCATCAAGTGGTCGATCGCCGTCATTCGCGACACTGAGGTCAAGTCCATCGGTCCATACCCGGTGGGCGGCAAGGTCCACGATGCCACGGTCATCGAGATCCAGGAAACTCGCATATATCTCGACAACGCTGGCAAGACCGAGTTTCTGGACCTGTTCGAGAAGCCCGCGCCGCCCGCACCACCTACCGCGGCCTCGGCAGCCGGCGGAACTGATCCTCTCTCGGTGGAAATGGACCGCGGCATCAAGAAAACCGGCGAGCACTCCTACGAAATTCAGCGCGGCACCTTGGAGTCGGTGCTGGGCAACATGTCGCTGCTCTCGCGCTCGGCGCGCATCGTGCCCGAAATGCGCGACGGCAAGGCAGCCGGCTTCCGTCTCTACGCGGTGAAGCCCGACGGTCCGTTCGCGAAAATCGGGATGCAGAACGGAGACGTAATCTCGTCCATCAACGGCCTCGAGATCACCAGTCCCGAAAAGGCCCTGGAAGTCTACGCCAAGCTCAAGTCAGCCAGTCACCTGTCTCTGGGCATGGAGAGCAACGGCAAGAAAGTCACACAGGACTACAACATCCGATGAGATCAAATACCAAGAACACAGACGCCGGCAGGCGTGCAACGCTCGCCGAAACCCTGCTTGAACGCCTTCGCGGCACGTTGGCCCGCACCAGCGTCATCGCTCTTGTCGCCTATCTGGTGGCATCCCTCGCGGTAACCCCGTGGGCGCACGCTCAGACGCCGCCCGCGGCCACGCCTCCTCCTCCGCCAGCGCGGCCGTCGCGCCTCTTGCCACGCCTTCCCGGCCGACCGGGTGCACCGGGTACGAGCACTGCGCCGACCCCGCCCGCGCCTCCCGCCGCCCCGGCGCCCGCACCGGCAGCAGGCGCGGCCAAACCGGGAGCACCCGGCGTGGTCGAGCTGCCGGGCGAGAAGGAGTTCAACTCATGCAGGAAGCTTCCCCCCGGCAAGCGCATCGTGAAGCTGAATCTCAAGCCGGAAACCGAGGTCATCGATCTCATCGGCTGGATCTCAAGCATCACCTGTTCGCAGTTCCTGGTGTCCATCCCGCTGCAGGGCAAGAAGGTCACCGTTATCGCGCCCGAGCTCATCACGCCCGAGGAGGCCTATCGGCTCTTCTTTGCCGCGCTGGAGTCCCTGGGCTTGACGGTCGAGCCTTCGGGCAAGTTCCTGCGCATTGTTGAAACATCCCGGGCGCGCTTCTCCAACCTGCCATTCGTGGGCGCAAGCGAGCGCATGCCTCACGACAAACGCTACGTCACCAAGCTGGTACGGGTGGCATACCTGGACACCAACGATCTCACGAACTCCGTGCTCAACCGCCTGAAGAGCGAGGCAGGCGACATCATCTCCTACCGATCGTCGCTAATCATCAGCGATACGGCGGAAAACATCGACCGCCTGGTGGCCATCATCAAGCAGTTCGACACCCCGTCCGCCAATCGCGACAAGATCTGGATAATCCGGATCAAGAACACCGCGGCCATCGACATGGCAGGACGGATAGCGGAAATCATGCCGGTTCAGCAACTGGGATCCGGCCAGAAGCGCCAGCCCGGCTCGCCGCCCCCGACCCCACCCAAGCCGCAGCCCGGCCCGCCCGGCGATCTGTCGACGGAAATGACCATCACCAAGATCGTACCCGACGAGAGGTCCAACAGCCTCATCGTCGTGGCCAACCAGCGCGCCTACGACTGGCTGGTGGTGCTGGTCCACAAATTGGACGTCTCGCCCGAAGAATCGGTGCGCGGCGGAGCCCAGGTCCGTTTTCACGTCTACAACTGTGCCAACGCCAACTGCGATGAACTGGCGGCCACGCTGAGTGCCATCACCGGCGTGCAGGTGGTGGGTTCGCTCAGCACCGGCGTCCGGCGCCGGGGGGGCACCACGCCGACTGCCGCCGCCCCCGCTCAGAACCAACAAGGCAATCAAAGCTCGCTCATGTTCGAGGGCGATGTGCGCATCACCTTCGACGCGCCTACCAACTCGCTGCTGGTCATGTCGTCGTTCAAAGATTTCCAGGCTCTGCGCCGCGTGATCGAAAAGCTGGATGCGCCCCGCAAGCAGGTGTTTATCGAGGCCCTGATTCTTGAGGTCACCACCGACAAGGCCCGTCAGATAGGCGTCTCGTACCACGCGGGCGCGGGGGAGAGCATCGCGGGAAAGCAGAGTCTCGCGCTGGGCGGATTCAACGCCAACCAGACCTTGGGCGCCGCCTTCGATCCCAAGACCCTGCTCAACAACATGGGCGGCCTCAGCGCGGCGCTGTTCGGGCCCAGCATTGACCCGAATCAGACCAAGATCTTCGGCGTCCTCAACGTGAACATCCCCTCGTTCGGCGTGTTCTTGCAGATGCTGCAGACCAACAACGACGTCAATGTGCTTTCCAACCCACACATCCTGATCATGAACAATCAGGAAGGGGAGATCACCGTGGGTGAAAACCTGCCCTTCCCGGGCGCCATGATGGGCAGCGCGATCGGCGGTGCGGCTGGCTACACCCCGTACCTGTCGGTCAACCGCCAGGACGTGGCGCTCAAACTCAAGCTCTTGCCCAGCGTGAACGAACACAACGTGATCCGATTGGACGTGGAACAGGAGGTCTCCGACGTCGAGGCACCGAACTACAACAACCTGGGGCCGGCCACATCCAAGCGGTCGACCAAGACCACGGTGGTGGCGCGCGACCAGCAGACGGTGGTGATTGGCGGCCTGATGAGCGATCGGGCCAGCGAGACCGTGACCAAGGTCCCAATCTTGGGCGACATTCCGGTCATTGGTTTCTTCTTCCGCAGCACCACCAAGGACTTGAAGAAGACCAACATCCTGATAGCGATCACGCCCTATGTGATCTCCGATCTGTCGGATCTCCGCCGGGTGGCGGACAAGAAGATGCGCGAGCGACGCGAGTTCATCGAGCGCTACAGCTCTCTGGAGGACCGGGTTACCCTGGACAAGGATCTGGATTTCCGGCGCAAGCGCGGAATGCTCGAGGAAATCAACAAGGCCGTGCGGGACATGGAGGATGAAGAGCGGGAGTTGCGCCAGATTCGCGAACGCGACGAGGGCGAGGATTCAACACCCATCGAGCCAACTTCAGCCCTTGCTCCGCCCGCGCCTATGCCTGAGGCAGAAGAGACCGGCCCGGTCGCGCCGGCCGACGACCTGAACGAAGAACCGCCTTCCGAGGAGAGGCTGATGCCGGCCGCGAACCCGGCTCCGGCGCTGCGCAAGGCGACTGGCAAGCGCAAGACATCGCGCAAGACGACAGCCGCGGCATCCGGCAAAGTAGCGCCGGCCGCCCCCGCTGCCGCGCCCGCAAGCAAGGCGTCACCGGCCGCCCGCGCTGTCAGATCCGCTCCCCAGGGAGGAACTTCCGGCAAGCCGGCCGCCACGCCGGCCAAGGAATAGGCATGGCCGGCCAACTACTCGGCGAGATCTTGCTTGCGGCAGGAGCCGTCACCAGCGAAGCGCTGGCGCAGGCCCTTGCCCAGCAGTCGAGTGAGGGTGGGCGTATCGGCGAGATCTTGCAAAAGGCGCGCGCTGTGAGCGAGGAAGACGTGCTGCGCGCGCTCGGCACCCAACTCGGCATCCCCTTCTCGGCCGAGCTAGACGTCAAACAGATCGACGGCGATCTGGCCAGCCTGGTCCCCATCGCGTTCGCCAAGCAGCATCGGTTGCTGCCGATCAAGAAGGATGGAACCAAGGTCACGGTGGCCACCGCCGACCCGCTGGATATGGGCGGATTGGACGACCTACGTAGCGTGGTGGGTGGCGACCTCGATCCCCTGCTGGTCCCCAGCAACAAGATCCTGGACGCCGTCAACCAGGTGTACGGTCGCAAGCAGGATGCGGGTACCCTGGGCGAGGGCGAGGGCGAGGACGAGATGGGCGCGGCCGAGGAGCTAGTGGACATCCTCGACGTCAACGACGAGGCTCCCATCATCCGCTGGGTCAACTCGCTGATGTTCAACGCGGTCAAGGAGCGGGCCAGCGACATCCACATCGAGCCGGGTGAGAAGGACATCATTGTCCGCTATCGCATCGACGGTGTGCTGTATGAGACGCGACGAGCGGCCCGCCAGTTCATTCCCTCGATCATCTCGCGTGTAAAGATCATGGCCGGGCTCAACATCGCGGAGAAGCGTCTGCCGCAAGACGGTCGCATCCGGCGCAAGATCGCGGGCAAGGACATCGACATGCGCGTGGCCACCGCGCCCACGGTCAAGGGGGGCGAACGCATCACCATTCGTCTGCTCGACCGCGAGAACATCCTGCACGACTTGGCCGACATCGGATTCGGCGATGATCACCTGCGCCAGATGGACGACCTCATCCACCGACCGCACGGCATCATGTTGGTGACTGGGCCCACCGGCTCGGGCAAAACCACCACGCTCTATGCCTGCCTGGCCAAGATCAACTCGCCCGACCTCAACATCCTCACTATAGAGGATCCGGTCGAGTACCAGCTCGACGGCATCTCGCAGGTGGCGGTGAACGAAAAGATCGATCTCACCTTCGCCAACGGCTTGCGTTCGTTTCTGCGCCACGATCCGGACGTGATCATGGTGGGCGAAATCCGCGACCTGCCGACCGCCGAGATTGCCATCCAGGCCTCGCTGACCGGCCACCTGGTGCTCTCCACCATCCACACCAACGACGCGGCCGGCGGGATTACCCGCTTGGTGGATCTAGGAGTGCAGCCATTCCTGGTGGCCTCGTCGCTGATGGCCCTGCTGGCCCAGCGCCTGGTGCGCAGACTGTGTCGCGATTGCTGCGAAGCCTACCGGCCCAGTGAGGAGGACTTGGTGAGCCTGAGCCTCGACCCGGTCAGCTTCCTTGCCGGTCAGGCGCGCCGCGTGCGCTTCAAGGGTGAGGGTGTGCCGCCGCCGCCCGGCATGCTCTACCGGGCGCGTGAGGGCGGCTGTCCCAATTGCCTAAACGCCGGCTACAAGGGTCGAACCGCGATCTACGAGCTTCTGATGATAGATGAGCAAATTCGCCAGCTCGCCATCAAAAACGCCGACGCCGGCACCATCAAGCGCGCGGCCATCGAGGGCGGCGGCATGCGCACCTTGCGCGAGGACGGCGCGCAGAAGGTTCTCGCCGGCATGACCAGCCCGGCCGAGGTGCTCATGATCACCACCGGGGACGAAAACTAGGACGAGGAAACGCAAAAGTGCCGCTATACGCATGGAAAGGCATCAGCGCCGCCGGCAAGCCGGCCACCGGCAACCGCGAGGCGGACGGTCCCAAGTCGCTGCGCCAGATCCTGCGCAAAGAAAGCGTCTTCATCACCGAGTTGCACGAGGTGGTGGCGGGCCAGCAGACCAAGCAAGCGGTGGCCACGTCGGCCAGCGGGGGCAAGGGTCTGCGGCGCGAAGTCGACATCAAGCGCTGGTTCGAGCGCGTGCGGCCGCAGGATGTGGCGATTTTCACCCGTCAGCTCGCAACCTTGATTCACGCCGGGATTCCCCTGGCCGAGGCGCTCGGGGCCCTGGCCGAGCAGTCCGATCACCGCAAGCTGCAGATGATCTTGGCCGGCGTCCGCCAGAAGGTGAACGAGGGCAGTGCGCTGGCCGATGCCCTGGCCGAACACCGCGCCGTGTTCCCCGAACTCTACATCAACATGGTCCGCTCGGGTGAGAGCGCCGGCAACCTGGACGCCGTGCTGGCGCGCATGGCGAATTTCCTCGATTCGCAGAACGAGCTGCGCTCCAAGGTGTCGAGCGCCATGGCCTATCCCATCCTGATGGCCGTGGTTGGCACTGGCGTCATGACCGTGCTCATGGTGGTGGTGGTGCCGCCGATTGCCGGCATCTTCGCCGATGCGGGCAAAGCCCTGCCCTGGAACACGCAGTTTCTCATCGCTGTGGCAGCCATCGCCGGCGGCTACTGGTGGCTGGTGCTGCCGTTGTTGATCGGCGCAGTCCTCTTGCTGCGACGCTGGGCGCGCAAACCCAAGGGCCGCGCCTTCATGGACCGGGCAAAGTTGCACATCATCATTGTCGGGCGCCTCATCCGGCTGCTAGCCGTGGCACGCTTTGCCCGCACCTTGGCCACCATGTTGTCCTCGGGCGTGCCGGTGTTGACTGCTCTCGACATCGTCAAGCGCGTGCTCAACAACACGGTACTGGAAAAGGTCATCGAAGATGCGCGCGTGGCCATCCGCGAGGGCGAATCCATTGCGGCGACTTTGAAGAAGTCGGGACAGTTCCCCTCAATGATGTGCCACATGGTGGCGGTGGGCGAACGCTCCGGGCAACTGGAGGCCATGTTGGAGAACGTGGCCGGCGCCTACGAGCGCGACGTGGAGATGGAGGTAACCCGGATGACTTCACTGCTCGCCCCCATCATGATCCTCATGATGGCGGTGGGCGTGGGTTTTATCATTTTTTCGATCTTGGTCCCCATCATGGACATGGGCCAGATGGTTCAATAGTGGAGGTTTCCACCAAAAGGAGAGAGGCATGAAAAACGCACGCGAAGATCAGACGGAGGCAACGGTTGCCGGGAGCGCATCCCCGGTGCGCAAACGTTCCAGTGACTCGGGCATGACCCTCATGGAGATCATGATCGTGTTCGCGCTCATCGCCCTCATCATGGGAGCCGTGGGCGTGGGCGCGTTCAACTACTTCAAGAAGGGCCAGGTCAAGACCGCCCGCATCCAGGTCAACGAGATCATGCAAAAAGCGCAGCAGTACATGATGGACAACAACAACGAGTGTCCCAAGAGCATGGATGATCTGGTGGCGCAGAAGTACATGCCACGCAGACAGAAGGACCCGTGGAACAAGGACTTCATCATGCGCTGCCCGGGGCAAATCAACACCGACGGCATCGACGTGATCTCGGTGGGTCCTGACGGCACCGAGGGCACCGCCGACGACATCAAGGCCATGGAGTAGTGCCAGGACGACGAACATATGCGGCGCTTGCGCCGGCTCGCCCTGCCGACGCCGGCGTAACCTTGATCGAGCTGATGGTGGTGATGGTGCTCATCGCCCTGCTGGTCGGCTCGGCCACGGCGGGTATTCGCTCGATCGCCAAAAGCGATCTCCGCTCCTCAGCCAGCAAGATGGCGGGCGCCATCCGTTATCTTTTCGACCGCGCTTCGACCACCGGGAAGGTTCATCGGCTGGTGCTGGACATGGACAAGCGCCGCTACTGGGCCGAGGTGTCGGACGACCGCTTCATCATGGCGGGCGGCCGCGAGACCGAGGAGTCGCGCCAGAAGGAAGCCATCAAGCTCGCCAAGGAGGCCGAGGACGCCCAGAAACGTGCAGATGAGAAGTCGGGCCTAGACGCCATGCAGGCGCGCTACAAGCCGGAGGAGTTCCGCCCCAAGCGCGCAAGTTTTGGCGCCTTCAGGGAAATGGCAATTAAGCCGGTAGAGCTTAGCGGTGCGCTGATCGCCGACGTCTTCACCCCGCGATTGGCCGAGCCGCTCGATGTTGGACAGGGCTACATCTACTTCTTCCCTCTCGGGATGACCGAGGCTGCCATCGTGCACCTCACCGACAAGAAGCGCGAGTCGTTCTACTCTCTGGTAGTGCATCCCTTGACCGGCCGGGTGCAGATCAAGAACTCCTACATCGAGCCGCCCTTGCAGAAGCAGTACGACGACGAGGAGAGGGAGATCATCCCATGAACCGGAGTCCTCGCGTGGGGAGCCGCGAACGCTTTCATGGTTTCCATGATCGCGTTGGCGAAGGCGGGCTTTGCCCACGGCCTGCTGATGCAGGCCTGGAGCCAGAGCGCGGGAGGGTTTGGCGAGGCCGAGCGAAGCGAGCGT
>Ga0182019_10002129_pt1 | contig 10138 bp, 7 predicted proteins | sample 812E2MmetaG_FD_120483 | JGI IMG/M metagenome (GOLD analysis project Ga0182019, IMG submission 120483) | Permafrost microbial communities from Stordalen Mire, Sweden - 812E2M metaG | ecosystem: Environmental > Terrestrial > Soil > Wetlands > Permafrost | place: Sweden: Stordalen | collected... | reverse complement strand
CTCCGGGAACCACAGGCGCTGGATATGCCGCTTGGCCAGGGTCATGGCCGCGTCGAACCGGATCACCGGCACGAGGCGGGCTACGTGGAGGATCGTCCGGATCACGGCTTCGCGCACCTCGGCCTTGAGATAATCGAGCTGGGCCGTGTCGTTCCAGGGGAAGCTCGTGCCGTCGTTGCCGTGATAGATGTATCGCACGCTTCCCGTCCACCGGTCGGTGCGCTTGAAGACGACGGCCGCGTCCGCCCGGTCGAAATAGCGGTCCTCGATCTGAATGCCGACGCGCGCATCCCACGACAGGTCGGGTCCGTTGTAGGCATACGCCGGGTAGGGCGGCGCATCGAGCGATAAGAACCATTCGGGATGCTCGATCACCCACCGGGAATCGATGCCCATATGGTTCGGCACCATGTCGCTCGCCAGGCGGATGCCCCGGCGCATCGCCCGCGCCTTGAGGTCCTCGAGGGCCGCCTCGCCCCCCAATTCGGCGGCGATCTCATAGTCGAAGAGCGAATACGCCGAGGCGACGGCCTCGGGATTGCCCATGATCTGCTTGATGCGCCGCGACGCCCGGCTTCGCTCCCAGAGGCCGATGAGCCAGAGGCCCGTGATCCCCGCCGCCCGCAGCCCGTCGAGCTCCTCGTCGGGGATCTGGTCGAGTCGGTGGATCGCCCGGCCGTGCTTCTTGGAGAGCTGGTCGAGCCAGACATAGATGTTCTTGGCGATCAGGACGAGATTCGGCATCCACTCGAGATCGCGGCTGAAACGCTCGTATTCGACGTCCGGCGCCCTCGCTTCCCAAGCGCCCGCCGCCGACGGTCCGAACAGAGCAAGAGACGCCGCCTGCGCCCCCGGACCGAGGACGGGCCCCTGAGCGGGGCCCGCGCCCGTGAACGCCGCCCCCTCCTCCTCCCGGATGAAGTCGAGGCCCCTCAAGGCGCGCAGGACGGCATCGCCCAGCAGTGCGCTCCAGCGCGTCCGGATGAACTCGAGCTGGCCCGCCAGGGAATCGGGCGCCGCAAGGGCGGGAGCCCGCAGGAAATCGATCAGGCTCAGCTTGCCGGGGCCGAGGAGGAGCTGCGCCGCGAAGAATTCACGGAGGCCGTCCATGATCCGCGTGTAGGCCGTCTCCGCGGCGAGAGCCGCGTCGTCGAACAATTCCTTGAACGGGGCGAACGCCGGGTTGAGGTTCGCCAGGCGGAGCATGAGCATCTCTTCGAGGGCGATGGCGCGGTTGGGGAGCCCTTCGGTCTCCGCCGCGAGATACGCCGCCGGCGTCTGGACGCCCAGGTAGACGGCCGCCGGCGGGAACTCTTCGACGAACCTGAAGAGCGCCGCGTCCACGGAGGCTGGCCCGATCTCGGCGGAGAGAAAGGCGAGCGCCTCGCCCATGACGCCCGGCTTCACGTGCCAGCGGTAGGCCCGCATCGCGAGATGCTGGAGCTCGTCGATCAGCCCCAGGGCGTTGATCTGGCCGGCCCGGACGGCCCGCTCGGGCGGGCGCCCCGCGCTGATCCGGGCGGCGAACGTTCGCGCCGCGGCGAAATCGGCCAGGACGACATTGCCGGTCAGGCCGAACAGGGGCGTCTCGAGGCCATAGATCTCCCGGACGCGGCGCGATACGTGGAATTCAAACGAAGGCATGGAGGATAAGGGTATTCTATTCCTTGATGACGACGTCTTCAAGCCTCTCGCCGTAAGCCCGGGTGACGTATTCCTTCACCATCCGGTGGGTGTTGAAATAGCTTGCGTTCTTGATGGCGCCTTTCATCACCCGGGCCCAGGCCTTCGGATCGGCGTAGGCCGGCCGGACGTCGCTCCGGAGGCGGAGGCAGAAGCTCTCGAAATCGTCCCGGTCGGAGTTCGGCCGACCGAGCTCGTCCTCGCCGGGCTCGCGCCCGATCGACCAGCCGCCCCGCCGCTCGCCGGACGCCTCCCGGGGCACTTCGTCCCACCAGCCGTCGACGGTCGAAAAGCTCGGGACGCCGTTGTGCGCGGCCTTCATCCCGCTGGTGCCGCTCGCCTCCCAAGGCCGCCGCGGCAGGTTCAGCCAGACGTCGACGCCCGCCGTCATGAGCAGGCCTAGGTCCATCTCGTAGTTGGGGAGGAAGACGACCCTGACCCGGCCCTTGAGCTTCTCGGCGCTCTTCAGGACGGCGGTCATGATGGCCTTGCCCGGCTCGTCGTTCGGATGGGCCTTGCCCGAGAACACGAACTGGACCTGCCCGCCGCCGGCCGCCTCGACCAGCCCCTCCAGATCGGTGAAGATCAGGTCGCCGCGCTTGTAAGAGGCGAACCGCCGGGCGAAGCCGATCGTGAGCGCGCTTCCATCGAGGGTCTCGCCCACGGATTTCCGGATGTAGTCCAGGAGGTTGCGCTTCGCGACCTGATGGGCCGAGCAGATCACATCGTCGGGGACCCGGTCGACCGCCTCGAGGAGCGAAGGGTCGGCGCGCCAGTTCGTATTGAAAAAGCGGCCGTTGAAGTATTCGTCGTAGAGCTTCTTGAAGACCTTGCTCGTCCACGTGCGGGAGTGGACGCCGTTGGTGATGCTGTCGATGGCGTAATCGGGGAACATCCCCCGCGAGACGATGCCGTGGCGGCGCGAGACGGCGTTGGCGCAACGGCTGAGGTTGAGCGCCAGACGGGTCATGTTCAGGCGGTCCCGGCCGCCGAGCCGAGGGAGGTCGACGCCGTCCAGGTATCGGCCGAGCATCGCGTGGACCTTGCCGTAATCGAACATGTCGTGGCCGGCCTCGACCGGCGTATGGGTGGTGAAAACGGTCCTGGCCTTCGCCGCGGCGAGACCGTCGCGCTTCATGAGCTCGAGAGGGGCAAAGCCGGCGTGGCCCTCGTTCAGGTGGTAATTCCGGGGGAGATCGATCTCCCCCGCCTCGGCCAGGAGCTCGAGCATCTTGACTCCGGCGATTCCCAGGACCTGCTCCTGGGCGATCCGCCAGTAATCCTGGTCGTTGTCGCCTTTCTTGTAGAGCTTGTCCGTGATCTCGTCGTCCCAGGGGCGGCCCTCATTGCCTTTCGTGAACAGGAAATACTGGGGCTGGGGGAAGTTGGTGTTGCCGATGTAGTACATCCGGGCGCAGCCGACCTTCACCGCGCGCCCTTCGATCTCGATCGTCACGGTATACGGGAGCTCGGTCATGTACTCGATCGGGTCGAGCCGGTTATAGCGCTCCTGCTGGCGCATGGCCACGATCTGCTGGTCGAAGTAGCCGTAGTTGTAGAGCAGCGTGACGGCGGAGATCGGGATGCGGAGGTCGGAGGCCGATTTCAGGTAATCGCCGGCCAGGATGCCGAGGCCGCCCGAATAGGTCTTCAGCTCCGGGTAGAGCGCGACTTCCATGGAGAAATAGGCGGCCAGGAGGTTTTTGTGTTTCAAGCGGTGGATTATACCCCAAGAGGAGGCCGGAAAAGCAATTGAAGATATCGAGATTACCTTTTGAGGGCCTTCTGGGGTAAAATAGAGCCGTCCGCGGGAAGGCCCGCGAGGCGCAAGCTCCCGAGAAGCCGGCTCGCCCTGGAGGGGTCGGCGGAGATAAAGAACATGAGAACGAAGGTCGCGAATACGATCCCGGGCAGGAAAGCGAAGGACGCGGTATCGGAAAAGAAAATTCCCGCGACGCCGATGGAAATCGAAAAAGCGGAAGAGGGCCCCACGGAGAGCCCCGCACCGGAGACCCGGGAGAGTCCGGACGACAAGAAACGAAAAGCCGAAGCCCGGAAGGAATTCGATGCGGAGGTCCGAGGGAAGCTCAAGTACTCGAGAAAGCGCTAGAGACGGCGCGGCACCGGCGGCCGCCCATTTGACACCCGGCGGGCTGTAGTCTAGAATCCGAATTTCATTCATTCTCCGAAGCGAGCGAGGCCATGAATACCGGCAATCTCTGAGCGGCAAGCAAAGGATCGGGTCGATCCTTGACGCGGGTGCACCGGCCGCTCGTCTAGAGATTCCCTCTCCTGACCGGGCGCCGGCCCGCCCGGATCATATTCAAAAAGGAGAGGTCGCATGAAACCATCAGGAGCGAAGCTCGAGGACGTCCAAGGAGTCTATGGGGGCGCGGAAGGCAAGCTCTGGGAGCTCGTCATGGGCGAGCAGATCCACGCCGGCGGCTTCGCGTCGTCCATGGAGCTCGCGGCGCGGGCGGGCGTCAAGCCCGGGATGAAGGGCGTGGACCTGTGCAGCGCGCTGGGCGCCGGCTGCCGGTTCCTCGCCGCGAATTTCAAGGCTGCCATGTGCGGGGTCGACGCCACGGCCCACATGATCGAAGAGGCCCGGAAGCGCGCCCCCTTCGCCGAGTGGGGGATCGAGTTCAAATTGGCCAGCGCTCTCGAAGTTCCCTATCCGGCCGGCCACTTCGATTTCGTCTGGGGCGAGGACGCGTGGTGCTATGTCACGGACAAGGACAAGCTCCTCGCCGAGGCGGCCCGGGTGCTGAAGAAGGGCGGGATCATCGCCTTCACGGACTGGGTCGAGGGCCCGGCCGGGCTGACCGATGCCGAGGCGCAACGCCTCAACGCCTTCATGAAGTTCCCCGATCTGCAGTCCATCCCGGGCTACAAAGCCCTGATGGAAAAGCACGGCTTCGAAGTCAAGGAGGCGGCGAAGATCGATTTCGCCAAGTACGTCGATCTCTACCTGGCCATGCTCACGGAGCAGCTCACGTTCGACGCCCTGCGCATCCTGGGCGGCGATATGGCCCTCTTCCAGGCGATGGGCGGGGAGATGACCGACATGCAGCAGAAGGCCCACGCCGACAAAATCGTCCGCGGCCGGTTCATCGGCATCAAAAAGTAGATGGCTGTCAGCACCGCCTGCTCCCCCGTCCCCCGGGAGCTCCTCGAGGCATTCGGGCTCGACGCCGCCCGGCTGATCCCGCCCGGGACCGTCGAGTCCGAATCCCGGGGAGAAGCCCGCTCCGGGGCGGGGGCCTGCTCCTGGTGCAAATCGGCGCTGGGCGCTCTCCAGGAAGGCGATGTCTGGATCGGGGGCGCGACGTGCGACCAGATGCGCCGAACGCTCGAGCTCGCCGGACGCACGGCGGGGGCGGACTCGTATGTGGTCGGCGTTCCCAAGACGAGGACGCCGGAGGCCGAAGAGCTTTTCGTCCGGGAGATCGGGAACCTGGCCGCCGAGCTCGCCCGCCGCACGGGCCGGCGGCTCGACCCCGAAGCGCTCCGGCGGGCGATCGAGGCCCGCGACCGCGTCCGGGCCCGGATGCGGACCGTCCGGCGCGGGCTCTCCGGCTCCGAGTTCACGGCGCTCGTCCACCTCGCGGAGCGTCTCCCGGCCGGCGAAATGGAGGATGTCCTCGACCGCCTTCCGCCTCCCGCGGCGCGTCCTCCGGGCGTCCCCGTCCTCGTCTCCGGAAGCCCCACAACGCCCGCCGAGCTCGGCTGGTTCCGCCTCCTGGAAAAAGCCGGGCTCGATGTCGTCGCCGACGCGACGTGCACGGGCGACCGGGCCATCGACTTCACGGTCGGTCTCTCCCCGGGCGAGGATCCTCTCCGGGCCCTCGCCTTGGCCTATTTCCGGAGGCCGCCGTGCCTGTTCGTCCGGCCGAACGACGCGTTTTACGAATACGCGGCGCGCCTGGCCGCGGAGCGCGGCGCGCGGGCGGTCGTCTGGCGCTCCGTGCGGGGCTGCGACATCTGCGGCCTCGAAGCCCCGCGCGCCGAGCGCCTGCTCGGGCGGCCGATCCTCGCCCTGGACATGAGCTACGGGGACGCGGATTCCGTCCGCATCCGGACGCGCGTCGAGGCGTTCGCCGAGAGCCTGCGGTGAGAGACGGATCCCGGCGCCCGGCCAGGATCGGCTACGAGGCCTGGAACGCCGCCTTCCGGGGCCTGCGGGAGGAGATCGGCCGGGACGCCGTGGAAGCGCCGCCCGCCTATCTCGACACGCCGCGCTGCTTCGTCGAGCTCGAGGGAGACTCCCGCCTCCGGCGCCTGCGTTTCGACAATTCGCCCGCGGCTCTCCGCCTCTGGTCGTTCCTCCTCTCCGAAAACGACCGGCTCGCCGCGGCCCGGCGCGAGGGGAAGAAGATCGTCGGCGTGCTGAAGGACCTGGGCACGGCGCCCGTGCTCGCCTACGCCGCGCCGGATGTCGTGGCCTTCTACCCCGACGGCGCCTGGTGGATCCCATGCGTCATGGAGATGTCCGAGGGGCTCCTCCGCATCGCCGACGCTGCCGGCTTCGGCGACGAGGTCTGCCCCGTCCGGGCGACGCTCGCCGCGTTCCTCAACCAGGCCCACTTTCCGCGGCCCGACCTCCTGGTCGCCGCGGTCGGCGCGTGCTGCGACGACATGTCCTGCCTCATGCAGCGGCTCGCCGACCTCGATATCCCCATGGTCTGGTGGGAGCTGCCTTATCGGCGGGACGGCGCCGCGCCCGGGCTCGTCCCGTTCGCGGCCGGCGAGCTCGACCGCGTCCGCCGGGCGGTGGGCGACCTCGCCGGCCGCCCGATCACGGACGACATGCTGGCCGCGGCGATCCGCAAGGCCAACGCCGTCCGCTCGCGGCTCGCCCGCATCCGGGACCTGAGCTATGGGACGACACCCGTCCCGTTTCCCGCGCTCGAGACCCAGATCTGCGAGATGCTGACCCTCCATTTCTGCTCGGACCTCGACGAATGCCTCCGCGTCCTCGACGCCGTGGCCCGCGAGATCGAAGCCCGGGTCGCCGCGGGTGAGGGCGTCCTCCCGGCCGATTCCTGCCGGGTCGTCTGGGTCAATCCCGTGGCCGACCTCCGGGCGATGAACGTGTTCGAGGACCTCGGCGGCGCGCTGGCCGGGACGGAATACCTCTTCCGCCACGCCCTGGATCCGATCCGCGAGGACGTCGCCCCGCTCGACGCGCTGGCCGAGGCCGCGCTTCGCGACCCGATGATCGGGACGGCCGCGTACCGGGCCCGCCTGGTCGTCGAGGAGGCCCGCCGCTACGGCGCCGAAGGCGTCATCATCTCCGGCATCCCCGGCGCCTCGCACAGCGCCACAGAAGGCCTGGTGATCCGTCAGGAGGTCGCGGCGACGCTCGGCCTGCCGGTGCTCGAGATCGCCGTGCCGCCGGTCTCCGACGCCTCGGGCAGCCAGCTTGCGGCGCGGTTCGAAGCCTTTTTCGACATCATCCGCTCGAGGAGATAGCATGGCTGAATACACGTTGGGGCTCGACCTGGGCAGCCGCGCGGTGAAGGCCGCGCTGTTCGATCCGAAGCGCGGGCGTGTGGCGGCCGCTATCGTCCGCGACGGCACGCCCGACAAGGCCGCCGACGCCGACACCCTCCTTCGCGATATCCTCGCGGCCGCGGGCATCGGGCGGGACGGCCTCCGGCGCATCGTCGCCACGGGCTACGGCCGCAGCCAGGCCGCCTTCGCCGATGAGGCGACGACCGAGATCTCATGCCATGCCGCCGGCGTCGCGGCTCTCCATCCCGAAGTCCGGACGGTGATCGACATCGGGGGGCAGGACAGCAAGGCAATCGTCCTGGCCGAGGGCGGCCGCGTCCGCGACTTCGCCATGAACGACCGCTGCGCAGCGGGCAGCGGCCGCTTCCTCGAAGTGGCCGCCCGGATCCTGGGGACCGATGTCGACGGCCTGTCGGCGCTGGCCGAAGGCGCGGCCGCCGAGTCCGAGATCAGCTCGATGTGCGTCGTCTTCGCCGAATCCGAAGTCATCGGCATGCTGGCCCGCGGCTTCCGGCGTGAGGACATCGCCGCGGGGATCCTGCGCTCGATCGCCCGGCGGGTCGCCGGCCTCGCGGAACGGATCGGCGTCCGGCCGCCCGTGGCCTTCACCGGCGGCGTGGCGCTGAACCGGTCCATGGCCGCGGCCCTGGGCCGCGAGCTCCGAGAAAGGCTGATCATCCCCTCCGACCCGCGCATCACAGGCGCTCTCGGCGCGGCGCTCCTCGCCGCCCGCAGGCTCGGTTTGCCCGCGAACCTCGCGGAAGCCCGGATGACCATCAGCGGCGGCGCGGCGTTCGGCCCGGGCGAAGGAGCGGCCGCCGTTGCCGCCGGGGCCACGGCCCCCGACCGCGCCGAATCCGGGCCGGCCTCGTGCGGCGCGCAAAGCGCGGCTTGCGGCGGAGAGAGCGAATCCGAGCCCCTTAGCGCGTATCTCCACCGTGTCCCCGCGCTCGACCGGTTCGACCGGATGATCTCCAACGCCCTCGAGTACGCCCGCGAGGCGAAAGCCTCCGGCCGGAAGATCGTGTCGATGTTCTGCGAGTTCACGCCCCGGGAGCTCATCCTGGCCGCGGGCGCGGTCCCGGTCTGCGCCTGCGGCGGCAGCCACGAGACGGCGATGGCGGCGGAGCGGGACCTGCCCGCTGCCCTCTGCCCGCTGATCAAGTCAAGTTACGGGTTCGCTCTCGAAAAGGCCAGCCCCTTCTTCGAGCTGAGCGACCTCATCGTCGCGGAGACCACGTGCGACGGCAAGAAGAAAATGTTCGAGCTCCTCGGGGAGTTCAAACCTATGGCCGTCTTCGAGCTCCCTCAAAAGCCCGACGACGCATCGGGATTCCGCCACTGGCTGTCCGAGCTCGCCGGGCTCAAGCGGCGGCTCGAGGACCTGACGGGCGTCACGATCACGGACGAGCGCCTGCGCGAAGCCATCCGGCTGATGAACCGCGAGCGGGCGCTCCGCCGGAAGATCGCGCGCCTGGCGGGCCGGGGCCTGACCGGCCGCGAGGTCCTGGGGGCGAAGAGCGTGATTTCGGGCATCCCCGAAGACCTCGAGGCTTACGAGACCATCCTCGCCCAGGCCGCCTCGGTGGAGGCCGACCCGCCGACGCGGCCGCGCATCCTGATGACCGGCGTGCCCATGCCCAGCGGGGCGGAGAAGGTCATCGACATCATCGAGGAGGCCGGGGCGACGGTCGTGGCCCAGGAGAATTGCACGGGGCTCAAGCCTCTCGCCGAGGACGTTTCCGAGGAAGGGGACCCGCTCGAGGCGATCGCCCGCAAATATTTCCACCTCCCCTGCTCCTGCATGACCCCCAACGCGGGCCGCCTGGAGCTCATCGACGACTTGATCGGGGAATTCCAGCCGGACGGGATCGTGGACCTGGTCTGGCAGTCCTGCCTGACCTACGACGTCGAGTCCGAGGTCCTGAAGCGCCACCTCGAGCGCCGCGGGCACGGGCTGCCGACGCTGAAGATCGTCACGGATTATTCGCCTTCCGACGTCCAGCAGCTGCGGCTGCGGGTCGAGGCGTTCCTGTCGATGCTCGACCGCTGATCAGGAAACGGACGGCGGGGAGATCACTTCGCAACGGGCGCGGGCGCGCCGATCACCGCGGCGCCGGGGGTGATGACGACTTCGCCCGTCGCGCGGAGGTGGATCTCGTAGACCTTTCCGGGCTCCAGCCTCATGTACGGCGCGTCGCCGTGGATCGCCCGGATCCCCTTCTGGCGGGCGAGGTCCTCGTTGTTGGCCAGCTCCCAGAACCTGCGCCAGAGCTCCTTCTCGAAATCGTTCGGGGCTTTCTTTTCGGCGTACACTTCGGGCTCGCGGCCGTCGGCGTCCATGACGAAGCCTTCCTCGGGCTTCATCGTGTTGGAATAGACCCGGCGGAAGATCATGAGGGCCCGGCCCTTGAGAGGGTCGTTCTCCTCGACGAAATGGTCCTCGAACTTGATGACCAGCGTGTCGAAATAGAATTCCTGGCCGGGCAGGGTCACATCTTTGGCCGCGCTCACCGGCTTGCCCGCGTCGTCGATTTCGGTGATGCGGAGCGTCGTGAGCGCGGTTCCCTTCGCATCCTGGGTCTGGCTCAGGACTTCGATCCGGGCGCGCCGTTCAAAATGCTTGAGCAGCTTGAGGTACGTCTCCAGCCTCTGGTTGTCCTGCTCGATCTTGGAGATGGTCGTCTTCTGTTCCGCGATCTGGTCGAGCAAGGCCTGGCGCGGCTTGATGACGAACTCGTACGTCAGATAGAGGCTCGCGGCCCCGACCGCGACCAGGACGATCGACCAGAGAAAGGAAAATACGGGAAACGACCGGCGTGGACTCATGCTCTCCTCCCGATGGGGAAGATTGTATCACGCAGCGCGCCCGATTGCCACGGGGACGGCTCACGCCGACTTCGAGGCCGAAGGCCGCCGGGCGCGGAGAGTCTCATAG
>Ga0182019_10002127_pt1 | contig 10140 bp, 7 predicted proteins | sample 812E2MmetaG_FD_120483 | JGI IMG/M metagenome (GOLD analysis project Ga0182019, IMG submission 120483) | Permafrost microbial communities from Stordalen Mire, Sweden - 812E2M metaG | ecosystem: Environmental > Terrestrial > Soil > Wetlands > Permafrost | place: Sweden: Stordalen | collected... | reverse complement strand
TCGCCGGTCGTTCCTCCCATTCAGACGCCTCCGGTGGAATCGCCTCCCGCGGAATCACCGCTAGTAGAACCACCGCCCGTAGAACCGCCTCCAGTGGCACCGCTACCGGTTGAAGTCACGACACCGTTGCGCTTCTTTGCTCCTACGAGTTTCTGGAATGAGCCGGTTCCTGCCGGCGCGCCCTTGGATGCGAGCTCTGCCGCGGCCGTGGCTACCTTGCACGAAGAAGAGCTTGCGGAGCAAAGCGCTAAACACGGTCCGGCGATCAACACGACGAGCTGGTCCGTGCCGATCTACACCGTGCCATCCGGTCAGCCGTTGATTCGCGTCGCGCTTGTCAATCATGTTGCGGCTCCACTGCAGGCGGCATGGACCGCAGTGCCATTGCCCTCAGACGCCAAGCCGGCTGCCGGAACGGATGGGCACCTCGTGGTTTGGCAGCCGAGCACGGATCGGATGTGGGAGTTTTGGCGTCTGGAAAAGATCGGCGAAGGCTGGCGTGCCTCCTGGGGTGGTGCATTGCAAGATGTGAGCGCCAGCCTGGGCACCTACAACCCCGCAGCGTGGCAGGGCGCCACCACCTCTTGGGGGGCTTCGGCGTCCTCGCTACCGATCGCTGGCGGCGTCATAACTCTTGAAGATCTCGGAAAGGGGAAGATCAATCACGCGCTGGCGCTGGCTGTTCCCAACCCGCGGTGGGGCGTGTATGCATCGCCTGCCCAGCGCACGGACGGATCCTCGACCGGCCCGCTCTCGCTCCCCGAGGGCGCACACCTACGGCTTGATCCGAATCTCGATCTCGCATCGCTGCATCTGCCGCGGCTGACCCTGCTGATGGCCGAAGCCGCTCAGCGTTACGGCATCTTTATCAGGGACAGGGCTTCGGATCTGGCCTTTTACGGTGAGGATCCGACCCGGACGGGTGCCAACCCGTACTTGGGCTCACACGGCTATTTCGAAGGGCAGTCGCCGTCGAAGCTCCTCGCTTCCTTCCCGTGGAGTCACCTCCAGCTGCTGAGGATGGAACTACACTCCACGCATTGAGATCAGGACGCGCCGGTAGGCTGCAGCAGCATGGCTCGCTCCAGATCTGAACAGCAGCTGATCCTGCTGAGCGCCAGTACGGCTGCTCGCCGGCTGGCCCTGAGTGGGCGGGTTGAGGGGCTGATTGAAGACGTAAGTTGGCCGCAGCTTGCTGAGACGTTGTACCGACGCAAGCTCCTTCCCATGTTGGGCCCACGGATTATGGAACTTGCTGAGGGACGTGCGAGCGACGAGTTTGGTGTGACGGTGGAAGAGGTGATCGATGCGGGGCGGCGACACGGAGCTTTCCTACAACTCGTATCGCTGCGCGCCATTGCGATGCTCGCGGATGCGGGGATTCGATCAATCGCACTGAAGGGCCCACTCTTGGGGGAGGCGATCTATGGCGATCCCGGCCGGCGTCCCTCCAGTGACATCGATCTGCTCGTCCCGCCGGAGCAACTGCAAACGGCAGTCGAAGTGATCCGCGAGCTTGGCTACAGGGCTCCGACGGACTACGTGTATGAGTCGGGGCTGCCGCTGTTGCATTTTGTGCTTGTCCACGACAGGGGGGAGTTGCCAGCGATGGAGCTCCATTGGCGCGTCCATTGGTATGAGGGGAGTTTCGCGAGCGAGCGGCTGTTGCCACCCGTGGTGGATCCGTCGGGAGACTGGCGCCCGGCCCCGGCCGACGAGCTCGCGGCGCTGCTGCTGTTCTACGCAAGGGATGGCTTCGTTGGCCTGCGTCTGGCCAGTGACCTGAGTGCCTGGTGGGATGCTTGTGGCGCCGATTTGCCGCCGGGTGCGCTGGATGAGCTGGTGCGCACCTATCCTGCCTTCGCGCGCGTCATTCCTGTGGCGATCAGGGTGGCTGAGAAGACGGTGGGCCTGCCGGCCGCAGAGATCATGCGGGTGCCTAAGCTAGGCCTTCGCGAACGTATGGCCGTGCGACTCGCGAACCCCAACCCGCACTCGAGCCAGTCCCAGCTTTATGCCGACATGGGCCTGATCGACGGTCTGCTGATGCCTCAAGGTGGCTTCAGCGCGTTTATGCGCCGTCAAGTGCTGCCTCCACCCGAGGTGCTGGACCAGCAGGCTCGGCACGCGGCGAGGCGGCGGGCCCGATCTCCTCTTGGTCGCGGTGCGGGCGTGGTGGGTCGGTATGGGCTGTCGATGACGCGCCTGGTGCGCGCCCCCGAAACACTGCGCTAGGCGCTCACTGGAGGTAGGCGCCGCTGTTCTTTGCCTGGAAAGCCGCTAGATACAGCTGGCGGAGACGAGCGCCGATGACCTCCATGCTTCGCGTCTCCAAGCAGAATTGACGGCCGCGTTCGCCGATCGTACGCGCAAGGCCGGGGTCGGCCAGGAGCTCCGTCAGGCGATCCGCCAGACCGATCTCGTCGTCAACGGGCACAAGGATGCCTCCCCCGCGAGCGAGTTCAGGGATGCCTCCGACAGGGGTGCTTACAAAGGGCCGCCCAAGGCTCATGGCCTCCGCCAACACCATCGGCATTCCCTCTGCCCGTGAAGGCAAGGCGACCACGCGAGCGCGTCTCAAGATCTCCATCATTGCTGTCGGGTCGACCGGCGCTCGCACATCGAGTCGGTCCAAATGCGGTGGGGCGAAGTCAGATATGGGGCCCACCATCAGGCACCGCGCCTCCGGGCGGCTTTGAGCCACTAGCTGCCACGCGCGATGCATGACGTCAGCACCCTTGCGAAGGCCGATCTCGCCAGCGAACACGACCAGCTCATCGGTCTGATCTGCCGGGACGAAGTGCTCGTCGATGACTAGAGGGTTGGCGAGGAGCTCGGAGCGCACTGCAGGGGCGCTTCCCTCGACCATGTCGAGAGACTCGTCGTCCAGGCAGGTGACGAGGTGTGCGCGCGTCAGCACCGCGGATACAAGTCGCGGATACCTACGTGCGAACGGTATGAAAGACGCTCCGTGGATCGTCGCGACCGTCAGCAGTCCGCGCCTGTGTGCAAGCGCGATCAAGGATCCCTCCCGCAGAAACGAGCCCCGCTCAGAGAGGTGTACATGAGCCACGTGGGATGTCGGCAGCTTCATGAGAGCCCGCGCGGAGGCGGCGTAAAGCCGGAAGGTGGCGAGAGGCGATCGAGGCCGCCATGTGGGATAGGAGTCGACCACGTCGCCTCCAACGCCGTGCTCGGTGAGCACTCGGATCACGCTGGCCATGCCGCCGACCGTGCTGGGATCGGGGCCGAAGTGATGGACGACCAGCGTCACACGGGCTGTAGGGTCGGTGATCGCTGCATGTCAAGGCCAGACAGGGCCAGGATGGCGGCGATGATCAACGCGGCGGCGTAGCCCGTGGGGCTGTTGAGAAGCGTGTTGTCGGCCAGCGAGTTGACGAGACATCCGACGACGATCGCGAGCCCGAGCGACGGCGCGTTGAAAGTGCTCAAGCTCGCTGTGTCGGGGATTTTGCGCTTGCGCAGCAGGTCACGAATCAGGATCGCGAGGCCCGCGAGCAGAATCGCCAGTCCGACGACGCCGGTCTCGACGAGGTAGCGGAGGTATTCGTTGTGGGGCAGGAGATAGTTCAGTCGGTTCGCCCGGGTGCTGTTGGTGGTCGTGGTCGTACCGAGACCTCTGCCGAACGCAGGGGAGTCTTCCCACTCCGGCAGTAGCGTCTTCCACCTGTACAGGCGCGTATCGAGAGTGCTGGTCGTTTCCCCACGTTCGGCCGCGGCGAGGCTGGTCGACGACTCGCTGGCGACGCGTTGCGAGCCGAGCGGCGTGGCAAAGAACGCCAAGACCACCACCCCCGCGATCGCGCAGGGCACAAGTTTGAGGCGAACGGAGCCGGAGTGCAGCACGCCAAACGCGATCAGCATCGCTGCCAGCGTGATCAATCCGTCGATACTGAACGTCGCAACCAGAGCGGCCGCGAAGAGTGCCATGAGCAGCGCGTCGGGACTACGCCGCCCGTTGTCGAGGTACTGCCATAGCGAGGCGGTAGCAGCAATGGCAAAGAACATCGCGGCGCTGTTCGGATGGGCGAACGTGCCATTTGCTCGGAGGTTGTGGGCTACGTTCAGGCCTGTATGGGTCGCCAGCTGGTAGATGGCAAGGAGCGCCGGAGCAAAACCGGCGAGCTGGACCAGACGCGTCGCTACGGGGACGGTCAGGTGTCCGCGTGCGTTGTATGTGATGATGGCGAGCGCTACGATCGAGGTCTCTCGTACGCCCTCGCGCAACGTCTCGGCTGACGCGCCGTCCGTGCTCACGGCGATAGCGGTCCATATGCACAGCCATAGCGCGATCAGAGCCGTGGGCAGTACTCCGCGGCAGCGGCGGAGCAGGAGACCCATCGCCAGGAAGATGAACAGCACGGCGATAACTCCAGACAAATTGAGGCTGCCGGAATGGCGACTGTTCGATGCGGAGCGGTCGTCGGTCAGCGTGCGCACGAGCAGCGTCACGCCAAGAAAAGCAATCAACAAGAGATCTAAACGACTTGTGGCGTCAAGTGCCCGGCGCCACGAGGAGGGTCGCCCAGACTGTGGTGGCGATGCGCTCATCCGGGCATACACGTGGGCAGGTAGTCTACGGGCGCGGAACCCCTGATGGCGTTGCGCCCGAATTGCGATCCTTCGTGTCTACGAACTCGAATCCACCACATCCGGCACGGCTTCGCTGGATTGTGCCACCAGCATTGCTTGTGGCTGCTGTTACGCTCATTCTGCTTCTATCGGGATCCGTTGGCAGGGGGGCAGCGCAGCGCCTAGTATTGACAGTTGCGCCCTTACATCCCGAAGGGAGTTTTTCTTTGGGCGCGGTTGGTATATCGCTAGAGGTTGAGGAGCTCGGTACGCGCGATCTAAATGTCAGCCACAAGTCACTCGTGGCGCTTATGCGACGCCTCGGCCCAGGAGTCCTGCGATTTGGTGGAGGCTCGGGCGATGTGGCGTGGTGGACGAGTCACGATGAGCCGTCGCCACCGTGGGCGACGAGGGTGATAACGCCGAGTGACCTAACGACACTTCGCAGGCTTCTGGACCTAACAGGGTGGCGCACGATCTTGGCAGTCAACCTTGGCCACTTTGATCCCAGTCGCGCCGCCGATGAGGTGCAGGTAGCTGAGCGAATACTCGGCTCGCGGCTGATCGGCTTCGAGATCGGCAACGAGCCCGATAAATTCAGCGATCCAGTGGTCAAGCTCCGGCCTGCTTCGTATAACGTAAGTAGCTATCTCAAAGAGATAGCTACTTATAGTGCTGCCATGCGTGCGGTTGTACCAAGTCTTAGGTTGTACGGGCCTGATCTATCGACGCGAAGCAGCTGGCTGCCAGCGATCATCTCTAGCAAGAGTAGTTGGTTCAACACCGTCACGTTGCACTATTATCCAACCTCATATAGCATCCCGAAGGGATCCTGCAAGGGTACGCCAGCGCCCACGGCCTCGGAGCTTCTCTCACCGCAGGCGCGCGAACGTGAGACCGCTGTGTTGCAAACTTTTGTCGGCGCTGGTGAATTCGCTAAACGCGAAGTTCGCATCAGCGAGACGAACACGACAAGCTCCTGTGACTATCACGGCGGGCCTGCCACCAGCCCTGTCTTTGCGAGTGCGCTCTGGTCTCTTGACTGGATTCTCCGCGCTGCCAGCGCAGGCGTCGCGGGACTCAACTTTCACGGCGACGTTGGCCGTTGTGCGCCAGACACCTTCAGCCCCATGTGTATTCCAGATAACAGCACGGGGGCTAGAACTGAGGTTGCGTCTCGTCCGGAGTACTATGGGCTCCTCGCTGCTCGAGAACTCGAGGGCGGTCGCTTCATTCCGATCACTATCAGCGGGCAAGGTCCCTCTGATGATTTTACGGCGTACGCAACCATTCATCCTCATGATGTGATCACCCTAGCCATAGACAATCTTGCGACGACTGGCTCGGGCACCTTTATCCTCAAGGTGTCCGGCTATCACAGAGCAACCGGCCGGCGATTGAGCGGCCGATCTCTCGGCGCGACCGGCGGCGTGACATTCGGGCGGGCGTCCTTTGATATCGCCGGAGCCATCAGGCCGGTAAGGACGACAATACCTATGGTCCAAGGTGTCTTCCGGCTCAGGATGGCGCCCTCGAGCGCCATCATCGTCACTCTGCAGAGATAGCTATGGCCCCGCGATGACGGCTGCGCTATTGCTTCGATGTACGGGCGCCTGAGGCTTCCGCGGCGAGCTTGGACCGTGGCCCTCGGTCAAGCAGGCGCTGCCGATACTCCGCGACCGTACAGATGTGGGTCGCAGGGTTTCCGCCAACAACCGTTCCTGTCGGGACGTCCTTCGTGACTACCGCACCAGCTGCGATCGCGCACTGGTCACCGATCCGAACATCGCGCATGATGATGGCGTTGGAGCCGATAAAGACGTCGTCGCCCACATGAATCTCACCCCAGGCAGTTCCCGGCGGCATTTCGTGGGGAAACAGATGCCCGGACGCGCCGTCGTGAGTGAGGAACATAACACCGTGAGCAATCAGAACACGATTACCGATGAAGATCAGCTCAGGCTCGGTTCCAAAGATGACCCTGCCGGTGACGCGAACTTGGTCGCCCAACGCACCGAAGCCGTGCAGCCGATGGTAGAGCGGTGCGTAGTCCCACTCGCCGGTCCTGCGCAATCTCAGGTCGTTGATGAGTGCTCGCAACATAGACGACGTCTATCTAGCATATCCGGGGAAGCGCATGCAAGTGCCTCACTATGGCATCTTGTCTACAACAGGCTCGGAGGACCGCCCTCATACGCTGCTATATGAACTCGCGCGGCGTCGACCCACCTATGGGTCTGGGCCGTGTTCAGGGCCGCTTCTCGCCTCGCATCGAGCGGCTCCTCAAGGGCCGTGCTTAGCACCTCAAGGGGAGACGACTCCCATGCGAATAGGGCAGGTCCACCCACGAGTTCGTCCGTTCCTTGTCGAGGAGCGAGTACAGCCAGCCCGAAGGAGAAGGCGAGCATAAGTGCGCCGCTGGAGAATATCTCCGAATAATTGAACACCGCAAGATCAGCCAATGAATAGAGCTCTCCAACCTCGATCTCGGGAATGTAGCGATCAAGAAGAACAATGCGATGGCTGGCGGCAGACAGCTCTTTCAGCTTTTGGGTAACTGCGAGATCTTTTGGCGCACCAGCAATAAGCAGGCGAGCGGATGACGGTGCGAAGGTCTCAAAATCAGTCGCTAGCTCCACAAGTCGCTTATAGGCACTTATTTGCCCAAACGCGAGCAGCACCTGATCTGTCTCCGCAAATCCGTAACGGTTGCGGAGCGCTGTGCGGGCGAGGCTGGGCGGATCGTATACGCCAAGGTAGTTACCGTGGGGTGCTATGTACATCGGCCCAACCCTACCCAGACGCTCGCGAACAAGCTGGCCAGCGTACTTGGTGTGCACTATGACGGCGTCGGCATCTTTGGCAAGCCAGTGATACAAGTTGACCTGCACGGCGGGAGCATCGGGACTATGTGGCCGGATATTATGAGCTGTCCACACGATCCTAACGCCACGGGATCTCAGTGTCCGGACGCTCATGCGCAGCGCCAGTGCGGCGGCGGTCGCGCGGACGTTATGAGCCAACCCAGCCCCGGGACCAGCCAGGGTGTACTCGGGCCAATGTATATGGAGCACGTCGTACCCCTTTTCACGGGGGTAGAGTCTCCATGGATGCAGCTCGGCCTCCTCTACCGAAACGCCCTCGGTGCGTAGCGCGGTGTAAAGCAAGGAAATATATGGGTTGCCGCCACCGTCAAGTGTTGAAAGGCCAACGCTCGTCACGTCCTGCCATCTTCCAATATACTGACCACGACGAGGGCGGCTCTCAGCTCGAACGGGGGCACGCGGTTGCGGCGGGCGCTCTGTCCGCAGTTGACAATACGCATGGCGGCAGATTAGCAAGGGCACGCTGATCGGGCGTGTTCATGAGAAGACGTGACCTGCTCATTCGCATGTCGAGCCTAAGCCGCAATGGGATGTCCAATGCCGTCGCCAACGTACCACCCCGGATTTCTGTTTAGATATCGTCAGTGTCTAGTCGCGACTCTGACCCTCCGGACTCGATCGCTGGGGACGGCACGGGCCTGAACCCAGCCATCGACGCCGAGGAGATCCGCGAGCAGGCTGAAGCAATGCTTCCAGCTGATCGCTCTCTGCTGTCGAATGATCGAAGCGCAGTAGCGGAGGGAGTTCTGCGATCGACGGTGTTCCGATCTGTCGGCTGGGTGGCCGTTGGAAGATGGGGCAACCGGATGCTGTCATTGCTTGTTTTTGCATTGCTCGGCCGTCTTCTATCGCCGTCCCAGTTCGGACTGGCCGCGCTTGCCTCAGTCTTTATCACGCTGTTCACACTGCTTGCCGAACAAGGCTTTAGCAGTGCTCTGGTGCAGAAGACAAAGGTGACACAAGAGGACTGCGACACCGCATTCTGGGTCTCAATGGCGACCGCCACCGCCCTGATGGTGCTGACGGTTGCACTGGCTCCGCTCGCTGGGCGAGTGTTCCATCAACCCCACCTCACGGGAGTGCTGCGAGCCATGTCGCCTGCCCTGGTGCTCAGTGCTCTCGCTGCGACCCAAGAGGCGTTGCTGGAGCGCGACTTCGCGTTTAGGTCGCTGACCATACGGACCCTGTTTGGCTCGGCAGTCGGCGGCGTGGCAGGCGTCACGGTCGCTGCGCTGGGCGGTGGGGTCTGGAGTCTCGTCGTTCAGATTCTCGTTACAAGCGCCGTTCAAGTCGTCGTGCTTTGGGCCATTACGCCATGGCGTCCGGGAATAGCGGTGCGCGGCGCGTCGATGCGCGCCCTTCGCGTCGTGGGGCTGAGCGTCCTGGGTATCGAGATGTTTGCGTTCCTAAATCTGCAGTCCGACAGGTTGCTTATCGGCGCCTATCTGGGTCCAACGGCGCTCGGCTACTACTACGTCGGAATTCGAATTATCGCGATAACGGTGGAAGTGCAGACGTCGGTTATCGAGCAGGTCTCGCTGACAACGCTGTCGAAGCTGCGCGACACCCCTGAGCGACTTCGCAGTGCCTTTTATCGACTCACTGGCTTCAGCGCGTCGGCCTCGATACTTACCTTCTCACTTCTAGCCCTGCTTGCTCCGCAGATAGTGCCGCTGGTCTTCGGCAGTCAATGGCATCAGTCGGTGATCATCATGCAGGTGCTCTGTCTAATGGGTGCGTTGAACTCAGTGATCACGTTCGACCGGAATGCCCTGATCGCGGTCAACGCCAGTAAGTCCGCGCTTCTCATTACGGCGGTTCAGAGCATTGTCTGCGTGATCGTGGTGGTAGCGACACTCCATTGGGGTGTGGTAGCTGTCGCCGTCGGGGTGACGGTCCGGCAGTATCTCGTCTGGCCCCTGCGTCTCCGCGCGCTGCGGCGTCACCTCAAGGTGCGGATACGCACCTATCTCGTGCGTTGGCTTGGTCCAATGGCTAGTGGGGCGCTCGCATGTGGTGTGGGCTTCATAGTTGCCTATCAATGGACGCCGGGAGGAGGTGTGGACGAGGGCGCCTACCTGGTCGTGCAGCTAGTGCTGGTATCGGTGGTTTATGTTGGGTCGCTGCGATATACCGCAACGGACTCATACCGAGAACTGGTTGGGCTACCACTTTCGCTGATTGCACGCAGGCGGGGCAAAAAGGCAAATGTCGAGCTTGGCTGACGCACCGCAGAATCACGACGCAAGCCAAAGGTCGATGGGGAAGGCATCGAGAAGCGGGGCTGTGTCGAAGAGCGGCGCGCGTTCTCCACCCATGGAAACTGCTTCCTCGAGAGAGGAAGCAGTTTCTGCGTTTGGGCGCCCAGTGCCTAGGTAGTAGTCCTCATACTTGAAGCTGTCCTCAATTGGAGAGGAGATCAGGCGTGCAGGGATCCCCAACGACTCGGCCACCACGATGGCGTGTAGGGAGGAGCCGGCGATGAATTCGCTTTGGGCGATGCGTTGAAGGCATGCATCCAAAGGCGAGCGTGGATCGAGAACCGTAGGGACGGATGGATACGTGGGGAAGTCATTGAAGTTTGGTACGACAGTCATGGGATATCGCTTGATCTGCGACAAATTCACCAGCTCGGGCATAACGTGAGGTACTAGCAAGGCAG
>Ga0182019_10002125_pt1 | contig 10144 bp, 12 predicted proteins | sample 812E2MmetaG_FD_120483 | JGI IMG/M metagenome (GOLD analysis project Ga0182019, IMG submission 120483) | Permafrost microbial communities from Stordalen Mire, Sweden - 812E2M metaG | ecosystem: Environmental > Terrestrial > Soil > Wetlands > Permafrost | place: Sweden: Stordalen | collected... | reverse complement strand
TTCCTTTTCCTTGCGTTGCTAATCGCTAGTTGGCTGTTATCTCTTAGCCTTTAGCTTTCAGACGAAGCAGCCTATTTCGGTGGACGCCGCTCGCATCTAGCCCGCAGAACCACTGAGAACCGAGAACTGACACGTTGATCTGGAGGACCTCATGACTACCAAGACTCTGACTGCCGGACCCAAGCTTAAGACTGCGATTCCTGGCCCCAATGCCAAGCGCATTCTCGCTGGCGATGAGCAATACATTTCCCCTTCCTACACGCGCTCGTACCCGATGGTTGCCAAGCGCGGGCGCGGCATTGTGGTTGAAGATGTGGATGGCAATGAGTTCTTCGATTTTTCCGCGGGCATTGCCGTGACCTCTACCGGACACTGCCACCCGGAAGTGGTCGCCGCGATTCAGAAACAGGCGGGCGAACTGATTCACATGTCGGGCACGGATTTTTATTACGAAGGCATGGTGACGCTGGCCGAACGGCTTTCAAAGATTGCGCCTATGCCGGGGCCGCACAAGATTTATTACGGAAACTCGGGTGCCGAAGCCATCGAGTGTGCTTTGAAGCTGGCGCGCTATCACACGAAGCGGCAGCAGATGATCGCCTTCTTCGGCGCTTTCCACGGGCGGACCATGGGCGCGCTCTCACTGACGGCCTCGAAGCCGCAGCAGAAGCGCCGCTTCTCGCCGCTTGTTCCCGGAGTTACGCACGTGCGCTACCCCGACGTTTATCGCGGCTGCGCGGGCGGTCCGCAGGATGCTGAGAAGTTCGCGCTCGGTTGCGCGCGCTACATCGAAGACAAACTGTTTAAGACCATCCTTGCGCCGGAAGAAGTCGCGGCGATTTTTGTCGAGCCGATTCAGGGGGAAGGCGGCTACGTTGTCGCTCCCACGATCTTCATGCAGGAACTGCGCCGCATCTGCGACAAGCACGGCATCCTGCTGGTGGTGGACGAAGTGCAGAGCGGCATGGGCCGCACGGGCAAGTGGTTTGCTGTCGAACACACCGGGGTACAGCCCGACATCGTTTGCATGGCCAAGGGCATTGCCTCCGGGATGCCGCTCGGCGTCACGCTGAGCAAGGCGGACATTATGGACTGGATTCCCGGCTCGCACGCGTCGACTTTCGGCGGGAACCCGGTTTGCATTGCCGCCGCTTTGGCTACGCTCGATGTGATCGAGAAAGAAGGGCTGCTGCGGAACTCGCAGGAAGTCGGCGAGCACATGCGGAAGCGCATGGCTGACTGGCCGAAGAAGCACAAGATCGTCGGGGACGTCCGCGGACGTGGCCTGATGATCGGCGTCGAGATCGTGAAAGATCAGACGACTCTCGAGTACGGCGCCAGCGAACGCGATCGCATCGTCGAGCAGGCGTTCGAGCGCGGCGTTCTGTTTCTGGGCTGCGGGCCCAGCACGATTCGTATCGCGCCGCCGCTCATTGTTACCAAGGACGAAGCTGACGTAGCTGTCGATGTGCTGGAAGAGTCGATTGCAGTCGTTGAAGCTCAGAAGAACGCGTAATCGCCGGAGGTGCGCAATGTCGAACGGAACGGTGGAATCGATTCACATCGCCCCCGCCGCCGAAGGGCCGATGCAAGCGGTTGATCAAGTTGTGGCGGGTCCGGGCGCGGGGCTTGACGGTGACCGGTATGCGCTGAAGGTGGGCACGTTTTACAAACCGGCGCCGGATTATGAACTCACGCTGATTGAGGCGGAGGCGATTGAAGCGCTGCGCCGGGATTATCAGGTTGAGCTTGCTGCTGGCGACGCTCGCCGCAATATCGTGACTCGCAATGTAGCGCTGAATCATTTGGTGGGCAGGGAGTTTGCTATCGGCGATGTGCGTATTCGTGGCATCCGTCTGTGCGAGCCCTGCGATCACTTGCAGAAAGTGACCGGGAAGTCTGTGATCAAGGGCCTGCTGCACCGTGGTGGATTGCGGGCGCAGATTCTGACGCAAGGCACGATTCGGGTCGGCGACTCGGTCAGCGTCATCTCGTAGAGATGCGGCTTGGCGGTGCGGCCCTCGGCGGCTAAAGCCGGAGTCAAGACAATGCATTTACCGCAGCGCTGAAGCGCTGCGCCACCCAAAATCAGATGCGGGGACGATCCGAGACGCGGCAAGTCGCGTCTCTACAGGATGGAACCTATGGGCGACACTATGCTGCGCGAACTCGTGTACGGCAAGGGCGCCCATGTGGATCCAGTCGCTTGCGTCGAAGATATTTCGGCGGAACTGGCGGCCCGGACCGTAGCGGGCTACCCGCACTCCATCTGGCAGATCGTGGAGCATATGAACTACTGGATGGATTACGATCTCGGCAAAATCGCGGGGGAGAGTCGGCGTTACCCGGACAAAGCGATCGAAAGCTGGCCGGCGAATCCGAGTCCCGCCGCCGGCACTTGCGCGGCCGATGAGCAATGGCAGGCGACGACTCGCCGCTTCACCGATTTGCTGGCCCGGCTGGCCCAGCTTGCGGAATTCGATTCGGCTGCGCTGGAACGAAAAATTCAGAACGTTGGTTCGCCACAGTCTCCGCGTGAGTCCTCTGTGCATACCATGCTGTGGCAAATTACTGCGCATAACAGTTATCACGCCGGACAAATTGCATTACTCCGCCGCCAGTCTGGCGCATGGCCTCCTGAACGTGGCGGCGATACCTGGTGAGCGTTACCGGATAGACGACAGCTGGTAAACGACACCTGGTAGAAGCCGTGATTCCGTCGCCCACTCTCTGCATAATAGAAAATCATCAACGGAAATGCATACTGGAAGGAGGCCTCTCGATGCCACGCTTTAGCTCTCGCACTCTTGTTGCCCTGGCGTTCGCCCTGGTTGTTTGGGCCTCTGCGTTTGCAGGAATTCGCGCCGGCCTGCGCGCTTATTCGCCCGCGAATCTCGCCATCCTGCGTTTTCTGGTCGCGTCTCTGGTACTCGCCGTCTACGCGGGGATCGCACACTTTCGCCGTCCGGAGTTGCGCGATATCCCCGGCCTCGTTCTGACGGGCGCGATCGGGATCACTTTTTACAACCTGGCACTTAATTACGGAGAGACTCACGTGACCGCGGGCGCAGCCAGCCTGCTGATTGCTTCCACGCCGATCTGGACCGCGCTGGCGGCTCGATTTTGGCTGCACGAGAAATTGACTGCTATCGGATGGTGTGGAGTGTTTGTGAGTTTCGCGGGAGTCGCGCTGATTGCCAGCGGAGAAGGCGAAGGCATCCGGCTCTCACCACAAGCGCTGATCATTCTGGCGGCGGCGGTCACCTCTGCGCTCTACATGATTCTGCAGAAGCACTATCTGGGCAGATACAGCGCGCTCGAATTTACCGCGTACTCGATATGGTTTGGGACCGTGCTGATGCTGCCCTTTGGGAGTGGTCTGCTGCACACGGTGCGTGCCGCTCCCGTCCCGGCAACCTTACCGGTCGTTTATCTGGGGATCTTTCCCGGAGCGCTTGCGTATGTGGCTTGGGCCTACGTGCTTTCGCATGGCGCGGCGGGACGCACGGCGACGCTGCTCTATGTGATTCCGATCGTGGCCATTGGCATTGCGTGGATATGGCTGGGCGAGGTGCCGAAGCTGATTTCTTTGGCCGGAGGGGCGGTCGCGCTTGGTGGGGTGGTGCTGGTGAACACCGTGGGGAGACAGAAGGTGGACAAAGGGCGTCCGGTCGAGGCATCTGACGTGATTGTCCCGGAAATGGTGAGCTAAAGCGCTGGGCAGGGTTCATCCAGCGATCAGGGAGACCGCGAGCGGCGAAAATGTACCGAACGCGCGGTGATCAGGTTCACAGAGCGCGCAGGGTGGTCCAAGCTAGGGTGAAGGTGGAGTCATCTCATGTTCGCCGGACGCCTGACGCAAGCCACACTACGCGCACTGGACTGGTTGGCGGAAAAAACCCTCTCGCCTGAAGACACGCCGGCGCACCTGCGTACCGGTCGACGTGGCGAAGAGGGCGCTTATTTCTACCTTCGGCGGCGAGGCTACACGATTATCGCCCGCAACTACCGCTCCCCCAATCATCGTGGCGAACTCGACCTGGTCGGCTGGGATGAAGACGTTCTCTGTTTTGTCGAAGTAAAAACCCGGACGACGCGTGACATCAAACCCGCCGAAGCGGTCGTAGATCGCGATAAACAAAGGGAGTTATCGATGGTCGCCCGAGACTTCCTGCGTCAGATGCCCCCCTTCGTGCCAGTGGCGTTTCGACGTACTCGCCGTATACTATGAAGCCGGACACGGCGGGGCCTCATTCGAGCTGTTTCAAAATGCGTTTTCCGTATCGTACAATCGTAAATTCACAGACTCCAGATTCGCAGGCTTCAACTGAAAGGACTTAGTACGTGCCTGAACTGAGAAAAGACCCCATTGTCGGCCGATGGGTGATTATTTCTACGGATCGCGCCAAGCGGCCTACCGACTTTGTGCGCGAAGCTGTAAAGATCAAGGGCGGATTCTGTCCCTTCTGTTATGGCAATGAAAACAAGACCCCGCCGGAAATCCTGGCGTATCGCCCGAGCACCAACGGCAATAATGCTCAGAAAGACAGTCCGGGGTGGACGGTGCGCGTGGTTCCGAACAAGTTTCCGGCACTCGGCATCGAAGGGACTTTGAACAAGCAGGCTGAGGGGATGTTTGACAAGATGAATGGCATCGGCGCACACGAAGTTGTCATCGAAACGCCCGACCACAACGCGACCCTGGCTTCGCTGCCCTCGAAAAAGATCGAAGATATTTTATGGGCCTTCCGCGATCGCATTCTCGATCTCAAGAAAGACCGGCGCTTCAAGTACATTTTGCTCTTCAAGAACCACGGAGAAGCGGCGGGCGCGTCGCTCGAGCACTCGCACTCGCAACTGATCGCGCTGCCGATTCTGCCGATTTACGTGGTTGAGGAACTGGAAGGAGCCAAGCAGTATTACATCTACAAAGAGCGCTGTGTTTTCTGCGACGCCATCCGGCAGGAAATCGATAACGACATTCGAGTCGTGGCTGAAAACCAGGACTTTATCACTCTCGCCCCGTATGCCCCGCGGTTTCCCTTCGAAACCTGGATCCTCCCCAAGCGCCACGAATCCGCCTTCGAGAACTCGTCGTCACAGATGTTCGAAAACCTCGCGAAAGCGCTCAAACTACTGCTGATGAAAGCGGACCGAGTGCTGGACAACCCCCCGTACAACCTGGTCATACATACTTCGCCAGCGCAGGACCCAACCAACGAGTATTACCACTGGCACATCGAATTCATGCCTAAGTTGACCAAGACGGCAGGATTTGAATGGGGAACGGGTTTCTACATCAATCCCACACCGCCGGAAGAGGCGGCGAAGTTTCTACGCGAGGCGAGTGTGGAAGACGCGGCTCCGGTGGCCGTGCGCTGAGTTTCAACAGTCTGTGGTGAAAGTCCAGTAGAGCCCTAAGCCAGCGCCTAAAGGCGCTCTCATAAAACAGGGCTTACGATAAGCCTAAAGGCACACCCTGATACAAATCGCAGCGGCACCACGGGCTGTCAAGTCTACCCCTGGGTTCGGTCGAGAACCTCGGAGTGCCAAGCCATCTGGATCGCCTCCAGCCTGGCTTCGTTCGACTTCGTGGGATCGTCTTTGAAGCCGGGGAGCGCGATCACATATTTATGCAGGTCGGTGAAACGAACCGCTAGCGGGTCGAGTTGCGGATGGATTTCAGAGAGCAGAATCCCAATGTCGTCAGGATCGCTCCAGGTAATTTCCTTTGGCATGAATGATTGCTCCTGCTTAGTGTTCTTCAGAAACGTAATTCCGGTTCCACGCCGGGACTTCCACGACCAATTTGCCCGGCTTCTTGATCACAGTCTGGCACCCGAGGCGCGAGTTTAACTGAAGATCGGCAGCCATGTCGAGTTTGTCGGCCTCGTCATCTTCCAACTCTGAGATCAGGTCGGCACCTTCTTTCACCCAGATATGGCAGGTCGTGCAGGCGCAGTTTCCCCCGCACGCATGATCAAGATGGATGCCAAAGTTCAGCGCTACATCGAGCAGCGATTCTTTCTTGCCATGATCTTTGTACGGCAGTTTGCCGTGTTCGAAAGTCACCGTCCTGCCTTCAGGAAGAAAAGTGACCTCAACCGTATTTTCACTGGGAGCATCCATTGTGGTGGTTCCGGTTCCCTGCGTTTTTTCTTCAGACATGTAAAACCCCAGATTTCAAAGTTTCAAGGTGTCAGGTTTTCAAGGCAGCAAAAGACGGTTTCGCTTTTGAAACCTTGAAACTTTAAAGCCTGTCTTTACTTAAATTCTGCCTTGGCCACCGGATGGCCGGCCTGTGGCCCTTCCGCGAAGTCAGTGTTGTCCATGGCCTTACCCTTGAGCGCGGTGGAGACAGCAGTATCCATCATTAGTTCCGCGAGCCGCATGGTAGCTTCGTTGAGGGCGTCAATGCCACCGCGGATCGCGTGATAGTCGTCGCTATCCTTTACCCCAACCAGAGTTTTTTCCAGCGTCTCGAGGTTGCGGTGTTCCTCGATTGTAAGCTCCTGCCATGCCTGATTCTTCTTCGCTTTTGCGAGTGCCGTCAGGATCGTGTCGGCTTCGCGTCGCGTTTCGATGACCTGGCGCCGGCGGAAATCCTCTTCGGCGTAGTCGAACGATTCGAGCAGCATGTTTTCGACTTGCTCGTCGGTGAGGCCGTAAGTGGGCTGGACATCGATTTCGGCCTCTTTTCCGCTGCGCTGCTCGCGTGCCGAAACGCGTAAAATGCCGTTGGCGTCGATCAAGAACTTCACTTCAATGCGCGGCATGCCAGCAACCATGGGTGGAACGCCCTTCAGATCGAATCGCGCCAGCGACCGGCAATCCCGGGCCAGTTCGCGCTCGCCTTGCAGCACGTGAATCGCAACATTGGTTTGGCCATCCACCTGGGTCGTGTAGTACTGCGTTGCCGAAGCCGGAACCGTCGAGTTGCGCAGGATGATTTTGTCGGTCACGCCGCCCGCCACTTCAATTCCCAACGACAGCGGCGTTACATCGAGCAGCAGCATCTCTTTGGTAATTTCGGAGCCGCCACCCAGGATATTTGCCTGAACGGCAGCGCCGAGCGCAACCACTTCATCGGGATTCAAATCCGTGTGTGGAGCGCGCTTGAACAGATCCTGCACCAAGCGCCGCACTCTTGGAATGCGGGTGGAGCCTCCGACCAGTACGACCTCGTCGATTTGTTCGGGTTTCAGACTGGCGTCTTTGAGTGCCTGTTTGCAGGGACCGACGGTGCGGTCGATGATGGGTTGGATCATCTGCTCGAAAACTTCGAGCGTAATCTCACGCTGATACTTTTTTCCGCCGGGCAAATCGACATCGAGCTTTGCCGAAGGCTGCGACGATAGGGTAATCTTGGCCTCAATCACGGCCTTGCGGATACGCGCCACCGCTTCACCGCTGCGCCGCACTTCGTTTCCGAATTCGAGTCCGAGTTCGCCGCGAATGTCGTCGAGGGCGACGGCGATCAGCAAGTTGTCGATATCGTCTCCGCCGAGATGGGTATCGCCATTGGTGGCAATCACCTCGAAAATGCCGTCATGCAGCTTGAGAATCGAGATGTCGAAGGTGCCGCCGCCGAGATCGTAGACCACAACGATGCCATGCTTCTTTTTGTCCAGACCGTAAGCCAGCGATGCTGCCGTCGGTTCATTCACCAGCCGCAAAACATTCAGCCCGGCGATGCGTCCGGCATCTTTCGTTGCCTGCCGCTGTGCGTCATTGAAGTATGCGGGGACGGTGATGACAGCCTGGGTTACGGGTGCTCCGAAAAAGCGCTCGGCATTGCGCTTTAGCTGGCGCAGGACCAACGCTGAAATTTCAGGCGGTGTGTAGGTTCGCTCGCCAATCTTGATGCGGAGAACCTCGCCTTCGTGAAGATCTTCCGCCAACTTGAAGGGAAAGAGTTTCAGCTCTTCCTGTATGTCTTCGCGGCCACGGCCCATCAGACGCTTGACCGAGTAAACCGCCCGCTCCGGTGCTTCGATCAGATACTTGCGGGCGGGGTTGCCCACGACGACCTGATTTTTCTCGTCGAGCGCTACGACGGATGGCACCAGGTTCAGCCCGTCTTCTCCGGGGATGACGACAGGGGAATCCCCCTGCATGTAGGCCACGAGAGAGTTCGTGGTGCCGAGATCGATGCCGACAATGTAGTCAGTTGCCATTGAATCATTTATTCATTGAGCCATTGAGCCATTAAATCAATGAGTCAATGACCCAATGATTTCAATCTCTCAATCCTCCAATGCCTCATTCACATCCCGCATCAAGTTGCGGACATAATTCCTTCGGTTCAGCACATCCAGCATGTGGTTGAGGTTCCTGCACCGGTCGGCTTCGGTTGCGCCGTCGATCCCACTGCCCACGGACTTGTCCCACTTGTTCCACTCCGTCTTCAGTTCGCTGAACAGCACATCGTATTTTCCTTCCAGGGAAAGCTTCGCCTTGCCGATTTCCTCCAGCAACGCGGGACCGTCTTCGCCCATTTTTTTCTGGCCGCGCAGTTCTTCCAGATGCATGTTGAGCTCGAAGACTTCCTCCAAAAGATCGGGGGGCACGACCTGCTTTTTCAATTCCCCGGTTGCGCGAGCCTTTTCGGTCGCTTGTTTCGATTGCTCTTCCAGTTCGACGCCTTCGATGCGTAACAGGTATTCCGTGCGCTTGATCGGATCTTTCAGGGTGCGGTAGGCGTCGTTGAGCATGGAACTCTGTTGCAGGCTCCAGGCACGTTCCTCGGTGTCAGCCTGCCCGAACCCGTCAGGATGGAGCCGCCGGCTGAGCGCGTAGAACTCTTTTTCGAGCGCGGCCGTGTCCAGGTTGAGTTTGCGCGGAAATCCAAAGAAGGTGAAATAGTCCACCGGCACCGGCGGCTGCACTTTGCCGCACGAACTGCAGAAGTGCACGGCGCGCATGGTGCCACACGACCAGCAACTCGAGGTTGCGTCTCCGGGCATGATCAAGGACGACTTGGATTCTATGTTTGCCATACAAACTTCAGGGCGAGCGCACGGCCCGCCCTCGACATCTTCTCCACACTTCTATTACGAGAAGGAGCTGCCGCAGCCGCAGGACTTGGTCGAGTTCGGGTTTACGAACACGAAGCCCTGCTGCATCAGGGTTTCCTGGTAATCGAGAGTCATCCCGTGCAGATAGATGAAGGACTTCGGGTCCACAAAAACCCGCACGTCTCCGTACTGAAACACACGGTCGCGCTCGCGCGGTTGCGTGTCGAACCGTATGTTGTAACTCAGGCCCGAGCATCCGCCGCCCTGCACGCCCAAACGAAGCCCACCCTGCTCTGGCGAAACGTTTTCTTTCACCATGGCGGAGCGAATCTTCTTGAGCGCGTTTTCGGTCACCTGGATGCCCTTGGCTGGAGCCGTGGGCACGGCGGGTTTGGGCGCCAGCTCTTTGGGTGATTCGTCTTTGACGGCTTGATCCATTTACGTCCCGATGTTTGTTTGGCCCTCAGGGGCTAAAGCCCCATGTCGTGCCGATCTGAGCGGCACGGCTGAAAGCCGTGCCCTTCCCATAGACCTTACCGACAATCGACTAAGAGCGAAACAATTCCTATTGCGCCGCCTGCACTTCCGCAGGCTTCGTGGCATCCTGTTTCTTTTTCCAGTCGCCGATCGCGGCTCGAATGGCGTCCTCGGCAAGCACGGAACAGTGAATTTTCACCGGCGGCAAGGCCAGTTCCTTCACGATCTCGGTGTTCTTGATTTCGAGGGCCTCGTCGATCGTTTTGCCCTTGACCCACTCCGTTGCCAGCGAAGACGACGCAATTGCCGAGCCGCAGCCAAAGGTCTTGAACTTGGCGTCTTCGATGATGTTGGTCTGCGGATTGACTTTGATCTGCAGCTTCATCACGTCGCCGCACTCGGGCGCGCCGACCAGGCCGGTGCCCACATCGGCATCCTTCTTGTCCATGGAGCCCACGTTGCGTGGATTGTTGTAGTGGTCGATCACTTTCTCGCTATATGACATCTGCAATCTCCTTGAAAAATCTAAAACTCAAACACAACCCCAGGGCTAAAGCCCCGATTGACCCGGCTCGAAGCGGCGCGGCTGAAGCCACGCCCTTTCAAAACCGCACCACTTGAATACTCAGTGATATTCCAAATAGTCAGTG
>Ga0182019_10002124_pt1 | contig 10144 bp, 9 predicted proteins | sample 812E2MmetaG_FD_120483 | JGI IMG/M metagenome (GOLD analysis project Ga0182019, IMG submission 120483) | Permafrost microbial communities from Stordalen Mire, Sweden - 812E2M metaG | ecosystem: Environmental > Terrestrial > Soil > Wetlands > Permafrost | place: Sweden: Stordalen | collected... | reverse complement strand
CTATAACCTGGTAGAGGGGGTCATCCAATTGACAACCCCACCCCCACAGAACCAGACGTACATATTTCCCGCATCTGGCTCTTCAATGAATAATTCACAACATTGCGTATTGCCCCATCTTTTCATACGAGATATGTAACTTTGGACGCGCTATCGGATATGTTTTTTCTTGCTTTAAGGGTATGCCTTTTAATAAGCATACCCTTAAAATATTCAGTAAATACTTCTTCTCAATTAAAAATAAAAACAATATTAATTCTTTACATTATTATTATTGTCCTTTGATCTGCATCTCTTTACTTTTCACAAAGTTATCATACCTTTTACTGCTATAACGGTAATTTCGTAGAAAAAATACCAACCTAAAGTGATAATATTGAATTTATCTCATTATATTACCGCTATAAAGGTATATTTTAATAAAAACATTTATTATATTTATATAAACATAACTTTAAGTGAGATTTTACCGCTATGGCAGTAAATTATATTCAAATTCTTAGCCCAAATGAATATCTTTCCAAGGTCTCCATTCTTATTGCTATGGTAAATATTTGTTTTTATAGGGGCGGAGGGACGAAGTAATTTTTAGTCTTTAGATTTCTTAGAAAGATAATGTTAACTTTACCCTTTTAATCTATCCTGAATCATCTGATCAATAAAACCAACGAACTCTTTCATCTGATTATAAAACTCTTCCACCTGTGTTTTTGTCAGATCAACAAAATCATGATAATCAGCAGTAACTCTGTTGTTATATGATTCATCAAGAATTTCACCAATGTCTACCGGAACCTTACCGGTCTTGATGTATTCCTTATTAAAGCTGCCGATAGCATTTTGTTATCAAGCATCTTTTGAATATCGTCCAATGCTTCAAAAGCGCGGTCTCTCTTATACTGGATGTAATCGCTTAGAGGTCTTTCTTCCATCAGACTGCAATTCCATATAAAAGAACATTCTTTAGGAAAGGCATCTGCCTGTATGTTAGGTTCACTTCTTCAGAGGAGAAAAATTTAACATCGAATTGAACATCTCTTGCCAAACCAAACCTGAATATATCCTTATAGATTATTCTTTCCTCCGTCCAGTTGATCTTCCTGTGTGTAACAATTAGTATATCAAAATCAGTATCTTCCCTCTTGGCGTAAACTCTTGAGCCGTAGCAGTAAATCCGCTCAATAAAAGAACCATGCTTACTAAGAAGCTCATTCTTAAGTTCAGAAACTGTCTGTCTATCTTTGAGGCTTAATTCATATTTCATAATGATTTAGATTTAGTTATTATAATTTACATAATTTTTATAATTCAGGCACTATTCTTTCTTTTCCTTTTGCAGTGAAATTGGGAAGGGACAACTGGCGCAAATTTGTTTCTTCTCAATAAATAACCAGCATTTTAACTTAGACAATTCAATCTTTACTTCACTTTCATCTGCATATGATTTGCTTAACACCACAATTTCTTTGAAAAAAGCGAAAGAAGAAATAGCGCTCCCTATAAAAGGGAAGAAGAGCAATCTCATTTCTTTCCAAAGAAGCAAAGCAAGCATATACTGATCTCCTTGAAAAACGTAGAATAATATTACACTTGGTCTGAGAAAACCCCCAAGACAATAATTAACAATAGCTCCTTTGATCTACATCTCTTGCCTAGTCCCCCTAATTCAGATGATCTCAATGTTCCTTAGCACTCCTCAGAATACGGAATCCCTTATCTTGTTTATTATTTGATAATGATTGAATTTGAAAGCAATATCAATTAACTTTATTTGAGCTTTCATATCCAATATTTTATGGAAGATACTAAATGAAAAAATTGTTCCTCCTTTCTTGTATACTTACCTACCTTTCCGTAATAATTACTCCCCAGAATATTAAAGTGAAAATGGAAATCCCTTTTTTCAGAATTCATAAATGGGATAGTCTTATTCAAATCTCAGGAAATACTCCCTGGAGAAAAGAAATTCAAAGAAATCTGAAAAACCAGCTCCTAAAAAAAGACAATAATAACATCTCTGCTTCAGAACTCTTCAAACCGATCCAAGCAACTCTCGATGATAGCTCAAGATATTCTTATACTTATAATAAAATAGGAAAAATCCTTACGAGTCTTTATGAACTGCGTTCAGGAAGTGCCTGGGTCAATTCTTCCAGAAATACTTATACTTATGATTATTCCGGTAACACGCTTACCTTCCTTTATGAAAAATGGTCAGACAATTCATGGCTGAAATCGGACAGGGAAAATCTGTACTATGATAAATCGGGTAACATGGTTTTATTTATTGACCAGCATTGGCAAGATAATGCATGGTTGGATAACTTTAGAAATACTGATACTTATGATAGTCAAGGTAACCAGCTAACGATAATGTTAGAAATTTGGACCAATGGCGTTTGGGTAAAGGATGCAAGAATCACTTATACATATGATAATTCCGGTAATAGGTTAACCTGTTTAACCGAATTATGGGCCAACAACGCATGGGGAAATGTCGAAAGGGAAACTTATACGTATGATAATTCTGGAAACTTAATGACATATCTCCGCGAAGATTGGGCTAATAATGCCTGGGCAAATTCCTGGAGGGGAACCAATACTTATAATAATTCCGGTAACTTGATCTTATCACTCTGGGAAAACTATACAAATGATGAATGGGAATTTTTTACCAGAGATATTTATTCTTTTGATGATTCAGGGAATTGTCTTAGTGACCTTTATGAAAAATGGTCAAATAATACCTGGGGAAATCTATTTAGAGACTCATATTCCTATGATATTTCTGGAAATCGGCTTTCTTATTTGGAAGAATCCTGGTCAGATTCTTTATGGGTAAATTCTGAAACTACCCATTATACCTATGACAATAACTCTAATTGTATCCATGGTAGCTGTTTCTGGTGGCAAAATGGAGCTTGGGTTCCATACACTAATACTCTTCAGATTTTTTATAACAATCATAAGGACTCTGATTATTATTACGCTCGTAATATCGATGTTGAGTTTAAATCCCTTTCAGATATTTCCTCTGAAAATCCAAAGCAGTTTGACCTGCAGCAGAATTATCCGAATCCTTTTAATTCAACTACTATGATCAACTATTCCATTCCTAACGATGGTCAGGCTAAAATTACTCTATATAATATCACCGGCAGAAAGGTTGCCATTATTGTTGATGGCTATTTGCAGGCAGGCACCTATTCAGTTCGATTTAACGCACACAATCTTGCAAGCGGAATATATTTGTACCAGCTCGAATCGGGTAATTATAGTATTGCAAAGAAACTAATTTTACTGAAATGATCGATTCATTCTTTTAGAATAACTTTGTTTCTTTATACCAAGCTCCTTTGATCTACATCTCTTGCATTATCACATAAATATTATACCTTAACTTTATATTTAATAATAATTTAGGAACTATCATGATTACAGATAAAATCACTAAAATGTTGAATAAACAAATAAATCAGGAGTTTTATTCATCATATCTCTATTTACAAATGGCAGCTTTCTTCGAAGAGGAAAAATTAAACGGGTTTGCTGCTTGGATGAAAATTCAATCCCAGGAAGAATACAAACATGCAATGAAACTCTACGAATATGTCTTGCAGGCTAACGCAAAAGTAGATCTTCAGAAAATAGATGCGCCTAAAAATAAATGGAAAGATACTCTCGATGTTTTTCAGGATACTTATAAACATGAAAAACAAATAACCGGTTTTATCAATGAAATTGTCGATGTTGCATTAACTGAAAAAGATTTTGCTACTTTTAGTTTTCTACAATGGTTCGTAACTGAACAGGTCGAGGAAGAATCTACCGCACTATTGATTCTTGATAAGATTAAATTGATTGGCGATAACAAAACGGGACTTTTCTTTCTCGATAGGGAAATGGCTGGTAGAGCAAGATCATAATATGCAAGAAAAAAACATTTTATTTTTTCTTCTTATTGCTTGACAACAAATACTAAATTCTTTAATTTCGATGTGCCACTGCGGAAAGCGGTGGCAATTTTTTTTATTCCGTTTAATGTGAGTTATTATTATGGCAGATGCAGGTTTTGTTTATGTCACCAAAGATAGACTGGTGGAGATTGAAAAAGAACTCCAGGAAATGAAAAACAGCGGTCGAAAGGAAATAGCTCGTAAAATTGCTGAAGCTAGGTCTCACGGCGATCTGTCTGAAAATGGTGAGTATGATGCCGCTAAGGAAGAACAAGGTTTGTTTGAATTAAGAATAAGCAAAATGGAAAATTTGCTCTCTCGTGTCCGTATTATTGAAAAATCTCAATTGGACGATGGACAGGCTCATATATTGTCGACTGTCAAAATTAAAAATCTCAAATTGAATAAAATTATAGAATATACTCTCGTTTCTCCCGAAGAGGCTGATTTTCAATCTGGTAAAATTTCAGTCACTTCTCCGGTGGGACAGGGGATTATGGGTACTAAAGTTGGTGACCAGATTAAAGTGAAAGCGCCTGCAGGACTACTGGAATTCGAAATTCTTGAAATAAAATAATAACTGAACTTGACCGAAGAATCATACATAAAATTAGCAATTGAAATTGCTAAAAAAGGCATGGGCTCTGTAGGACCTAACCCTTTGGTCGGATGTGTGATAATTAAAAATGAAAGAATCATCGGCGCTGGCTTTCATGAAAAATATGGGGGTAAACACGCTGAAATAAATGCTATCGAAAGTTGTATTGAAAGCGTTGAGGGGAGTAGTATGTATATCAACCTCGAACCCTGTAACCATTCTGGTCTTACTCCTCCTTGCACAGACAAAATAATAGAATCTAAAATTAAACGCGTTGTCGTTGGCACTCTCGATATGAATCCCCTCGTTAGTGGTAGCGGTATTAAAAAGTTAAAATCTGCCGGTATTGAGGTTAAAGTAGGTATTCTCGAAAATGAGTGCGTTGCTCTTAATAAGTTTTTCTTTAAGTATATTATCAGCGGACTTCCTTATGTCACTCTTAAGATTGCCCAGACTTTGGATGGAAAAATTGCCGATGAACATGGCGAATCAAAATGGATCTCTTCGGCACAGTCACGCAAGTATGTGCATGAACTTAGGTCTAAGTATGATGCTGTTCTTGTTGGTGCTGGAACTGTTAAAAAAGATGATCCGAATTTAACTGTAAGACTTGTTGAAGGGAGAAATCCTCGCAGGATAATGATCGATACTGACCTTTCAATTAAATCTACTAATAAACTTTATCTCAATAATAGTGATAAAAAATTAATTATTGTAACATCTGTTAAAAACTCTGATAAAAAAAACAAAATAAAAAGACTTACAAACTGTGGTGCCCATCTCATCTTTGTGAATGAAGAGGAAAAAAATAAACTGAACTTGAAGGAAGTATTAAAAGAACTGGGGAAAATGAAGATTTCCTCTATCCTTGTTGAAGGGGGCGGGGGAGTATTTACTTCGTTTGTTAAGAAAAATGTCTTCGATGAAATCCTGCTATTTATGTCTCCCAAAATTCTTGGTTCAGGACTTCCTGTTATTAATAATATCGGTGTTAAAAGCATTCGGAATGCTCTTAAAGTTAAAATTAGTAATTGCGAAAAGATAGGCGACGATATTATGGTAGAACTATATAAATAGTTTTAAACCATTCCATTCTTTATTTTTGATTCATATATTTTAATGATTTAAGGAATTTAATATGTTCACCGGCTTGATCGAGGAAAAAGGTAAGCTTATAAATAAAATCAAAACTGGGGACGGACTTAGATTGGTACTTACAGCGAAGAAAGTATTCGACGATTTAAATATCGGAAGTAGCATTAGTGTTAATGGAGTTTGTCTCACTGTGGTTGAGTTAAAAAAGGACTCTTTTGCTGTCGATACAATCGAAGAGACACTTAAAAAAACTAATCTGGGACAGCTTAATGTTAATGATTTTGTTAACCTGGAAAGACCTCTCAAAGCATATGCACGTCTGGGTGGTCATTTCGTACTTGGGCATATCGATACTACCGGCAAAGTTGAAACTGTTCAGGAATTATCTAACAGTCATTTCATGACTATTAGCTTCCCAAAGAATTTCCAGCAATATCTTATCTACGTCGGCTCTATTGCTATCGATGGCGTTAGTATGACCGTAGCTGAGGTCACTGATAATACCTTTTCAATTGGCATTATTCCCCATACTTGGATTGAAACTGTCTTCTCCAACAAAAAACCGGGGGACTCGGTTAATCTCGAGTTTGATGTCCTTGGGAAGTATGTTGAAAAAATTATGGAAGGTAAGGCAGATAATATCCGCCTTTAAGAATGAAAAAGACTGAACAGAAACTCCTTAAGTTTATTGATGATAATTCCCTTATTCGCAAAGGGGATAAAATATTAGTATCTCTAAGCGGAGGACCGGACTCTGTATTCCTTCTTTATTTCCTGAAGAAATATCAAAAAAGACTGTCGGTCTCTCTCTATGCTTTTCATCTTAATCATTTGCTCCGTGGAAAAGATGCTTCTCTTGACGAGGACTTTTGTAAACAATTATGCTTATCGTCCAACATTCCCTTCTTCTCTGTAAGAAAAAATGTTAAACAGTTTGCCCATACCAAAAAGATTTCGATTGAAGAAGCTGGCAGGATATTAAGATATTCTGAACTCAATAAATTATTAAAAAAGATTAGCTTCAACAAGATCGCTACGGCACATAATTGTGATGATAATGCCGAAACTGTTCTCCTTAATTTAATTAAGGGAACTGGTTTGAAAGGTATTTCCGGCATCCCGGTGAAAAGAGATAACATCATCCGGCCTATTCTGATTTTACCAAAAGCGGAAATTCTAAAATATCTTGACTTGAAAAAAATTAAGTTCAGGATCGATAACACTAACTTTGAAGTTGGTTTCGAACGGAACTTTATCCGGCACATATTGTTGCCATTAATAAGATCTAAATTAAATCCTTCTGTCGATAATGCTATATTTAATTCATCGCAGAATTTCAGGAGTCTATATTCATATCTGTTGAATTTAACTAATGAAATATTTAAGGATATCTGTATAAGGGATTCGGTATTAAATATTCCTCTGAATAAATTATTGCAGTTAAATGATGATCTTTTAACCTTTTCCCTGAAAGAACTGGTTGAAAGAAACTTTTTCGAGAACCTGATGTTTAAGGATATCATCTCCCTTAAAAGCTTGATATCTAAACAAACGGGAAGAAGAGTTAATCTTTCTTCTGGACTGACGGCCTATAAGGAAAGGGATGAACTTATTATAAAGCAAAATAATCATTCATTCGTCTATGATAAAAAGGACATAAAGATAAATATAGGCGAAGAAAAAACATTTGAAAATTTTACTATTTCTATAAAACGTGCTGATATTGCAGCAATTTCTCCAGGTAAAGAAAAAACACGAGAGTTTATTTCTGCTGATAATGTTGTGGGTAACAAGTTTGTGATTAGGAATTGGCAGAATGGCGATAAGTTCTTCCCGCTCGGAATGAAAGGGACCAAAAAAATATCCGACTTTTTGAATGAATTAAAAATAGAATCCAGTAAGAAAAGGAATCAGTTATTACTTATAAATGGTAAAAAAATTGTCTGGGTTATTGGACATAGATTAGACGATAGGTTTAAGATTACTAAGAATACTAAAAATTATCTTGAATTATGCTTGAAGACAGCTTAAGTGATAAAATAATAATCGGTGATGATGTCTTTCTTCCGTTTATAACAGAAGAACAGATAAATACCCGGGTTAAAGAAATTGGTTTGGAAATCACGAATGATTATAAGGACAAAACCCCTGTCTTTATCGGTGTTCTGAATGGAGCCTGCATCTTTCATTCAGATTTGATTCGGAATATAAATCTGGAATGTGAAATTGATTTCTTTAAGCTTTCAAGCTATGGAGATGATAAAATATCCTCTGGTACAGTTAGATTGGTAAAGGATATTGGCTGTGATGTGAATGGCAGGGACATAATTATTGTAGAAGATATTGTTGATTCTGGGCTTTCCATTAAATTTATTAATGAGATGATGGAAAAACATACTCCTGCAAGTATAAAGGTGGTTTCTCTTTTGGTTAAGCCTAAAAGCCTTAGATATGATGTAAAAATTGATTATATTTGCTTTAATATCCCAAATAAATTTGTGATTGGGTATGGATTGGACTATGCCCAGAAATATAGAAATTTGAGATCGATTTACGCTATTAGTAATATGAATGAAAAATAATTAAATATGAATATTAATAATTTATTTATGGCCGAAAATAAAAAAAACGATAAACCTACTAAATTCCCAAAACCCGGAGGCTCTGGTAAGCCGGATGATAATTTTGATTGGTCAAAAATAATTCGTCTTGTATTTGGCTGGGGTGCGGTTGTTATTGCCGCTGTGATAGTTATGCAGCTTTTTAAATCGGGTTCTACTAATTATGCCGAAATACCCTACGATCAGTATGTAAAACTTCTTACTGAAGATAAAATTGCCAAAGCTACAATTACTAAATCTGACGTTAACGATTATTACTTCAAAGCTGAATTAAAAGGTGAAGAAGCTCTTACAATAAACAATAAAGAGCTTCGTGTAAAACAAGTCTCGGTCTATTTGCCTGAACCCATAGTTAAAGATCAGGAAGCAATCTGGAGAACAAAGTTCCCCTATTCTTTTGAAAAAGAATCTAATGAATGGCTTAATGTACTCTTGGGTTTTATTCCTTGGATTCTTATTATCGGTGTATGGATATTTATTATGAGAAAAATGCAGGGGTCCGGAGGCGGTTCGCGTGGTATATTCTCTTTCGGCAAGAGTAAAGCAAAATTAATTACTCAATCTGGTACAAGAATTACTTTCAGAGATGTTGCCGGGGCGGATGAGGCGAAGACTGAGCTTTATGAAATAATTGAATTCCTGAAAGAACCAGCCAAATTTCAAAAACTGGGCGGTAAAATACCAAAGGGGGTTCTTTTATTAGGCCCTCCTGGAACAGGTAAAACTCTTCTTGCACGTGCCGTTGCTGGGGAAGCCGGTGTACCTTTCTTTTCAATAAGTGGTGCTGATTTTGTTGAAATGTTTGTGGGTGTCGGTGCCAGTCGTGTTAGAGATCTTTTTGAACAGGGTAAGAAGAATGCACCATGTATTATTTTTATTGATGAAATTGATGCGGTAGGAAGACATAGAGGTGCTGGTTTAGGCGGAGGTCATGATGAAAGAGAACAAACTCTTAATCAGCTCCTTGTAGAAATGGATGGTTTCGAACAAAGTGCCGGGGTAATTATTATAGCTGCTACTAATCGCCCTGATGTTTTAGACCCTGCACTTTTAAGACCAGGTAGATTCGACCGCCAGGTGGTCGTTGATAGACCTGATGTTAAAGGAAGAGAAGGAATTCTCAAAGTTCATACAAGAAATATTCCACTCGATCCGAATGTTAAACTTGAAGTGCTTGCAAAAGGTACTCCAGGGCTATCCGGCGCTGATTTGGCAAACTTGGTTAATGAAGCTGCTCTTCTTGCTGCAAGGAAGAATAAAAAACAGGTTGAGATGATCGACTTTGAAGAAGCCAAAGATAAGGTGATGATGGGGATGGAAAGAAAAAGTATGATTATCTCTGAGGCAGAAAAGAAAACTACTGCTTACCATGAAATAGGGCATGTACTCGTCGCCAGAATGATACCTGAAGCAGATCCGGTTCATAAAGTTACTATTATTCCAAGAGGCCGGGCTTTAGGTCTTACTAGTTATCTGCCTATAGATGAAAAACATACTTATTCTAAAGCATATTTGGAAGCGATTATTACTTACGCTCTCGGTGGTAGAGCTGCTGAAAAACTTATATTCAATGAATTTAATACCGGAGCCGGTAACGATATTGAAAGAGCTACTCTCCTTGCACGTAAAATGGTATGCGAATGGGGTATGAGCGAAAAACTCGGCCCTATTAGCTATGGCGCTAAAGAGGAAGAGATTTTCCTTGGCAGGGAAATTCAGAAACATCGTGATTTCAGTGAAAAAACTGCAATAGAAATTGACGAAGAAATCAAAGCTATCGTTTCTGCTGGTATGATTAAAGCTGAAAGAATATTAACTGAAAATATTGATATTCTCCATAAGCTCTCTATGGAATTGCTCGAAAGAGAAATCCT